>ENA-OQEX01001190-OQEX01001190.1-human-gut-metagenome-genome-assembly--contig:-NODE-1190-length-10439-cov-1.912432_pt1 | contig 10439 bp, 14 predicted proteins | sample MGYA00242802_ERZ504649 | MGnify/ENA primary metagenome ERZ504649 (study PRJEB26092, sample SAMD00036194) | human gut metagenome | host: Homo sapiens | study: EMG produced TPA metagenomics assembly of... | reverse complement strand
CCAAGTGTGGCATCAAAGCCAATCTGTCCTGGTTTGATCTCCAGAAAATCAATAATCTCTTTTACCATAATAGAAATATGCATGCCTGCCGGGGTATTCCCTTTTTGCATTACATGCTGAATGGTATCCTGGTATTTCTCTGGCTGAAGTTCTTTATATTTCTCCTCAAATTTCTTCGGGTATCTGCCTTTGTAGCGCACTCTGCGCTTATGAGGCTGCTGCCCCTCCTGCACACTCTGCGCATTCTCATGCTGTCTGTTCTCTTTTTCCTGTGACATTCTGATCTCCTGTATCTTTTTATCTGTTGCCATCTACCAATTTCGCAGAAAAATTCTTTATGCCGAAATTCTCATCCATTTCTTAAACAGCAACTTTCATTTGCTAATTCTGCCGCATCATCACATCAATGTTTACAGCCTACAACAAACATCTTCTGTAATTACCCTTGCTTCCGTTTTTCCAATTCCATACTGATTTTCGAAACAAACAGATCAAACGCCACGTCATTCTTTCCGCTGTTGATCACAATATCAGCCTTGGAACGCGTGGGCTCTACATAAAGGTAATGCATGGGTTTCACTGTATTTAAGTACTGTTTAATAATTCCATTCAAGTCTCTTCCCCGCTCTTCCACATCACGAGAAATCCGGCGGAGGATACGCTCATCGGCGTCAGCTTCCACATAGACCTTAATATCAAGAAGCTCACGCACTCTGGGATCTGCCAGAAGAAGGATTCCCTCCACAAGGATCACCGGACTTGGGGTGATATGAAGGATCTTGTCGGAACGGTTATGTTGGGAATAATCGTAAACCGGACAGTCAATAGCTTTCCCCTGCCTCAGAAGTTTCAGATGCTCCACCAGAAGCTCTGTCTCCAGGGAATCCGGATGGTCGTAATTCACAGTCACACGCTGCTCAAAAGGGATTCCATCCTGTCTGCGGTAATAATTGTCGTGATAAAGGACTACTACGTCATCTCCAAAACGCTTTTTAATTCTGTTTGTAAAAGTAGATTTACCGGAGCCGGAGCCGCCGGCAATTCCTATAATAAGACTTTCCATATTCTTCTCCTACCTGTCAAGATCAAATTCTTCCGGCATAAATCTCGGACAAATGTTCTCTGAGGTACAAATTACAGTTGAGGAAAGACGGGTACCAATGGCACATGCCTCTCTCATTGTTTTTCCATAGGTAAGGCCTACGCACACACCTGCAAAAAAGGCATCTCCCGCGCCTGTGGTGTCAACCACATCTACCTTCATAGCTGGGTAAACGCCCCAGTTTCCTTCCTGATCTGCATAAGCTGCACCATCACTTCCCATGGTAACCACCATCTTTGGAATATGGGCGGACTGGATCCTTTTTGCCAGACACCGGGCCATCTCTTCAGGCTTCAGGTCACCGTAATCCTCAGAAAACAGGATGCCCGCTTCCTGCTGGTTGCATACAAAGCAGGCTGTCCGCCTTAAGAAGTCACGTCTTTCAATGGCAATGGTCATATTCGATACAAGAGCGTATACTTTTTTGCCGTATTTCTCTGCATAGTGAAAGGTCTTCTTCACAATTTCCTTGTCAATATCGATTTCGATCACAACGCTGTCCGCATCCTGGAAAATTTCATCTCCGTGTTCATCCAGGATCTGCTCTATCGGACGATGGTCCGGACGTTTGGAAATAGATGCCACCACATCTCCGTCCTGGTCAAAGACAGCCAGCCAGGTTCCCATGCCGTTTTTTACCTTACGCATATATCTGGTATCTACTTTATGACGCTCCAGTTTGCGGATCACATCATCCCCATAGCGTCGTCATCTACCAGACTGACAAAGGTTGGTTTCAACTCTATATTGGCAATATCTTCCACTACATTTCTTCCTACACCGCCGTGGATCTGCTGGATCACACCGGCATTTCTTCCTCCTGGAATAAATGGTGCTGTGGAATAACCTTTCACATCGATAAAAACATCACCGATTACAACAATTCCCATATTATAACTTTTCTCCTTTGTTACGTTATATCTTTTGGTTTGCGCTGCCTCTTATGAAACCCGCACTTCCTTACGGCTACATACCGGCTATGATTTCCGTCACCAGCTTTTTAAAAGATTTCGCCACTCTGTCTGCAGTCTCCTGAACCTCCTTGTGGTTCAGCTCCTGTTTCGAAATGCCAGCTGCCATGTTGGTGATACAGGAAATTCCGCACACTTCAATTCCCATATGACGGGCTGCCATTGCCTCACATGCAGTGCTCATTCCAACTGCGTCACCGCCCCATATAGCCGCCATTCTCACTTCAGCCGGAGTTTCATAGGCAGGGCCTGTAAACTGCACGTATACGCCCTCCTGGAGACCTATACCACATTTTTCCGCACTGGCGCGGATCACCTCTCTCAGACGTCTGCTGTATACCTCACTCATATCCGGAAATCTGCATCCCAGCTCCTCAATGTTCGGTCCGATCAGCGGACTTGGAATTCCTGTGGTAATATGATCGGTGATCATCATAAAATCGCCTGGTTTAAAATTCGGGTTCACTCCACCGGCTGCATTTGTAAGAAACAGCTTCTTCGCCCCCATCATGCCTATCAATCTTGTGGGAAGAACTACATCCGTCATTGGATAGCCTTCATAGTAATGCACTCTTCCCTGCATGATCACAACCGGCACATTTTTCACATATCCAAATACAAATCTGCCTTTGTGGCCTGCAACTGTGGAGGTTGGAAAACCTTCAATCTCTGTATAGTCAATGGTGGTTTCGATCTGGATCTCATCTGCATAATCTCCAAGGCCGGATCCCAGGATCAGCGCCACTTCCGGTTTAAAATCTGTCCTTTTTCTGACACTTGCAAGGCAAGTCTCTAATTTCTGATATAAATCGCTCATGTACACCTTCTCCTTTATCTACAGCTATCCGGCTTATTGCAGGACAGCTTATAACATTATTTTCATATAAACAGAAAGCCTTCAATACCATGCGTTTTGCCATAGTCTTGTTTTCCGTTTATACGTTGCCGATTTTCTCATCAACAGTCTGCTTTAGCCTTTCGTACTGCTCCCTGTCGATGTAGATCTGATTGCCTTTTTTCACGATCAGCTGTTCTGCTTGAAACTTCTTGATGGCGCGGCTGATGCTTTTCAGGCAAAGGCCTGTCTCATCTGCCAGATTCTGCCGGCTTTCGCCGATGCATAAAATGTCATTTTTGTTATATTTTTCGAACCATTCCGAGAAGAGTACAGCTAATCTGTCAGCCCCTTCCAAAAACAGGTACAGACGGTTCCGCCGCTCTTCCTCCAACAGGGAAGCACAGGTAAGCTTTGCCTCCATGCGAAAAGCTTCCGTATCTGAATAAATCCATTTCTCATACTGCGCTCTTGGAAGCTTGGTAACAATACACTCTGTCTCTGTCTGCAGGGTGGTCTGGTAGGTATCCTGTCCCAGGATCACCTCCATACCACCAAGCGCAATGAGATTCATAGGCTTCATAAAATCATAGGCAATGCCGGAAATCCGGTAATCAGTGGCTTTTACCCTTCCTCTGGCAACAAAGAAAATCGTATCTGCCGGTTCATTTTCCCTGATAAAAGTAGTTCCGGCTTCCATTATCTCACTCTGAAACAGGTCCATAAGCCATAATGGCGCAGTACGGAAATACGCCTCAAATTGTTTCTGTTTCTCACGTTCCAGTTCACGAAGGAATGGAAGTACATCGTGTAAATAGGTGTGTTTCATATGATTTCCTCATCTTCTGCCATGTGCTGCAAATCATTTGTTTCTATCCGGCTTCTGCCGCAAAAGCAGACAATCCACCGGATGAACAACCGCTATCCAACAGCTACTTTTCTATTTTAGCATAATTTCTCAAGAATGGAATGTCCGATAGTTCCTTCCGGCATTTTCACGTCAAAATTATCTGCTACTGATGCGCCAATAACGGAAAAAGTATCCTCGTTTTCAAGGGGGCCACCCTCTTTCATAGTCTTGGAATAAGCCAGGAAGGGAACATACTCTCTGGTATGGTCAGTGCCGTTATAGGTGGGATCATTCCCGTGGTCCGCGGTAAGAATAAGAAGGTCATCCTCCCGAAGCTCTTCCAAAAGAATGCCCAGATTCCTGTCAAACTTCTCGATTTCCTTGCCGTAGCCTTCCACGTTTCGTCTGTGTCCCCACAGGGCATCGAAATCAACCAGATTCACAAAGCAAAGTCCCCTGAAATCCTCTTTGCAGATCTGGATGGTCTGCTCCATGCCGTGTACGGAGCTGTCAGAATGATAGGTCTTTGTGATTCCTTCGCCACAGAAAATATCGTTGATCTTCCTACACCGATCACATCCAGCCCATTATCCTTTAACGCATTTAATGCAGTCAGACCTGTTGGCTTCAAAGCATAGTCATGCCGATTACTTGTTCGCCTGAACTCACCTTTCTTTTTGCCAACGTATGGTCTGGCGATGACACGGCCTACACGCCATTCATCTTTCCGGGTAATTTCTCTTGCAATCTCGCAGCAGCGGTACAAATTCTGAAGATCAAAGGTTTCCTCATTTCCGCAGATCTGAAGAACAGAGTCGGCTGAAGTATACACGATCATGGCACCTGTATGGATTTCTTCCTCCCCAAGCTCTTCAATGATCTCCGTTCCGCTGGCGCTCTTGTTTCCAATCACGCGCTTGCCGCAGCGCTTCTCCAGCTCCGCGATCAGCTCCGGCGGAAAGCCGGTGGCTGTGAAAGTCTTAAACGGCTTCTCTGTCTTAATTCCCATCATTTCCCAATGACCAGTCATTGTATCCTTGCCATTGCTGGCTTCGCTACGCGCATGTAACGTCCAATCGGCTTCTCCACACCTTGCATATTTCCTGCCGGATGAAGATTTAACATTCCAAGCTTCTTAAGATTTGGTATTTCCAGGGAGCCCATTTTATCCAGAATATGTCCGAATGTATCCACTCCCACATCCCCGAATTTCTCTGAATCCGGCATGGCACCGATTCCCAGAGAATCCAGAACGATCACGAAAATCCTTTCATATTTTTTCAAAATAAAATCCCTCGTTTCCAATATTTTATCCTTTTATTCCCAGTTCAGAATACAATCTCGCTTTCACCTCATCAGTGGCAAATGCCGTATCCACTGCATTCTTCATCATCAGCCGTATCTCTTCCTCCTGAATGCCATACGTGTTCTGGATGAACTGAAGCTCTTTGGTAAGGCTTGTGTTGCTCACTGTACGGTTGTCCGTGTTGATGGAAACCTTCAATCCTGTGTTCAGAAATTCCCGGATGGGATATTCTGACGGACTGTTTACTGCTTTTGTCTGAAGATTGCTGATGGGACACATTTCAATTCCAATGCCTCTGTCAGCCAGCTCTTTTTGAATATTATAATGGCCTCGCATGGCGATTCCATGTCCGATCCTGCCGGCTCCCGCTTTTACAGCATCCACAATGTTCTGTACGCTTCCACACTCTCCTGCATGAATGGTAAAGGGCATCTCCAGCTTACGGGTGTTCTGAAAAAGCTCCATAAACTGTGCCATGGGATATGCTGCTTCCGCACCTGCCAGATCCGCTGCACATACACCATATCCCAGATATTCACGGGCTGTTTTTATCATCCGGCTGTTGTCATCCTGGCTGTGATGACGCATGGCACAGGTAATCACACCAAACTCCGTTCCAAAGTCTGCTCTGCCCCGCTCAAGGCCTTTTAATACCGCCTCGATCACAGCACGGCAGTTCATTCCGGAGGTCTCTGAAAGAAGAGGTGCAAAACGGATTTCTGCGTAGCGTACATTTTCCTGGCTCATGGTGCGAAGTACATCGTAGCCAGCTGCCTCAAGCCCCTTTTCATCCATAATGCACTGACCCGGAAGCGAAAATTTCTCCAGGTATTCTGCAAGGCTTGTGCAGTCATCGGACACGCTAAGCTCTTCCGGCTGTACCTTCTTCCCAGCTGGCTCTCCATGAACTCCCGGCTTAAAGACCCATCCAGATGACAGTGAAGCTCTGCCTTTGGTAGTGCTTTTAATTGTTCGATTGTCATAATTTTTTCTCCTGCAATTCTTTATGCTGCCTTATAACTGCCGGATTCAATGCCAGATCACTCTGTTTTCGGCATTTTCCGGCATACTTCATAATACTATTCTCCAGTCAGCAGCTTTCATGCCAGATTAGAAGGTCCGAATCCTAACGGCAGGAGTTCTTTTAGTGTATACACATCATAATGCTCTTTGTCCACCGCCAGAATGACCTGGAAGGTTTCCGGGTTGCAAAACTCCATCATGACCTGTCGGCACACGCCGCAGGGAGCTGCATATTCTGTGAGCACGCCAGCCTTACCGCCGACAACACAGATAGCCTGAAAATCCTTCACCCCTTCGCTTACTGCCTTGAAAAATGCGGTACGCTCCGCACAGTTTGTGGCTGTATACCCGGCATTTTCAATGTTGCAGCCTGTGTAAACCTGCCCGTTTTTTGCAAGGAGGGCTGCGCCTACTTTAAAATTGGAATATGGTGTATAGGAATATTTCAGCTGGTGGATTGCTGTATCAATCAGCTGGTTAATCATCTCTTTTTCCATTTTCACACCTCTCTTATCATTCACATTTTCTGATTGTCTCTGACAACATAATGCTCTTCTCGATGAACGTCGTTATAATCTGATCAATTCCGGAGACAGCATCTGTTCGCCTTTACAATCAATGACCAGATCAATATCCTGTGGCTTTCTCATTTTTTACAATTTTTATAATTCGGCTGGTTCCCAGTCGGTCTGCACCAAGTGCAAGGAACTTCTCTGCATCCTCCAGGGAAGAAATTCCGCCTGCTGCTTTCATCTTTACATTTGGTCCGATATGTCTGGAGAAAAGCTCAATGTCTGCAAAGGTTGCACCTGCACCGCCAAAACCGGTAGAGGTCTTAATATAATCTGCGCCTGCTTCTGTTACAATCTGGCACATTTTAATTTTTCCTCATCTGTGAGGAAGCAGGTTTCAATGATAACTTCAGGATTTGTCACCGCATGCAGCTTTAAGGTGCGGATCTCGTTCTCAATCAGGTCATATTTCTGATCTTTCAGCCAGCCGATATTGATTACCATATCGATTTCGGAAGCACCATTTGCAAGAGCATCTTTTGTTTCAAATTCCTTGGCTGCTGTTGTCATGTAGCCATTTGGGAAACCGATAACCGTGCACACTGCCATTTTTCCATTCATGTATTCTGCTGCCTGTTTTACATAGCTTGGCGGAATGCATATGGATGCAGTTCCATATTCCATCGCATCATCACAAATCTGTTTGATTTCTTCCCAGGTAGATGGCTGGAGAAGAAGGGTATGATCCACATGTTTTAAAATCTCTTTTACGTCCATTTATTTTCCTCATTTCTGTTATCTCTTTATATTGCCCGAAATTACTGTATCGCAATTTACTGGCAGGATTCATATCTGTTCTTTATTTGATTGTCTAGTACATCGAATATTAAGTAACTGCAAGATGTTCGTCACAATTTGTGGGAGATTTCGCCCGAATGAGGCGCCGTAATGGGCTACGGCAACCGAATTCGGGCAAAATATACCGCAAAGTGGGGCGTGCAGATTGCGATGTCACGGTCTTAATTCGACGAATCCTCCCGGATCAGCTTTCTCACAGCTTCAACAGCCACCTGGATTGCCATATCTGTATCATGCACAACCGGATTATCCAGTCCCAGCTTCTCTCTTTCCTGATTTGCAAGCACAAGGAAACAGGAGCCAGCTCTGGCACGAAGCTTGCCAGCTGCGATAAAAAGCGCTGCAGATTCCATTTCGGAAGCAAGACAGCCCATTTTCTTCCAGGCCTCCCATTTGTTGAGCAGCTCATAACCAACTGGCATTGCTTCAGGCTCATGCTGTCCGTAAAAAGCGTCTTTGCACTGGACAACACCTGTATGACAGGAAAGTCCTTTTTCTTTCGCAGCTGCCACAAGGGCGTTTGTCACGTCCAGATTAGCTACTGCCGGATACTCTATGGGGGCATATTCCCGGCTGGTTCCCTCCATACGGATGGCACCTGTGGCAATTACGATATCTCCGCTTTTTACCTCAAGCTGCATACCGCCGCAGGTTCCAATGCGGACAAAAGTATCTGCGCCGCACCGGGAAAGCTCTTCCATGGCAATGGAGGCAGACGGTCCGCCGATTCCGGTGGATGTCACGCTGACTTTCACGCCGTCCAGGGTTCCTGTATATGTGATATATTCTCTGTTGTCTGCAATGAGAACCGGGTTGTCAAAATACTGGGCAATTTTCACACACCTTTTCGGGTCTCCCGGCATGATTACGTAGCGGCCAACCTTCCCCCTTTGCAACCTGGATATGATACTGCCTGCTGGCATCTTCAGAATAGTTTTTCATAGTGTCACCTCTGTCCTTTATCGTACGGAATACCTTCCGCCTTCGGCGCTCTGGAATTCTTGGATACAAACACCAGAACGATCAGGGAAATAATATATGGGAACATGTTGTATAATGTGCTGGGAAGCTTCAAGGCTACCAGCGCATCAAATCCTGTGTATACGTTTGACAGCGCACGGAAAAGACCGAACAGAAGGGCTGCCAGTCCGATGTTTACCGGCTTCCACTGTCCGAAGATCATAACAGCAAGTGCAAGGAAACCAAAACCAGCAACTCCGTTCTCAAATTTCCACTCACTTACACCGGCAGTGATATAAACCAGTCCCCCAAGACCGCCAAGTGCGCCGGAGATCAAAAACGCCTGCGTAACGCATTTTAAAAACATTGATACCTACTGAATCGGCTGCCTGTGGATGCTCACCACATGCCATCAGACGAAGTCCGAATCTGGTCTTATAAAGTACCACATAAGAAGCAAGGAGGATCAGCAGTGCAAAAAGCATGAACCAGCTGAATTCAAATTTTCCAATTCTTATCAGGAACGCTTTCTTAGCCACCTTGTAGGCAACTGTGGAAGAAACGTTGTCTGGGTTTTCTGCCATGTTGATGGCTCTTACGATAACAACAGCTGCAGCCGGTCCAAGAAGATTCAGGGCCGTACCAACCAGTGTCTGGTCTGCATTGAAATGAATGGCAGCCACACCAAGGAGCAGGGAAAATATCATTCCCACAAGTACACTGGCCAGAACCACCAGAAGGATCACAACTGGTGCCGGAGCGGAATCCGGAAGATATTTCATCATCAGGCACCGCCAAGTGCACCCATAACCATAATTCCCTCAAGACCAATGTTGATGACACCGCTGTGCTCGGAAAACAGCCGCCAAGTGCTACGAGAATCAATACAGAAGCAAATATTAATGTATACTGAATCAATAATAACATTATTTTTCTCCTCCTTTTGCAGCTTTTTTCTCATCTCTCCTGTCGAGATAACGGTTTAACCAGAGTTTGAAGAAGAATACAAATCCACACAGATAAATGATAAACGCGGAGATCAGATCAGAGATCTGTGCACAATACATGGTCTTATCCACATAGCTTCCACCACTTGTAATATGCTGGATAAAATAAGAGGAAAAAATTGCTCCGATGGGGTGAAGGCCGCCAAGGAAGGCTGCTGCGATTCCATTAAAGCCCATGCCCGGAACGGTTGTCTGCTGAACCATCCAGGTCTCAATTCCGCTGAGATAGAAAACAGCTGCGCCAAGTCCTGCAAGGCCGCCAGCGATCATCATGGTTACAATGGTATTTCTCTTCTCTTTCATGCCGCAGTATTTTGCAGCATTTTTGTTCATACCTGTTGCGCGAAGCTCAAAACCGAATTTTGTTTTTTCCAGAAGTACCCACACTACGATTGCCATTACCACAGAAATAATAAGACCGATGGATACGAATTTGTTTCCGGAAAAGATCTCGTCCAGTCCACAGTTGGGAAGAAGAGCACTCTTATTGCCGCTGGAAAGATCTACAGTGTATGGAGTAGACTCGGATTTCACCTGGGTAAGAAGCATATTCACCACATACAGGGAAATCCAGTTCAGCATGATACAGGAAATAACCTCGTTTACATTGAAGTAAGCCTTCAGTGCACCGGAGATGCCGCCTACCAGGGCTGCGATCACGATTGCTGCGATCATGCATACATACCAGGGCATGCCAAGTTTCAACGCAAAATACAGAGAAGCTCCGGCTCCAACTACATACTGTCCTGCTGCTCCAATGTTAAAAAGTCCAACCTTGTAAGCAAACAGAACGGACAGGGAACACATCAGAAGTGCGGAAGCCTTTACCAGTGTGGTTCCCATATACTTCATCATAGCCTTCTGGCTTGGATAGTAAAAATAATTCTTGATAATTGCGGTAATCGCACCCGCAGCTCCTGCAGGATTGATAATAAGAAGTACCAGATACCCGATGAGAAGACCGATCACAATGCATAAAAGAGAGGCAATGATGGTCTGAACCGCATTGTTTCTC
>ENA-OQEX01001189-OQEX01001189.1-human-gut-metagenome-genome-assembly--contig:-NODE-1189-length-10442-cov-3.500727_pt1 | contig 10442 bp, 11 predicted proteins | sample MGYA00242802_ERZ504649 | MGnify/ENA primary metagenome ERZ504649 (study PRJEB26092, sample SAMD00036194) | human gut metagenome | host: Homo sapiens | study: EMG produced TPA metagenomics assembly of... | reverse complement strand
CATATAGAGTTGACGCGCTTTGTTCAACCAGAAAAAATCGAAATTGATGCAAACGAAAGGGCAGTTAATGAAAAGTCTCAATACTGCTTTTTCGTTTGCACCACCTTCGATTCTTTCCTTAACGATTGTTCGAGCTTTTCAAATACTAACGTCCTTAATTCTGTTCAATAATTGATTTATAGTAGTTACCAAAGTCAGCAAGTGAATTAACAATTGGAAGCATTTTTGTTCCGAGTTCCGTTAAGCCGTATTCAACTCTCGGTGGCTGCTCATGGTAATCGTGGCGATATGCCAGCCCATCACTCATCATTTGTCTTAAACTATCTGTCAAAACCTTTTGTGAAATACCATCTATACTTCGTTGTAGCTCATTGAATCTCCATGGACGCTCTTTCAAGTTACGCAAAATCAGCAGTTTCCATTTTCCTCCGATAAGAGATACTGCTGTTGCAACTGGGCATTCCGGTAATTCTTCTTTTGCTCGCATAATTCTCACCTCCGAGTCTATTGTAACACATTCATTTTTGAGTGTACAGTTACAAAAAGGTGCGTACTTGTTTTTGTATGTGTCTCACACTATACTAATACCAAGCAACCAGAAACTACAAATTAACTATGGAGGTATTATTATGGCAAATTACACAAAAACAACTATTGGAAAGGAAAACCGAATTGAGCTGCATGAAAAGTTGTCTTTAACAGGTGCAGAAATCAGTTTAAACGAACTACCTGCAGGAGCAAATGTCCCATTTGTTCATTCTCATAAAGAAAATGAAGAAATCTATGGAATTCTTTCAGGTAACGGCAAAGCCATAATTGATGGAGAAGAAATCAGCCTTTCAACTGGAGACTGGCTAAAAATCGCACCTGCTGCAAAGCGTCAGTTTTTTGCATCCGATATTTCCGGAATTACTTATATCTGCATTCAGGTAAAAGAAAATTCTCTGGAACATTTTACAGCAGAGGATGCCGTAATCGGCTAATTAAAAGTATTTATTTACAAAAATGCACAGTTCACGATAAGCTAAGAACTGTGCATTTCTTTTTTGTTCAATATTACGTTTTCTCAATTTTTCAAACTTGAATTTTCTTATGCTCCTGTTCTATTTTACAACCACAGTGTGGACAATATTCTTCACTATTTATAGGTACACCCCTTAATGATTTGCCACAGAATGGACATTGATTTTTGATTACAATTATGATTAACCTATTATAAGTTATGCCACTTCAATTTTTGCAAATATCATCCAATCTGCAATACATGAAATTAAAATAACTATTCCTAAAAATGCAGGTACTCCTGCAAATTGTTCTAAATAATTTGAACGAATTCAATATTATGCTTTTTCTCCTTAAATGACTTCAGAAAGATCACCCACCCATAGATCAGCAGATTCATTACCAGTGCCACAGGAATAGCTCCCCAGTGGATTTGCTGATTCTGAAGTACATCCGCAGAGTACGTTCCTGAAAAAACTACCACCATATTATTATTCAGAAAATGAATAATTATCGGAACCCAGATATTCTGGGTTTTCATATAAGTATATGCCATAAAAATCCCCAGTGAAATACAGGTAACAAACTGGCTTGCCAGAGCCGCCAGCCCCATATCCGGCGTAGTGTAATAGAAGAAGTCTATTGGCAGATGCCATACAGCCCACACACAGCCCAAAAGGATTACGCCGCCTTTTAGTCCAAATTTTTTCTGAAGAAGAGGCTGAAGATAATATCTCCATCCGTATTCTTCTCCAAAGAATGCCACTACTGACAGGAAAAAGTTTACCAAAACAGTAAAAAATATGATCCAGGTAGTAGGATTTGACATTATTTTGCCAAATTCAGAAAGCTGGCCGCTCAGAGCACAGGCAATCACAAATCTGAGAAGATATAATCCAATAAACAACAGGATCATACGAATAGATATATTCCAATGTTCGCTGTTCAGTCCATAGGATCTGCGCTTTTCTTTACCGGATTGCAGAAGAAGAATCCAGAAAATAACGCTGCCACCTATTATAACGTAATTCATGATCGGTGCCCACTGAGAATATGGCATGCTCATCAGATCTCTATTTTGGGGAGCCAGAACAGAAGCCGCCGTGCAGACAACCAGCACCGCCGTGAGAGCTACAAAGAATATGTAAAAAGCCGTTGGAAGATTTTTATCTCCTTTTTTGGTAATTAAATAAGCCATCATCACACCTGCTGCTGGATACAGCATCTGCGCCTTTGGAAAAGCGCTGAGATCAAGACCTTTTCCATAGCTATACCACATCAGAAGTCCCATTACATATGTGATTCCGTATGCTATAATCACATAGATCAATAGCTGTTTTTTCTCTGTTTGCATAAATTTCATAATTTTCTCCTTGCAACTTCAAAGTTATTTACTTCTCTTCATACTTTTTAACGATAACTAAACTATAAGCAGCCATAATTACAATTGTTTCCACCATCACACCAATAACCGACAACAGAACGTATGGTGTATTTTGACCATCTAACAGCGGAATTCCTAATATAACAAAAATGATTCCATAGATTATAAACAATAGTCCGCTCGCACGATTGTAATCTTTAACATCTTTTACTTTTATTGTTTCGGTATTAGCCCAGAATCCAACGGGATTCTTAGAAAACATATCTTTTATTCCTAATCCAATTATAAACACTCCCAAAAGTGACCATATAACAAACCCAATCATATTGTTTCTCCTTACAAACCGCATTAAAACCATAATGAGACACATTCTAGTATTTCCCAAAATCGAGATTTACTAATTCTACAAATTCCGATTGTTCTAATTATTTTTAGTTCCACCTTCTTGCCCCTCGGACAAGAAGTATCCCTCGCTTTCAGCTCGGTCAATTCCGATTGAGATTTCACCCGTTTTGTAAGCTGATTTTCTTTCCAGTCAATTGTGGAATCCACCTGGCATATAAATCACAGAGTGGCTGTAACTATTTTCCAACCCATATTTTCGTGACATGCTCCCACCACTTAAATCCCAGATTTTGAAGTGGGGGCTTCTTGCTCAATGACTCTACTGAGCCAAGTATCTACAAGCTATCCTCGCGTGCCCCGCGATTCTTTTTGCCCGGACACGGGCGTATTTTCTTACTTATTGTCCGGATATGGACAGTTTATACTGCCAGCATCCTTCTTGCCTCTTCACGGATATTGATCGCTGCATTTCGATCTCTGTCCATCTCATTTCCACACGTGCAGCGGTATACTCTTTCGGATAATCCCAGCTCTTTTTTTATCTTTCCGCATTTACTGCATTTTTTGCTTGAAGGGAAAAAGCGGTCTATCTTTACTAATTTCTTTCCCTTCCAGGCAAGCTTATAATCCAGCATATTCCGGAACATCCCGTATCCATTATCCTGTACACTTTTCCCAAAGTGCAGGCACTGGCCCATTGCTTTCATATCAATATCTTCTACCGCGACTATATCGTACTGGTCTGTGATCCTGCGGCTCAGTTTATGCAGATAATCCTTTCTCTGGTTTCGTATTTTTTCATGGCACCTGGCAACTTCTTTTTCTGCCGCACATAATTGCGGCTTTCTTTTACACATCTCGACAGTTTACGCTGCTCCCTTGCCAGCCTTTTTTCATTTCTTCTGAAGAATCCTGCTTTTTCAAGTTCAATCTCTTCTGAAAACACTGCCATCCCCTGCATCGCATAATCAATCCCCAGTATTTTGGCATTGCTGTAATCTTCATCTGCTGCTTGGTTTTCGCAGCTGTATCCTTCATACAGCAGACTTGCAAAATACTTTCCGGACGGCTCCATACTGACTGTCACTGATTTCAGACAGCAGTTTTCTGCAGGCTCCCTGTGTTTTTTCATGGAGATCCATTTTAATTTGGGAAGCCGGATCCGCTTATCTTCTACCAGAATATTTCCGTTGACTACATTTGTTGTGTAGCTGTTTTTGGAGTGATGTTTTGACTTGAAACGTGGAAATCCAACCTTGGGATCACGGAAAAAATTCTTATATGCTTTCTCCAAATGAAGCTGAACATTTGCCAGTGCCAGCGAATCTACTTCTTTCAGAAATGAATACTCCTTTTTATACATGGCTGGTGTATTTTTTAACAGTTTTTTCGTCTTTTTATACTCCCGGATCTTGTCATTAAGCATCTGGTTATACAGAAAACGGCAGCAGCCAAATGTTTTTCCCAGAAGTATCTTCTGTTCTTCTGTTGGATAGATCCGGAAACGATATGCTATGTTCAATGCTTTTTCTCTCCCTGGGTTTCGATGTATTGACGGATTACTTCAACTGGTGCGCCTCCTGCCGTCAAAAGGCAGAAACTCTGACTCCAGAATGCTTCTTTCCAAAGTTTTTCCCGGATTTCCGGATACTCTTTACTGTTTATAATAGCATGAATCCTACTGTAATTCCAGAAAATAATGCAACCTGTTACTATCGCAAGTGACAGTGGCAAACGAATTAAAATGGTATAATATAGATATAGATAGAATACGTATGTAAACGAATTTCCCGGGATAATGAAATGCATATGGGTCCCGAACAAGAAAGGAGGGTTTCTATGAACAGAAAGTGCAAAAAGACAGGGATTTTTATAGGTCTTACTATGGCAATTACAGGTATGACTGCCTGCGGTGAAACTGAACCGGAAGAAACACCGGTGGTGAAAGAAGAAACTGCGAAACCAACAGAAACACCGGCACCAACTTCAACGCCGACTCCCACACCGACCCCGATTCCTGAATATATAGATTATGATTATGAGGAAGCCGGAGTTACCATTCAGATTCCAGGTATGTTGTGGGATATCAAACCGGAGAAAACAGATTCAGGTCTTATATTTACAGATCCTGATGAAAAATGGCTTATTCGTTTCTATCCGCTTACCTATGACAGGAAAATTCGTGTATATGATAATCTGACAAATGTTTTTGGAGAAGATGGCTCGAAAGTAAAAGATAAAAATTTAAGCTCCGTTTCCATTGAAGAAGGGGACTATGGAAATTCAGGCTATAAGTACAAACGTTATACATGGGCTTTGGATGTAGAAAAAGCAAGCGCATATGAATCATTTATTACGGCGTACCCCCATATTGTTGAAATTATCAACTATGACCAGACTGCGATTGAGGGGTATAATGCAATTCTGGTGGAAGTTACAACACCGGAAGGACTGGATGAGGCCGGCTCTTTAGATCGGGAACAGTTTTATGCGTATACTTCGCTGAAAGAATCATTATCCAGAGATATTCAGGATCAAACTGCAACTCGCGAAAAATATCCGGATGTTTCGGATATTGACACCAAAGAGACACGCCGCTTTGTAGAGAATCTGACATTTGCAGAAGGCGGCTCTACCATTGCAGCTTCTATTGACGGAGTTGAACTGGAAATTCCTGCATTTTGGGAAATAATTCCTACGTCTGCTGAGCAACATCTTCTGGTATCTTTTAACAGAGGTACGGAGGAGAAGGGATCTCTTGCAATCCATCCGGCTACTATGAATGGATATGATCCCGTTTATAATGCATTACTTGGCTGTGGACGTGGTGCTGGTGTGAACCGGGATGACCAGGAAGAGATTCAGGCGCGGTTTAAAGCTGCAGAAGCAGATGGTCTGGTAAAAGAATTCAAGGCAGGAAAAACTGTTTTCTACGGTGCATATTCACCAGTATCACATAAACTTTCTTTCAATACTCTGTTTACCAAAGAGCATTGTCTGTGTATAGAGCTTTACTTTTTAAAAGAACTGTCAAAAGAAGAACTGTGGGATTATGCCCAGGGCGAGAATTTTCAGACCGTACTGAATTCTATGAAAATTGATGTAAATATTCCAACGGCAGAAGAAATACAAATAGATAGGTCGTTTGATATTAGTAACGATGGTGTTCTGAAGAAATACAAAGGAACTGATCCGGAAGTGATCATATCAGATGTGATCAAGGGAATAGAAGTTAAAGAAATCGGCGAATATGCATTTTACAATTGTGCTGATGTTAAGAAAGTAGTTATTTCATCAGCAGTAGAACGGATCGATAAAGGCGCATTCGCAAATTGTGCAGCACTTGAAGAAGTTACCCTGCCATCCACATTAAAATATCTGGGGGATTATGCATTTGAAGATTGTTCTTCTCTTACGAAAATAGAGTTACCTGACGGTCTGGAGGAAGTTGGTGTTGAAGCATTCAGCAAGACATCAATTGAAAAACTGACAGTTCCGGGAAGCATGAAAGTTATTGGTACGAACGTTTTTGGTGATATGATGAATTTACATGAAATCCATATAGAAGAAGGCGTAGAAGAAATTGGGGAAAGTGCATTTCAAGGTGCCGGTTCAAGAGATACTTATGATGCGCCGGAGCATTGGGTTTTCATGGACAAAGAAATGGCTGCCAGATATGCAGATCACATCATCGATCCAGCCGTTCATACTGAAATACCATGGTGGATCAATATTTATCTGCCGTCTACAATAAAGAAAATTGGAGACGCCATTTTGGCAGGCAGCAGAGTGGAGGGCATTTATATGGAATCCTTTGATTCTGTGGAATCTCTTCCTGAGTTTTACGTTGGTGAAGAAATATATGAAACTACCTTCGGAGGAATTGAATATCTTTCGCAAATTTATTTTACAAAGGATACCATTGATAAATGTGGAAAGGAATTAGACGAATTCTTTATGTCCCTTCCATTTGGAGAGGACTGGGCATGGTATTATGAAGGCAACGATATCTACTGGATAGATGAGTCTGCAAGAGATTTTATGACACCTGAAGATCTGAAAACGGTTTTCGGTGAATAACGGATATGCTCCCATGAGATTTTGTTTTTTATAAAAAGGGAAGGTGATGAAATTTATGAAGATATTGAAGAAAGCAGGAGGGATTCTCCTTGTAATAATCGGAATATTCTTTTTTGTATCTGCTTTAAAGATGATCTTTGTGGATAACCCCAAAACAAAAGCAGCTCTGAAAGACGCAGTTTACGTTGATGCAGCAGATACGATCGACCCGGAAAACGATGGAAAAACCGTCATTGTATGCGGCACATTTGAGCTGACTGAACCGGCACATGATGATGAGCTTGGACTGGACTTTGACAGCATCCGCATTTCAAGTTCAAAACAGACAATGAAATTAACAAAATCTTCTTCCAAAAAGAAGGAGGCAATGACTGACGACGAAAAGAAATATGGCGTTCTGGAATGGAATTCATCTTTCAGCAGCATGCCGGTATCAGGCCAGGGGAAAATTGGAAATTATGCACTTTCGCAGGATTTATTGATGATATTATGCTGACCAAAACCTGGGAAGATTACGACAAGGCAGCATTATCATCTGCCGGTTATACATATGTACCGGATAACACCTATACACAGAAGCATTTTATAGAACCATCGAACCAGACGACACGTTCACATAAAGAATATGATGTTCGTTATTATTATTCTGCTGCTGATTTCGAAACAGGGCAAACCGTAACTGCTATCGGCATACAGGACGGACAGACTCTCAAATCCGCACCCGGAATCACAGAGAATCTGATGAAAAATAAACTTGACCGCGATGAAGCGATCAAACAGGGCGGCATCCCAGGTATAGGAGCCCAGATCTTTTCAGTTGTTTCCTCATTGCTGTTAATATTGGGAGGGTTCCTTCTTATTATATTATAAGAAATAAATCTATAGCAATCCTCTTAAATGCATTATTTACGAGGATTGCTATAAAAATAAGATATTGCTGTATCATCAAATCAGATGGTTAGGCGATATCCTCTGTGACATACTCCGTATCTAGTACATCGTTTTCGAAATAACTATACCACTCACTTGTCTGCAAATCCGAGTGCACAGGTCTAAAAGCCTCAGCGTAGCCCGCTACGCCTGCGTTTTTAGACCTGCACACTCGAATCCGCATCCTACGCGATTGGTATAGTTATTTACGAAACGATGTACTAGCTTTTTACTTCTCAATTCTAAGCATGCGATACCCAATGCCAATATGTGTCTGGATGTATTGTACTCCATTTTTCTCAGGCTCCAGTTTTTTCCGCAATGTTGCCATAAAAACTCTGAGAGAAGCAACATCATTATCCGAACATCGTCCCCAAATCTGCTGGGTAATATAGGTATGTGTCAATACCTTCCCCACATTGCGGGACAAAAGACAGAGCAGCTTATATTCTATAGGTGTCAGATGCAATTCCTCTCCCTTCAGATATGTACAACCTGCCGTATAGTCTATCTTTAATCCACCATTCTCAAAAACAGAGCTTTCTATCTGCTCTCCGCTCTGCATAACCGCAAGTCTCCTCTGGGTGACACGGATACGCGCAAGTAATTCCTCAACAGAGAACGGTTTCGTAATATAATCATCCGCTCCTGCATCCAGCGCCTCTATTTTATCTGTGTCCTCACTTCTGGCGCTGATCACAATAATCGGCATATTCGACCAGGTACGGATTTTTTTTATCACTTCTACCCTTCCATATCAGGAAGCCCCAGATCCAGAAGAACAATATCCGGATTGTGGGACGAAGCTTCCAGAATGGCTGAAGATCCGTTTTCTGCAGTCAGATATTTATAGTCATGTGTTTTTAATGTAGTAACGATCAGATTGCGTATGGGTCTGTCATCTTCAACCACCAGAATTAATGTTTTATTCATTTAATGTCACCTCGCTTAAGGGTAAAGTAAAAGTAAAATTGCATCCATGAGGATTATTATCTGTCAGAACCAGGGTTCCTTCATGTGCTTCTATAATAGAGCGGCAAAGTGCCAGTCCAAGTCCCAGACTTCGTTGACTATCCGCAACTGTTGTTTTCCCTGTATAAAACATCTCAAAAATATGTGACTTCATTTCTTCCGGAATTCCCGGGCCATTATCTTCCACACTTATCTGCGCTTTCCCATCTGTTTTCGTTCCCCGAATGCAGATCACAGAACCCGGCGGTGTATATTTTATTGCATTGTCAACTAAATTTACCAGAACCTGCATAATAAGACGTACATCCATACGTGCAAGAACAAGTTCTTCACAGTCTGTCACAATTTTATAATCATCATGTTTCCGGCTGATATGCCTCAGGGATTCTGCAATCACCTCATCCAGAAGCTGGTCTGTAAATTTAAATTTCAGTCTTCCGTCATTCAGTCTGGTAATGGAAAGCAAATTCTCCACAACTCCGATCAGCCATTCAGAATCATCATAGATATCGCTATAAATCTGATGTTTGGTAGCTTCGTCCAGACGGTCACTATTGCCAAGCAGCATATCTGCATTACCGGAAATGGAGCAAAGCGGCGTACGAAGATCATGCGAAATCGCCCGAAGAAGATCTGCCCGCAGCTGTTTCATTTTTGGCCATAACTGCATTTTTTTCTTTTTCCAATGCATTTTTCGCATTTTCCATTGCAAGCGCACATTCATTTATTACAGACAACAGGATGCTGTATTCAAAAGTGTCCAGTGTTTCTTTTTGCAATGGTATCCCGATCACGCCGTAAACATTATCCCCGCTCCGGATTGCCAGATATAAACATTTAGCCTGAGGAAAATGGTGTGTGGACGCACCGGCATGCTGTCTGTTTTCACAGACCCATTTGGCTATCTGCTGCTCTTCTGGTATCAAAAAATCTTCTGTGTCCTCTTTTCCCCGGAGAAAAGCTTTCCCTCTGATAAAGTTCCATTTTCTACTACATATGCTGTAATATTGCGGTTTAATAAACGGAGAAGCTGTGTACAGGTGACATCAAGAATCTCTGTTTCTCCTTTTGCCTTTTGCAGCAGACGGTCTGTATCGAACAGAATCTGTGCACGAAAGGCAAGCTGTGTAGACAGCTTTGCATGTGTTTTCAGCTTTGCTGCAAGTGCTCCCGTAAGTACGGATGAAATAAGCATTATGAAAAATGTCACCGGATAACCCACCGCATAGGTTTTGAAAGACATCCTTGGTTCTGTCAGAAAAAAACAAAATAAAAATACACTTAAGAAAGAGCCTGCCACACTGCAAAGATAGCCATCTGTCACAATCGAAGTAAGCAAAACCCCCAGAATATATATGGTTACAATATTCGTATCCGTAAAATTCAGTTTCTGAAACAACAGACCAATTAAAGTGCATACCACAAATATAAATACCGTCAGAAAATAATCCTTTGCAGACGGTTTTTCCATAGACCATGTGAATGATCGTTTCTGATGATTCACATTTTTTAAATTCATCCTGTCCCCCACCTTTTTTACTGTTTTGAAAATTATATCATGGGGCTGTGTTGTGGTCAAAAATCTTTTTTAACTAGTACAGCGAAAATTAAGTTTCTGCTATATTGACGCAGGATGATTTCTTCAGCTGCAAGGCGGAGGAATGAGGCGTAGCGGTGGCTACGGCGATTGACGACAACGCCGCAGATGAAAAATCAGACAAGTAATATA
>ENA-OQEX01001186-OQEX01001186.1-human-gut-metagenome-genome-assembly--contig:-NODE-1186-length-10479-cov-2.116209_pt1 | contig 10479 bp, 14 predicted proteins | sample MGYA00242802_ERZ504649 | MGnify/ENA primary metagenome ERZ504649 (study PRJEB26092, sample SAMD00036194) | human gut metagenome | host: Homo sapiens | study: EMG produced TPA metagenomics assembly of... | reverse complement strand
CGGCATGGTACAAACGCTTGCATGTGCATCGGGCATTGCCTGCGGCACGCATGGCGAGCAGGGCCGCTCCAGCGGCGAAAAGGAGCTGGTAGCTCGGGCTAAAGCGCTGCTCATGCGGGAGCTTTCGCTCTCTGAACCCGAGGCTTACCGTCTGCTCCAGAAGCGAAGCATGGCGACCGGTATGCGCATGGGCGGATACCGCACGCAACGTGCTCTTCCACGGCGTGAAGGCGATATGAGAAAGGGTGATTCGATGAAATTCACAAAGATGCACGGCATCGGCAACTGCTACCTATATTTCAACTGCTTCGAAGACCCTGTTCTGAATCCGGCGGAACTGTCCGTCCGGCTCAGCGATGTCCACTTCGGCGTCGGCTCCGACGGCATCATCCTCATCGAGCCGAGCGAAATTGCCGACTGCAAAATGGATATTTACAACGCCGACGGCTCGCGCGGCAAGATGTGCGGAAACGGAATCCGCTGCGTGGGCAAATACGTCTATGACCGTGGGCTCGTCAAAAAAGATGTGATTACCGTTGAAACCCTCAGCGGAATCAAAACACTCTATCTCAACATCGAAGGCGGCGCCGTCAAAACCGTGCGCGTCGATATGGGCAGGCCAATCCTTACGCCCGCCGAAATCCCGGTCAGGCTGCCGGGGGACAAAATTGTCAACCAACGGGTTAAAATAGAGAATGAACGCGCCGCAAAGCCCATCCATGCACATATCACCTGCGTTTCGATGGGAAACCCGCACTGTGTGGTGTTTGAGGATTTTCTCGACGTGGGCAAATTCCCACTGGAGGACTTCGGCCCGAAATTTGAGCGTGACCCGCTCTTCCCGGAGGGGGTCAACACGGAGTTTGTCAACGTCATCAATGACCACGAGGTCAAAATGCGTGTGTGGGAGCGCGGCAGCGGTGAAACCTGGGCCTGCGGCACGGGCGCGTGCGCTGTGGCAGTCGCCTGCGTTCTGAACGGCCGGACAGGCCGCGGTGCTCGTCCATCTGCGCGGCGGAGACCTCGAGATTGAGTGGGATGAACGCGCCGATACCGTTTGGATGACTGGCCCCGCCGCGTTCGTTTGCGACTGCGAATGCAATCCGAAGGAGTTCGGGCAATAGCCCGTTTTCCACTTTGTAACAATTTAAAGAAAGGGTGATCGGACCGATGAAAATCAATGAAAATTTCCTGAAGCTTCCAAGTAGCTATCTTTTCTCCACCATCGCTCAAAAAATAGCGGCTTATCAGCAGGCGCACCCCCAGGCGGATATCATTCGCCTGGGTATCGGCGACGTCACCCGCCCCTTGCCTCCGGCTGTCATTGATGCGATGCACAAGGCTGTTGACGAAATGGCGCAGGAGGAAAGCTTCCACGGTTACCCGCCGGAGTATGGGCAGGATTTCCTTTTGGATAAAATTTTAAAATATGATTTTGCCGCCTACGGCGTTTCCCTTGCCGCGGATGAAATCTTCGTCAGCGACGGCGCGAAGAGCGACACTGGAAACATCGGAGATATCTTCGGGGTGGAGAATACCGTCGCGGTGTGCGACCCGATCTATCCGGTCTATGTGGATACGAATGTAATGGCGGGGCGAGCCGGAGATCTATTGGCAAACGGCCGGTGGAGCAATTTTGTCTATCTACCCTGCACGGCAGAGCATCATTTTTTGCCGGAGCTCCCCACGGAGCATGCGGATTTGATTTATCTCTGCTTTCCTAATAATCCCACCGGTATGGCCATTGACTTTGACGGCTGAAGCAGTGGTCGATTATGCAAACCGCGAAGGCAGCGTGATCCTCTACGACGCCGCCTACGAAGCCTATATCACACAGGAGGGTATTCCCCACAGTATTTATCAAATCGAGGGTGCAAAAAACTGTGCGATTGAATTCCGAAGCTATTCCAAAACTGCCGGCTTTACGGGCGTACGCTGTGCCTACACGGTTGTCCCCAAAGAGCTGAAGAGAAACGGCGTTTCTCTCAACAACCTCTGGGCGCGCAGGCAAGCAACCAAGTTCAATGGCGTCTCTTATGTTACCCAGCGCGCGGCACAGGCGGTTTATTCTGATGCAGGCCGGCGCGAGGTGCGCAAAATCATTGGTTATTATCAGCGAAATGCCCGCGTGATTGCGGAGGGGCTGCGCGGCGCAGGCTTCCAAGCTTGGGGCGGAGTGAACTCCCCCTATATCTGGCTCAAAACACCGGATGACCTCACCTCCTGGGCATTTTTTGATCAGTTGCTTGAAAAGGCGCAGGTTGTCGGCACGCCGGGCTCCGGATTCGGCCCGGCAGGCGAGGGCTATTTCCGCCTAACTGCATTCGGCGACGCGGCGCGCACTGTGGAAGCAATCGAACGCATTGCCAGCGTTTTTAAACAAGAATCTGGGAACCGTATCGCTTTCCAGCGCTGCGGTTTCCGGTTTTCTCATTTTTAATCCTGCTGATCCAAAATATTTTATATCAAACGGAGGATGTATTCATGGAGAAGAAAGAGATGCTTTACGAGGGCAAGGCCAAAAAGGTGTATGCGACGCAGGACCCGGATATCCTGATCGTCGACTATAAAGACGACGCAACCGCCTTTAACGGGTTAAAGAAGGGGACGATCACCGGCAAAGGCGTCATCAACAACAAAATGTCCAACTTCATGTGCAAGATGCTCGAAAAGGAAGGGATTCCCACGCATTTCGTCGAGGAGCTCAGCGATCGTGAAACTGCGGTCAAGCGTGTTACGATCGTCCCTCTAGAGGTTATCATCCGCAACAAGGCGGCTGGCTCCATGGCAAAGCGGCTCGGCCTGGAAGAGGGCACGCAGCTTCTCTGCCCCGTTCTCGAGTTCAGCTATAAGGACGATGCGCTCGGCGACCCGATGATCAATGATTCCCACGCGATCGCATGCGGCTTTGCAACGCAGGAGGATATCGATGCCATCCGCTCCATGGCGCTCAAAATCAATGAAATCATGTGCAACTACTTTGCCAGCGTCAACGTGGAGCTGATCGACTTCAAGCTCGAGTTCGGCCGTTATCATGACCAGATCATCTTAGCGGACGAAATCTCCCCCGACACCTGCCGTTTTTGGGATATGACCACACATGAAAAGCTCGATAAGGACCGTTTTCGCCGCGATATGGGCAGTGTAGAAGAGGCCTATGATGAGATGGCGAAACGCTTGGGCCTGAAATAAATCAAATTTTAAATCACAGATGCCGGCGCGCCGGCATCTGTGATCGATACTGTTTGGAGGAAACGCATTTGAGAAACCGGCCGCCCTTTGACACGCTGCACGAGGAGTGCGGCGTATTTGGCATTTACGGCGATCTGGAAACGCCCCCGGCGCAGGCCGTTTATTACGGCCTCTACGCCCTACAGCATCGCGGGCAGGAAAGCTGCGGCATCGCGGTCAGCGACCAGGGCGTGCTGAGCGTTCATCGGGCTATGGGTCTGGTCAGCGAGGTGTTCGATGAAGCGTGCTTGCCTCTCTGCCAGGGCAGGCCGCAATCGGCCACGTCCGCTACTCCACAGCGGGCGGGAGCCTCGTGCAAAATTGCCAACCGCTTCTGATGCGCTATGTAAAAGGCCGCCTTGCTATCGCACACAACGGCAATCTGACGAATGCCGAAACCGTGCGGGAGGAGCTTGCAGGGGGAGGCGCGATCTTCCAGACGACAATTGACTCTGAAGTGATCGCCCATGTGATCGCGCAGGAGCGCATTGCGGCGGGAAGCGTCGAGCAGGCTGTAGTGCGCATGATGGGGCGCATCCGGGGTGCTTATTCCCTGTTGGTGATGAGCCGCAAAAGCTGGTTGCAGCCCGGGATCCGTTCGGTTTCCGACCGCTTGTAATCGGCAGCCTAGGCAGTTCCTACGTGATTGCATCCGAAACCTGTGCGCTTGATGCTGTCAATGCAGAGTTTATCCGCGATGTAGAGCCCGGCGAAGTCGTCGTCGTGGATGCCGGTGGGTTGCGCAGTATACGCACCCATTGCGCAGAGCAACCTCGGCGCATGTGTGTGTTTTGAATATATCTATTTCGCGCGGCCCGACTCTACGCTCGACGGCGTGCGCGTCCACGCAGCAAGGCTGCGCGCGGGGGCGTTGCTGGCACAGGAGCATCCCGTGGAGGCTGATATCGTGATCGGCGTGCCAGATTCCGGCCTGGATGCCGCCATCGGCTATGCACAGGAGAGTGGCATTCGCTATGAGGCTGGCTTCGTGCGCAACAATTACGTGGGCCGCACCTTCATCAAGCCGGAGCAGGGCGAGCGGGAGGCCAGCATCAACATCAAATTAAACGTCCTGCGGCAAAGCGTGGCAGGCAAACGCATCGTCATGGTGGATGACTCCATTGTGCGCGGCTCAACGAGCGCGAACATTATCCGCGCGCTGAAGAACGCGGGGGCAAAAGAGGTGCATGTGCGCATTTCTTCCCCAACGCTCCATTGGCCCTGCTATTTCGGCACGGACATTCCTACGCGCGAAGAGCTAACCTCCAACCGCCACACGGTGGATGAGCTTTGTCGAGCCATTGGGGCAGATAGCCTAGGCTTCTAAGCTGCGAAAGCCTGTATGCACTCGTCGGCACGGAGGAACGCACCTTCTGCGACGCATGCTTTACAGGGGAATACCCCATTCCGCTGGATGAAATCAACGGCAATTTCCTCTCAAAGCAGCCGGCTGGTAGGATCACGAAAAACACGAAGCATGCCGCCGGACATAATTCATCTCTAAACGCACCCGTTTTAGGAAAGGAAGGCATTGAATGAAAGATCGTTACGAATCCCCCCTCAACTCCCGCTATGCCAGCAGGGAGATGCAATATATCTTCTCCCCGGATTTCAAATTCCGCACTTGGCGGCGGCTCTGGATTGCGCTCGCTGAAAGTGAGCAAGAGCTCGGCCTGGAGATCACAAATGAGCAGATCGCCGAGCTGAAAGCACATCAGGATGACGTCAACTACGAAATTGCCCAGGAGCGTGAAAGGCTGGTGCGGCACGATGTGATGTCCCACGTTTATGCCTATGGCGTGCAGTGCCCCAAGGCAAAGCCAATCATCCATTTAGGCGCCACATCCTGCTATGTGGGCGACAATACGGATATCATCACAATGGCCGAGGGCCTGCGTCTGATTCACAAAAAGCTTGTGAACCTCATGGATAAGCTCGCGCAGTTTGCGCTGGCGTATAAAGACCTGCCCTGCCTCGCCTTTACTCACTTCCAGCCCGCTCAGCCGACCACCGTCGGCAAGCGCGCTTCCCTGTGGCTGGAAGATTTGCTGCTTGATTTTGAATCGCTTGAATTCCAACTTTCGCAGATGAAGCTGCTCGGCTCCAAGGGCACCACGGCACGCAGGCAAGTTTCTTGGAGCTGTTCAATGGCGATCACAGCAAGGTAAAACAGCTTGATCAAAAAATTGCGGAGAAAATGGGCTTTGCGGCCTGTTTCCCGGTTTCCGGCCAAACCTATCCCCGCAAGGTGGATAGCCAGGTTCTTTCCGTCCTGAGCGGCATTGCACAATCCGCAGCCAAATTTTCGAGCGATTTAAGGCTTTTGCAGCATCTCAAGGAGGTGGAGGAGCCATTTGAAAAGAACCAGATTGGTTCCTCTGCTATGGCTTATAAGCGCAACCCCATGCGCAGCGAGCGCATTGCCTCCCTCGCCCGCTATGTGGTCGCGGATACGCTGAACCCGGCAATGACCGCCTCTACCCAATGGTTTGAGCGCACGCTTGACGATTCCGCAAACAAACGCATCAGCGTGGCGGAGGGATTCCTGGCAACAGATGCGATACTGGAGCTGTATATCAACGTGGTCAGCGGGCTGGTAGTCTATCCAAAGGTCATCGAGAAGCGGCTGATGGCCGAGCTGCCATTCATGGCGACGGAAAACATTATGATGGACGCCGTCAAGCGCGGCGGCGACCGGCAGGAGCTGCACGAGGCAATCCGTGTGCACTCCATGGCGGCCGGGAAAGTCGTCAAAGAGCAGGGCGGTGAAAACGACTTGCTCGCACGCATTGCAAACGATCCGCTCTTTGGCACCACGCTTGAGGAGCTGAAGGCCCTCATGCATCCGGCGAATTTTGTCGGCCGCGCCCCGCAGCAAACGGAGGAATTTATAACGGAACACATCCGCCCGATTCTCGACCGCTGTGCAGATGAGCTAGGGCTTGAGGTGGAGATCAGCGTTTGACGCTTTCACGCCAATAAATTCATATCACAAAAGGTGGGAGCCGCACTGGCGGTTCCCACCTTTTTGTTTTCTCCTTTTCAAAACAGCTTTAAATTTGCTGTTTAAGCCCATATTTTACGGCAATCCGTTCCATTTTCCGCAAAAACGGCTTTGCGAACAAAAGGAGAAGCAGCAAATTACAGGCCGCATGAGCCAAATCAAGCGGAAGAGAGGCCGCGCATGCCGCCACCACCGCCCGCAGGGAAAACGGCCCGAAAAAGCCACCGGATACCGTCCAGAGATTCATAAACCAGCCGAATAAAAAGCCCCATACGCATCCATACAGCGAAAGCAGGAGCCCGTGCCGTTTTAGCAGTCGCTGAAGCAAGCCGGAGGATAGCCCCATCATCCCCCAAGCCGACATCTGCCAAACCGTCCACGGCCCTTGCCCCAAGAGCATATTAGAGGTTAGAGCCGTCATCGCGCCCGTCATAAACCCCGCCTGCGGGCCGAATACGATCCCCGTCAAAATAATCAGGCTCGAGGAAGGTTGCACGCTTGGAAGGCCCGCGAATAAAACCCGGCCCGCACAGGAAACGGCCGACAGCAGAGCGATCAGCACCACCGCCTGCGCTCCTGCACGGCTACGCTCAAAGCCCGCAAAGAGCACCAGCAGCACACCGCTCACCGCAAGCAGCAGCGCGGGCAAAAAGGAGCCCTCCCCTTTCTGCAAAAACGCCGCCAGCAGCGCCGCCGCAAGGCAACCGCCGCCCAGTGTCATTCCCGCTCTTTTCGCCCGCATAACGAAAGCACATCCTCATATAAAATCGCATCGCAGCCAAGAGGAGAAAGCGCTTGGCCAATCACAGTGGTATAATACCGGCTTCCTTGAAAAAATCTGCGCGGCTGAGAAGCATCTGCCAGCGCGCCATCAAAGAGCATGGCGCAGCGGTCCGCAAAGGCTGCCGCGAAGGCGATATCATGTGTAGCAAGCAAAACCGGCATGTGCAGCCGGTGCAGCATCTCTCCCAAAAAGATTTCGCCGCTGGGTCAAGCCCTTTCGTGGGTTCATCGAGCAACAGCACATCCGGGCGGCGAAGCAAAAGTGAAGCAAAGGCCGCCCGCTGCTGCTCTCCACCGCTGAGATCATAAGGGTGGCGGCCGAGTAGCGCCTCCAGCTCAAAGGCGGCCACCATGCGCTCCTGCTCCTCTACGGAGCAGCCTCCCCGCCGGCGGCTGTCAGCAAGCGCTTCCGCCAGCGTATCGGCCAGGAAACACGCCTGCAAGCTTTGCGGCAAATAACCGATCCGCAAGCCTTTTCTCCGTTGAACCCACCCTGCATGCGGCGTCAAAATTCCCGCAGCAAGCTTCAAAAGCGTGCTCTTCCCGCTGCCGTTTCCGCCGAGCAGGCAAAGGAGCTCCCATTCTCTAAGCTCCATGCGCAGATTTTGCAGCACTGGTTCCCCCTTCTCATAGGCAAAGCACACATCTCGAAAGAAAAGCACCGGTTTCCCATAGGACGGTTCCGTCCCAGACGCCTCCTTTTTCCAGCCCCCCGGCAAAAGAGGACGGATGCGTTCCCGCAGCGCAGGCGGCGTCAGGGCGAGCGGTTTTTCCGCATCCAGCGCCAAAGAACACAGCGGCAGCTGCGGCACAAACGGAAGAAACGCTGCATCCTGCTCGCGCCAAATCCGTCGAAAGACCTTTTCCGGCGCTCCACTATATCGTATTTCGCCCGTTTTGCAGGAGCATTAGGCTGCTGCAAAGCGCCGCTGCCTCATCGAGCCGGTGCTCCGCCAGCACAACGGTAATCCCCAGCTCCTCATGCACACGGCGGAGCATATCAAAAAAAGCGCGCGCCGCAATCGGGTCGAGCTGCGCGGTAGGCTCATCAAGTAGCAGCAGCCTCGGCTGCATCATGAGCGCAGCGCAAAGGGAAACTAGCTGCTTCTCCCCGCCGGAGAGAAGCTCCGGCCCTTTGTGCAGCAAATGTTCGAGCCCGAAAAAGCTCACCGTTTCCGCCATACGGCGGCGCATGATCTGAGGAGCAAGCCGCAGTTTTCCATTGGAAGCGCCAAATCGCTCAGCACGCTAGCTGTCAGCAACTGCGATTCCGGATCTTGAAAAACGATTGCTGCCTCCTGCGGTGAAAGTGCTGTTTCAATCGCCCCTTCTGAGGCCCCACAGGGGGTAATATCCGGCTTCAGCACTTCGAGCAAAGTGCTTTTCCACTGCCGGACGCACCGCAGAGGACGATAAAATCCCCCTCCTGGATTTCCAGGGAAATATGCCGCAGGGCAGGCTTTATCCCCATCGCATAGGTAAAGCTATAGTCCCGCAGCGCAATCATCTGCTGTTGATCAGACAAGAAGCTCCCTCCTTCTGTGCGCGGCAATCCAGCATAGCGTCCGGCTTCCAGCCTCCAGTAGGAACGGATAACCGCACGTAAGGCATAGCACGGTAAGGCCCGCCGCCTGGAGAAAATCCATATGCGGCGCCTCAAAGGCGGGAAAATAAAGCCATTTCCCCGCGCCAAGGATGCGCAGGCCAATCATCAAGCCCAAGCTTGTCAACAACAAGCAGCTTGCTCCTGCATCGCGGGCGGTAAAGCGGAATACTCCATAAAAGCTTCGGCTCTGCGCGCCGTATCCACGCGCCCGGAGTGTTCGGGAGGATTGCATGCCCTCCTCCATCGTCCAATCCAGCAGCGCGCCGAGCAACTTCCCTGCATGGCTCAATCGTGCAGGCAGGCCTTCTCCATCCTGCCGGTGCAGCTGCCGCAATTCCCGCGCACGGCGGGTAAGCAGCGGAACAAAACGCATGGACATGCTCAAAATCAGCGCGCTCGTCTGCATCAGGCGGGAAAAGAGGAATAAAATGCGCTCGCTGTCCAGCAGCACATTCAACGAGGGGAACACCATTAGCAGCGCCGCAATCAGCAGCAGATTATGCGCGCCGTAGAGCAGCGATTCCATCGTTACCGGACGTTCCCCGAGATAAAACAGGATATGAATTCCATCACTATTCAAAAGCGGATTCAACACCAAAAGCAGCCCGCCCAGCAAAACCGCACCGCCCAAAAGGCGCAGTGTTTTCTGTATACCCGCCGTCCGGCAGGCAAGCGGCATCATCCAGATCAAATCACAGCGGTGTAGAACAAGCTATCAAAAGAAACAGCGCAGCAAACATTTCACAATAATACAAAAGTGCGACCACTGGATGCTGCGCCTGAAAACGTAGGCTCAGCATCTGGGCGGCGTTTTTTCCATATAAATTCTGTTTCATTCTCGATCACAATTTCCCGCCTGAAACATGCGCGCGGATTTTATCAAACGACTCCTGCTGATCACATGCTCCATCCGGCAGGCATCCTGCGCCGCTATTTCAGGCTGACGCCGAGCGCCGTTAAATACTCTGTTAAAAGCCGATGGCGCTCATAAATCCGCTCCGCAATCTCGCGTCCAGAGCCGTCAGGCTCAGAAAACCCTCCCCATCCATCGTGATATGACCCGCCTGGCGCAAAATGGACATTGCCCTTGAAACGCTGGGCTTGGTAACGGAAAGGGCATGCGCCACGTCAATTGACCGCACGCTGCCCTTTTCATTTTTTAGCATAAGAATCATCTCAAGATAATTTTCGCCCGATTCCTGTATTTTCATGGCAAGTCCCCCTTTTTACATCATGTGTTAATCGTAGCCCATTTTGCGCCGTTTTGCAAGGGCAGGCTACCGCCCTAAGCGGGAGAATATAGCTTTTCTCAGCCGGGGCGTATCGCCGTCAAAAACGTAGCCCTCCATCCCGCACTGCCGGGCGGCCCTAATATTCTCCTCCAGATCGTCAATAAAAAAGCATTCCTCTGGGCGAAGCGCATATTTCGTCAGCAGATAGGTGTAAATCCCCGGCTCCGGTTTTGCCATTTGCACTTCGCCTGAAATGACAATTCCGTCAAAGCCCTGTACAGCGTCATAAAAATCCAGATGCTGTGCAAAAAAAACAGATGCGTTTGATAAAAGATAGCGCGGCACATTTTGATCCTTTAAATCCGCTATCAGTTCTGGAATACCGTCCATATAGGCAGATAGCGGTACCAATCACGAAAAAAAGCGCGGGCAGCCGTATGCAGTCGGCTGGGCAGCCGTTCCAGCGCCTGTGCGGTATAAACCTCATAGGAGATTCGGCCTGCATCTAATGAAGCCCAATCATAAAAAATGGCCTGACGGAACGCCTGGCGATCTGCCTGCGCTTGGCAAAACCGGCCAATCAGTTCCTCCGAATTGTAGCGCCCAATCACATTGCCAAAATC
>ENA-OQEX01001185-OQEX01001185.1-human-gut-metagenome-genome-assembly--contig:-NODE-1185-length-10484-cov-2.098677_pt1 | contig 10484 bp, 14 predicted proteins | sample MGYA00242802_ERZ504649 | MGnify/ENA primary metagenome ERZ504649 (study PRJEB26092, sample SAMD00036194) | human gut metagenome | host: Homo sapiens | study: EMG produced TPA metagenomics assembly of... | reverse complement strand
CAACAACGCACCGCTACGCTGTTGTCAGCGTTAACCTTAGCAACAACCATACCCTCTGCAGCAACACGACCAGCCTTCTTTGCCTGAGTAGCCAGTCCCTTTTCACGCAGCAATTCAATTGCCTTTTCTACATCGCCGTCAGCCTCAGTCAGAGCCTTCTTGCAGTCCATCATACCAACGCCAGTGGACTTACGCAGTTCATTGACATCTTTTGCAGTAAAATTAGCCATTGGATGTTTCCTCCTAATCCTATCTTCAAATGTTTCTCTCAAAAAACCCGAATAGGGCGGATTCGCCAGACATATTCGGGTTTCTGATTTCACAGATATTTCAGTTTTGCTTATTCAGCAGCCTCAGCCTCTGCGGTTTCAGCAGCCTCTGCAGCAGCAGCGTCAGCGCCTGGCGGCCTTCGATGATTGCATCAGCCATAACGCCAGCGATCAGCTTTACAGCACGGATTGCGTCATCGTTACCCGGGATAACGTAGTCGATCTCATCCGGATCGCAGTTGGTGTCTACGATTGCAACGATCGGGATGTTCAGCTTCTTTGCCTCTGCAACAGCGATGCGCTCCTTGCGGGGGTCAACGATGAACAGTGCACCCGGCAGCTTCTTCATATCTTTGATACCGCCCAGGAACTTCTCCAGCTTTTCAATCTCCAGCTGCAGCTTACCAACTTCCTTCTTCGGCAGCAGGTCAAATGTGCCGTTGCTTTCCATCTCGTGCAGCTGTTCCAGACGCTTGATTCTTCTCTGGATGGTTGCAAAGTTTGTCATCATACCGCCCAGCCAACGTGCGTTTACATAGTACGCACCAGCACGGGTAGCCTCTTCCTTGATGGAATCGCCAGCCTGCTTCTTTGTACCAACGAACAGTACAGACTCGCCCTGTGCAGACAGGTCACGGATGAACATATAAGCCTCATCCAGTTTCTTTACGGTCTTCTGCAGGTCGATGATGTAGATGCCGTTACGTTCGGTGAAAATGTACGGAGCCATTTTCGGGTTCCATCTTCTGGTCTGGTGACCAAAGTGTACGCCAGCTTCCAAGAGCTGCTTCATAGATACTACGCCCATTGTGTAGTCCTCCTAAATAAAATGGTTTTGCTTCCTCCGCCGTTCTATGGGTGTATCCGGCTCTGCATTCCTGCAAAGCACCCGCATACACCAAGAAAGACGTGTGAACTGCCTTATTATTATACCAAAAACGTGTTGTCCGGTCAAGTTTCTCCATGCAGAAATTTTGTGTTAGTTTAACTTGATATTTGTGCAGTCTGTACATATCTTGCCCAGTTCCACCAGGATAACGTCTTTTCCGACCAGACGAATCTGGCGAAAGTCTATGATACAGTTATCCCTTGGGCCAAAAATCCCCCACAGCCGTGGTCTGCCGTACAGGATCAGTGCGGTCACAGATGCCGTCTGTGCATTCATCTGCAAATCGTCGATTCTTCCGAGATTTTCACCGTTGACAACATTGATTACATCTTTGCTGCGCAGTTCTTCCAGCGTACACACCATTGGATATCACCTCTGGAAAAGAATATGCAGCTTTTTCGGTTTTCTTTCATGCGGTCAGCTTGAAAACAACGGTGCAGATCAAATCAACTGCCAGAATGCCGGCGCAAATGATGCTGGTGTATTTCAAGACCTTTGGCGACATACAGCCGGTTATTTTTGCGAACAGCGGACGGAGCAGATACAGAAACAACACGCCGCCGATGCCAAAACGGACGGACGGCGAAAGCGCAACTCTTGCCTGGAAGTTAATGTCATAGTCTGCATATGTCTGCCACGGCCAGCTGCCGGTAATCCATTCCAGCAGGTAGCTGGCGCATAATTCGATAACAGTTGCCACAGCGCCGCACCCCAGAAATATCAGAATTGGTCTTGCCCAGCGGATGCTCCATTTCATCGGCATTTGTGCGAATTTCCGAAACAAAGCAGAAATGCCAGCATTCCGACACCGTATACCGGACAATAGGGGCCAAACAGCACACCACGATTGTCAAATCCCCAGCGATAGACTACGACTTCCAGAAAGACCTCATAGCACCACCCGATGACTGCTGCCATCAAAAAATAGAGAAACAGTTTTTCTACTGTCTGCACTCTTGATTGTTTTTCACTCATCTCACTTTCCTCCGTTTTCTTTCCCAATTTGTAAAAAAGCAGGCGCTCGAAAAAAGGAAACGCCTGCTTTTTCTATTTTCAAAATTTGATATGAATTACTTCTTTTCTGCCAGCGCTTTTTTTGTAACTGCTGCAATATTCTCTGCACACAGACCAAATTCCTTCAGCAGATCAATAGCCGGACCGGAATGACCGAATTCGTCATTTACGCCGATGCGAACTACCGGAACCGGACAGCAGGAAGTGACAGCCTCTGCAACTGCGCCGCCCAGACCGCCGATGATGCTGTGTTCTTCAACTGTTACCAGCAGACCGGTTTCCGATGCTGCCTTGCAGATCAGTTCCGTATCCAGCGGCTTGATTGTGTGAATGTTCAGTACACGTGCGTGGATGCCCTCTGCCTCCAGCATTTCAGCAGCCTTCATGGACTCCCAGACCATCAGACCGGTTGCAACCAGTGTGACATCTGTTCCCTCACGCAGGGTGATACCCTTTCCGATAGTAACTGATAGGTTGCCGGATCGTTGAAGATCGGGGTTGCCAGTCTGCCGAATCGCAGGTATACCGGACCCTCATACTGGATCGCAGCCTCAACAGCAGCCCTGGCCTCAACGTCATCTGCCGGATTTAAAATGGTCATGCCCGGAATCGTGCGCATCAGTGCGATATCCTCGTTGCACTGGTGTGTTGCACCGTCTTCGCCGACAGAAATGCCAGCGTGTGTTGCGCCGATCTTTACATTCAGATGCGGGTAACCAATGGAGTTGCGGACGATTTCAAATGCTCTGCCCGCTGCGAACATAGCGAAAGTGCTGGCAAACGGAATCTTTCCTGCGGTGGACAGACCGGCAGCTACGCCCATCATATTTGCCTCGGCAATGCCGCAGTCGAAGAAACGCTCCGGATATGCTTTCTTGAAGATGCCGGTTTTGGTTGCGGCAGCCAGGTCAGCATCCAGAACAACCAGTTCCGGGTATTTTTCTGCGAGATCACGAAGTGTCTCACCATAGCTTTCTCTTGTTGCTTTTTTCTGCAATTCTGCCATCGTTTAACCCTCCAGTTCCTTCAGCTGTGCTGTCAGTTCAGCCATTGCCTGTTCGTATTCTGCCTGATTCGGCGCCTTGCCGTGCCAGCCGACCTGGTTTTCCATAAAGGAAACGGCCCTTGCCCTTGACACTCTTCTGAATGATTACTACCGGCTTGCCGACAGTAGATTCTGCCTCTTGCATTGCTGCATCAATGGAATCAAAATCATGTGCATCCATCCGGATCACGTGCCAGCCGAATGCCTCGAACTTTTCCGGAATCGGCTCGGGAGAGCAGACTTCGGAGATCTTGCCGTCGATCTGGAGACCGTTGTTGTCAACGATGGCTACCAGGTTGTCCAGGTGATACTGTTTGCAAACATAGCTGCCTCCCAGACCTGTCCTTCTTCGATCTCGCCGTCACCCAGGATGGTGTATACCTTATAGGATGCACTGTCCAGCTTGCCAGCCAGTGCCATACCACAGGCAGCGGAAATACCCTGTCCCAGAGAACCGCTGGACATATCTACACCCGGAATATGGATGCAGGGATGACCTTGCAGCATTGCGCCGATATGACGCAGAGACTTCAGCTCTTCCTTCGGGAAAAAGCCACGCTCTGCCAGTGTGGAATACAGTGCAGGTGCGCAGTGACCCTTGGACAAAACCAAACGGTCACGGTCTGCCATTTCCGGCTGTTTCGGATCTACGTGCATTTTTGCAAAATACAGATAAGTCAGCGTGTCGCAGATCGAAAGCGAACCGCCCGGATGACCGGACTTTGCATGATAGGTGCCTTCTACAACACCCATACGAATGCGACAAGCTGTTGCCTGTAGCTGTTTCTTGGTCATTTCATCCATACTATGAACCTCCAATGATTTCGTAATATGATGGATCAGTTCCGCAATTGCGTTGGTTTCGCAGGATTGCGTCAACTGAATATCAACGATTTTCTTTACACAAGGCTGTGCATTTGACGGGCAGGCGCTGATGTCAGCGGCACGGAGCATTTCCAGGTCATTGTCAAAGTCCCCTGCTGCTGTAATTTTCCAGTTTTCTGCGCCGCACAGCGTCCGGTATCGCCGCAGTGCGCTGCCTTTGGTTGCACCCTTGGGCAGCATTTCATAAAAGCGAGCCTCCGACTGTACAAAGTCTGCACAGTCCCAGTTTTGCGCTGCAAAATATGTGATTAAATCCGGCATTCGCTCCGGTGCAATCGCAAACAGCACCTTGAGCCACCCCTCGGGGATCTCTTCCGGTTCCGCCAGAATCGGTTCGACCTGGCAGATTTCCAGATGCTCTTTTTCATAAGGCGTCATCCTTGCCACATAAGTGCCGTCTGTCCGCAGGATCTCGGCGGAGACGTCCGGGAACGCATCCAGCACCTGGCGTGTGACAGCGACAGCGTCCGCCGGCAGCTTTTCCGTATAGACCACTTTTCTGTGACGGGGTCATAAATCGCTGCGCCGTTGAACAGGATAACAGGAATGTTCGGTTTCAGCTTATTTAAGTAGCGCTGTGCTGCCTGTAATGTTCGTCCGGTCGCAATGGCAAACTTGCCGCCTTTTGCACGAAACTGTGAAATTGCCGCAGCGTCCGCCGCAGAAATTTCCTTGCTGGACGGCAGAAGTGTACCATCCAGATCTGTGATGAGCATGATGTTTTCCAAAGACTGCATCAGAATCACCCTTTCAGGATTTCAGTTTTCGCAAAACTTTTTCAAAATATTCCGGCAGCGGACTCTCAAATTCCATGTATGCGCCGGAAGTCGGATGGATAAATCCGATTTTCGCTGCGTGGAGACACTGCCCTTCTATGCCGGGGAATGCTTTGCCGTATACGTCATCGCCCAGCAACGGATGACCCAGATACGCCAAATGAACCCGAATCTGATGGGTACGCCCGGTTTCCAGCCGCAGACGCAAATGCGTCGCACGTGCGTATTCGGTAATCACAGAATAATGTGTAATCGCCGGCTTGGAATTTTTCTCTGTAACGCACATCTTTTTGCGGTCAACCGGATGTCTGCCGATCGGCGCATTGATCGTGCCTTCCGATTCCCGAAAGCGTCCCATGGCAACTGCCTGGTACTCCCGTGTGAAGGAATGGGCTGCGATCTGTGCTGAGAGAGACTGATGCGCCGTGTCATTTTTGCCACCATCAGCAGCCCGCTGGTAAAGCGGTCGATACGATGGACGATTCCCGGACGTATCACGCCGTTAATGCTGGAAAGCCGGTCGCCGCAGTGATAAAGCAGAGCGTGTACCAGTGTTCCGGTCGAATGTCCCGGTGCCGGGTGGACAACCATCCCTTTGGGCTTGTTGACGACCAAAAGGTCATCGTCTTCATACACAATGTCCAGCGGAATGTTTTCCGGCTGAAGTTCCAGCGATTCCGGCTCCGGCAGCGTCACGAGAACCGTATCCCCTGCCTTTTGCCGATAGTTTTTGGAGACGGTTCTGCCGTTGACCGTCACATCCCCATGCTCCATCCGGTTTTGCAGGGAAGAACGTGTCAGACCAAGGGAATCCTGTCCGGAAAGCCACTTGTCCAGGCGTTCCCCGTCCGCCTCCGGCGGCACGAGAAATGACATGGTTTCAGGCATGGTTTTTGTCTCCTTTTTTCGATGCCGTTTCATCCTTTTTACTGAGTTTCGGCTCTATGAACAGAAAGTAGACTGCAAACAGAATTACGCCGACTACAACGCAGCAATCTGCAAAGTTAAACACAGCAAAACGAAACAGCTTTACTTCAAAATAGTCTACGACCAATCCGCCACGAAACAGTCTGTCGATCAGATTTCCCAGACCGCCGCCCAGAATCAGCGTCAGACTTGCCGTCATCAGCTTTGATTTTTTCCGTGACGCACCAGCCAGTAGCACAGAATGCCATGAGGACAACTGTTGTGCCTACCAAAAGCCAGCGCATTCCGGCGAAACTGCTGAAACAGCGCCGTTATTTTCCAGATAGGTCAGATCCAGAATCTTTTTGTCACCGATATGCAGAAATGGCATGGTTCCTACTGGTTTCAGTTCCTGGATCGCCCAGTATTTGATGAGTTGATCTGCTGCTGTCAGCAGGATAATGATGATGATCGCCGCAATCAACACGAAATGTTTCCTTTCCCGATTATAGCTGATCCACAACAGATGCGCAGCGTGCGCAGAGCGTCGGATGTGCTGCGTTCTTGCCTACGCTGTCCAGATACATCCAGCAGCGCTCACACTTTTCACCTGCGGCACGTTCTACTGTATAGGTTGTATCGCCGGATTCTGCCTTGACAACAGAAACCTCAGAAACGATGAGAACCTTTGCCAGGACATCCGCAGCATCCGACAGGATTGCATACTGTGCATCGTCAGCAACAGAAATGGTTACCTTTGCCTCCAGAGACTTACCGATCAGCTTTTCATTTCTCTTTTCTTCCAGAACCTTGTTGGCGTCCATACGAGTCTGATAGATCAGATCCCACTTTGCCATGAAGTCTGCATCTTCTGTCAGACCGCTTGCCTTGGGCATTTCGTTCAGGAATACGCTCTTTGCATCATCGCTTGCAGCGTGCGGCAGATAAGACCAAATCTCTTCTGCGGTGAAGGAAAGGATCGGTGCGATCAGTCTTGTCAGTGCGCTCAGAATGCGATAGATCGTTGTCTGTGCTGCACGGCGTTCAACAGAATCTTCCTTTTCACAGTACAGGCGATCCTTGATGATATCCAGATAGAAGTTGGACAGATCTGTAGTGCAGTAGTTGTGAATTGCATGGAATACAATGTGGAAGTCAAATGCCTCGTAGCCCTCATGCGCTTTCTGGATTACGTTGTCCAAACGCATCAATGCCCAGCGATCCAGTTCCATCAGCTGATCGTCAGAAACGCTGTCACGATCCGGATGGAAACCATCGCCGTTGCCTAGGTTGCCCAGGATATAACGAGCGGTGTTACGAATCTTCTTATACGCATCGGAAAGCTGTCCCAGGATCGCCTTGGAAATGCGGATATCCGAGTGATAATCCGAAGATGCGACCCACAGGCGAAGAATATCTGCGCCGTACTGCTTTACGATTTCTTCCGGCATGATGCCGTTGCCCAGAGACTTGGACATCTTTCTGCCCTCGCCGTCAACGACCCAGCGTGTGTGCAAACTGCCTTATACGGAGCGCTGCCCTTGTATACAACAGATGTCAGCAGAGAGGACTGGAACCAGCCACGATACTGGTCAGCACCCTCCAGATAGAGATCAGCCGGCCACTGGAGGCAGTCGTACTGTTCCATAACGGCACTGTGAGATACACCGCTGTCGAACCAGACATCCATGATGTCATATTCCTTGGTGAATTCCTTGCAGCCGCATTCGCACTGTACTTCCGGAGAGAGGAACTCGGACAGATCCTTTGTCCACCATGCGTCTGCACCTTCCTTACGGAACAGTGCGGCAATATCATGGATAGTGGTATCATTTACGATGGGCTTTTTGCAGTCCTTGCAGTAGATGATCGGGATCGGCACACCCCAGGTACGCTGACGGGAAATGCACCAGTCGCTGCGGTCACGAACCATGCCCTTGATGCGCTCTTCGCCCCATGCCGGAATCCACTTGACATTTTCGATTGCTTTGATTGCCTCATCCTTAAAACCGTTTACAGAGCAGAACCACTGTTCAGTTGCACGGTAAATGATTGGCTTATGGCAACGCCAGCAGTGCGGATACTGGTGGACGATCTTCTCGGTTGCGAGCATTGCGCCGACTTCGGTCAGCTTTGCAGCGATTGCACGGTTTGCCTCATCGGTGTCCATGCCCTCGAATTCGCCTGCCTCTTTGGTCTGACGACCCTTATCGTCAACACATACCAGGATGCCGATGTCATCGTAATTCTTGCAGACCTCAAAGTCCTCGACACCATAGCCCGGTGCAGTGTGTACGCATCCGGTACCGCTTTCCAGTGTAACATGATCGCCTACGATTACAGGAGAAAGGCGGTCATACAGCGGATGCTTGGTCTTGATGTGTTCCAGTTCTGCACCGGTGAAACTGCCGACCATTTCATATTCTGTGATGCCGGCTGCTTTCATGGTTGCGCTGACCAGTTCTGCTGCCATGCAGTAGTACTCGTCGCCGACCTTTACCAGCGTATAATCGTAGGAAGGACCAACGCAGATCGCCAGGTTACCCGGGATTGTCCAGGTAGTGGTTGTCCAGATCACGAAGTAGATCTTTTCCTTTTCGATGCCCAGCTTTGTGAACAGACCCTTGTCGTCAGTTACCTGGAACTTTACATAGATAGAATAGCACGGATCATTCTCATACTCAATCTCTGCCTCTGCCAAAGCGGTGTTGCAGTCCGGGCACCAGTAAACCGGTTTCAAGCCTTATACATATAGCCACGCTTTGCCATTTCGCCAAAGACTTCTACCTGGCGTGCCTCGTATTCCGGCTTTAAGGTCAGATACGGATCGCAGTAATGTCCCAGGCTGCCCAGACGCTTAAACTGTGCCATCTGATTCTTGACATGCATCATTGCAAAGTCTTTGCAGTGTTTCCGCAGTTCTACCGGCGGAATTGCACCGTTTTCTACGCCGATGGACTTCATTGCCTTCAGTTCGATTGGCAGTCCGTGAGTATCCCAGCCCGGTACATACGGGGCGCAGAAACCGCTCATGTTTTTATACTTTACAATGAAGTCTTTCAGTGTCTTGTTCAGGGCAGTTCCCAGGTGAATTTCGCCGTTCGCATACGGAGGTCCATCGTGAAGAATGTATTTCGGCTTTCCCTCATTCTTGGCAATCATCTGCTCATACAGATCCTCGTCTTCCCATTTCTGCAGGGTATCCGGTTCCCGTTTCGGCAGATTTCCACGCATGGGAAAATCTGTCTTGGGCAAATTTAAGGTCTTATTATAATCCTGTGACATAGCTTGATCCGGCTTTTCTCTCTGTCAGCGTTCTGCCGTCAGAAACAGCCGCTCCTTTCCGTGAAATTAGTCTTTATCGTCCTGCAAGTCGCCAAATCTGGAATCATATGCGCCCTGAATGGTCTTTGCAGAGAACTGTGCCGAAGCGAACGGATCTGTTGCAGACGGTGCTGCCTCTTCCGATTTCTTCGGTGCAGACGCTCAGTTTCTTCTGAAACGCCAAAAGATGTATCATCCTCATCCGGCATAGCGGAGAGCATATTCAGATGTTCCTTATACATATCGAAGAGCGCCTTTTTGAAATCTGCGACCTGCTTTTTTGCAGCAGCCAGCTTTTTGTGTTCTTCTTCGATCTCTGCCTCATTCTTTTCAATGAGAGCGTCGTGCTGTACCGTCACCTCATCCATCATTGCATCAGCCTTTTCCTTTGCCTGTGCAATGATCTCTTCTGCCTTGGTATTTGCCTCGGCGATGATCCGGTGACCTTCTTTCTGTGCGCCCAGAAGTGCATCTTTCAGTGCATCTTCGTCCCGCATATATTCACGCACCTTGTCCGCCAGTACCTGAATCTTGTTGTTGCTGTCGTCCAGCTCACGCTGTGCGATGGCAACCTCTTCTTCCAGCTTATTCAGAAATTCATCAATATCTTCCTGCTTATAGCCGAAAGCTGCTTTTTCGAACCGCAGTTCGTGGATTTCACTTGCGCTAATCATGATAGTATCTCCTCTCATAAAAGGCCTCCGACTATACCGCACGGTAAGTTCTAGCCTTGATATTTTTGAATTGTAATATGATATCTCCCTTTCCGGCTCACTCCGTCCATGGTGTCGATCCGGAATTTTCCGTAGCCACGGACAGAGAAAACATCGCCGATCTGCATGGATGCAGAAGGAGTTTCAATCGTTGCATGACGGCAGGTCAGCCGGCCCTGCCGAATCAACTGTACCGCTTTTTCTCGGCTCAGATGTGTCACAAATGCCGTAACGGCATCTGCCCGCAGAGAAGCGATCGTACCCTGTATCGGCAGAAAATCCGCTTGTGCCGAAAGGCAGACCGGATCATCTCCCGTCACGCTGACACCGATGCGCCCGACCTGGCACAGTTCCTGGAGCAGCACAGGAGCTACCTGGCTGCAAACAAACATCTGTGCCATTTTATCGCTGATTAAGATGTCACCTATGGTATCCCGTTCCAGGTTGCACGCCATGCAAGCTCCGAGAAAATCCCGGTGTGCCGGCGGTTTTGGAACACGATAAGAAAACGTCAGACACTGTATCGGGAACTGCTCCGGTTCGACCGGGATGAATTCCGGCGCAAAGCAGAGCATGACACGTGTGGTGTTTTCTGTTCCGCCCCATGCCGTGCAGACAGCGCCGGCGGAACGGGCAATGCTTTCTACCGCCGGGACATCTTCC
>ENA-OQEX01001183-OQEX01001183.1-human-gut-metagenome-genome-assembly--contig:-NODE-1183-length-10502-cov-1.572627_pt1 | contig 10502 bp, 10 predicted proteins | sample MGYA00242802_ERZ504649 | MGnify/ENA primary metagenome ERZ504649 (study PRJEB26092, sample SAMD00036194) | human gut metagenome | host: Homo sapiens | study: EMG produced TPA metagenomics assembly of... | reverse complement strand
CGATTTTCTTACTGAGTATTTGGGTGAAATAGTCGCTGTGGCTGAGTCCTCCGGTCAGAATAATGTGATCCGGGAGCTCTTTTCTCTGTGCGAGCTGCGCTACCTTGGCAGCGACAGAATCCACAACGCCCGCCGCAATATTTTCTCTCTTCTGTCCTTCTCCGATATAGTTAATCACTTCAGACTCTGCAAAGACCGTACAAAGAGAGCTAATCGGAAGCACCGTTCCTGCAGCCGCCATCTCAAAGAGTTCGTCGATGGTAACGCCCAGACGGTTTGCCATAATCTCCAGGAATTTCCCGGTTCCGGCGGAACATTTATCATTCATCAGGAAGTCCACAACCATACCCCGTTCCACGAGGATCACTTTTGTATCCTGTCCTCCCACGTCGATCACCGCACAGTCACCCTTTGCCAGCTCCCGGCCGCCTCTTGCGTGACAGGTGATTTCCGTGATGACATAATCCGCAAAATCTACGGCTACACGGCCGTATCCGGTGGCCACGACTCTTGTGTCATCCTGCTCCACGTCTGCCCCCAGTTGTTTTAACTGTTCCCTGATTTTCTTCGTTGTCTCTTTACTGCTCCATCCCGTCGGCAGGACAAAATGTGCATTGGCATCTCCTCTTACAACCACCTTGGATGCCGTAGATCCAATATCAATTCCTACGTAATTCATGTTCCTTTCCTCCGCCATGATTTGGGGACGCAATGTGTGCGTCCCCACCTTATTTTATAACGAATCATCTATCCGCGAACCGAAACTCTGTAGCCGAATCCTCCTATTATTTAACAATACCGATCACGGTTCGGATTTATATCTCTTCTGATTTCCGCAATCCGGAGAATCTCGATCTGTTTTGCCGCTACAATCATGCGGACCGCCTCCAGATCTTCCTTCTGTACCAGAAGGGAAATACCGCAGCATTTGCTTGCCTCACGCGGCGTCGGGGCAATTGTGCATGGAAGCCTGCGTTCTTTCATTTCCCGATAAAGCCGCATCCCATTGTCGTGGTTCGGGAAAAGCACATAATACGAAATCATGCCGCCACCAACTTCCCTTAACTGTTTAACATCTCAATAAACGCACTGATTCTAGTCCGAAGCTGCTGTGCGTCACTGTCCGTGTAGTCCGTCTCAATGCCGAGCACCGGAATCCCGGCCTCTTTCAGCGCCCGCTCTACATGGTATCCCTCTGTATCGTAAAGGCTGCAGAACTTCAGATTGACGTCGATCACTCCGTCCACCTTATATTCCTTTGCCAATCTGAGAATGTCGTCAATCCGGGCAGAATTCGGCGTAAAACATGCACAGTTGATTCCCATGTAGCGTTCAGCCAGGTGATCGATCTGCTCGTCCACGGTTCCCTCCGCCTCGTCTACAAGACGCTCGAAATATCTCGTTCCGGTACACATTTCTTCGCAGACTACCGCACCGCCGCTGGTCTCCACCAGGTTATGTAGTTTCCAGTTCGGAATGGCAAGCGGCGTACCGGTCAGCATAATTCTCTTTGTTCCCGCCGGGAAAACGCTGACCCCGTCTTTCACTCTCTGCTCAAGCTCATCGCAGAGCTTATTCGTCATCTCAGTAAATCGTGCAGGATCATCATAAAATGCGATCTGAGAAATCAGAAGCACGTCCTTTCCACTGATCGGAAGCTTTTCATTCTTTCTTAAATCATAAAGTCTGGAAAGAGCGCGTCTCTTGTTGTTGATGAGGACAATCGCACTGTGCAGGGACTCAGCAGTCACCTGATTTCCTGTCATCTCTTCCACAACTTCCGGAAAGTACGGATCTCATCCGCCCATGCTTTGACGTCCTTTTTCCGCTTCATCTGTGGAAGATCCATGACATGAACCGGCACATCCTCCGCCAGGATCTCCCATGCTTTCTTCTTACCGTCACAGGTTGTCTCTCCGACATACATATCCGCAATCCGGAAAAACGGACAGGTCCGGTCAAGTCTCGCCCCAACAGACGCCTTGATCAACGGGCAGGTATTGGTTGGAAGTACTTTCTCACCACCTGGAACCCAGAATTGAGAACCGCCGCAAAGTCCCGTTGCGATAGCATCCGCCGCAAATACAACTTCATCCGGAACATACACACAGAAAGTTCCAAAAACCTTTCCGCCTTTTTTTTGATGCTCTATCAACTCTGCCGGACGGACTCCATGAATTTCCGCTACAACAAAATTATAGTAATCCATGCCCTCCGGTCTGTTCTCCTGAGAAAGGTATACATCGCCAAACGCCTGCGGAAGCACTTCACAGAGCTGGTCATGTGTCTCTACATCCATCCCAAGCTCTTCCCACATTTTGTGATAATCTGCCATTTCTTTTTTCCTCCTTTGTCACGAAAGAAAGACACGGCTGCCTGATATCCTGGCCCTGTCTTTCATCATTTTCCTTATTTATAAGGGTAACATATTTCCTGAGGCTCTTCCATTTTGACGAGCAGATTCCATCATTCGTTTTTCGCATATACGCGCTCATTTATAGATACGATCTATTCAACAATCCTTTTTTGCGATTTCCTTTACCGCCCGCTATCCCAATTTCGATTTCTGCTTCTGTATTCACTTCACTAAAGGAAAACCGCACGGTGCCTTTTGGGAATGTCCCAAGACTCTGGTGCGCCAACGGCGCACAATGCAGTCCCACCCGTGTCATAATCCCAAACTCCTGCTCTAATCGAAATGCTGCCAGCGCATTGTCCTGGTCCGGAAAATCCACAGATACGACCGCCGTCCGGTTTTCCATTGTCCGCTCCCCGATAATCCGAACGCCGTCCAGTCCATCCACCCCGCAAGAAACTGGCGTGTGAGCGCATCCTTCTTTTGTCGGATGGCGTCGATGCCTGTCTCTTCCAGATAGGAAAGAGCCGTATGAAGTCCGATAATGCCTGGAAGATTGATCGTGCCGCTCTCGTACTTGTCCGGCAGCTCTTCCGGCTGAGAAAGCAGATCCGAATAACTCCCGGTACCGCCCATGATCACCGGACGGACACTGGCATTCAGCTTGGGCGAAATCAGGAATCCCCCGATCCCCTGCGGCCCTTTCAGACCCTTGTGACCGGTGAATGCAAGAAAATCAATCCCGCACGTCTGCATATCGATCGGAATCGTCCCCGCGCTCTGGGCGGTATCCACCGCAAAAAAGACGCCATGTTTCCGGCACACCGCACCGATCTCTTCAATCGGAAGAATGGTCCCGCACACATTGGACGCATGAAGCACCAGCACCAGCTTGGTGGACGGGCGGATCTGCTCCTCCACGGCCTTTGCCGTCACCTCGCCCGTCACAGACGTCCTTGCAACAGCGTAGGAAATCCCACCTGTTTCACAAAGATGAAAAAGGGGACGCATCACTCCGTTGTGCTCCAGTCCGGAGACTACTACATGATCTCCGGGGCAAAGAAGTCCTTGCAATAACATATTTAACGACCATGTCACGCCCGGTGTAAAAATCACCTGTCTGGAACTTTTCGCATGAAATAATTTTGCAAGCAGATCTCTGGTGTCCAGTACACGTTCTGCACCTCGTATGCCCCCTCGTAGCCACCACGATTGATATTAAAAGCACCCTCATGTAACAGATGAGCCATAGCGTCCCCCACTCCAGGTGCTTTTGGAAACGCCGTACTCCCATTATCAAATAGATTCTTTCCATTCTTTTCCCTTTCCGGGACGTATTCCGACGCAAAATGTTTTGTCCCCTTTCTACATGACCCGAATATTCGATACCAACCAGCGTGAGTCCTTGAGGTGGTGCTGTCACTCCGGCCTCGGTACGTTCTTTTGCGTCGAGGATCTCTTTGATCTGTTCCGGCTGATAGAAGCCACGGCCAACCCGGATGAGTGTACCGGCGATGATACGTACCATGTTGTATAGGAAGCGTTTCCACTGACGCGGATCTTGATTTCCTCTCCGTCCCGAATGACGTCAAGGCTGTAAATCGTGCGGATCGTGTCGTCTGTGTTTGTCCGGATGTTGCAAAAGCTCTTGAAGTCATGGGTGCCGGTCAGATAATTTGCGGCTGCCTGCATCTTCTCTTCATCCAGTGGGAAGGAGACGTGGCTTGTGGTCAGTCGGCAAAGGGGATTTGGTATCGGACTGTTTAAAATGTGGTATTCATAATACTTCGTGCAGTCCTGGTATCTCGGATGCCATCCCTGTGGTACTTCTTCGGAGTGGATCACGACAATGTCTTCCGGAAGCTTCTGATTGACTGCACATGCGAAACGCCCCGGCGGAATTGTGCTATTTGTATCAAAAACTGCTATGTTTCCCAGTGCATGAACTCCGGAGTCCGTCCGGCTTGCCCCGATGACGTGGATCTCCTCTCCGGTAAGCTTGCTTAGTTTCTGATTCAGTACCTCTTCAATGGTGATGCCATTGGGCTGGATCTGCCAGCCACAGTAGTTGGTGCCGTCGTAGGCAACCGTCAGTTTGATTCGTCTCAATGTTCCGTCTCCTTGCTTGACTTTTTTGTTCTTTTCATTTTACCATACCCCGGAAAAGAAGACATGGTTTCTTCCTTATTTCTTGTACATTTTCCGGATCCGTGATAAGATAATCTGCGAGGTGAATAAAGATGAACAAGAAAGAATTAGCTGAAATCAAGAGGCAGTTTTCTCCTGCCAACTGTGCGATTACCCGGATCTGCGGCTGCTATGTAGACGCAGAAAAGACTGTGAAAACCAAGTCCAAAGATGCGTTTCTCTCTCTTCCCGAAGAAGAGATGTTTAAATATTTCGATCTGTTGAAAAAGACGCTTTCCGGAAGTATCGGGAAGAATCTGATAGACATGGAATTTCCTCTGGAGCAGGAGGCATCCGGCGGCACCCAGGAATTCCTTCTGCGGCTTCGGGACAGTAGCTTCAGGATGACGCGCTTTTAGATGAATTTTACCAAAAGATCATTGACTTTTATAATTATGGGGAAAATTATTACATTATTCTGATCCACGCCAATTACGACATTCCGGGAAAATCTTCTGACGGGGAAGAGATGTTTGATGCTTCGGACGAGGTGTACGAGTTCCTCCTTTGCAGTATCTGCCCGGTGAAGCTTTCCAAGGCTGGCTCTGCTACAACTCGGAGACAAACCATATTGAAGACCGGATCCGGGACTGGATCGTGGAGATGCCGGATATCGGATTTTTGTTCCCGGCGTTTACGGATCGTTCTACTGATATTCACAGCCTGTTGTACTACTCGAAAAACGCAAAGGAATTTCAGGATGATCTGATCGACAATGTTCTCGGATGCCATGTGCCGATGCCTGCAGGACACCAGAAGTCTGCATTTCAGTATCTGGTAAGTGATACATTGGGAGACGCATGCAATTTTGACACGGTCAAGACGCTGCACGACCAGCTCACGGAACTGATCGAAGAGCACAAAGAGGAGCCAGAGCCACTGCGTCTGGAGAAACCAGATGTGAAGAAGCTTCTGGAGCGGAGTGGGGCAAAAGAAGAGCATCTGGAGCAGTTTGACCGGGAGTTTGAGGCCGCCGCGGGGAGACCTCCTCACTGCTTGCCTCCAATGTAGCCAACACCCGGACCTTTGAGGTCAAGACTCCGGATGTAATGATCAAGGTCCATCCCGACCGGACCGATCTGGTAGAAACCCGGCTGATCGACGGGATCCCATATCTGATGATCCAGCTCAGCGACAGTGTGGAGGTCAACGGAATTCCTGTGACAAATAAAAATATGACTCCTCTTGAGGAATAACCGCCGCGAGCGTTTCCAGTTTTTTCTGAAAACGCTCGTTTTCTCTTCGGTGATAAATCAAATTCTGACTTACAAACTACCCGTCTTTTCTACATACCGGCTGCCGGATTACAGTTTTCAGCCTTTCCGGCGCTGTTCGCCTCGGATCACTCAGATAGATTTCATGGTGCTTTCTCCCCTCTGACAAATCTACCCGATATCCCGCTTCCTTCACATATTCTTCCATCTTCCGGATTGTTTCCGGCTCCTCATCGTAGCTTCCGATGTGCATACATTGGACACAGAGTCCTTCCTCATAGCGAAAATACTCTGCCTTGGAAACGTCTATCCCTTTCTTTTGTTCCACTTCTCTCTTCGCCCATGTGAACTCGTCCGGTGTGACAAATTCCGGGAGCCGGATCATGGAAAACCATTCCAGTTCGTTCTTTCTTGTGTAATCGATTCCTTCCATCCCCTCCTGCTGCCATAACCCTTCCAGGGAGGCACTACATAAGAGAAATACCCCTCTATTTTGTGGGAACCTTTGTAACTCATTTTGATCGTAAATGCAATGCTGTACAAAGTCCCCATAGCTTTCTTATAGTCTCCCTCCGGCTCGTTTGGATTGCCCCTGCCCCGGACAGCTACATACTGCATCTCCGGCACCATGATAAGCCCCGGCTTTTGAGGCGGAAGATAAAATTCTTTGTACTCCTTCTTATAATCAAATGCCATCTTTGTACACTCCTTTCAGATGTTCCACACGCTTTTTAAGATCAGCTTCAGGGTAATGTAATAAGGATTCTTTTTCTGATCCAGACAGATGGCCGCAAACATTTTCCCACCCACATGGTAACGAATCCAGTTCCAGACCGGCTGAAAATCTTTTGTTACTCCTCGCTTTTTCAATACATAAGCATCCATCCAATCATATTTCATGTTCTTTCCTCCTCTCATCGCTGTCTGAAATTTCTTCATACCGTTTTGCCATCCGGCGAATCCGCTCTTTCATTTCCCCACGCAGCTCTTTCGGACTTTTTAGCTCCACCTGATCACCGAACGTCAAAAGCCAGGAGAGGAGATTTTCCGCACTCGTATAATCTGCGTGAAACAATAGCCTTCCATCTTCTTGCTCTTCAAAACAGTTCTGGCCGAACTCTTCCACCAGCCGCCATTTGCACGAAGCTTCAAAAAGAGCCTCTACCTGGATCCCACCCGGGAAAATCCGTTCATTACTCAAATCCGGCATAGGTACCTTCCGTCCCGTAAAAATCTCTTCGGACACGCACAGCTCCTCCATCCGGTTCAGCTTAAACATCCGAAAGTCTTCCCGACTTTCACACCATCCCCAGACATACCAACTGGACCAGCGAAATACCAGATAATACGGCTCGATTCTGCGGAGGCTTTCCCCGGACGGCGCAAAATAACGAAACATCAGTAACCGCCGACCTTCAATGGCATATCGGATCTGCTCAATTTTGGGCGCCAATGTCGTTTTGTACCAGGATGACAAGTCAATCAGCACCGACTGGTTCCCGGTCAGGAAATCAGAGGATCCTGTGGATAGCTTTTCCATCAACTGACCGTAGCGATTCGTACCGTTGACACTGTCCAGACTCCGCAACCCCGCCAGAATGTCCTGCATCTCCGCGCGGGTCAAAACGGTCCGGTCCAGGCGGAAATTTTCCAGAATCGAGATACCGCCGTCCCTCCCTTGCTCGGTCACCACCGGAATTCCTGCCATACACAGATCTTCGATATCCCGGTTGATCGTCCGTCTGGACACTTCAAACCGGCTGGCAAGCTCCGGCGCTGTCACCTTTTCTTTTTGTAAGAGAACGGATAAAATTCCGATCAGCCTGTCGATTTTCATAGTTCCTCCTTTTGCACTTACTATAACACAACAAACATGACACCTGTCTGTCATGTTTATTATAACAAAAAGAATCTCTTGACGCTGTATTATCAAAAGATTCTTTTTCGATTCTTTCTTTTAAAAAATCCAAACATGGAACGGTAGAAATCTGCCGCTGCCACCGCCACCACGACGTACACGATCACAATCACATACGCCCTGATATCCCGCCCACTGTACACGAGCGGCTTCATTTTCGTGCGTCCCTCGCCGCCCCGGTAACACCGGGACTCCATAGCCATGCAAGGTCGTTTGCCCGCCGGAATGCCGACACAAAAAGCGGCACCAGTATCGGGATCATCGCCTTTGCCTTCTGGATTATATTTCCGCTGTCCAGATCTGCACCTCTCGCGATCTGAGCTTTCATAATCTTGTCTGTCTCCTCCAGAAGAATCGGGATAAACCGCAGGGCAATAGACATCATCATAGCAATTTCATGGACCGGAACATGAACCCGGTTCAGAGGTTTTAAGAGACTTTCGATGGCGTCTGTCAGCGCTGTCGGTGTTGTCGTAAAGGTCATAAGTGACGCTCCCATAATCAGGTAAATCAGCCGGATCGCCATATAGACCGCCGTCCGCAGCCCTTCTTCTGTCACCCGGAACACCCAGACATGCAGAAGTGTCCTGCCTCCGGTTGTCAGAAACAGGTTAAATAAAATCGTTATCAAAAGCAGAATAAAAATCGGCTTTAATCCTTTCAGGATAAACTTAACCGGAACTTTGGACAACCCGATGCAGCCAAACAAAAAAATCGTGGCAACCAGGTAACCAGGAACGCTCCGAAATAAAAATAGCGAAATCAAATACAACAGTGTACTGACAATCTTTACACGTGGGTCCAGTTTATGGATCGGACTTTGTGCCGGATAATACTGGCCTATGGTAATATCTCGTATCATTGTTTTAATACCCTTTCTATCTCATCGGCTGCCTCTTCCACAAGGGTGATATCTGTGGAGACCGGGATGCCCTGCGCTCTCAGTTCATGCATAAGATATGTCACTTCCGGTGCGGCAAGTCCCACTTCTTCCAGCCGTTTATAATGTCGGAAAACCCGTTTCGGTGTATCGTCAAAAATCTTTTCCCCGCGTTCATAACGATGATCCGGTCTACATACCGTGCCACGTCCTCCATGCTGTGGGAGACCAGGATGACCGTCATGTGGGTCGTCTTCTGAAGCAGAGCGATCTGATCCAAGATATCGTCCCGCCCTTTCGGATCCAAGCCCGCGGTCGGTTCATCCAGCACCAAAACCTTGGGTCTCATGGCAAGGACGCCCGCAATTGCCACCCGCCGTTTTTGTCCGCCAGAAAGATCGAACGGAGAGGCATTGTACAGCGTTTCCGGAAAACCTACCATCTGAAGCGCCTCTTTTGCTCTCTGCCTGCACTCCTCATCGGAAAGTCCCTGATTCTTCGGCCCAAAGCATACGTCGCTCAAAACATCCGCTTCAAACAGTTGGTGCTCCGGATACTGAAATACCAACCCCACCTGCTGCCGGAGGGTCTTCATAGAATATCCTTCCTGGTAAATATTTTCTCCCTGGAAAAACAATTCTCCGCCGGTAGCCCGGATGAGTCCGTCCAGATGCTGGATCAGCGTCGATTTTCCGGAACCGGTATGCCCGATAATTCCGATAAATTCGCCCTGCCAAATATCCAGATCCACGCCTTTCATAGCGTGCTTCTCATAGGCTGTCCCCGGATTGTAGATATAATTCAGATTCTTCAGACGCAAAACCGGATCCCCGTCCGGACGGCTTTTCACCTCGTCCCTGTATACTTCCTTCCCGAGCGGATCCTGAATCCTTCCCCGCTCCCTGGCAAGGGAAACCACTTCCCGGCAAAGCGCCTCTCTTGTAAGGTTCCGGCTGAAACCGGAAATCCCTTTCTGATCAGCTCGTCCGCCACCGCTGTCGCCTGCGGGACGTCCAGACGGTAATGCTTTAACAAATCCACCTTGGAAAAGATCTGCTCCGGCTTTCCCTCCATCACAACCTTTCCCTTGTCCATCACATAAATATAGTCCGCATCCGTGACTTCTTCCATATAGTGGGTAATCAAAATAACCGTCACCTTCTCTTGCTTCTGGAGATCCCGCACCGTCCGAATGACCTCCTTGCGGCCATTTGGGTCCAGCATGGCCGTCGGCTCATCCAGCACAATACATTCCGGCCGCATGGCAACTACTCCCGCAATCGCCACCCGCTGTTTTTGACCGCCGGAGAGCTTATTCGGAGAGCGGTAACGGTACTCCGTCATTCCTACCTTCTCCAGAGCATCGTCCACCCGCTGCCAGATCTCTTTCGTCGGCACGCCCAGATTCTCCGGGCCGAACCCGACATCCTCTTCTACCACCGTTGCAATGATCTGATTGTCCGGATTCTGAAACACCATACCTGCACTCTGGCGGATATTCCACAGCTCATCTTCGTCCTTCGTATCCCGTCCTCCGACCCACATCGTGCCGCCTCCCGGAACGAGAAGTGCATTGATGTGCTTGGCAAACGTGGATTTCCCCGAACCATTATGTCCGAGAATCGCGATAAACCGTCCTTTCTCAATCTGTATATCCACCTCGTCGATAGCACGCTGCTTTCCGATGACATTCCCTTCCTCGTCTCGTTTTTCATATTCAAATACAAGCTTGTCGGTTTTCACCATACTCATCTGCAATCAACCTCTTATTTCTTATACTTTTCCGTATTTCGTATAGTGTACCACATTCCGGCTCAATAGTAAAATAAATTCCCACAGGACGGGAGACTTCTCCCCGCCTGTGGGCGCCTGTTCTGCTCTCTATAAAGTTTCCGGAGCCGGATAGTCTTCTCCAAATGTATCGACCGTCACCTTTTTCATTCTCTG
>ENA-OQEX01001182-OQEX01001182.1-human-gut-metagenome-genome-assembly--contig:-NODE-1182-length-10502-cov-1.629494_pt1 | contig 10502 bp, 16 predicted proteins | sample MGYA00242802_ERZ504649 | MGnify/ENA primary metagenome ERZ504649 (study PRJEB26092, sample SAMD00036194) | human gut metagenome | host: Homo sapiens | study: EMG produced TPA metagenomics assembly of... | reverse complement strand
CCACCATAAAGGTGAATACCGCGGCGAGCACAGAGGCGGCTATTATGGCGACGGCCGTACCGAATGCCTAATTCCAACTGCCCCTGGTAAATATCAAAAACTTACGTAAAAATCTTTTCCTCACATCCAAAAAGCCTGCGTTTCTAATGAAACGCAGGCTTTTTATCTATATTCCGCTTTATTCCTTTTCCTCATAGATCGTATAGCCGTTCTTGCCTTTGTCCTTTGTCTGATACAAAGCCTTATCTGCTTTTGCATACAGCTTGGCAAAGCTTCTGCCATGCTGCGGCGCTAAAGCTATCCCTACGCTGACAGACATTTTCCAGCAGCTGCCGCTGTCCTCACAGATAGTGTCAAGCTTCTGGCACAGGCGGGCCGCTTTGCGGCGGGCGCCTTCCTCATCCGATATCGTCCCGAAAACCACGAACTCGTCACCGCCGATACGGCCGATGATATCGTCCTCACGGCAGAATTTTTCAGCCGTTCCACGAACTCCCGGATACAATAATCGCCGAAAATATGGCCGTGCAGATCATTGGCCTGCTTAAAATTATCAATATCGATGATAAAAAAGCTGTAGCTGCCCTGCAGCTTGCCGCACAAAACCCCGTCGATGATCCTTTCCGTCGCCTTTTTCGTATAAACGCCGGTCATCTCATCTGTGGAAGCCTTTCTTTGTGTTTCCAGCTCCTTGCGTTTCTCCTCGTCGATATTTTTACGGTAAGTAAACATATGCACTGACTTATCAGCTTCCGAATAAAAAATATAAGCGTCGATCCGCATCCAGAAATAATCGCTGCCGTTTTCTGTGATCATAAATTCATACTGCAGATAATTATTGCCGGCCTTAAAGTGCCGCATCACGTTTTCGATACTGAACGTCGCCACATAGCCGGCCCGGTATTCTTCCAGCAGCTGCCTGTCGGCCACAGCCTGCAGAAATTCCTCATAGGGCAGGTCTTTAGCGCCCATCGCCTCAAAATACAGCTCGGTCTTTTTGCTGGCCGCCCTGTTTTTAGTGATGTTCAATTCATAAATATTATCGTAGATCTGCTCGGTCGCTTCCTTGAACAGCTCCTGCCGTTCTTCCAGCAGCTTCGTCATCCGCACGTTGAACTTTCTGATCACCGAAGTGATAGTCAGAATGATCAGCAGGATCACCACAGAAATCAAACTACCGTTTCCAGCATCTTTTCATTCAGCTCAGCCAGTAAGGCGCCGGTATCCTGCTTTACCAGCAGATACCACGACAGATCGGGGATATAGCGGACGACCAGATAGCTTTTTTCGTTATTCTGCACGTCGCCCGGCATCCAGATATCCCAGTTGGTCCTGCCGTTTTTCCATTCCAGGATCTCGCTGCGGATATCTTCGCTGTCATTGACCTTGAACCAGTCCGCCGTCTGATGACCGTTATAAAGCTGGAACTTCGATCTCGCCTTTTTCATTGATCAGATATGTCGCAACGTCGTATTCCTTTTCATATTCCTGCAGCAGGCCTTTGATATAATCGACATTCACGCCGACACCCACTACACCGATCACCCGGCCGGACGCATCCCTGATCCTGCAGTTTACAAACAGAGTGATCTTATCGGCCGCACCAGCAACTTCATCATTATCGATATTAAGGCTGTATTCTTCGCCGCTTTGCAGAAAATTATAATACCAGACGTTTTCATCCTCGCCCCGGACAAGATTGCGGTCCAGACCGTTGAAATTATAATAATTATTGGTGGACGCCGAAACCAGGAACACCGAATCATAGGCATATTTATTTTTATAGGTATCCAGATACTTCCTGATCGTTTCCTGGTAACCGGCCTCCTGATAACGGCTGCCCTCTTCCTCCAGCAGCTTGATCAGCAGACTGTCATGCGCCATCGTCTGCGAGATATTCACCGGCTTGGTCAGCATCGTCGACAAACGGTAATAAATACCTTCCGAGGCCAGCGAGGAGACCTGTTTGATCTTCACCAGTGAAGCATTATAATTAGCGCGGTAGCTCAAAGTCGCGATCAGGGCGAAACCAACCAGCAAAATCACACTGACGAGTAAATTAGTTTTTAATAAGATATTATTTTTCATTGCCAGCTGCCTTCTATTTTCCGTTATTATCTATAATAAATACAATCATTATATTAAGTTACTATTTTTATTATATTCTAAAAGATTTTTACTGGCAATCTTTAAATTGTAATATTAAATAAATACTTGTTTTTGGTGAACTCTTTTTCCGGCTCATACTTTCCCAAACCTTGTGCCGCCAGCGCCCGCACAAAAAAATCCCACCGCCATGCAGCAGTGGGAGCGACAGACCCTTTTCAGACCGTCGAGAACAACGGCCAGTACCTGATGAACAAATAACCGACGACTGTGATCAGCAGTACACTGCACAGCGACAGCAGCAGCCCGTTTTAAACAGCTCGGCCGGGTCCAGCCCATAGCTGACCGGGATAGCCCTGATCGATACCGGCAGCACATAGGCGCTGTTGAAGGCGACGATCGCCACGAACAAATACGGGATCGGGTTCAGCCCCAGCGCCTGCGCAATACTCTGCACTACAGGCACAGCAATGGCGGCGGCCGCCGTATTGCTGGAAATCTCGGTCAGCACCGTCGAAAACAGCGTAAAAGCAAACACCGTTTCCAGACCGCCAGTCAGCGGCAGCAGCGTGATCGCCTCAGCCATTTTCAGGGCCGCGCCGGTTTCCGTCACCAGACTGCCCAAAGCCAGGCCGCCGGCAAATAAAAACAGCATGCCCCACATAACGCCCTTTTCCGCAAATTCCCAGGTCAGCAGGGCCTTGCCGTCCTCATCCTCGAAGGTGAAGGCCAGCAGCCCCATGATCAGAAAGACATACGCAGCTTCAGCGCCGGCAGCCACCCGGCGTACAGCGGCCGGATAAAAGCCAGCAGTGTCGCCGCGACAAACAGCACCAGGCTGATTTTTTCGCCCAGCCGTATCGTGCCCAGCTGCGCGTACATTTCCTTAAAATATTCGCTGGTACCAGCCAAGCGCTTTACCGGCACCGGCAAATGGAACAGGAAAAACAGATTCAGCAGCAGGACCAGTACCAAAAGCGGCAGAAAACGCATCACCCAGTCGATATACATAAATTCCTGTCCTGTCAGCTTCTCCAGATAGCTGATCGCCACCAGGTTCGCCGCCCCGCCCAAAGGCGAGCCGAAGCCGCCGATGCCCGCGCCCAGACGATCGCCCAGCAGGATCGGCACTGCCAGCTTACTGTTTTTGATGTTTTCCTCGCCAATAAACTGCAGCATGGATACCGCTACCGGTACCAGGATCGTACAGACGACCACATTCGGCAGAAAGATGGACAGTACCGTCGCTACCAGCAGCCAGACTGCTATCTGCACGCCGCAGTGACGTGCCGATACAGCACAGGGTCTTGATCGCCAGCCGCTTGTCGAGTCCCGTCGTCGCCCAGGTCAGGCAGACCAGATCAGCGCCGAACAGCAGCACGATGATCTCAGAAAAATACTGACTGATAACGTGCTGCATCGGGATCAGGTCAAACAATGCGTTGACACCGATCGGCACGAACGCCGTCACCGAAATATTGACCGGCCGCAATATCCACCACAGCGCCATCCAGACCGTCGTCCCCAGCGCCGCAGCCGCTTTGAAGCCAAAGAACCATTCCAGCAGCAGTATCGTCAAGCCGAAGCTTAGCGGTCCCAGCAATACCGCTACGCTGTGCAGGCGGCGCTTGCGTTTACTTCCGTACATAACCCCATCCCCTTCTTGCTCTCAAACTATTTTTATTGTAGAATGGTGGTATAAAAAAGTAAAATACTATTTCTTTGTTATTATAATAAGAATTTCTTATATTTTTTAGAGGTGAGCTATGGATTTTGAATTTTACCGTAATTTTATCACCGTCGCCGAAACAGGGAACCTGACCACAGCTTCCAAAAAACTGGCCCTGGCCCAGCCGGCCCTCAGCGCCCAGATCAAAACACTGGAGCACTATTACGGCGCCAAGCTGATCCAGACTGCGCGCGGCAAACGCCAGCTGACCCTGACCGAAGCCGGGGAAGCCTTCCTGGGCAAGGCCCGCCAGATCTGCCACACCGAAGAAACCATCCTTTTAGATATGCAGAGCTTCAATAAAAAAGCTTCCGGCACACTGCGCTTCAGCGTTTCGCCTGCCAAAAGCACCTTTTTCATCAACACCTATCTGCGTCCCTTTGCGGCCGCCTATCCCGAAATCTGCTTCCAGTTCCGGGAAGAAGCCGTCAGCGCCCAGACCAGACATATTGCGGAAAACAGCAGTGATTTTGCCTTTGCCAATGCGCCGCTGCCGTCACCGCAGCTGTTTGCCGCCCACAAAACGCAGAAAGAATATTTTTATGCCGTTTACAGTCCGCAGGCAAACTGCGGCCTTGATCCACAGCAGCCGCTGACGCCGAAACAATTACAGAATATCCCTGTCTGCTGTAACTTCGGCTGCTACAGCCTGCTGCGCAAAGCCTGCCTCAAGCACGGCTTCATGCCCAAGATCCGCTTTATCGCCACCACCAATACTGCCGCACTCGCTTTCGTGCAGGACGCAGCGGCATCGCCATCGTTTCCGCCGGCGGCAGGGACGACTTCCCCCAAGGGTTGCAGCAGCTGCTGCTGGCTGATGATGAACTGTATTTTGAACAGACGCTGTTCTGGTCCAAAAAAGACCGGTTAAGCGCCACCGCACAGCTGTTTTTGGACTTTTACCTGGCGGCAGCCAAGACTGACCGCCCCTGATCATCAGAATCTGCGCATAAAAAGCTTATGACAAAGTCATAAAGGCTTTTATTATTAAGATTTACAGCTCGTACCCAAACAGGACACCCTTACCGCCGGCTTTTTTCACCTTGTACATGCCTGATCAGCTTTGAGCAGCAGCTCCTCCGCCGTCCTCCCGTCCTCGGGATAACGCGCCACGCCGATACTGACATTGCAGAACACCTCGCCCCTTTTCAGCCGCCAGGGCTGGGCAAACCGCCGATGGATAAAGCTGGCAGATTCCGGATATTAGCTTCCGTTTTATCGCCGTCGATGATCGCGATGAACTCATCGCCGCCGTTGCGGTAAATAGCGTCATGCAGCAGCGGGATACCGGAAAAGAACTGTCCCAGCTGCACTAAGAACTCGTCCCCCGCTTCGTGACCAAAGGTATCGTTGATCTTTTTAAAACCGTCGATGTCAAAAAACAGCAGATAACCTTCGCCGCCCTCCTGCGTTTTGTCGATCCGGCGCTCGCATTCCTTCACCAGCATCCGGCGGTTCGGCAGGTTCGTCAGCGAATCATAATTGGCCAGATACTCGACCAGAGCTTCGTTGCGCTTATTGTCAGTGATATCGGCACTGCTCACCACATGGGCCAGTCTGCCGTCCACCCAGCGGAACGCCGCGCTGAACACCCTGAACCAGGAACCGTCGAAAGGCCGCTGATAATCCCAGGAATAGATCTTCGTCGGTTCACCGTTCTCATCGATCAGCTTTTGCTGCGGGCAGAAAGCACAAGGCCCGTTTTGACCCGGGAACAGCACCTCCCAGCACTTGCGTCCCAAAAACTGCGAAATACCGCCGTACGGGGCCGCCATAGAACGGTTGGCATATAAAATATCATGGGTATGGAAATCGTTGACATAAATATCTATACCCGTATTATCCAAAATGCTTTCCAGCGAATTTTTGGCAAAAGTCAGCTTGTTCTGATAGACCCGCACCCCGATATACCGGCCAAACATCGACAGCACTGTCTTCAGCAGCTGCTGCGTGCCTGCCGGCGGCACCGGCCGGGCCGACTGCTGTACAAATACCAGCAGCCCATAGATCTGCAGCGTTTCATCGACTACTGAAGCCACTACCAGCGACTGCGCCGCAAACAGCTCCAGCAAAGCATTCTCAGCCGCACTGTTCTTTTGTCCACCCTCCAGCCAGACAAAGGTTTCCTGAGCCAGATAGCTGCGGTAAGCAGCGTCGACCGCGTCGATCGGAAAGCTGCCCCGCAAAGGCAGTTCCTTACGCAGACAGCGTTCTTTCAGATGCAGATGGTTGTACTGGTCCAATTCATAGATCAGCCCGCCGTCAAAATCAAAAGCAGAACAGAGCTCCGCCAGAGCCCTGTCGATGACTCCGGTATCCACCTGCTTGCCGCCCAGTAATTCAGCTAAAGATAAAACGAGAGTATCACCCGATTGTACCATTGCAGCCACCTTCTATCCATACATTTAAAATAGTTCGATATTATTATATACTTTGCTGATTTTATTCTATCATATTTATTATTTTTATCAACTGTAATTTATATTCTTTTAGGCAATAAAATTATTATATTACTCAAAAAAAGCAGCCGCTCCCTTTCTAAGGCAGCAGCTGCTTGCAGGATGATTTTAAATTTTCAGCCGGGCATCATTTCCAGAACGGATAGTGCTCAGAACCACGACCAACCCCAGCACGATAAAATCGGCGGCTCCCAGCGGCTCGCGCGGCATATTTTTATAAGTATTGCTGCCGAAACCCTTCAGCTCCATACTCAGCGCCAGCGTTTCGGACTTGGCCACCGCCCGCATGACCAGCGGTCTGATGACCACGACATACGAAAGCAGGCGTTTCACGCAGTTGCCCCGGTTGGAATAACCGCGGCAGGACTGAGCATCCAGCGTGATCTCGCTGTCAGCCAGGAAATTAGGCACGAAACGCAGCGCCGTCGTCAGCATAAAAGCATATTCACAGGCAGGTGGAAACGGTCCACCAGCGTCTGGGCAATATCCTGGATACGCGTCGCCGCCAGCATACACAAAAACGCCATCGTCATGACCAGCATCCGCAGGCCGCCCGTCAGCGCCACCTCCAGCGGCGAACCGAACAGCAGCTGGAACAGGATCATCAGCCCGGTGAACACCGCCAAACCTCCGATTGCCGCCATAGTCATGCGGTCGCGCTTGATCGACAGCAGTAAAGCCAGCTCAAAAACCAGGATCGTCGCCACCGCCTTGACCGGCAGGATAAAGACCCACGCCGTCACAGCAACAGTGACAATGATTTGAGTAAACGCACTGATCCGCATCAGTCCTCAGCTCCTTTCCGCACCAACAGGCGGCAGAACTCCTCGGGTGTCGCCGCCGTAAAACCCAGACTGCCCGCCAAAGCAGCCGCCGTCGGCCGGCGCAGGCCCATTCCTCCACAGCATACGCACCGCCGAACAGCTCCGTCGGCGTACCGTCATACACCAGGTCGCCGTCCTTCAGGACAATGGCCCTCTTCGCATAACGGCGCACCACGTCCATATCATGCGAGATCAACACGATCGTGATCCCCTTTTCTTCGTTCAGCGTCTGCAAATACTGCATCATCCGCTCTTTCTCGATCGCATCCTGACCGTTGGTGATCTCGTCTAAGATCAAAGTACGCGGATTGAGCGCCAGCGCCGAAGCCACACCCAAACGCCGCTTCTGCCCAAAGGACAGCAGACGCGGATACGCACCCGCCAGCTCGGCCAGCCCTGTAGCCGCCAAAGCTGCCTCCACCTGCTTTTTGATCGTTTCTGCCGTCAGCTTTTTAGCCCTCGCCCATACGCCACCTCATCAAAAACCGTATCTTCCAAAATCTGCAGATCCGGGTTCTGGAATACATAACCGATCTTATCAGCCAGGTCGGCCGGCTCATAATTGACGATATCCTCGCCGTCTACCAGCACCTGCCGCTGCGGGGATGCAGAAGCGCCATGAACAAACGGCTCAGCGTCGTCTTGCCGCTGCCGTTATGGCCCAAAAGCGCCACAAACTCGCCGTCACCGATCGTGCAGGCGATATCGTTCAGTACCGGCAGACCCCTGCGGTAAGCAAAATTGACCTCTTTAGCCTCCAGCATCAGGCGTTCCCCCCTTCAAAACCAAGCATCTGTAACTCCGCAGCCGCCTCTGCCTCAGTCCGCCACTCGCCCAAAGTAATACCGAAACGGCGCTCGACGCCCAGCTTCACCTGCCATAGCGCAGGCACCAGCGGACGCAGCTCCTCGTCCTCATACATCGTCCGCGCCGCAGCAGCAAAGGTATCAGCCGTTACCAGCTGCCCCTCCTTCAGCACTACCATGTCCGTCACATAAGGCAGCAGATAGTCCACTCGATGCTCAACTACGATGATCGTCGTGCCGTAACGCTGATGGATCGCATATAACAGCTCATACAGCGAATGGGCCCCGTCCGGTCCATCGCCGATACCGGCTCATCCAGCACAATGATCTCTGGATGCACCGCCAAAGTAGCCGCCAGCAGCAAACGCTGGCGCTGCCCGCCCGACAGCTCGTCCAGCTGATAACTCTCGCGCCCCGGCAGACCCACGTCCTCCAAAGCCTTACGGGTACGCTCCGCCACCTCCTCCGGCGCAAAACCGTGATTCAGCAAACTGAAAGCCACTTCCTCGCCCGCGGTCAGCGAAACCAGCTGGCTTTCGTAATCCTCCAGCATCAGCCCACGCGCATCGCGATATCCGACACCCGGCGGCCTTTAGTCGATTCGCCCAGCACCTGCACATCACCGCTGTAACGTCCGCCCATATAAAAAGGCACGATGCCCGTCATCGCCTTGCACAAAGTAGTTTTGCCCGCGCCGCTGGGACCGGCCACCACAGTGAACGAACCTTTTTGATCTCCAGGTCGATATCCTGCAGCACCAGCTCCGATTTATTATAAGCAAAATAAAAATTTTCCAGCCTGATAACGATCTCCATCATTCATCGTCCTCCTGCACAAAAAACAGCTTCCGCACCGGCCCGAACAGCAAAAAGGTGATCATGCCGTTCAGCGCGCCCACGATCGCCACCACCGGCAGCATGGCATACAGCCAGACATGCAGCGGCAGGCCCAGAACGATCTTCAAAATGAAAGTAAACACACCGCCGCTGGCCATAGTTGCCAAAAATCCCGTCACCAGGGGGCGCAGCTTCCACTTGCCCAAACCGCAGTGCAGCATCGCCTTGACCAGGATGCAGCAGGTGATCGCACCCGAAAGCTCGCTGGCGATATTACCCAGCGGAAAAGCCGACTTCGACGACGGCACCAGCGTGATGCCCGCAATAAAACCGATGCCCACAGCCTGCGACAGCGTCGGATTCGTCAGATTGATAACGATAGAATACATGGCGATCGTCCAGTTCGGCGTCACGCCGCCCACATTAGGGCTGACCGTATGCAGAATGATGCCGATAGCGAACAGCATCGCCGTGATCGCTACCCAGCGGTAGCCGTCCTGCATTGGTTTAACTTCGATCAGGTCCACCAACGGCAGCCTGGTATTTTTTTCTTTATCCATAATATAAGCCTCCTTCAAATCGGGCAATAAAAAAAGCCCTTCATCCCCATGTAGGGACGAAAGACACAACTTTCGCGGTACCACCCTGCTTGACTGAATAATCAGTCCGCTCGCTAAGATACGGGCCATGGCCGATATCCCCTTCCCTGGTAACGGGCGAAGCATCCCGACGGCGTCTACCCCCTTGCGGGCTCAAGCCGTATCTTAAAGGTCCATTCACCCTGCCGCCAAACGCCGGACTTGCACTGTCACCGGCTCGCTGAGGTCCGCTTGGCAAAGCTACTAATCCTCATCATCGATCAAATACTTATGAAATTACTTTAAAGTGTAGCACCAGCGGCAAAGTTGTCAATAAGCGCGCGTGTATACATAGCGGCAAGCACCAAAGCTAAAAATATACTTGTAATTTTGCGCCGGCAGGAGTAAGATATTTTATGTAATGGGGACGTAGCTCAGCTGGGAGAGCGTACGGTTCGCATCCGTAAGGTCGAGAGTTCGATCCTCTTCGTCTCCACCAAGTTTAATAATGAAGGAAGCCGCTGAATATTCAGCGGCTTTTTGTTCTGTAATACAAATAATTGAAATTTTATCCCTGGATAAGTTCTAAACTTTTCCGTACTTCCTTTGATATGCCTCAAATGTTTTATAGAATGTATATTCAGCTATTGTGTCAGGAATAATGGGCGTTAAATCATAGTACTTATTTGTATAATTATATAATACACTTCCATCTTTCGCATAATATGCTTCTGCCTGAAAACCCATGTTTTCATTTTTATAGTCGAATTCTATTCTCGACAATACATAAGCAAGAGGCTTATCAAACATAAATTCATCAGACATTCTTCTGGATTCTGCTTCTGTATATTCATTCTTTGTCCATACAGTGTATTTTCCAGTAGTTGTCTTTCTGATACTTTCCTTATCAAAAGAAAAAGTATTTGTATCAGTTGATGTTATCCACTGCCAATCAGCTGCATATGCAGAAACTGAGTATCCCACTGTAATAATACAAACCAGTAATATCATAGTAAGCTTTTTCATCATAAGCCTCCCCTAAAACATCCCATATTCTTAACAATCCTGCGATCTGCCTTTTCATACAAACTCACAGCTCCATATATAGGTTCTGGGATTTAAAAAACTCTGTTATTTCACTAAGTATTTCACTGCAGAATTCAG
>ENA-OQEX01001181-OQEX01001181.1-human-gut-metagenome-genome-assembly--contig:-NODE-1181-length-10504-cov-1.865472_pt1 | contig 10504 bp, 15 predicted proteins | sample MGYA00242802_ERZ504649 | MGnify/ENA primary metagenome ERZ504649 (study PRJEB26092, sample SAMD00036194) | human gut metagenome | host: Homo sapiens | study: EMG produced TPA metagenomics assembly of... | reverse complement strand
GATTCGCGGGCAACACCTTTTATATCCGTCCGGGCAGGGCAGACGGAGTGGAAGTATAAGCCTGCGGTGTATATTCACCCGGAGGTCAAGGGAGGCTCTTCCAAGCTCTCCGCGGATACGCCGGTGCATCGGAATATTACGATTGAAGAGAACACGTTTTACATGGGCCATGACAGTGTCGTGCGTGCAGAGGGTGTGGCTGGGCTCATCTTCCGCCGCAACCGCGTGCTGCGGGATGCACCGGGTATTCATCTGCACATTTCCCCGGAAACGTGCGCCTTAAAAGCAGGCGAGTGGGTTTCCCTGCAAACGCAGGCGGAGGGCAGACGCAATCAGGCCGAGGAAGATCTGCTCTTCTCCTTTGAAGCCTGCTCTCAAGTAACCCTTGCAGACAACACCTATGATAATGGTTTGAAGATGGGCGCTGCACTGATCCGCACGAGGCGAGAAGCAATCGAATGTGAGGACGCCTTGACCTTTGACGCGCAGTGCCCCGCTTCTGCACCTGTTGGGGCCATTACCTATCACAGCACGGAAGAATCGGTTGTCACAGTGGATAAAGGCACTTTGACGGCAAAAGCACCAGGGGCTGCCTATGTGTATGCGCAGACACTGTGGAACGGGGTTGCGATCCAGTCCAATTGGATTCCGGTTTGTGTAGGCGAGGCGGAGCTTCCGCCTGAACGGGAGCCGGAGAGCGCTGTGTGCGATGCGCGCGTGACGATTCCGGCGCTCCTGTTTGATACGGCGGGCGCCTCAGAGCAAAGCATCGCAATCACAACCGCGCCGGATTGCGGATTGGAACGCATTGAAATCCAGCTTTCGGCGGATGAAACAGCCGGGGAAATCGCCTTGTGCACGGGGGATGAACGCGTTATTATCGCGCAGGCGCAGGGGCGGGAGCTCTCAGTGGGTGTTCCGTTAGCGCCGGGGCTCAATTCCTTTTATGCGCGCGTAACGGCTCATAATGGACAAGTAAGCTCCGAACGGGCAGTACATATCATTAAAATTTGAAAGAATCATTTATTTGATTTCAAAATAAGAAAGGATGCAAACTGATGGCAGTGTTTAGACCCTTTGCGGCAGTCAGACCTCTTCCGGATTATGCGGCGCAGGTGGCGGCGCTTCCCTATGATGTGATGAGCAGCGCGGAGGCGCGCGAGTTAGCGCAGGGGAATCCGAATTCCTTCCTGCACGTGGATAAAGCGGAGATTGATCTCGACCCTTCCATCGACCTTTACGACGCGCGCGTTTATGAAAAGGCGCGGGAAAATTTGGAGAAGCTTGTGTCGGACGGCATATGCGCGCAGGATCAAAAGCCTTGCTTCTATATCTATCGCCAGATTATGGAAGGGCGAGCGCAGACAGGCTTGGTCGGCTGTGCCTCTATTGATGATTACCGCAGCAACACGATCAAAAAGCATGAGTTACCCGCGCAGATAAGGAGGCGGACCGCATTCGCCATGTGGACGCCTGCGACGCGAACACCGGGCCTATCTTTCTGGCCTGCCGCCCACAGGCCAAGCTCCACACAATATTGGAGGATTGGAAGGCGGCGCACGCGCCGGTTTACGACTTTGTGCAGGATGGCGTGCGGCAGACCGTTTGGGTGGTGGATGATGATTCGGCGATTGTGCGGCTGACAGAGACCATTGCGAAAATTGAAGCCCTTTATATTGCGGATGGGCATCACCGCGCCGCCTCCGCCGTGCGTGTGGGCGAGATGCGCCGTGAGGCGACGCCCGGTTATACAGGGGAGGAGGAATTCAATTTTTTCCTTGCGGTTCTCTTTTCAAGCGACGAGCTGGCGATCATGGATTATAACCGTGTGGTGAAGGATCTCAACGGTTATACGCAGGCGGAGTTTTTACAAAAGATTGGGGAAAAATTCGAGGTTTCCGCCTATGAGGGGGAGGGGGCGTTCCACCCGGAGCAAAGCCATACCTTCGGCCTATATCTGGGCGGAAAATGGTATCGCCTGGCGGCAAAGGCAGGCACGTTCCCTGAAGGCGATCCGGTTGCGAGCCTCGATGTATCCATTTTGCAGGAGAACCTGCTTGGCCCTGTGCTCGGCATCGGTGACCCGCGCACGGATAAACGTATTGACTTTGTCGGCGGCATTCGCGGCCTTGGGGAGCTGGAAAAGCGCGCAAATAGCGATATGTTGCTCGCTTTCTCTATGTGTCCGACCACTTTGGAGGAATTGATGGCCATTGCCGATGCGGGCAAGGTGATGCCGCCGAAATCAACTTGGTTTGAGCCAAAGCTCTTAAGCGGCCTGTTTATCCATAAATTAAAGGAATAGCCCGCTTTCCGGGTGGTAGCAGTTGCATTGCGGCGGTTGTTTTTGCTATAATATCGTTTTGAATGGAAGTAACAATAAGGGAGATAGATATATGCATTGGTCGGAAGAGATCGCACAGAGAATCATCGAGCGCAAGCCCGATAAGGAGGAGTATGTTTGCGCCGCCGGGATCAGCCCGTCCGGCTCGATCCACATCGGCAATTTTCGTGATGTGGCGACGAGCTATTTTGTTGTAAAAGCGCTGCGCAAAATGGGTAAAAAGGCGAAGCTCCTCTTTTCATGGGATGAATTTGACCGGTTGCGCAAGGTGCCGGTGAACGTGCAGGCGGTTGCACCGGAGTTGGAGGCGTGCATCGGTATGCCGTATGTCGATGTGAAAAATCCGTTTCCGGATTCGCCGTGCAAGACCTATGCGGAGCATTTCGAGCAGGAATTCGAGCGCTCCATCGGCCGGTTCGGTATCAAAATGGATTATCGCCACCAGGCGGAGATGTACCGCTCCGGCAAATATGCGCAGCAGGTGCTCCATGCGCTCAAGCATCGGGCTGAAATTTTTGAAATTCTTGACAGCCACCGCACGCAGGAGGCAACCGACGAGGAGCGTAAAAATTTTTATCCGGTGAGCATCTATTGCCCTGTATGCGGCAAGGATACCACGAAGATCACCTCCCTCTCAGAGGACTGCACGGTGGCGGAATATCGCTGCTCCTGTGGCCATGAAGGCCGGTTTGATTTCACGAAGGATTTTAACTGCAAGCTCTCATGGAAGGTCGATTGGGCGATGCGCTGGCTGTATGAGGCGTCGATTTCGAGCCGGGCGGAAAGGATCACGCCAGCCCCAACGGCAGCTACGATACGAGCAAAGAGATCTCAAAGGCGATCTTTGGTTACGAAGCGCCGATCTTTCAGGGCTATGAGTTCATAGGCATCAAGGGCACCACGGGCAAGATGTCCGGCTCTTCCGGCTTGAACCTCACCCCGGATACGCTTTTAAAGCTCTATCAACCGGAGATCATCCTCTGGCTTTATTCTAAAACTGAGCCTCTCAAGGCCTTTGATTTTTGCTTTGACGATGGCATCCTGCGGCAGTATTTCGAATTTGACCGGATGTATAACGAGGTGAAATCCGGCAAGGCGAACGATCTGACCAAAGCGATTTTATATAATGCGGAGATCGAGGGCCGCACGGTCGAAACCGTGCCGATGAACCTGCTTGTGCAGCTCGGCTCCGTGGTGGATTTCAAGGTGGACATGCTGGAGCTTGTTTTTCGCAAGATCGGCACGCCTTACACCTTCGATCAATTCTCCGACCGGCTGGACCGGGCGAAATTCTGGCTGGAGCAATGCTCGCCGGAGAGTGTCAACCGATTGCGTGCTACACGCAATTGGGAGGTGTATGATACGCTGTCGGAAACCCAGCGTGCGGAAGTCGCGCGGTTATATGCGTTCATCAGTGCGGGCGGATACACGCTCGATGAGCTGAATGCCGAGCTCTATGCTATCCCGAAGGAGTTTGCGCCGGCGAATATGGAGGAAAAGGCGCTCAAAGGCGTCCAGGGCGCATTTTTCAAAAATGTTTATCAGCTGCTCATCGATAAGGAGCGCGGCCCGCGGCTCTATCTCTTCCTCTATGCGATCGATCCTGCGCAGTATGTGAATCTTCTCGATTTCTCCTCGCCGAAAACACAGGCGGAGAAGGAGGCAGAGGAAGCGGCGAAGCAGGCGCAAGAGCAGCCGAAGCCGGAGCGGGAGCAGGTGGCTTATGGCGACCCGGATCCGGTTGACCCGGTGAAGGCAGAGATTGCATATGATGATTTTGCGGCGATGGATATGCGCGTCTGCAAGGTGTTAAAGTGCCAGGAAATCCGCAAATCCCACAGCTGCTATAAGCTTACGCTCTCCGATGGGCTTGATAAACGCACAATCGTTTCGAGCATTAAGCGTATTATACGCCGGAGGAGCTGGTTGGCAAAAAGATCATTGTGCTTGCAAATCTGAAGCCCACCCGGATCACGGGCGTGACGAGCGAGGGAATGCTTCTGGCAGCGACGAACAACGCCTGTGGGTGCAAGGTGATTTTTGTGGATGACACGGTGCCGGAGGGAACCAAAATTCTTTAATCTACTGGCATCACACGGATAGAAAAAGGCAATGGGCTGCAATCCAGACGGATTGCAGCCCATTATTATACCCCAAATGCATTTTGCTCTGGCCATGCGGGAACAGCGGCTGTCCTTAACGGGAGGAGGAGCCGTATTTTCTTTATATTGAAGCTGGCTTTTCACTTCTGACACGCCGCACTCAAAACGGTTGAACATAAGGGTTGACAACCCTGGTTTTCTATCCTATAGTATAAAATCATCGATCTAGGCGAAATTTCATCAGTAAGGAGCAAATGCAGATGCCCCACATGACCGATCGGAGCTGCGTTGCAGCCCAATATGCAGACGATCGCAATTTGTCCATTCGCATGAAATTGCACGCCAAGCACAGCACTGCGCAAATTTCCATGAACGATTGGCTCTTTGCACAGTATGACCTCATGGGGCCATGCCGCATTCTTGAACTTGGCTGCGGTAACGCCGCGCAGTGGGAGGGGAGGCTCGATCAGCTTCCCAACGGTTCTCTTTTGGTGCTATCGGATTTTTCAGCGGGTATGGCGGAGATCGCTTGGAAAAAGTTTGAAAGCTTTTCAAACGTTCTCGTCCAACAAATCGATATTCAGGAGATCCCGTTTCCCGACGCATCCTTTGATAAAATCATTGCAAACCATATGCTGCATCATGTGCCCAATCTTCCCCAAGCGCTAAAGGAAGTACAACGGGTGCTGCGGCCGGATGGCGTTTTCTACGCAACTGTGATTGGGGAGGGAGGCTTACAGGCGTATCTCCACGCGGCGATGAAGGGCTTTAACCCAAATCTTGATATGTTTGGTCAGAATATCCCTTTTTCCATGCAGAATGGGGAGGAGAAACTGCGCCGTTTTTTTGGCGACGTGCGGCTCATTCCATACGAAGATTCTCTGGAAATTACAGAAACGCAGGATTTGGTGGATTGGATCTATTCCTCCATTGATGTGGCGGGTGTGTCCGTCAACGATCTGGACGGCGTTTATGATTACTTTGAAGCGATCCGTGTGCGCGAGGGCGCAATCCGCATTCCAAAGGAAATAGGGATGTTTTTTTCCAAAAAATAGAAAATAGCCGGGAGCCGCCTGTTACCGTGAGTAATGCGTATCTCTTTGTTCCGCGTGGTGATGGCAAGCCTTGTTTTGTTACTCCGCTTCGTTGCGTAATAAAAGGAAGCTGGTATGCTTCCCTTTTCCCAAAACAGGTTGTCGGGCTTGTTCCTAGCAGTATCGTTCTATCGTAATGTGCAGCCTGCCTTTTTTGCTCGTCCTGCCAACTTCTGCTAATCTGACCTTGCCTTTTGAGCGGAACACGATCCCGGTCGCCCTCTTTTACAGGGGCGGCCGTTTTTTCACAGGATAGCGCGTTTACGAACACTAGCCCCTTCTGAATGGCCTGTGTCGCCGCCGAACGGCTGACGGAGAAAGCGGCGGAAACCACGTTATCCAGCCGCAGGGAGGCTACCACACAAGGGGTCATTTCCCGTTTTTCTTCTCCTTTTTGCAGCGCGGCAACCGGTACGAACGAGCCGCCAAGCTTGGCGCGTCCTGCTTGCGTGAGATTTTCCTGGAGATAAGGCGCTACACTTTTGAGCAGGATAATATCGCAGCCATCCTCCGCACGAGCAGGTCGCCTACGGTTTCCCGCTTTACGCCGAGGCCCATAAGCGCGCCAAGGTAATCGCGGTGCGTGAGCGTGTGAAAGGGATCCTTCTGCACACGCAGGACGGTTAGGGGATTCTCTTCCTCATTTTCTGCAAGCCACGAAAGCCTGCCCTCTTCTGTAGGAAGGGTTAAGTAATCGGGTAGGAAAACGACAATAATGCGCTCTGCATCTTTATATCCACCGTAAAAAAGAGCCTGAAGGCCGTGGTGGTTTGCGCAATAGGCCCGTGCCAGCGCGCCCTGCCGTAGATCGAGGAAGTGGGAATGCGTGAGCATCCCGTAGCGCTCGCATTGGTCAATTTTATCCGCGATCCCTGCGAGGAGAAGATCGTCTTCTTTCATGATGTGGCCACCCCTTCCTGCACAAAGCAGTTGAAACGTTTTGTTTTTTAGCCTATGAGTAGCTTACTTTAACAATTGCAAAAAATGGCGTTGCCGCCGCGCGGCAGGAGGCATTTCGTGCCGACAGGCATTTTCCAATACTCCAAGTTTCAAGGATTGAAGCTTAGGGCTATTGTACCGCATACGGGGAGGCTTCGCAAGCCTGTCTCTCGGTTAAAAATAGGAGGGAGAATTTCGCCGCTCTTTCTTGCTTCCTCTTTACTTTTAAGGTTTAGAGTGCTAAAATATAAAAGCATTATTTTACTGCGAGGGAGGTTTCGTTTTGAATAACAAACTCAAGGATGATAACGTCGATTTTTTATTTCAGGCGATCTTGGCGCTCGAAACGATGGAGGAGTGCTATGATTTTTTGAGGATCTTTGTACGGTAACGGAGCTCAAGGCGATTTCCCAGCGCATTGTGGTGGCTCACATGCTCAGCCAAAAGCGCGTATACAGTGATATTGTGCGCGAAACGGGCGCGAGCACCGCTACCATCAGCCGCGTAAACCGCTCGTTGAATTATGGCTGCGATGGATATGAAAAAATCTTTGCCCGGATCGACCAGGCGGTCACGGAAAAGGGCGCATCTGACAAATAAAACGCTTCAAGCTGCTTCGTGCGGGAAAGGATGGTCATGAGATGGGCGGCTATGCAGACTTCGCAGCCTTTTACGACCGGCTGACGGATGATGTTGGCTATCCGCAGCGGGCAGATTATATTGCCGAATTGCTGATGGAGCATGGCATGAAAAAAGGCATAGTGTTAGATCTCGCCTGCGGGACGGGGAGCCTGACATTGGAGCTTTCTAAACGCGGCTATGAAATGATCGGCGTGGACGCAAGCCTGATATGCTCTGTGCAGCGCAGGAAAAATGCGCGAAGGCGGGGGCAGAGGTGCTTTTTCTCTGCCAGCCGATGGAGGCGCTCGATCTTTATGGCACAGTGAATGCCGCTGTTTGCACGCTAGACAGCCTCAATCATATCACTGATCCGGATACGCTGCGAGAGGTGCTCCGGCGCGTGTCTCTTTTTCTGGAGCCGGGCGGGTTGTTTGTTTTTGATGTCAATACGCCATATAAGCACCGGGAGGTGCTGGGGAACCATACCTTTGTGTATGATCTGGAGGGGCTTTACTGCGTTTGGCAGAATGCATATTGCGCAAAAGATACTTCCGTGGAGATCCTGCTCGATTTTTTTGAAGAGAAGGCCGACGGCTCCTATACCGCTATGGGGAGCAGTTCGCAGAGCGTGCATACAGCCATGAAGAGCTTTGCGCTTTTGCGCAGGCGGCAGGGCTCACGCTTGCCGGCTATTATGAAGAGATGACACGCACACCGCCGCACGCGGATACAGAGCGTGCGATATATGTAATGAAAAAAGAAGGGGCTTTAAACTAGATGGGCAAACTGGTTCGTTGTATTTCAGAAGATGGAACCTTACCGTAATGGCGCTCGACAGCACGGATATCGTGGCCGAGGCTGAGCGTATCCACCAAACCTCCGCTGTCACGTCGGCTGCATTAGGGCGCCTTTTGACGGCAGCCTCCATGATGGGCGATCAGCTCAAGGGGGCGGATCACAGCGTTACCCTGCGGTTAAACGGAGGCGGCCCTGCGGGAACGGTGCTCGCTGTGGCGGACAGTAGGGGCAACGCGCGTGGCTATGTGGGTGAGCCGATTGTTGAGCTTCCGCTCAATGCAAAGGGCAAATTGGATGTTGCGGGCGCGGTTGGGTGGAAGGCACGCTGACGGTTGTGAAGGATTTGGGGATGAAGGAGCCTATGTGGGGCAGATCCCGCTGGTATCCGGTGAGATCGCGGAGGATATCACGCAGTATTTTGCCGCCAGCGAGCAGATTCCAACCGTGTGTGCGCTGGGCGTGCTGGTTAACCCCAATCTTACCATCCGCAGGGCAGGAGGCTTCCTGATCCAGCTTTTACCCACGGCGGATGATGCAGTGATTGATGCGGTGGAGCGGTGTGTGGAGCAGGTGCCGCCGGTAACAAAGCTGTTGGAGACGGTCTCACGCCGGAGGAAATCTGCCGGGCCGTGCTGCCGGAGTTTACACTGGAGGTGCTCGATGAGGAGCGGCCGGTTTACCGCTGCAATTGCAGCCACGAGCGCGTGTTGCGCGCGCTGGCGGCTACTGGGCGCGAATCGGTGAAGGAGCTTGCGCAGGATCCGATCACAGAGGTCTGCTGCCAGTTCTGCGATAAAAAATATCAGATCAAAAGCGAGGAGTTGCAATCATTACTGAAGGGGAGCGAGGTGTAATTGCACGTCTATCACAAGGGAGGCTGACAAATCGGCGGCCGCCATGGAGAATAAAACGGAAGCACGAAGTAGAAATCGCTGCATATCCTATAAGGAACACGAGATTTGGGCGGCAGATTTTTTTGGAAAAACTTTGCGCAAGGTGGTTGACATCCGATCTGATTTGTAGTATATTATAACACGTCGCCGCCGCACTCAAATGTGAACGGCACAGGGAATGGGAGCATAGCTCAGCTGGGAGAGCACCTGCCTTACAAGCAGGGGGTCACAGGTTCGAGCCCTGTTGTTCCCACCAAAAATGGCCCGGTAGTTCAGCTGGTTAGAACGCTAGCCTGTCACGCTAGAGGTCGACGGTTCGAGCCGTTCCGGGTCGCCATTTTTGCCTCTGTAGCTCAGTCGGTAGAGCAGAGGACTGAAAATCCTCGTGTCACTGGTTCGATTCCGGTCGGAGGCACCAGTTTTGCGGATGTAGCTCATCTGGTAGAGCGCCACCTTGCCAAGGTGGAGGTAGCGAGTTCGAGCCTCGTCATCCGCTCCAAGGACGCTTAAAAGGTAGAAATACGATTTAAGCGTCCTTTTTGCAAAGTGGCGTCATAGCCAAGTGGTAAGGCAAGGGTCTGCAAAACCCTGATTCCCCAGTTCAAATCTGGGTGGCGCCTCCAAAAAGAACCTGATTCTTTTGAAATCAGGTTCTTTTCTTTTTGCCGTCTGCTATGGTATAATAGCTTCAAACATTTTGTTTGAAGCATTGGAAAAATGCCTGTCGGCGTAAAACGCCTCCTCCGCAGAGCGGCAACGCAATTGTTTGCAGCAGTTAGCATATGCACGCATGGTATACTGTATGCGGGTGATTTTGGAGAAGTCAAATATCATATAGGGCTAATAGTAGGGAGAAATCATGAACGAGCGATCAATAGCTTATTGCGGACTCATTTGCGATTTTTGCTATCCAAATGGCGGGTGCAGTTGTAAGTCTGATAATCATTGCGGGAAACGATTATCTCCGGATGGTTGTTATCAGTATAATTGCTGTACAGCAAAAGGATTAAAAGGATGCTGGGAGTGTCCGGATTCTCCTGCGGAAAAGATATGCTCGCAAAGGATAAAATTAAAATGAGAGCGTTTGTAAGCTGCATCAAAGAAGATGGTATCCATAATTTTATTTCATACCTCGAAAGAAACTATAAAAGAGGCGTTGTTTATCATAGAAAAGGCATTTTCGGTGATTACGACTTGGCAACGGAAGAAGAAGTTTTGCAATTACTCAGAGGTGCAAAGTGAGCGGAACCCGGCAGCATCTATCGTATTGCCCTATTTCGGCCATACTATAATCACCGATGCGCTGTAATTCGATGCTGTCGTTGGTGATTATGTCTTTCTCACATATTTTTAGCTCACAGCCTGCGCTGCATGAAATCCTCTTTGATTTGTGCGGCGCAGGCTTTTCTTTTTTTAATCGCTTTACTCCACTTGGATGGAATGCGATAAAAGTATTTCCAACCGTATTATTTGCTACACACTTGCAACCATCTCAACTTACAAACGCATGTAAAACCCCGCCAAGGAGGGCCTTGGCGGGGTTTTTATTGCTGCCTTTAGGCTTAACAAAACCCCTGGTTGAACCAGGGTAGATAAAAAAGCCTTGGCAAATAAAACCTCCATGCTACAATCAAGATGGTTTGGCAACCGCATCAGGAAAGAGCAAGGAGGTTTTACGCAAGTGAAAAATGAAGTAAAGCATACGGCGCACTC
>ENA-OQEX01001179-OQEX01001179.1-human-gut-metagenome-genome-assembly--contig:-NODE-1179-length-10524-cov-2.429355_pt1 | contig 10524 bp, 15 predicted proteins | sample MGYA00242802_ERZ504649 | MGnify/ENA primary metagenome ERZ504649 (study PRJEB26092, sample SAMD00036194) | human gut metagenome | host: Homo sapiens | study: EMG produced TPA metagenomics assembly of... | reverse complement strand
TCGCCGCGCCCCAGTCCGTCATGACAAAGCCCTGGAAGCCCCAATCCCTGCGCAGAACCTGATTCGAGTAGCCACTCGTTCTCTCGAGGAATAAACGCCGTTGATGCGTATAGGAGCACATTACTGTCCATGGCTGCGCCTGTTTCACTGCCGCCTCAAAGGCGGGAAAATAGATTTCGCGCAGAGTCCGCTCGTCTGTCACAGCGGAAACGGTCATACGCCTGCGCTCCTGATTATTCACGGCGAAATGCTTGATGCTCGTGCCGACATGCTTGCTCTGCACACCGCTGATATAGCTTGCCGCCATCTCGCCCGCCAGATAGGGATCCTCTGAAAAATATTCGAAATTTCGGCCGCAAAGAGGCGAGCGCTTGATATTCACAGCCGGGCCCAGCAGAATCGCCACATGCTCCGCCTGGCATTCCTCCCCGAGCGTTCGCCAAGGCTGCGCAGGAGCGCTCGGTTAAAAGAACTCGCCGTGCCGGCAGCCGTTGGGAAACACACCGCCTGAATCGAATCGTTGATGCCAAGGTTATCGGCCTTATCCGCCTGCTTGCGCAGGCCGTGAGGGCCGTCGCTGACCATGATGGAGGGAATCCCCAGCCGTTCAATGCCTTTGAGATGCCAAAAATCCACACCAGAGCACATCTCAATTTTTTCCTCCAGCGTCATCCTTTCCACCAGTTCCTTCACGTTCATCGGTTTCATCATGCTCCTCTCAAACAAAATCCATTGCCTCGCAGATATATACCTGCGCCGTGCTATTTGGGATTATTATACATGATTCCAGATGATTTGGATAGATATTTTATCAAATTCCCAAAAGGCGCGCCAACAGCCCGCCACAGCGCACCGAATCCGATGCGCTGTGGCGGGTTTTCCGCTGCAAAAGCATCCTTTAAATCGTCTTCCATGAAACAGAAATTGAAAACCGGTTCCCAGCCAGCGAAGCCGATACTTCACAGCCCATCTGTTCTGCAAGCCTCTTCACGATTGCAAGGCCAATTCCCGTATTGTGCCCACTGCGCGTTTGATCCCCGGTATAGAATCGGTCAAAAACATGCGGCACATCCTCTTGGGAAACCAAGCTGGTGTCATTGGTAAATACGGTCGTTATGGTTGTGCCTGCGCGCACTACAACCCACACCTCGCTCTCCGCATACCGCAGCACATTTTGAAGAAGATTTACAAAGATACGCTGTGCGGCGTCTTCATCCGCCAGCACGAGTGGCAAGCGCTGCGGCACATCCACATGCATCACGAGGTTTTTGCGGGTAAAATCATCATAAAAAGAGGCGAGCTGTGCACAGAGGGACCTGCCCAAATCCACCTGCTGCAAATTGAGGCTGTATTCATTTGCATCTAGCCGAGAGAGATCATAAAAGCCGCTGATGAGCATTTGCAAAGAGCGTGTGCGCGCGCCGATCACCTCCAGCGCATGCGCGCGTTCCTCTGTAGATGTCCCATCAGCCTGCGCAAGCTGTAGGTAGCCGATAATCGAAGTGAGCGGCGTGCGCAGATCGTGGGAGATATTGGCGATTTGGCGGCGCAATTCTTTCTCCGCAAGCATATGCTGGATTTCTTCACTTTGCCGCCGGTCAAGCGCCCGGTTGATCTCCTCAAAAAGGGCTTCCATCTCTCCATCCGGGGAGGAGAGATGCAGGCGGCGGGTTCCACCCTCCTGATTAATCTGCCTAAGCTCTCTGCACGCCCGGCGGAGATTGGCGCGCTGCAAAAAGAACAGGGCGGCAAACAATGCCGCCAGCGCTCCGAATAAGATTGTCACCAGCATCATAAATGACCGCCCTCTTCTCCATTTTATTTAATCTCCCTGCGCCTGAAGAGCAGGTATCCGGCGATAGAGGAGCCTATGAACCAGGCCAGCCCCACCAGAAGACACCAGGGAATGAGCTCCGGCTCCACGGGCGCGCCGCCGGCCCAGGGCCGCCCAGCATAATCCCGCGCCGCCGGTGAGCTGCTCAAACTGCCTGGTGATCGTCAGCTTATAAAACGTGCTGAGCTCAGGCACCACGCCTCTCATCAGGCCGAGCACCGGCCCAGGGAAGGAAAACAGTAGCATTGCGCCAAATCCGAAAAGCGTATTGCTGCGGAAGGCGAACGCCAAAAGATTTAGCATGCCGAGCATACCGAGCCACAGTGCAGGGAAAGCGCGGTTTTCTCCAGGAAGAGGCGTACCGCCTGCCATTCGATCTCCCCATGTGCGCCGATCTGTGAAAAAAACAGCCCGCTTGCTGTATAAACCACCAGCACCAGCGCAATGGTAACCAGCATCAGGATGATCTCCACAATCAGCTTGCCAAAATAAATCTCTGCACGGCTGATGCCGAACGAAATGGTGTTTTTCAACGTGCCATACTTATATTCATCAGAAAAAACTGCATCTACTACGATGGTTAAAAGCGCAAAACACATTGGCATAAGCATAATGCCGAGATAAAAAGGATAGGCGGAATTCAGCGTACCCGCCATCGAAAAAGTCAGGCGAACCAATGCGTTGCCCGCAATGCAAAGCAACGCGATAACTACCAGCGCAATTTTCGTATATTTCCGGCGGAAGGTTTTATAAAGCTCGCTGCTGATATAGTTAAGCATCTTGCCCGCCCTCCTCTCCAATCAACGAGAGGAAATATTCCTCCAGATTCGACCCCTGGTTGTTGACACCGGAGATTTCCACCCCGTTGGAGGCCAGCACATGCGTCACTTTTGCCGGCGCATCGAGATACTCGTAGAGCCGCATTTTGCCGCCTGGTAAAATCTCATAATTTGTGCAGCCAAGCTCTCGTTCGATGGAAACGGCGGCCTTTTCCGTGCTGTCCACGAGGAGCTCCAGGCACTCCCGGCAGCGCTCGCGCAGCAGCTTTTCAGAAATCTGTTCAATGAGCTTGCCACGGTGGATAAAGCCATAGCACGTTGCAAAGCTTTCTAGCTCGCTCAATATATGGCTGGAGATAAGCACCGTTACCCCGTTCTCCTCGCACAGCTTTTGAATAAGGGTGCGAAAATGCGCGATCCCCATCGGATCAAGGCCGTTGATCGGCTCGTCAAGCAGCAGCATTGCGGGACGGTTCAGCAGCGCGAGCGCAAGCCCCAACCGCTGCTTCATGCCGAGAGAAAAATCCTTAAATTTTTTGCTGCCCGTATCGCCCAGCTCCACCTGCCGGAGCGCATCGTCAATGCAGCCCCTGCCCACTATGCCGCGCTGGCGGCGGTAGTATTCTAAGTTCTCCCGCGCCGTAAAGAATGGAAAGAAGCTCGGCGTTTCCACCACTGCTCCCAGATTTGCGCGCATGCGGTCAATCCCCTGGGGCGAGGTTTCACCAAACAGCTCCAATTCCCCGGAGGAGGGGAGCGTCTGGCCGGTCATCATCCGCATCAGGGTCGTTTTACCCGCGCCGTTTTGGCCAACCAGGCCATAAATCTGCCCCTCTTGCAGCGTGAGCTAACCCCATCCACCGCCACCGAGGAGCCATAGCGCTTTGTGATCTGGCGGGTTGCCAATAAAGTTTGCGCCATATTCCTTCATCACCTTTCCTGATTCTAAGCGCCCCATCTCTCAGGGGCTAAACAAAGCATACCGCCCTCAAAACAAGAAAGGCATAAAAAAGCTTAAAGAAAGTTTAAAGATCAAAGCTGTTCTTCTGCCGCCCCTATTGCGGGCGAGCTACGTCAATCCTCCTGCGCCATTTTAAAGCCAATCCCCCAAACGGTTTTGATATATTCCCCTTTCGGGTCTGCCTTATGGAGCTTGGCACGGAGGTTGGAGATGTGCACGTTTACCGTGTTATCCTCCCCATAATACGGCTCGCCCCAAATCTGCTCATACAGGTTCTCCCGCGTGAAAACACGGCGTGGATAACGCATCATCAGCTCCAGAATGGCAAACTCCCGCGCGGTAAGCGCGAGCTTCCGTCCGTTTGCCTGCGCTTCCATCGTTTCAGAATCCAACATTAGCCGCCCGATATGCAGCCGGTGAGACTGCTGCGCAGGCGAAAACAGCCTGCACCGCCTGAGCTGCGCCTCCACCCGGGCGAGGCACCTCTTCATTTTCAAAAGGCTTCTGGATAAAATCATCTGCACCGAGCCGCAGCGCGTTTACGCGCGCATCGAGCCCCGCTTGGCGGACAGCACGATCACCGGCATCATCTTTTCCGCACGCACCAGGCAATCAGCTCCTCCCCCGCAAGGCCTGGAAGCATTAAATCCAAGAGCAGAAGATCATACTCTTCCATTTGCAGGCGCAGCTGCGCCTCCGTGCCGGAAAATGCACTGTCCACCCGGTAGCCTGCGCCGGATAGAATCCGGCAGAGCAGCGCATTGATATCGGAGTCATCCTCCACAACCAAAATGCGGCAGGCATCCATCATCCGTCACCCTTTCTTACACATCTGATACCGAGTATACACAAAAGCGTGTAAAAATGCAAAAATCCGCCGCCGGAGTCCTCTTTTGCTCCGGCGGCGGGCGAATGAATGATTGCTTCGTTCTATCTCTTTTACTGCCCGGAGGTTTCCTTCTGCGCACGCTTTTCCAGCTTCTTTGCCCTGCGTGCCTCCTCCTTTTGAGCGATCATCGGCTCCACTTTCATAATCAGAACCACAAGGAGGGTGATCAGCAGGATCACAGCAAGAATACCGCCCATCCCTTTGCCCATGAAGCCGAGCGAGGTCATAAAATTATTCATCCGATCCGCCCACGGGATCGATAAAAGCATGAATTCAGCCATCGTTATTCTCCTTTCCTGCCCTTATTTAAAGAAGCCTAGGATTACGCCGCCTGCCACGACGGATGCGATCTGGCCGGATACGTTCGCACCGACCGCCTCCATAAGCAGATGGTTTTCCTTATCCTCCGCGAGGCCCATCTTCTGCACCACGCGCGCCGCCATCGGGAAAGCGGAAATACCCGCCGCGCCGATCATTGGATCACTTTATTCTTCGTGAAGAGATTGAGGATTTTGCAAACATAACGCCGCCGAAGGTATCGAACACAAAGGCAAACAGGCCGAGAATAATAATCATCAGCGTATTGAGCGTAACAAACTGTTCTGCGCGCATGCTGAAGGAGATTGTAATGCCGAGCAACAAGGTGATAATATTAGCAAACTCATTCTGCGCTGTTTCAGACAGGCGCTTGAGCACACCGCACTCACGCAGAAGGTTGCCGAACATCAAAAAGCCGACCAGAGACACGGACATGGGGGCCACCAGGCCCGCGATGAGCGTCACTAGGATGGGGAACAGGATGCGCGTACGCTTGGAAATCGTTTTCGCCTTAACGTGCGGCATCCGAATGAGGCGTTCCTTCTTTGTGGTGATCGCCTTGATGACGACGGGCTGAATAATGGGCACCAGCGCCATGTAGGAATAAGCCGCCACAGCGATCGCACCGACGTATTTGGAACCGAGCACCTGAGAAACAAGGATGGAGGTAGGGCCGTCCGCCGCACCGATGATACCGATGGAGGCGGCATCCTTTAAGTCAAAGCCCAGAAGCGTAGCCGCAGCAATGGCAAAGAAAATGCCGAACTGCGCTGCCGCGCCGAAGAGGAACATTTTCGGATTGGAAAGCAGCGGGCCAAAATCAATCATTGCGCCGATGCCGATAAACAGCAGGATTGGTAACGCTTCGGATGTTTCAATTCCTACATTGAACAACCACTGGATAATACCATGCGTTTCTCCTACGCCCTGCATCGTCTGATCGAGCACGCCACTGAACGGCAGATTAACCAGAATCGCGCCAAAGCCCATAGGCATCAGCAGTGCAGGCTCAAAATCCTTGCAGATGGCAAGATAGATCAGAACGCCTCCCACAATGTACATCACGACCTGCTGCCAGGTAATCGCAAGCAGCCCTTCCCAAAGGAAGCTCATTTGTTACATTCCCCCTGTATTTTTGGAGTGTTATTTAAAAAACGAGACCTGTGTTCCTCAACTCCCGAAACACAGGTCTCGTCATTTCATGCTAAACCAGAAGTACGCGCAGCCGGGTACTCCACGATGTTGATTTAACCGCACCGCAACCTTTGCCGCCGCGATGCCGACTACTCCCCTATTGACCAGATTTATTATAAACAAATCAACAGGGCATGTCAATCATTCAGAAGGGAATTTTACCTTTTCAGCCTTCTGCAAATCCTTCTCCAGCACGCAGCGCACCGAAAGCGCCGCCCCGGAACAGAGAAACAGCAAGACCACCGGCACAGAATACGGCGCCAAAAGAATCCCCGCCAACAGGGTGGCTGTAACGCCCAGCGCACACGGCAAGGCACGCTGTGGAAAACAAAGCGAAAGCAACCAGGCTCTGCGCCAAGCCGCGCTTTCTCCTTCCCCCTGAAGCGCAAAGAGATAGACTGCCGCGCCGCACAGGATCAGCCACACTGCGCATGCCCCACACACCAAGCATATCGCCAGACACTTTCCGGCAACAAGAGAATCGCCGCAGCCGCAGCAGCGCCTAATCCGGCCCCGCCGCCCCCTACAATCAGCCCCGACCAAAAGCAGGGCCGGAACGTTTTGCGGAACGCCCCCCAATAATCACGCCAAAGCAAAACCGGTTCATCCGCACGAGCCTTCCCATCACTGCGGCAAGTGCTCCCAGCGCCGGGCCTATGGTCAGCACCGGCAAGCAAGCGCACAGAAAGAGCAGGTTGAGTTGCATCAGCGTCAAGCCTTCCCGCCAAACAACCCGCAGGATCCGCCCGACTACTGTACGGGGCTCGCGCCGGGCGGGCTGCCCAGCCGTGCTTTCATAAATCAAATGGTATAGATTCAATGCGGCGCCTCCTATTCATCCCTTGACTGCGCCTTCCGTCACGCCTTTGATAATATATTTCTGGCAGAAAGATAAAACAGTACGATCGGCGCCATACACATGAGCAGCCCCGCCGTAGCGAGATCCCATCGCTTGGAAAACTGACCGAAGAACAAAAAGGTTTTCAGCGGCAGCGTCTGCCAGCCCGGCTTATTGATGACAAGCTGAGGCAGAAGAAAATCGTTCCAGAGCCACATTGCATTGAGAATCGCCACAGTGATGAGAATTGTTTTCAAGAGCGGAAAAACGATCAGGAAAAAGGTTTGCACCATGTTGCAGCCGTCGATGCGGGCCGCTTCCTCTAGCTCCACTGGCACATTTTTGATAAAACCGTGCAGCAGAATGATAGAGAGGCTCGATCCAAAACCCAGATACATAAAAACCAAACCGGGGCGGTTCATCAAATTCAGCCCATCCATAAAGCGGATCAGCGGTAGCATGACGCATTGAAAGGGGATTAGCGTTGCAGCCGCATAGAGCAAGAAAATAAACGAACTCATCTTTGTTTTATAACGTGCAAGCACCCATGCCGCCATGGAGCAAAAATCAAGAGCAGCACGATTGCGCTCACCGTAATGGCAAGCGAATTGCCGAACGAAGTGAAAAAATCCAGTTTTTCGTAGGCTTGCGGGTAATTGCTTGCCGTAAAGGTCTCCCGGTTCGGCAGGGCGAGCACATCAAGATAGATATCCTTCAGAGATTTAAAGGAATTGACGATCAGTATCAGGATCGGAGAGATAAAAAAAGCCGCTAACACAAGCCCAAGAGCTGTGAGAAGCCCCCGGCCGATTTTTTTGCCGTCATTACATCTCCACCTCTTTCCGTTTGCTGAAATAAAGCTGCGTCAGCCCAATTGCCGCCACGATGACAAGGAAAATAACTGCTTTCGCCTGCGCAAGGCCCAGATCGTTATATCGAAAAGCCGTATTGTAGATATTGAGCGCAATCATTTCTGTGGAGTCGAAGGGTCCGCCATTGGTCAGCGCCAGGTTTTGGTCATAAAGTTTAAAGCAATTGGATAGCGAGAGAAAAAGCCCCACGGTGAATGCGGGAGCAACAAGCGGCAGGGTTATGCTCCTGAGCTTCTGCCAGCTATTCGCGCCGTCAATCTCCGCCGCCTCCAAAAGATTATCCGGGATGTTTTGAAGCTGTGCAATATAAATGACCATCATATAGCCGGAAAGCTGCCAGGTCACCACGATCAGCAGGCCGACAAAGGAGGTTGCCGTATCCGACAACCACCCTTGCAGCCAGGCGATCCCCGTCGCTTTGCCAAGCGCCTCGAAGGCCTGCACAAAGATAAACTGCCAGGTAAAGCCCAGCAGGATGCCGCCGATTAGATTCGCAAAAAAAACACGCCGCGCATGAGCGTTGTTCCCTTAATTTTGGAGGTCACTAGAAGCGCGAGGCAGAACCCCACTAGGTTAACGCTGATAACGGCGCACACGGCAAAGACCGCCGTGAACCCGAATGCCCGCCAGAACTGCGGATCGCTGCGGAAAACCTCCAGATAATTTTTAAGGCCGACAAAATTAACGTCTCCGGAAATGCCGTTCCAGTCCGTTAGGGAATAACCGAGCCCTGTTGCCGCCGGAATGAGCTCGACGATGAGAAACGCCAGCAGTGACGGCAGCAGGAAGCACCAATAGCCCAATTTTGATTTTTCACACAAGGTTCCTCCTCTCGCCGCCTAATGCGGCGGGATTCGCCGCCCGAATCGGCGGAATTCACCGATTGCAGCGGCGGGATGTAACGGCATGCGCCTCAGGCGGGCTTTCCCCGCCCAAGGCGCTGCGGCTCGCCTTACCGCAGCCATTACTTGCGGTCAGATGCCCATTTTGCTTTTGCATCGCTGATCAGCTTATCCCAAGTTGTCTTTTTTGACACATAGCTTTGAATCGAAGCTCCCAGTGTGTTTTCACCCCAGCCTGTGGGTTCGCCCATAAAGACCCAGGGCGCTGTTTTGCCCGCGTTTGCATACTCGTTCACCGTAGCGCCCAGCGGATCCTTCGGCTTGATATCGCCATAATTCGTATAAGCGGGAATGAAGTTGAATTCCTCCACGACGATCTTTTTCCCCTCTTCCGACTGATAGAGCCAGTTGAGGAAATCTTTTGCGCAGGCTTTATCCGCATCAGACGATTTGCTGTTGACGCACCAGTACATCGGCACGCCAACCGGAATATTTCCCTCGCTGACGCCCTTGAGCGGAATTGGAATCATGCCAAGGCGATCCGCCAGCTTCTGGTCAACCTCCTTGACCTCCGGATAGATCCAGTTGCCCTGCTGCACAGCCGCAACACGTCCAATTGCCAAACCTCCGCCGACGGACATTGAATAATCCACTGCGTTGAGCGCCGCCGGGTTGTTGGCGTGCTTGGTGTACTTCACCTGTAAATCAATCAAATCCTTGAGCTGGGAGGCATATTTAAAATCCAGTGTTTTGGACTCATACGCCTGTTTGTTGCTGTCAAACTCCTGTCCAAGAGCAATGTTTCCGGTGTGAAGGCCGGTGACCCATTTCTCCTTGACCGGGAACTCCAGCACGGCTTCCAGTGCCGGGAATTTATCCTTGAGCTCGCCCTTATCAATTTTGCTTTTGAGCTCTCCAAAAGCCTTGTCGATTTCGTCATAGGTCTTGAGTTTGATGCGTCAATTCCCGCCGCCTCAAAAATATCCTTATTATAAACGAAGCCGTAGCCCTCAATCGCATAGGGCATACCGTAAACCTTGCCATCCTGCGTCACATCGTCGAGCAGGCCCTCGACCACATGTTTCGTCCAGCCTTCGCCGCTTAAATCCTCCAGGTTAGAAATCCAGTCTTTCACATCCTGCGGTCCGCCGACGTTGTAAATCTCAGGCTGATCCGCATTTTGCATCTTCGTGCGGAGGGCTGCGCCATAATCTGAGCCGCCGCCCACGGTTTCTAGGTTAATTTTCACATTTGGGTGCGTTTTCATATAGGTTTCCGTTGCCGCTTTGAGCGCGTCGTTAATCTCCACCTTAAATTGGAAGATATCAACCGTGCCCTTCAGATTCGTATTGACATTGCCGGCCGCATTGCTGTTTCCTGTGTTGCCCTCCGGAGCCTCTTCCCGTTTGCAGGCCGCGAGGTCGGGACGAGCATCAGGCAGGTCAAAAACACTGCCATCCACTTTTTCATCTTCTTCATGTCAAAAATCCTCCATTTGTCATGATTTTCAGCGTTGAGAAACGCCAACGAACATCCCTATTATGTGGAGACAAAGCGCTATTTAAACAAAATTTTTATAGACCAGCCGCTTTTACGATTGCCGAGCGCATTTCGCGGCAATACTACCCTTGAAAAATACCGACACGCATCATAGACAGGAGGACTGCTCCATGGCAAGCATCACGCTGAAAAATATTGTAAAAACGTATGATAACAAGGTAACGGTCATCCCGGGCTTGGATCTCGAAATCCATGACAAGGAATTCATCATCCTCGTCGGGCCCTCAGGCTGCGGCAAATCCACCACGCTGCGAATGATCGCCGGGCTGGAAGAGATAACAGCGGGGGAGCTTTACATCGGTGAAAAAAAGGTCAACAATGTGGCGCCGAAGGATCGGGACATTGCGATGGTTTTTCAAAACTACGCATTATATCCGCATATGACAGTCTATAAAAATATGGCGTTCGGGCTCATGCTGCGCAAAACGCCGCGCGCT
>ENA-OQEX01001177-OQEX01001177.1-human-gut-metagenome-genome-assembly--contig:-NODE-1177-length-10556-cov-2.293700_pt1 | contig 10556 bp, 13 predicted proteins | sample MGYA00242802_ERZ504649 | MGnify/ENA primary metagenome ERZ504649 (study PRJEB26092, sample SAMD00036194) | human gut metagenome | host: Homo sapiens | study: EMG produced TPA metagenomics assembly of... | reverse complement strand
GACCTTTTCACCCTTGTCGGCCCACTCTTTGCATCTTCCGCCGTGAACACCACCTTGCCGCAGGCAGCTCCAGGGGAAGCCGCAAGGCCTGCGCCCACCGGAGCGGCAGCCTTCAGCGCCTTTGCATCAAACTGCGGGTGCAGCAGAGCGTCAAGCTGCTTCGGATCAACGCGGAGAACCGCCTCTTCCTCTGTGATCATGCCTTCGTCCACAAGGTCAACCGCAATTTTCAAAGCGGCGGCGGCGGTGCGCTTGCCGTTTCTTGTTTGCAGCATGTAGAGCTTGCCGTTCTCAATGGTGAACTCCATATCCTGCATATCTTTATAGTGGTTTTCAAGATTCTGGGCGATTGTTGCAAACTGCTCATACACTTGCGGCATATCTTGCTTGAGCTGATCGATCTTGCTGGGGGTGCGCACGCCCGCAACAACATCTTCACCCTGCGCGTTAATCAGATATTCACCGAAGAGCGCTTTTTCACCCGTGGCCGGGTCGCGCGTAAAGGCAACGCCTGTGCCGGAATTTTCATTCAGGTTGCCGAACACCATGGGCTGCACATTAACGGCAGTACCCCAGGAGTAGGGATATCGTTCATGCGGCGGTATACGTTGGCGCGGGGGTTGTCCCACGAACGGAAAACAGCCTTGACGGCTTCCATCATCTGTGTTTTGGGATCGGTCGGGAAATCAGTGCCTTCTGCTCCTTGTAATACTCCTTGAAGCGCTTGACGAGCTCCTTCATATCATTCACATCGAGGTCAATATCGTTCTTAACCCCTTTGCGATCTTTGATTTCATCAATGATCACTTCAAACGTCTTTTTGGAAATTTCCATAACAACGTCGGAGAACATTTGGATGAAGCGGCGATAGGAGTCATAGACGAACCGCTCGAATTTCGGATCCGGGTTGCCTGCGATCATGCCTGCGGCAACCTCGTCATTCAGGCCGAGGTTCAGGATGGTGTCCATCATGCCGGGCATGGAAGCGCGCGCACCGCTGCGGACTGATACGAGCAGCGGATTCTTGGGGTCACCGAACTTCTTGCCGTTGATCTCTTCCATCTTAGCAAGGTATTCATAGATTTCTGCCTCAATTTCAGGCGCAATCTTTTTACCGTCGTCATAATAACGGGTGCAGGCTCGGTAGAAATCGTGAAGCCCTGCGGAACGGGCATGCCGAGCCGCGTCATCTGCGCAAGGTTTGCGCCTTTGCCGCCGAGGAGCTCGCGCATGTTCTCGTCGCCCTCAGAGAACAGGTAAACATACTTGTGGCTCATTCCAAATCATCCTCCAATTTAAATATCAGCGAAATAATCACGACCACGGCCGGGTTTCCTAAAAAACCTGAAGGGCCGGTTTACGTCAACCTGCATTATAACAGATACGAACAATTTTTTCCATGCATGATTGATATAAATTCATGTTTTTAGCGTTTCCTTGTTTTGTATATTATAGATACCTTTTTACAATTTCAATCTCGAATTTTCGAAAAGCTTGAAAAACTACCACATTCTTGGCATAATATTAGAATCAATAAGAAATGGTTTTTTGGTGTTTCATTTATGATAATATGATTATGAAGCAAGGAAAGGGGTCGCACTCATGCAAAACAGCCGTTGTGCAGTTATTCTCGCCGCCAGCGATGGCAAACAGATGAAATCCTCCCGGCCAGCTGCCATGCGGAGGTACTCTTCCAGCCAATGATCGACTGGGTGCTCGACGCCGTGCAGAACGCCGGCATCCAATCAACCTGCACCGTTGCCGCCCACTGCGAAGCCCTGGCCAGCCATCTGGAGGGCGCGGCGAAACCATTCTGCTGGGGCCTTCCGGCACAGGCCATGCGATCTCGCAGGCACGCGCCTTTTTGGAGCGTTTTCGCGGTGGGGACGTATTTCTTCTCAACGGAAACATCCCCCTGATAGATGCCGATACGATACGATCCGCCTTTGATGCGCATAAACGCGCAGGGAATGCAGCCACTATTCTCGCCGCCTTTGTGAAAAACTCCAACGGCTATCCACATATTGCCCGCAGCGCGGACGGGGCTTTTGCAGGCATTCTTGCAGAGCAGGATGCCAATGAAACGGGTCGAGAGGTATTTGCCGGCGCCGGCTGGTTCCAATGTGACCAACTGCTCCGGGCGACGGGCCAGATTGCTGAGGAATGCACCGGCAGAGAATCTAATTTGATCGATGTGGTACAGTGCATGCTCGACAGCAGGCAGCACGTGGGTGTATTTACCGCCGCCGACCCGGATATTGCGCTCAAAGCTGATGATCGCGTCCAATTGCTCCACTTAAACAACCTCGCCCGCCAGCGGATGCTGATGCATTGGCTTCTGGAGGGAGTGGATATCCCCTGCGCTGACGGCGTGTTCATCGGGCCGGATGTTACGATCGGGGCGGATACCCGCATCCTACCGGGTACCATCCTGCGCGGAAAGACCATAATCGGCAAAAACTGCATCATCGGCCCTAACACACAGCTTATCGACACCCTGGCCGGCGACAATGTGAAGCTCGACAACGTGCTCAGCGAACAGGCGGAAATCCAGGAGGGCGCCGATATCGGTCCGTTCGTCCACCTGCGTCCCAATGCAAAAATTGGGCCGCATACACACCTGGGCAATTTTGTCGAGGTGAAAAACGCCCGGATCGGGGAGGGCACGAAAGTATCCCACCTGACTTATGTGGGTGATGCGGACGTGGGCAAAAGCGTGAATTTCGGCTGCGGCTGCGTCACCGTGAATTACACCGGGAAAGAAAAGCACCGCACCGTGATCGGAGACCACGCCTTCATCGGCTGCAACTCCAACCTCGTTGCCCCCGTCAGGGTTGGCGATTATGGATATACGGCCGCGGGCTCCACCATCACCGACGATGTGCCCGCGAACGCACTAGGCATCGCGCGTGCGCGTCAGGTGAATAAAGAGGGCTGGGTGCTGCGCAAAAAGCCTTATAAGGGCATGAAATAAAATCGAACGATCTCAGGGCGAGGGCTGTGGGCGCTTCCACAGCCCCGTTTGTGCGTACAATCTATTGTAATTGGGAAATAAATATGAAGGCTGGAGAGCACGATGTCTTTATTTGAAAAGTGGAAAACAAATCGTTCCCCTTCCGGTGCGCCGGAATTTTTGATCGTTGGGCTTGGCAATCCCGGGCCAAAATATGAATTCACCCGCCACAATGCGGCTTTCTCTGCATGGATTTGCTCGCGCAGCAGCTCGGCGTGAAGATTGACCGCATCAAATTCAAATCCGTTGTGGCCGACGTTGCCATTGAAGGCAGCCGCTGCATCCTCATGAAACCGCAGACCTTTATGAACAATAGCGGCGAAGCGGTGCGCGACGCGGCCAATTTCTACAAAATTCCACCAGAGCATATCATTATACTATTTGACGATATCTCTCTGCCTCCGGGCAAACTGCGCATACGCAGGAAGGGATCGGACGGCGGACACAACGGCATCAAAAGCATTCTTTATCTACTGGGCAGCGATCAGTTCCCCCGCATAAAGCTTGGTGTGGGCGCAAAGCCGCGCCCGGATTACGATCTGGCCGACTGGGTGCTCTCCACGTTTCAAAAAGACGAGCTTTCTCGGATGAAGGAAGCGATGGAAAAGGCCTGTGAAGCAGTGCCTTTGCTTGTGCGGGAGGAAACGGACCGCGCGATGAACCTATACAACTCATAAGCCTGCTATTCCCCTATCCTTCCCTTGAGAAAGGCTGTGCAAAAATGTTTGACTCTACATACCGCTATACAACGCTGCTGTTTGATGCCGACGGCACGCTTTTCGACTACCAAAAGGCTTCCTGGGAGGCGCTGCGGCGCACCCTGGCGCAATTCGCCCTCCCTTTTTCGCAGGAGCTGTTTGCCCTGTATCAAGAAAAAATCAGGCTCTTTGGGAATTATACGAGCTAGGCAAGGTCACAAAGGATCAGCTCGAAATTCAGCGTTTTTTGCACTTCTTCGACGCCGCGGGGATGGCTGGCGCCTCCCCTGTTGAAGCGAATGAACCTATATCGGCTACCTCGGCCAGGGCGCATATCTTCTTCCCGGCGCTCTGGAGCTGATTGATACTCTCCGGGCGAATACAGCCTCTATTTGGTGACGAACGGGCTGAGGCGGGTGCAATACCGCAGGCTGGAGGCTCCCCTCTCGCCCATGCTTTTGACGGCGTATTTGTTTCGGAAGAGACCGGCTTTCAAAAGCCGCAAAAGGGCTTTTTTGATTATGTATTTTCCCGCATTCCGGAGAAAAACCGCGCGCGCATGCTGATCATTGGCGATTCCCTCTCCTCCGATATCCGCGGCGGTAATCATGCGGGCATTGATACCTGTTGGCTGAACCCCAGCGGCATGCAAAACACGAGCGGCGCTATATGCACCTATGAAATCACCCAGCTGGAAGAGCTGTATCCCATTCTTGAATCAGTCTGGAGAATAGAGAAAATTGAAACCTGACAGTGCGCGGTAACGCGTGCGGAAGCGGAGCTGCAACCATGTCCTGTTTTTCTAAAGTGCTGCGTGCGAGCGCAGAATATAAAACCATATCCAACGCAATCCGGGAACATCGGCTGCCTGCCGGTGTGACGGGCGTTTCCCCGATCCACAAGGCACACCTTGTGCACTCGCTATGCGAGGACGAGGCTGCCGCGCCGTGCTCATCGTGGCAGATGAAGCAGAGGGCAGCCGCCTTGTAGAAAACTTAAACGCTATGAAGGGCGGCGCACTGCTCTATCCGGCAAGGGATTGGAGCCTTCGCCCATCACAGGGCCAATCCCGCGACTATGAGCAGCAGCGGCTCGGCGTGCTCGGCCATATGCTGGAGGGCGAATACCGTGTTGTAGTCTGCTCCGTTGAGGCCGCCGTGCAGCTGACCCTGCCTCCGGAGGAGCTCTATACCCGCACCGTTACGCTGAAGGCAGGTGAGAGCTGCACACCAGGCTCGGTTGTAGAGGCGCTGCTTGCCGCAGGCTACGTCCGTTCAGAAACGGTAGACGGCATTGGGCAGTTTGCCCAACGCGGCGGAATTATCGATTTTTTCCCCCCAGATGGCTCGTTTCCCCTGCGGTTGGAATTTTGGGGCGACACGATTGATACGATCGCACATTTTGAAATTGAATCCCAGCGCCGGACAGACCAGCTCCAATCGGCAAAAATCACACCGGCGCTGGAAATCCTATTTGACAGCCAGGAGCTTTTGGCCGATAAAATTGAAGCGCACTGCGCCTCCCTGCGTGGAAAGGCCGCCAAGGCAAGGCATCTTTGCTTGCGGATGTGGACAGCCTGCGGGCTGGCGCGCACCTCTCCTCGCTAGACCGGTATCTGAACCTCGCTTACGATTCGCCCGCAACAATCCTCGATTATGCGGAAGACGCAATGCTATTCATCAGCGATACCGGCAAAGTTAAGGAGCGCGCGGCGGCATCCGCATCCCTCTTTCATGAAGAAATAAAAGAGCTCTTTGAAGACGGCATCCTGTGCCGCGGCCTGGATACCTTTACATTAGGCTGGGGGGAACTGGTCAAAGCCTATGAGGAGCACGGCGCAATCTATCTTGACACCTTCGCCCGCGGCAGCTTTGATACGCCCGTGCAGGCGTTGACTACGCTCAATGCCCAGCAGCTGCCCGTTTGGGGCGGCGCGCTCGATATCCTGCTGCAAGAGCTGCGCCGGCACGGGAGCAAGGGTATACCTGTGTTGTGATGGCGGGCACGGACAAGGCCGCTAAAACGCTCGCACAGGATTTGGAAGCCGAGGGCCTGCCCAGCGTTTTTTTTAATATTCCTCCTTCTGAGTTTCCCTCAAGCCGTGTCAGCATCCTGCCCGGCGGGCTCACTGCGGGCATGGAATACCCGCTGCTGAAATTTATGCTTTTCACCCACGGGCGCGCGGCGGGCGCTTCTCGCCGCGCGGTAAAGAAAAACAAAAATCCCCGCGCGGGCATCCATTCGCTCGATGAGCTACACCGAGGGGACTATATTGTTCATGCTGTTCACGGCATCGGCATTTTTGACGGGATTAACAAGCTGGAGGTTAGCGGCGTTACCAAGGATTACATCAAAATCAAATATGCAAAAGAGGATGTTTTATACGTCCCCGTCACGCAGCTTGATCTCGTTTCCAAATACATCGGCCCGCATGAGGATGGCAAGAGCCTGAAAATTAACCGCCTCGGCGGCAAGGAGTGGCAAAAAACCCGCTCGCGCGTGCGCGCCGCTGTCAAAGATATGGCAGAGCAGCTTACCAAGCTCTATGCGGAGCGCATGAAGGCGCCAGGCTATGCATTCTCTCCAGATTCGGACATGCAGAACGATTTTGAACGGCGCTTTGAATTTGAGGAAACAGACGATCAACTGCGTTGCATTGACGAAATCAAAGGCGATATGGAGAAAAATTATCCGATGGACCGCCTGCTTTGCGGCGACGTAGGCTTTGGCAAAACAGAGGTTGCCCTGCGCGCCGCCTTTAAGTGCATTGCGGAGGGCAAGCAGTGCGCCATGCTCGTGCCAACGACGATCCTTGCCTTTCAGCACTATCAAACGATCCTCAAGCGCTTTGAGGGATTCCCTGTGGAAGTGGATATGATTTCGCGCTTCCGCACGCCGCAGGAACAGGCAAAAATCCTGCGCGGGCTCAGGCAAGGCAGCATGGATATGGTGGTCGGCACGCACCGGCTGATCTCAAAGGATATCAAATTCAAAGATTTGGGCCTTGTGATCATTGATGAGGAACAGCGATTCGGTGTGGCGCAGAAGGAGCATCTGAAAGAACTGTTCCCGACCGTTGACGTGCTCACCCTCTCCGCTACCCCGATCCCCCGCACGCTCAATATGGCAATGACCGGCATCCGCGATATGTCGATGCTGGAAGAGGCTCCACAGGATCGCCACCCCGTGCAAACCTATGTAATGGAGCACGACATGGGGATTCTGGCAGAGGCGATCCAGAAGGAGCTGCGGCGCGGCGGGCAGGTCTACTACCTGCATAACCGGGTGGATACGATCACCCGCGCGGCGCACGAATCCATGAATTCCTGCCAGAGGCGCGCATTGGCATTGCCCATGGCAAGATGGAAGAGGAAGAGCTCAGCGAAATTTGGAGCAATCTGCTCAACGGGGAGATTGATGTGCTCGTCTGCACGACCATCATTGAAACCGGCGTGGATGTGCCAAATGTCAACACTCTAATTATCGAAAACGCCGACCGGCTGGGCCTTGCACAGCTGCATCAAATCCGCGGGCGCGTGGGGCGCTCCACCCGGCGGGCCTATGCCTACCTCACCTTTACCCGTGGCAAGGAATTGAGTGAAATCGCCACCCGCCGCCTGAGTGCAATCCGGGAATATACAGAATTTGGCTCCGGCTTCCAAATTGCAATGCGCGACCTCGAAATCCGCGGCGCAGGCAACATTCTCGGCGCACAGCAGCATGGTCATATGGAAGCGGTCGGCTATGATATGTATATTCAGATGCTCTCGGAAGCTATCGCGGAGGAGCGGGGCGAAAAACCGCAAAAGCCGGAGGAAGAGTGCCTAATTGACCTGCAAGTGGAAGCGCACATCCCTGAGGAATACATTGAGAGCATCCCACAGCGGCTTTCTATCTATCGGCGGATTGCGGATATCCGCACGCCGGATGATGTGGAGGACGTATATGACGAGCTCATCGACCGTTTTGGAGACCCGCCGCCCAGTGTGCAGGGGCTGGTTAATGTCTCCCTCCTGCGCAACTCCGCCTCTGGGCAGGGCATCTACGAAATCAGCCAGCGCGGCAACTGCCTGCTGCTCTATTCTAATGCGATCGACATGCAGAAGGTATCGCGCCTGGCCGCTCTTCTACGCGGCCGGATCTTGGTCAGCGCGGGGGCAAAGCCCTATATTTCTGTAAAAATGGGCGCAGGGCAATCCCCCGTTGACACACTACAGGAAGCCTTACGCATTTATTCGCTCGAGCCGGAGGGGAAAAAATAGAAGCTGCGTACACCTGCAAAAGTATCCTCTATTTTTTGATTCGCAAAAACAACCGATGGCAAATCTGCCATCGGTTGTTTTTTCTTTCTTCATGCTTTGAACTGATAAAAGTAGTCTAATTTATAAGAAGCTTTCTATATGAGCAATCAACCCATTCATAAAATTCAGCCTTTGAGCCCTGTCAATCCCCTTTTGCCGGGTTAAAACGAAAACACTGCCCTTTGCCCCGTTACGCACTGCGCGCCCGTTTCCGTTTTTACTGTGATTTCATAAGCGTTCTGCTCACGTTTCACATACACGCTCGCCGTTTGCCCGCAAAGCCGCATCTGCTCTATGGAAAACACGTCCCATTCCGCCGGCAAATTCGGCTTTATTTCAAAGCGTTTCAATCCGGTTGGGCGATAGCCGAGAATCCCCTCGGAATAGATGCGTAAATATAGCCCGCTTTCGGCGGAAAGTTGGGCCTGATTCCCTTCCGGAAACGCCTCTACGCGTATGGGATATGTTCACCGAGCAGCCGTGCTGAAGAGTAGCGCTTCAAGAGCCGTAGCGCGTCATTTGCCTTTCCGCAATAAAACATTCCACGCAGTGCATACAATGTGGTTCGATCCCAAAACACCTTTTCCCCGCTGCGTGTCACCAAGCCGTCATTCTTCAAAAGCTTGCCGCTTGTAAGCGCACGGACGGTTTCATCGGCCCGCTGTGTCAGCCCCATAGTAAGCGGAGCGCAGATCCAGGAGCGCAGATTTTTTCCTCCCTGCAATACCGATAGGTGAAATACCCCTCTACCTGCGCGCCAAAATAGGCTTCAATCGCCTGGGAAAGCCTCTCTGCACACTCCAGAAGGAATTTCGCACGCTCCTTGTCGCCGATTTCGTTTTCCAAAAAGGCGCAGCTCCTCAATGCATCATAGGCGAGGCAGGAGGTGCAGAGATTATAGCTACCGCTTTCAAAGCGATTTTCCAGCTCATCCGAGTCGCTGCGCACAACGCCGTCTTTCCCAATCTGCGAGAGCGTATAGGCAATGCAATCCCGGATGGAGTCCATATAGAGAAGCGCCGTTTCCCGATCTCCAAGCGACAACAAAAAGCGGCTGCATCCATAGGCATACATGGCGCTGTCGCCGCGGTCTTTCGCGCCGTGCCAAACGCGTCCCCCTGCGCGATGATGCTTGTAACCAGCGCCTTGTCAGGAGAAAGGTAGGGTTGATACATTTTGTAGGTATTGAAAGCCTGCTGCATGCCGGTTTCATAGCCGAGATATGCATACAAAGGGTTTATATACTCACATTGGTCATTCGTCCATATCGCGGCGTAAAAATAGCCGCCGCCCGGGGAATGCATCAGCCGGCCTTTGTTTGGAAGATGCTCTCGCAGGCTCGGATTTTCGCATATGCCGCCATGGTATTGAGCGTTTTATCCGGTGTATTTACGACAAAAAAGGTTTCCGTTTCTTTCAGGAACGCTTGCCTAGAGCGTGATTCCGCCTCACAATCGACGATAAATTGCTCCCCTTTTTCCGCAGCGCAATAGGCAACCGAAACGGTCTTTGCTTCTCCTGGCTGCAAATCAAATTGCATGCAGGGATCTTCCTGCATATACATGCGATAAACAGCTCGATTCATTCCGTAGCAGGGCTTTGTTTCAGTCGGATGGTCATGGTTGTGAATTTGCACGCGCGCGCCTTGCCCGTTGCATTGCACAACCGTACCCTCTCCACGCAGGCCTTTCGATTCGGTGCAGTAAAAATACAATGTTCCGCTTCTATGCCGCTTAAATCAGTAAACAGGTGTAAAATACCGTCAAACTCAAACCGAATCGCCTTTTCCCGCGCCGGTTTTTGATTGATCGAAAAGGTGATTCCCTTAAAATTATAGTCAAGATGGCTCCCCGTCAGATTCGGATACATACGCAGGGAGGGGAACGCAACATGGCGCATGATCCGCAGGTTGCCGCTCGAATCAGCTCCATAGCTGATGATAGAGGCCGCATAAATCCAGCATTTCAAGATGATTGGCATATTCTTTTCCTTCTGGATAGAATAACAAATCTTTTTGCCCTCCAGCGTGTGTTTTTCCCCTATAAAAGGCTTGGTCATTTTTGCCCAACGGCAAAATAGGGCGTTCTTCTTCGCGCAATCTGAAAAGGAAGCATGCGATCCCTCCATCATATGTAACACAACTTATTCGCTTTTAGCATATCGAAAACGCGCTAGAAATACTATAGAAAAAATACCAATTTTCTTAGAGATTTAACTAATTTGGACTTGCGCAAGTGCAGATTCTTGACAGATCGCATCATTTTCAGTATATTTGTTTTGTAAATATACCCACGGTGTACAAATGATATGGAGGTGGACTGGTGCTGAAGCGTTACAAAAATCCGGCTATCTGCTTTTATAGCCTATTTGTGATCGCCATGGCGGTCGCCGTATTTTATGACTTAGCGCTTGATATCTGGCTAAACAATCCGGGGAATCTCTTTGCTATTTGGCTGCGCAATACGGGGAAATCCCTCACGCCTGATCTGCCGCTCGCTGGTACGGTAATTTTTTGCCGCATCCGGCCGCTTGGGAAAAGCCGCC
>ENA-OQEX01001176-OQEX01001176.1-human-gut-metagenome-genome-assembly--contig:-NODE-1176-length-10557-cov-2.511889_pt1 | contig 10557 bp, 13 predicted proteins | sample MGYA00242802_ERZ504649 | MGnify/ENA primary metagenome ERZ504649 (study PRJEB26092, sample SAMD00036194) | human gut metagenome | host: Homo sapiens | study: EMG produced TPA metagenomics assembly of... | reverse complement strand
CAACCGCCCGGATAGACCCCCTGTCCATAATGCTGTGCCATTTTCAGGCTACCGCATGCACTATCGCTAAAAACAATCTCTAGCACGATGGCGCATCTCCCTTTTTAAGCAAATGAAAAAAGCGCCCCGAGCTGCCTCGGAGCGCTTTTTTGCCGCATAAATTATTGCAAAAAGTCAGAAACTTCTCTGATTTATGCCTGCTCTTCCTTCTGCTTTGCGAAGCACTCGCTGCAATACACCGGGCGATCCTCGCGCGGGCGGAACGGAACCTTTGCTTCGCCGCCGCAAGATGCACAGGTAGCAATGAACATTTCACGCTCGGGCCTGGCTGCATTCTTACGGCGTCGCGGCAAGCTTTGCAGCGCTGGGGCTCGTTTACAAAGCCCTTCGCTTCATAAAACTCCTGCTCGCCGGCAGTGAAAACGAATTCCTCGCCACACTCTTTGCAGATGAGAGTCTTGTCTTCGTACATGTTTTTTACCTCGCTTGAAAAAAGTATTTTGCCCTCGGGCGGAATCGCACCGCCGCCGTTGGATGAAACAACGCGCTATTACTAAGATACCGGGCGTATGAAGTTATGAAACGGGTGCGCAGCACCCTTGTCCCCATCGATCAGCCTTCTGCCATAAACCTCAGCTTGCGCCTTACCCTCTGCAATGCGTTGTCCACCGACTTAGCGGTAGATCCCAGCCGCGCTGCGATATCCTCATAGCTGCGGCCGCCGAGATATAACTGAATGACGCTGCGCTCATAATGAGACAGCTGCTGGCCATGATGGCGTCAAACCGGACGGCTCATCACGCGCGATCACAAGATCCTCGGGATTGGGCTGAGTCTGCGGCAATGCAATACTGTCGTCATTGAGCGAAATGTAAGAATTGAGCGGGATATTCTTTAGCCTAGCCCCTGCGCGCACAGCAGACCGAATACGATTTGCAATGCACACGCCAGCATAGGAGCGAAACGGAACGCCGCTTTTCTCATCATAGCCGTGAACCGCGGCCAGAAAGCCCAACATGCCTTCTTGTGCCAAATCTTCCGGCTCCATTGCGCCGCCACCATATTTTGCAGCAAGCGTTTTTACAAGCGGCACCATCCGCGCGGTCAAAAGAGCCATTGCGCCACTATCCCCGCTGCACGCCCGGACGGCCAACATTTCGTCCGCCATCTGCTCGAGCTTTGCGTTAAATGCGGGATCTGGCATAGAACAGCCCACCTCACAAGGTTCAATGGATACCCTCTTATGATACGCGGAAAATGCGGTTTTGTCAATCAAAAATTTTGTATATTTTTGCTATCTTCCCGCTAAAAAGGGTGAAGGATTTTTCAAGCACGACAGGATGTGTCTTTTTTTGGACTTCTCTACCACCTATTGTGTCTTTAGCCTCACTGATACGGCCTTCATTACGCACGGCAATGAAAAAGACTGATTTTTGCTATAGAAAGGAGGCTCACGTCAGCATGCCCCGCCCATATTTTTGTTCGATATTTCCCATCAAGCCCTCCAGCCTTTCTGTGCACTGCCGCACACCGCCAGCGGCACGTGCCGTAGCGCCGGCCTACTCAAGAGCTCTACCAAAGCATAAAAATGATTCAGGTCACAATGGAGAATCACACGCTCCTCCAAATACCGCACCTCTTGGATAACATTTGTTTCACTTGTAGGATACCATCCTTTTTCTCGTTGTAAAGCTCTTTTTGGATTGTTTCAAAAGCAAGAATCCAAAAGGAGAGGCGCCTTTTCGCAAAAGCAAACGATAAAAAGGCGTGATTTCAGGCGGATTGACGGCCCTGTCAGCATATATCCGCCAACAATTTCAGCCCGAAATTTACCTCCATGAGGCAAAAATGGCTTTTTAAAAAGGGACGCTGCAAAATGCTTTGCATTTTGCAGCGTCCCTTTCACTACCTGATAAGCATTCTCGGCGGAGCTTTATTTTTTCTTCGACACCTTTGGATGATGATGCAAAGTACAATCAGCACAACAGCTGCAATCAGCGCTACAATTACCGGCCAGTAGGAGCGCTGCCCCGTGGCCGCCACGCAGCCGCCTCCGGCGACACAGCAAACACCTGCAACACAGCCGCAAATACGCCGCCTGCCATCAGGACGGCCAAAACAATCGCAACAACCCGCACGAATTTATTTGACATAACGCAAGCATCCTTCTGAACCTTCAGAACCGGGCCCATCATCAGCCTCAATATTCATATATCGCTTCATATCCGCTGCAAGGGCGTCTGTTAGCCGTTGTGCTTTTTCCCGTGTTTTCTCCCGCGCGGTAATATACACCTTAATTTTGGGCTCCGTGCCGCTCGGGCGCACAATCACGCCGCTACCACCCGGCAATTTATAAGATAACACATTCGATTCTGGCAGGGTAATCTCCCGCTGCACGCCGCTTATCATATCCGTTACCACGCGCGCTTGGTAATCATAGAGCAGGGCAACCGGCATCCCGCCGATCTCCTTGGGCGGCTGCGCCCGAAGGGCGCGCATCATGCCTTCCATTTTCTCCATGCCTTCCGCGCCTTCAAATCCAAAATTGAGCAGGCTGCTCAAATACATACCGTGTGCCTCATATAACGCATCCATCACTTGCAGGAGCGTTTCCCCTGCTGCTTATAGTAGGAGGCCATCTCGCAAATCAGCAGGGAGGCCACCACCGCATCCTTATCGCGCGCATGCGTACCGGAGAGGTAGCCATAGCTCTCCTCCATACCGATGATGAATCGATCCGCCTCGCCCTTCTTTTCCAGCTTGGTGACTAGCTCGCCAATATATTTAAAGCCCGTGAGCAGATCGACCGTTTGTGCGCCGTATTGATCGGCAATGGCTGCTACCAGCTGAGTGGTCACAATCGTTTTGACGACGACTGGTTTTTTCGGCAGCATCCCCTTTGCCTTACGCTGAGAGAGCAAATAATCCGCCAGCAGAGCGCCCACTTCATTACCGGACATCAGCCGATATTCCTCGCCGTCGCGCACAGCGATCCCAACGCGGTCGCAATCCGGATCGGTGGCGAGCAGCAGATCCGCTGGATGCGCTTTTGCCATCTCCAGTGCGCACTCAAACGCCTGCCGGATCTCCGGGTTCGGAAACGGGCAGGTGGGGAAATTGCCGTCAGGATGCTCCTGCTGTGGCACAACCTTCACATCGGCAATGCCCGCACGGTGCAGCACTTCGCGCACCGGCTTGTTGCCTGTGCCGTTGAGCGGGGTATAGATCACTTTCAGGCCCGCGTTTGCACAAACTTCCGGATTGACACGCTGGGAAAGCACCCGCGTATAAAATTCCTCGATCAGGCTATCTTCAATGAAACGGATTCTGCCATCCTGCATGCTTCGTCAAAATCCATCCGCTTAACGCCCTCGAAGAGATCAACCTTTTGGATGCAGCGGTAAGTTTCCTCCGCCGCCTCGTCCGTCATCTGGTAACTCCGGGTCATAGCACTTATAGCCGTTGTATTTTGCAGGATTGTGGCTTGCTGTAATAATAATGCCGGATTGGCAGCGCAGCCTGCGCACTGCAAAAGAGAGCATTGGCGTAGGCACGAGCTCCCGGAAAAAATGCACTACAATGCCATTCGCCGCGAGTACACCGGCAGCCTCACGCGCAAAGAGGTCAGATTTAATCCTTGAATCATATGCGATTGCAACCTGCGGCGCAGCATACCGGGCATTTAAAAAATCCGCCAGCCCTTGCGTCGCCTGGTTAACCGTGTAGAGGTTCATACGGTTTGTGCCGGCGCCGATCACGCCGCGCAGCCCTGCCGTACCAAAGGCAAGATTGCGATAAAACCGATCCAGCACCTCGTCCTCCTGCCCTGCAACCGCGTCCAGCTCCGCCTTCAAATCAGGATCCAGCACTGCCTTTTCCCTCCAGAGCGTATAGAGAGCATTGATGTCATTCATGCCAATGTCCATCCTTTCCTAAACAATCCGGCGCCTTTTCGCCTGTCCTATGCAGAGCGGCCAAGCCACATCTAAAGAACGTCAAAAAGCAGCCCGCTTTTCTATCCAATATTTTTTGCTTTGATAAGCCATAGGGCTCCGGCGTCAGGAAACGCCCAAGCAGCATGGCCCCCAACCAAAAGGAGCTCTCCACTGCTTTGCCTACCGGCTTATAGATGGTTTTATTTTACCCCTTATGCGGTTTTCTGTCAACGCGAAGCGGCTTGATAGCGGGATTGTTTTTCTTCCATAATTCATGTATAATGATGTATAAATGTATTTTAATACTTATTTTTACATTATTCTTTCCAAAATTGGGGGAAGCCATATGTTTACATCCGTATACAGCCTTGGCCTTTTCGGCATGGAAACCTTTTGGTAGAAACCGAATGCGACCTTTCCGGCGGACTGCCGCGCTTCGATATTGTGGGCCTGCCGGATACGGCGGTCAGCGAATCACGCGAGCGAGTTCGCTCTTCCATCAAAAATTGCGGGATGGATTTTCCGGTATCCCGGATTACGGTCAATCTCGCGCCCGCAGATATTCGCAAGGAAGGGCCGCTTTATGATCTGCCAATCCTCATCGCCCTGCTCAGCGCGAGCAGGCAGATCACCACAGAGCTTTCTGATTCCGCATTTTTAGGCGAGCTTTCGCTGGGCGGTGGCGTCCGCCGGGTGACAGGCGTGCTGCCCATGCTTTTGGAGGCAAAACAGAGAGGACTGCGGCGCGTGTTCATCCCCGAGGGCAATGCGGCGGAGGGCGCTGCGGTCAGCGGCATTTGCGTCTATCCTGTATCGCATGTTTCCCAGTTAATCTCCCATCTGCGCAATCAGGAGCAGATCACTCCCGTCACGCCACTCCAATTTCAGGCCTATGATGCTCCTCCCGGGCTGCCGGATTTTGCCGATGTCAAAGGGCAGCCGGTGCGAAGCGGGCGCTAGAGGTTGCAGCAGCGGCGGGCATAATGTGCTGATGATCGGTCCGCCCGGCTCCGGCAAAAGCATGCTCGCCAAAAGAATTTCTTCCATCCTGCCCGATATGAACGAAATGGAATCGCTGGAAACCACCAAGCTTTATTCTGTAGCGGGAGCCCTCCCGGCGGGCATCTCCCTGATCCGGGCGCGTCCTTTCCGCTCGCCGCACCACACGGTTTCTTCCGCAGGCCTCTCGGGCGGGGGTGCCGTGCCGCACCCAGGGGAAATATCGCTCGCGCACAACGGTGTGCTCTTTCTTGATGAGCTGCCGGAATTCACCCGTGCGGCAATGGAGGCATTACGCCAGCCGGTCGAGGATGGAACGGTCACGATTTCCCGTGTGGCTGGCTCGTTTTCCTACCCCTGCCGCGTGATGCTCGTGTGTGCGATGAATCCCTGCCCCTGTGGCTATTTCGGCCATCCAACCCGGCGCTGCACCTGCCCGCCTGGGGCCCCGGCGCGTTATCTTTCGCGGGTATCCGGCCCGTTGCTTGATCGCCTGGATCTCCATATTGAAGTGCCGCCCGTCGATTTTCAGCAGCTTTCCGACACGGCAAAGGCCGAGCCTTCCGCCGCCATCCGGGCGCGCGTTGCAAAAACACGGGCTGTGCAGGAAAGGCGGCTGGAGGGAACGGGCATTTCCTGCAACGCCCATATGTCCTCCGCACAGACGCGGCAGTTTTGCCGCCTCACGGACGACGCCAGCTTCCTACTGAAAAAAGCGTTTGAACAACTCGGCCTTTCGGCGCGCGCCTATGACAAGGTTCTGCGCGTAGCACGCACAATTGCAGATATGGAAGAAAAAGAGGAAATCGAGCAGGAACACATCGCGGAAGCAGTGCAATACAGAAGCCTGGACCGAAAATTCTGGTCGGGTTAACCCGTCAGTCAGCCTTCTTGCCGCCGGTAGCACACAAAGTCAAAGCCAATTTCCGTTGTCAGCCCTGTCAGGGCCTCCAACTTTTCCCGGTCTTCCACGGATGTTTTCCAGTGATACGGCGTCATGGTGAATAAATCGCGCACTGCGTTCCCGTTTTTCAATGTAATCTCTCCGCGCACCGGAACACGCTTGAGAAAGGTAAATCCGGCGTACGCCGTATCTTTTGTTTCATTCTCATAGGGCTGCGCGTACACCGCCTCTTTCAGCTGGAAAAGATGGCGGGGAGCGGCCACCGCTAAAATCAAAACGCCGCCTGGCTTTGTGACACGCGCAAATTCCCCCGGAACAATCGGTGCAAAAACACTGGTGAGGCAATCGACCGACCGATCGGCAACCGGCATGTGATAAGCGCTCCCGACCGCAAGCTCCAAGCTGGGATAGCGCTTTGCCGCCATGCGCACGGCGACTTTGGAGATATCGAAGCCCGCAGCCCACGCGTCAACACCGCGTTCATGCAGGGCACACAGCAGCCTGCCCGTGTAATAGCCCTCGCCGCAGCCCGCATCCAAAATCACCGGCTTTTCCGCCTGATCCGTCAACTCCAAAACAAGCGCATTCAAGCAATCGCTGAACGGCTCATAATGGCCCGCATCAAAAATCCGGCGGCGTGCCGCCAGCATCTCCTTTCCATCGCCGGGAAGCTTTGCATGCATCCGGTTGGCGGGCAGCAGATGCACATACCCCTCTTTTGCAAGATCGAAGCTGTGCCCATGCGGGCATAGATAACGTTTTTCCTCCTTTTTAAGCGGGCACATGCATACCGGGCAGGCAAACAATTGCATAAAGGCCTCCTCCTCTATCAAACTTTGGAGAGAAAAGGAAAAACCCCGCCCGCCTTTCCGGAAAAAACGGATCAGCGCGCGGGGCTGTGTGAATCACATCATTTATCCTTTTCCTTATTAATATTATCCTTCAGCTTGTCAAAAAGCTCTTATGGCTCTCGGAACGGTCTTCCTGCGGGTCTGCCCCGCCGACTGGCCGTCCTCCGGAAGCCGCCTCGAATTCTTGCAGCAGCTCTCTCTGTCGCGCGTTGAGCTCCGTCGGCACCTGCACGAGGATGCGCACAAGCTGATCGCCCCGGCCGCGGCCATTGAGATTTTGGATACCTTTTCCGCGCAGCTTGAAAACAGTACCCGGCTGCGTGCCCTTAGGCATCTCATATTTAACCTTGCCGTCCAAGGTAGGCACCTGTAGCTCCGCACCGAGCGCAGCTGCGCAAATGATACGTTGACATCGCACCATACGTCGTATCCATCACGCTCAAAAAACGGATGGGGCCGGACATTGACTGCCACACGCAAATCGCCCGACGGGCCGCCATTGAGGCCGGCGTTGCCCTGGCCGCGGATATTGACGATCTGCCGGTCGTCGATGCCCGCAGGGATGCTTACTTCCACTTTATGCGCCTTCCGAATATGGCCGCTGCCGCGGCATTTGGAGCAAGGCTTTTGAATGACGGTTCCTTTGCCATTGCAGCGCGGGCAAACCTTGGAGGTGGAGATCACGCCGAACGGCGTGCGCTGCTGGGAGCTGACCTGGCCGCGGCCATTACATTCCGGGCAGGTCTGGGGGCGGAGCCTTTCGCGGCGCCGGAGCCTGAGCATGCATCGCAGGCCTCCACACGCATTGTTTCAATCGTGCGTTTGCAGCCCTTTGCGGCCTCCTCAAAAGAGATGGTGATGCTCGTCGAATTATCGCTGCCGCGCTGCGGCGCGTTTGGATTCGACCGGCCTGTGCCAAAGCCTCCAAAGCCGGAGCCTCCGAAGAAGCTGCTGAAAATATCGCCAAAGTCAAAATCAAATCCACCTGCCCCACCAGGCCGCCCGCGCCATAATTCGGATCTACGCCTGCATGGCCGAACTGGTCATAACGCGCCTTTTTCTCGCTGTCGGAAAGCACCTCATAGGCTTCATTTGCCTCTTTAAATTTTGCTTCGGCCGCTTTATCGCCCGGATTCAAATCCGGATGGTATTTTTTTGCCAATTGGCGGTATGCTTTTTTGATTTCATCCTCCGACGCACTCTTGCTGACGCCAAGGACTTCATAATAATCTCGCTTTTCCGGCAAGGTAAACGCTCCTTTCAGGGGCTCGGGCTTTTGATTGCTTTGTTATTTATGTGCCCTGCCTGCAATACGGGGCCTAGCCCCATCGTTTCACGTTTTCGGCGGAAACGCCGTCTCCCACCGAAAAAAATCATGTAGCTCCAATTTGCGTTATATCCGCCCGCAACCTCAGGCAGAATTCCGCCTGAGGTTGCAAAAGATGGATACGTCCGCTTTCCCTTTCTTATTTCTGGCTGTCGTCGTCCGAAACATCCGTGTAGTTTGCCTCATAGTAGCCGTTTGCATCCGGCCCGGCTTGCTGACCATCCGCCGCTCCAGGGCCCTGCGCGCCGGCCTCCGGCTGCGCCGCCTTATAGAGCTGTTCTGAAATCTCGTAGAATTTTTTGGTCAACTCCTCCTGGCGGGATTTAATCACATTGAGATCCTGCCCCTTGAGCGCTTCCTTAAGGGCATCAACTTCTCCTGTAGCTCTTTTTTATCGGCCTCCGGGAACTTCTCGCCCTCTTCACTGATGACCTTTTCGCACTGATAAACGAGCTGGTCCGCGTTGTTACGGGTGTCAATTTCCTCACGGCGCTGCTTATCCTCTTCCGCATACCGCTCGGCCTCCTTGACAGCCTTCTCGATATCATCCTTGGACATATTGGTGGAGGAGGTGATGGAGATGGACTGCTCTTTGCCGGTGCCGAGATCCTTCGCGGAAACATGCACGATACCGTTTGCATCGATATCGAAGGTTACTTCAATCTGCGGCACACCGCGGCGGGCCGGAAGGATACCGTCGAGATGGAACACGCCGAGGGTCTTATTATCCCTTGCCATCTCACGCTCTCCCTGTAGCACATGCACCTCAACAGAGGGCTGGTTATCAGCAGCAGTGGAGAAAATTTGGCTCTTTTTGATCGGGATGGTGGAGTTGCGCTCAATGATCTTCGTATTGACGCCGCCCATCGTTTCAATGCCGAGGGACAACGGCGTGACGTCAAGCAGCAGCAGGCCCTTCACCTCACCGCCAAGCACGCCCGCCTGGAGCGCCGCGCCGATGGCAACGCACTCATCGGGGTTGATGCCCTTAAAGGGCTCTTTGCCCATAAACTTCTGGATGGCTTCCTGCACCGCAGGGATGCGGGAGGATCCGCCCACCATCAGAACCTTGTCGATTTCGCTGGTTTTCAGGCTGAGTCGGACATTGCCTGGCGCACAGGCCCATCGTGCTTTCCACCAAATCCGCGGTCAGTTCGTTAAACTTGGCGCGGGTCAGGGTTGCTTCCAAATGCTTCGGGCCGGTTGCATCCGCTGTGATAAAGGGCAAGCTGATGTTGGAGGTGGTCACGCCGGAAAGCTCAATCTTCGCTTTTTCCGCCGCTTCCTTCAAGCGCTGCATCGCCATCTTATCGCCACGCAGGTCTACGCCCTGCTCCTTTTTAAAATTGTCTGCCAGCCAATCGATCACGCGCTGGTCAAAATCATCGCCGCCCAGGTGATTGTTGCCGGCCGTGGCGAGCACTTCCTGCACGCCGTCGCCCATCTCGATGATGGATACGTCAAACGTGCCGCCGCCCAGGTCATAAACCATCACTTTCTGATCGGTTTCCTTATCAATGCCGTAGGCAAGCGCCGCGGCCGTCGGCTCATTGATGATGCGCTTCACTTCAAGGCCTGCGATCCTGCCCGCATCCTTAGTGGCCTGGCGCTGGGAATCGGTGAAATAGGCGGGCACCGTAATGACGGCCTCCGTCACCTTGTCGCCGAGATAGGATTCCGCATCTGTTTTCAGCTTTTGAAGGATCATGGCGGAAATCTCCTGCGGCGTATACTGCTTATCATCTATTTTCACATGGTAATCCGAGCCCATCTGCCGCTTGATCGAAGCAATCGTGCGATCCGGGTTCGTGATCGCCTGACGCTTTGCTACCTGGCCAACCATGCGCTCGCCAGTTTTGGAGAACGCAACAACGCTTGGCGTGGTGCGCGCGCCCTCTGCGTTCGCAATGACGACCGGCTCGCCGCCTTCAATTACAGCTACACAAGAGTTTGTTGTGCCTAAATCAATTCCAATTACTTTTGCCATTGTTAACAGCCTCCCAAAATGTATCGGTTGAATTTTGTAAATTTATAAGATCATGCGGCGTTGCCGCTGATTGCCTTTTCTTTGCCCTTTGGCTAATTTGCAACCTTGACCATCGCGTGCCGAAGCACGCGGTCACCGAGCTGATAGCCCTTACTGAAAACATCCGTCACAATATTTTCATCCAGTGTCTCATCCTCCACATGCATCACGGCGTTATGAATATTGGGGTCAAACGGATCGCCCTCGTTGCCAAACGCTTCCACGCCGAGCTTTTTCATAATTTCCATCAGCTGCTGGAAGGTCATGTCAATTCCCTTCTGGAAATCCTCATAGCCCGCCTCCTTATTCTGTGAGGCACGCTCAAAGTTATCGATTACGGGCAGGATTTCGGTGAGGACGGCAGCCTTTGAATCATTAAACGCCGCCTCCCGTTCGCGCTGAGAGCGCTTACGGAAATTGTCGTATTCTGCGGCAAGCCGCAGATATTGATCCTTCTGGGCGTCCAGCTCCTTTTGCATCGTATCCAGCTTTTCCGCCTGCTGATCCTTTTTTTT
>ENA-OQEX01001175-OQEX01001175.1-human-gut-metagenome-genome-assembly--contig:-NODE-1175-length-10573-cov-3.125120_pt1 | contig 10573 bp, 10 predicted proteins | sample MGYA00242802_ERZ504649 | MGnify/ENA primary metagenome ERZ504649 (study PRJEB26092, sample SAMD00036194) | human gut metagenome | host: Homo sapiens | study: EMG produced TPA metagenomics assembly of... | reverse complement strand
CGATCTGATGAAGGTCGCGCTGGCCGGTTGCGCCGCGCTGTCCAGCCAGTTCGCCATCGAACATACGCTGGGTGAGGGCAAGGGTGCCAAGATTGTGGTGGATGGCACGTACGACCCGGAAAATGACGCCTACACCGGTTTCGAGGAGCAGGTGGTGATTGATGCTTCCGACGCCGGTCTGTCCGAGGAGGATGCCGACAAGCTCAAGGAGCGCGTCACCCGCCATATCGACAAGGGTTGCACGGTCAAGCACACCTACGTGCAGGAGACCCCGGTGCGCATGAACGTCACCGTCAAGCACTGAGACGGGATATAAATTGAAGAGGCTCCCTGGCGGGAGCCTCTTTCCGTATATTCGGACTTTACTGGCGATCGGGATCGATGGTCTTTTCGATCTGCTGGGCGACTTCAGGCTCGGCTGCGGACACCGGAATCTCCTCGACGCCGGCAATCTCCTCCAGCGACTTGGTAGCACTTCGGCGGGCGAGCTCGGCACGGTGTCGAGACGCGATTCCGCGGCCTCAACATACTTGCGTGGCACCACGTACACCGGGCCGACCGCATGCTGCAGCAGGCCCTGGCTGGTGGAGCCCAGCAGCAAGCCAGTGAAGCCGCCGCGACCACGGGAGCCGACAACAACCACATCGTGATCGTAGCTGGCCTTGGTCAGGGCGCTCACGGCCGGGCCGGAAACGATCTGCTTGTTGATCTTCAGATCAGGATGCGATTCCTGCAACGGCTTGATGCGCACCTCAAGATCGTCCTTGTAGGACTCCATGACGGCGTCCTCGCCGTCCACACCCTTCAGGTTCGGCACAGCGGAAATCACGTCCAGTTCCGCACCCCAGCACGTGGCGAAGTCGGCGGCAATGTCCAGCGCCTTCAGACCCCACTTGGATTCGTCGGAGCCGACGGCCACCTTGGTGATCGTGTTGTTCAGGTGCATCAGGTTACCGTCATCATCGGTGTACGGCACCACCACAATCGGGCAGTAAGCATATGCCGGCAGCGATGAGGACGTAGTGCCCAGCAGGCGCTCGGCCAGACCGCCCTTGCCACGGTTGCCAATGACGATCAGATTGTAGTTACGAGACAATTCGACGAACACCGATGCCGGATCTCCGGTAACAATCAGTGTGGCGGCTTCGACGCCCTGCTCGTCTGCGATGGCCTTGGCCTTGGACAGAATCTCCTGAGCATCGGAATGCGCGGCGTTATCGTCCCCCATCGCCGTGTAAGTGGCATCGAACGAAACGGCGGCATAGCTCGGCAGGGAATATGCGCAGACAATCTGCAGCGTCAGCCCCGCGTGCTTTGCATAATTCGCGGCCCACCATGTTGCCTTGTAACTGGCATGCGACCCGTCAACGCCGACGAGAATAGCCTTGTCGTTAATCATGACGACCTCCTTGAAGTTATTGCGGCACGAATACCGCGTATCTCAACAATACCCCGCGACACTCGGTTTGGCCGGTATCCTCCGCTCAAAAAGAAATCCGCGTATACGAAAAAGGCACACCCCAAAGGACGTGCCTTAATACGAATTCGCTTACCGCATAATTCTTGTCACATCACGCGGCGAATGGAATATCCAGCTCCACCGAATACGGAAACGTCGCTTACTGCCGTTCCCTGCACCGTTCATAGCATTCATCACCTGTCCGTTACCGATGTAAATGGCCGCATGAGTACCATTCGCAAGAATGTCACCCGGCTTGGCATCCGCCAAGCTTGCGACCGGAGTACCCACGGTGGCTTGAGCACCAGAGGTACGAGGCAGGGAGATGCCAAACTGGGAGAAGACGTACTGCACAAAACCGGAGCAATCCCATCCTGCCGGAGTGTTGCCGCCGGCAACATACGGATAGCCTTGGAACTTCAGTGAGAAGCTAGCAAGCTCAGCGCCAGTGCCAGTGCCAGTCATTTTACCCAAGTCAACCTGTGGAATCGACGCACGCTGTTCAGAGCGGCTGGCTGCCGCAGCAGCAGCGGACTGGGCTGCAGCAGCTTCATCAGCGGCTTTCTGAGCCGCCGCCGCTGCAGCAGCTTCCTTCTCGCCCTGAGACTCGGTCTGTGGCACATCAAGAGTCTCGATGCCACCCCATTTAGAGTTCTCATCAACCGAGGTGGAGGTGGATTCGGCGAACAAATTCTTCTTCACCGAACTCGCCTTCGGGAAAGAACGTGAGGACACCACAGCACTCGTCTGCGCGGAATCGGCAGAGGCAAACGGGGCTACGCACGCAAACATGGCACCCGTGGCGATAATCGCCACTGATGTGGAAATAATAGTCTTAACGCTCATCATCAACGCCATACACTAGCACACATGGGTCGATTTCATAACAGGAATAGCATTTCGAAGATGATGTCGCGGGTGCATCATTCGGCAGGAGAACGCAACAGCCTCGATACCGATCGGCATCCGAGGCCTGCAATAAATCAATCAATAAGACTGCATCACGGGATACGCACCACGATGGTGAGCTTTTCGGTCATGGCACTAGCGAGAGCCACGCTATAGCCATTCCATCCACCATGGACCGCCTGACCGTTGCCGACATACAACGCCACATGATCGTAGTGTGCACCACCGTTCCATCCACCGGTGTTGGCATAAATCAGAATATCGCCCGGCTGCAGGGATCCGTCTGTGACTACGTGGCCACCAGGAACATTGACGTACTCTTCAGGCCAACCGTGGAAGTTAATGCCACGGGCCGCCAACGCTTGACTGACCAATGCGGTGCAGTCCATGCTCTGTCCGATCAAAGAATACGCACGGTCGATAGAGGCACCGGCACCAGCGGAAACCGAACCACTGGCATCGGAATAAGTAACAGAAGAGCGAGACTCATTACGGCTCGCGGCGTTGGCCTGCTCCTGGGTCGCCTGAGCCTCGACCTCCGCCTGCTTCTCGGCCTCCTCTTCGGCAGCCTTCTTGGCCGCTGCGGCATCCTTTTCCGCCTGAGATTCCGTCTGCGGCACATCGAGGTTCTCAATGCCGCCCCAATCAGCATTGTCCTCAACGCTCGTGGCAGTGGCTTCAGTCGTCAGATCTTTGCGCACCTGGGTGTACGAGGGGAAGGACTTGGTGGAAGTCACAGTAACACCCTCAGCTGCAGTTGCTGTAGGAACAAACATAAACAAGCAGGCACAGGAGACAATCGCGGCAACAATGGAAGAAGCTACAGTTTTGGTCTTCATAGAACCATCACCCTACACGGTGCGCATTAACTCGTACAGGATGGAAGAAATAAAACACCCCGGAGCTATTGGGATATATCGGCGTGTCGGCACAGGTCAGTTCGGACTAATACGCGGCCGCAACACTTGAAATGTCATTCGCGCGAACGATTGCCGATAGGGCGACGTCACATCCGAACAGTAATCACCGAATGTAAGCCAATGAAATGAATCAGTAGTGAACGTACTGGAACTTACCGGCTTCGGCGGCGCTGAACGTACGGGTCGAAATCACACCCAATCCCTTGGCATTGGATTCGGAGATCTCAATGGAGCCGTCGGCATTGATCTTTTCCAGAACGGCAACATGGCCGTACGCGCCATCGGCATCGGCCTGGCCAGGAGCGAACACCACAGCATCACCGACATGGCGAGGAGTGTTGTCCACCCAATAGCCCAGAGCGGAAGCTGACGCCGCCCACGCGCCACCATTGCCGAAGTTGCCGCTGGAAGGCAGGCCCAGTTCGGCACGACGCTGGTACGCGTACCACGTGCACTGACCCCACGGATAGTTGTTGGAGTTGGTGCCAACGGCATGGTTCGGGTTGAAGCCAGCCGGCACAGCATCGCCATCGGCATCCACGAGAGCCGACACCACAGGATTGTTCGCATTATTGCGATTCATCAGCTTGGCGTCCAAGGTGCTGTCTGAATTGCTCAGCCCCCAGCCGCCTTCATTGGTGGACTGTGCGGTAACGGAGGATGAACTCAAATCAGTACGCGCTTCGGAACGAGAAGCCGCAGTCACATCGCTGATGCGCTTAATCTGCGTGGTCGTCGTGGCCGGATCAGCCACGAACGAGTTCGTGGCGTCTTCATTGTTGGAAAACGCGAGAGCACCTGCGGCCGTGCCGACCAGAGCGGCCAGTGAGGCCGAGGCAAGAATATGGCTACGGCGTTCAGCGGCACGAGCGGCCTCACGAATGGAACGGCGGGTCTGGGGAGCGATTTCGTTGATCTTCTCGCAATGGCCGGATCAAGCCCCAAAACAACGGCGTCGCTACCAGCGGATTGCACCGCACGCACAGCACGAACGGAATGAGAACCCTTGCCGGAGGCAAACAATGCCTTCGCTAAGCTGAACTTCTGGCGCGAGACCGTGGTCGCTTTATGCGAAGCATGCTTCATACTACGTTAACTCCTTGGATGGGTTCGGCGGGGTCATTTCGATGACCTCGTATGACCGTCACAATTGAGTACTGTACAACGAACAGAGGTCAATCCTCAATGTGATCCCCCACCATCCGGGTGTGTCAAACGATTTACGTAACCGTGCGGCCGGGTGAAAAAACTGCCTTGTTTCCGCCCGTTCACGAACCTCACTATCCGGTTATCGGAAGAATCACTAACTCATGTCATTCCGACACACCGTAACCATGATGTGCTGCGTACATTCTGCACTGCATTCCGCATTGCCACCACTGCCGCCCGGCACCCCGGAATTCCGCAGTAACCCCGCAGTAATCCCGCACACCGAGCATTATCCGCGATATTCCCCAACACTGGTCTACCCTTGAAACCATGACTATCACACTGAGTATTCCCGAGTCGCTGAAGCCCGAAGATGGTCGCTTCGGCTCCGGCCCCAGCAAAATCCGCCCCGAACAGATCGCCGCGCTCGACGCCGGCGCCACCACCCTGCTTGGCACATCACATCGCCAGGCACCAGTCAAGCAACTGGTCGCTTCGATTCGTGAAGGTCTGCGCGAGTTCTTCCACCTGCCTGAAGGGTATGAGGTGGCGCTTGGCAACGGTGGCGCCAGCGCGTTCTGGGAGATTGCCTGCGCTTCGCTGATCACCCGTCGCGCCGCATTCGGCACGTATGGCTCGTTCAGTGCCAAGTTCGCCGCGTCCGCCGCGAACGCACCCTTCCTTGAAGACCCGGTGCTGTTCCCCGGCGAGCCGGGCACTTACCGTCTGCCTGAGCTCACCGAGGGCGTGGACACATATTGCTGGGCTCACAACGAGACCTCCACTGGTGTGGCCGCCCCGATTCGCCGCGTGGCCGGAAGTCGTGAAGCTGGTGCCTTGACCGTCATCGACGGCACCAGCGCAGCCGGCGCTTTGCCTGTGGACATCAGCCAGACCGACGTCTACTACTTCTCACCGCAGAAGGCCTTCGGTGCCGATGGCGGTCTGTGGGTCGCCATCCTCTCCCCCGAAGCTATCGATCGTGCGGCAGGCGTCGAATCAAGCGCTCATCTGGAAGGCGCACATCGCTGGGTGCCGCCGTTCCTCTCGCTGACCACGGCACTGAACAACTCCCGCAAGGATCAGACCCTGAATACGCCCGCCGTGGCCACCCTGATCATGATGGAAAACCAGATTCGCTGGCTCAACAACAACGGCGGCCTCGCCTGGGCCACCACACGTTGCGCCAAGTCCGCATCCATCCTGTACTCGTGGGCCGAGCGCTCCGAATACGCCGCTCCGTTCGTCGTCGATGCGGACGCACGCTCGAACGCCGTGGTCACCATTGATCTGGACGAGCGAGTCCAGGCCTCTCAGGTACTGTCCATCCTGCGCGAGAACGGCATTGTGGACGCCGCCGGCTACCGCAAGCTGGGCCGCAACCAGCTGCGCGTTGGCGTGTTCCCCTCGGTGGAACCGGCTGATGTCATGGCCTTCACCAAGTGCGTCGACTACGTGGTCGAGCACCTGTGATGGCATATATGCCCCGCATTGCCGACCATATATGCCATGCACATTGATCGGTCTCAACTGATGCCGATTGAATAAATCGTAGGGAGGGATGTTTGACGCCCCTCCCTACTCTTACTACAGTGCATGAGTATGAAGTTCGCGCCTCTCATTGACCTGCCGTCCGCAAACCCGCACCCAAGCCCGTACGGGTGGATCTGCGTAAGGTGTTTGCCATGGTACCGGTCTATGGATTGTGGCGTTGATTGTCGTGCTGATTCTGCTGGCCGTGGGCTACAGCGTAATGCCGTTGGTGATTATGTGCGTGGCCGGCGTCATTATTGGCTTGCTACTGCTGGTCTGGGAATACTTCGACCGCTGGGACTACCGCCGCCTCGGACAGTAACGCAACACAAGCTCCCTCTGATGACGGGAGCTGTCAGCGTAGCTGATTGAGGGAGAGACCGCGGCCGCAGGTCGCTCATCAAACAGCATTGGTGGCATGCAAGGCATGCCACCAATTCCTTACCTCACTGCGCCAACGGCAACGTAAGGCTGAACGTACTGCCTTGCCCGGGCGCGCTCCATACGGTCACATCGCCATGATGGGTCAGCGCCACATGCTTGACGATGGCCAAGCCTAGGCCCACGCCATCCGCCGTGCGATTGCTCTGTTCCACGCCCCGGTAGAACCGCTCGAAGATGCGCGCCTGGTCCTTCTTAGCGATGCCCGTGCTTGGTCAATCACGCGAATCACCGCGCGGTCGCCATCCTTGTCTTTGGATGCGGACACGCTGACCACGCCATTTTCCTTGGAATAGCCGATGGCGTTTTCGATGAGCTTGGTCACGGCGCTGTCGATCTGGTCCGCCTCACCATTGATGACTAGATCATCGTCGCCCTTGATGTTCAGCTGCACGCCAGCCTCGGCTGCCTGCGGCTCCAGTCGCGCCGCCGTGGCCCTGAGCTGTTCCATAACGTTCAGTCGGTTGGCGGAAGACGGCGTAATCGGCTCCTGCGCGCGTATGAGCAGCAGCAAATCAGACACCATGTGGTTGAGCTTGCTGCAGCTGGAACGCACCTGGCGAGCGTCGGCAGCCACCTGCTGTTCGTCCAGATTGCCGGACTCCAGCGAATCGGCGAGTTTGGCCAGAGCCTCAGTGGGGCCCAACAATTGCTCGGACACGTTGGTAATAAACGAGTCACGCACTTGAGCGAAACGAATCACATCACTGACATCGGTAATCAACACGATGACGAACTGCTCGTTGATACGCCCTACAGTCACCTTCAGCCAGTTGGGGCGGTGGACGGACTGCGTGGCGACGTGATCGCCCTTGTTCTGGTCTGCGACGTACCGCTCCGGAGTATCGGTGGTCAAGTCGAACTGGCGCTTGCCACCGGACTTGCGCGCCTCGTGAATGGCATCCAGCACATGCTGCTGGGCAATGGCGTCATCTGACACCACACCCAGGCGGTAGGCGGCGGGATTGCAGCGGACCACCTCGTCGTGCTCGTCGACCACCACGGACGCACCTGGCAGCATGGACAGCAGCGTGGCGGTGTCGTCGGACAGATCGTCATTGTCGTCATCATCGGCCAGCGGCGATTCCATGGACACTCGATGTGTCGCAAATCCCACGATGAGCGTGATGATTCCTACCACAAATAAAACAGCCGTGACAATAAGAGCAATCGCGGCGACGAGCGGCATCTGTGTCATGCCCCCATTCTTTCACACCACACGCCGGGATTGCGGTTTGCCGGCACGCCGGTAACATGAATTTCAGGTGAACAACCCAATGAACAGTAGAACAACTTGAGGTTGCCATTACCTACGTTGAAGTGGGGAACAAGTACTGGAATAATACACTGGTACAGGTTGCAATAAGCAAGCATGAAAGGCTAGAGAAATGCGCGTTATTTTCAACGAGGAGCTGAAGCAGGTTGCTGACGACCTCGACCGTATGGCGCAGAACGTACGCAAGGCGATCAAAGGAGCTGGGGAAGCCCTGCTGAATCAAGACGTTGAAGCCGCACAGACTGTGATTGACGGCGACATCGAAATCGATGCCCTGGAGTCCTCTGTGATTGACCAGTGCGTCAAGTTGCTCGCCAAGCAGAATCCGGTGGCCACCGATCTGCGTGTGGTCGTTTCCACCATGCGTCTGGCTTCCACGTTCGAGCGTATGGGCGATCTTGCCCGCCACGTGGCCGAGGCCGCTCGCCGCACCTATCCGGCCGCCGCGATTCCTGAATCCGCTCAACCGGTGTTCGCGAGATGATCGACTTCCTGGACAACACCGCTGACCAGCTGGTGGCCATGCTCTTCGATCGCGATGCCAAGACCGCCGAGGCCATCATCCTGGCTGACGACAAGCTGGACAATCTGCACCACCAGACCTTCGATCTAGCGCTGTCCGATGACATCACCCGTCAGCAGACCGTGGATATCGTGCTGCTGGGCCGCTTCCTGGAGCGTCTCGGCGATCACGCCGTGTCCGCCGCCCGCCGTGTGGTGTACATCGTCTCCGGCTTCGACCCCACTAAGGAGCCGACCCGCGACGAGGGCACCGACATCGACTGATTGGGACTTGTTCTCACATTGGGCGAATAACTGAACACTTGTTCTCCTGTGGTTTGAGGAGGATGCCCGAAAGCGGCGATCCGGCTACGGCTGGACGCCGTTTTTTGTTGCTTTTGGGCGGTACACCGGCGTATCCATGGGGCGGCAAAACACCCATAGGGCGGTAACTTGCCCATGGGGCGGTTTGAAGGATATGTGAAACCGCGGAATTAAGCCATTTTGGCATACCGCCCCATGAGGGTTTTACCGCCCCATGGGGTAATCACCGCCCCATGGGGGATTTGGCAGGCATAGCAAAGGGGAGCCGCACGTTATGTGCGACTCCCCTTACAGCTTGTACCGTGTTAGCGGCTTAGGCTCACTTCTGGCCCTGAGCGGCGACAGCGGCGGCACCGGCAGCAGCAGCCTCCGGGTCCAGGTACTCGCCACGCGGCTTGATCGGCTTGAAGTTCTCGTCCAGCTCGTAGAGCAGCGGGATGGCGGTCGGGATGTTGACCTTGGCGATCTCTTCCTCAGACAGGTTGTCCAGCATCTTGACGATGGCGCGGAGGGAGTTGCCGTGGGCAGCAATCAGCACGGTCTTGCCGGCCTTGAGCTCCGGTCGATAGCGGACTCGAAGTACGGCTTCACACGCTCAACAACGTTGGCCAGGCACTCGGCTTCCGGAACCGGATCGCCGGCGTAGCGCGGGTCGTTGTTCTGGGCGTACTGGTCGTTCGGGTCGATCTCGGGCGGCGGGGTGGCGTAAGAACGGCGCCACAGCATGAACTTCTCGTCGCCGTACTCTTCGCGGATCTCGGTCTTGTTCTTGCCCTGCAGAGCGCCGTAGTGACGCTCGTTGAGACGCCAGTCACGCTGAACCGGAATCCACAGACGATCTGCGGCATCCAGAGCGATGTTGGCGGTGTTGATGGCGCGACGCAGCAGGGAGGTGAACACGATGTCCGGAAGGACGTTCTTCTCCTTGAGCAGCTCGCCGCCACGCTTGGCTTCGGCTTCACCCTGCTCGGTCAGCGGTACGTCGACCCAGCCGGTGAACTGGTTAGTTTTATTCCATGCGCTCTGTCCATGACGGAGCAGTACTAGTTTATAAGTCATACGGTTCAGTCTACAGCCGCGTGCGCACAAACACGAGTATTCGTCTTATTATTTCGCTCTCAGAGCGTCACGGAAACCGCCAGCACCACCGCAAACAGCAAGGTCTGGAAGCTGGCGGCGGGCAGAGCCGGGCGGAATTGACGTTTATTCACGCTGGAGACCATGCGCACAGGTATTCCGACGCCCGAGATCAACAGCACTGCGCCCCACGGCCACCATAGGGTCGCGCACATGAGCAGGGCTATGGCCCACGCGGCCACGCAGCACACAATCAGCAGCGTACGCGCGCCGGATTCACCCAGCCGTACGGCCAGCGTGCACTTACCATGCTCACGATCCTCGTCGATGTCACGGATATTGTTCACCATCATGATCAGGCAGGAGAACAGGCCAGCCGCCACAGCACCCAATAGTCCGCCGACGTCCACCGTGCCGCACAGCGCGTATTCGGTGCCCAATACCGCAGCCAAGCCGAAGAACAGGAACACGCCGACTTCTCCCAGCCCGACGTATCCATACGGATGCTTGCCACCGGTGTAGAACCAGCCGGCCAGCAAGGAGGCCACACCCACGGCAAACAGCCACCAAGCTTGGGAAATCACGATAGCGGCAATGCCGCATATGCAGGCGATGGCGGCGCAAATCATCGCCGCGAACAGTACATGCTTGGCCGGTACCAGTCCGGATGCGGTCAGTCGCTGGGGTTTGCCTGATTTCGATTCGTCCGTGTCACGCCCGGCGTCAGTGCCGCGGATGCCATCGGAATAGTCGTTCGCATAGTTGACGGCGATTTGCAGGAACAGCGCGACTAGCAGGCACAGGATGGTCACCGGCCAGAATCGGTCCATCAGCAGGGTCTGCTGTTCACGGGCCGTGGCGCAGGAGGCCGGTTCGGGATATATTGCGATGCAGGTGCCCGACTGCTCGATATGCGCGTATGCCATCGTCGCCCCAACCATCACCGACGCCGATGGAAGTGGCCAAGGTCTTGGGACGCGAGCG
>ENA-OQEX01001174-OQEX01001174.1-human-gut-metagenome-genome-assembly--contig:-NODE-1174-length-10579-cov-1.926713_pt1 | contig 10579 bp, 12 predicted proteins | sample MGYA00242802_ERZ504649 | MGnify/ENA primary metagenome ERZ504649 (study PRJEB26092, sample SAMD00036194) | human gut metagenome | host: Homo sapiens | study: EMG produced TPA metagenomics assembly of... | reverse complement strand
TATTCAAAATACTTCGCCACGCCTGAAAGAAATTCTTCCGTCCAGGCATAATCACCAGTATAATCACTGATCAGGCACATCTGACTGCAAAGAAAGCTTATGCATATTCATAATTTTGCCTTCCTTATGCCTCATATTCAGATAAGGCTCCGGCCAGTCTGCCACCTCGATCATCATGGGAATATATCCATCTTCCAGCTGATGGTCGAAGAAATTGCGGATATTCCCCTGTGCGTGCTCTATAATTCTTGGCTTCACAGACGGATCCTGGTAGGAATCCGCCAGATTCAGAAAGCCATATACGGACCAGTAGGTATCCCAGTCCCATACATTTCCATCGTAAACAGAGCCCGGATCAATAAACGGGTAACGGATAAAGCTTCGCGGATTCTTAAGCACATCCTCCGTATGAGACATTACAAATTCTTTTAATTCCTGTCTATACTGCTCTGTCCTTTTATCTTCCATAAAATCAACCCTTTACAGCTCCGGCTGTCATACCTTCCATCAGTTTCTTATTCAGTGCCATGTACAGAATCAGAAGCGGGAATACACTCATGGATACAGAAGCGAAAATTGCACCCCAGTTCTTGGATCCAAACTCATCAGAGAAGTACAGAAGTCCTGTCTGAACAGTCTTCAGTGCAGAATCACTGATGAATGTCATGGAAAACAGAAGGTCGTTCCATTTGAAGAAGAACTGAAGAACCAGTACGGTTACAATAGAGTTCTTCATAAGTGGTGTTACAATATGCCACATCAGTCTGTAAATACCGCAGCCATCAATAACAGCTGCCTCCATAATATCATCCGGGAAGGAACGAAGATATCCCTGAACCAGATAAATGGACAGCGACAGACCAAATGCTATGTACGTAATGATCAGACATGTTCTGGTATTTAACAGGTTTGATCTGCTGTAAATCTGGAACAGCGGGATCAAAGCAATTGCTACCGGAATCATGATACCGAAACGGAAATACTGTGCAACTGCATTTCTGAATTTCCATTTCATCTTTGTTACAGCAAATCCTACAGTTACTGAGAAAAATACAATAAATACAAGTGCTACTAATGTAGTGATCAAACTGTTCTTAAAGAAGGTGGACATATGTCCTCTCGTCCATGCATCAGAGTAGTTTTGAAAATAAAAGCCATCATTTAACGCATAAGCTGGCTTCTCACTCCACTCAGCCTGTTTCTTGAAGGATGCAGTAAGCATCCAGAATAACGGATAAATCTCAATTACGCAAAGAAGGAAAATTACAATTCCTCGAAAAGCTGCTTTTACTTTTTTCATAATATTTCCTCCTTTCAGTCTTTCACATCAAATCTGTTGATAACAAGAGATCCAACTACACAGATCAGGAAGATCACGATTGCGATAACGCTGGCGTAACCAACCTTATTATAAGTAAATGCAACGTCATACATATACATGGACAGTGATTTTGTTGCACTTCCAGGTCCGCCCTTTGTAAGAGCCATAGCAGACTCGAACATTTTTACAGTTCCGGAGAAGCTGAATACAAGGCTGGTAATTACCATTGGACGAAGAAGCGGAAGAAGAATGTTTTTAAATAACTGCCATCCACCGCAGCGTCGATTCTGGCTGCTTCCAGGATATCATCAGAGATATCAAGGAGTGCTCCATAGAAAATTACGGAATAGAATCCCATGGCTACCCAGATATCCATTACGCACAATGCCCAGAGAGCTGTGCTGGACTGGCCGATCCATGGCTGAACAAGGTTCGTAAAACCAAGAGAGTCAAGCAATGAGTTTAACAGACCATAATTTGGCTGAATCTCATATATCTTTGCAAACAGCTGACCTACTGCAACAGTAGGAAGTACTACCGGGAAGAAAACCAGAGTTCTTACGATAGTTTTGCATCTTCTCAGCCAGAATTTAAACATCAGGGAAAGTAAAAGTCCCATTCCAACCTGGCCAACGGTTACTACCAATACATATTTACAGTTTACTGTCAATGCATTTAAGAAGTTCTTGTCTCTGAAAAGTCTTGCATAATTGTCAAATCCGGCAAATTCCCACTGAAGTCCCGGGCTGCCGCTGAAGAATGAATAATACAACGACCAGATAACCGGTACCATTACAATAATGGTGTAAATAATCAGTGCCGGAACTACGAAAAGGGATATCGCTTTCTTATTACCTAATACCTTGTTCATAAAATTCCTTCCTTTCTGTGTCAAAAACCATTAAAATTTCGAATTTTTTCAACAAAAACGGGAGTGTCTGCTGGCAAACACTCCCATTTGAAGTTCAAAGCTTATATTGCCAAAGCTGTTACTTACTGCATGTCATATACATCCTGGATGGACTGCATATATTCTTCGCCAGTCATTTCGCCGTTTAACAGAGGTGTACATTTTCCTGAGCTGTCTTGGAGATTTCGCTAGGCATTTTTGCTTCCCACCATGCAAATCCTTCTGTGGATTTGTCAATCTCGTCAAGAACAAGCTTGGTGTAGTTATCCATATCATCTGCTGCAACATCATATGTGTAACCTTTAACAGTTCCCTGATCTTCCATAGCTACGTTTCCGATGTTCTCCATGAAGTATTTCAGGAACCAGCCAGTAGCCTCATCATATTTGTCGTTGTCAAGTGCAAGAATGTTACCACAATTCATAGAGTAAGAAGTAGCGGAGCTGATGGACTCATCTGCAACCGGAATGTTGAAGAATCCGATTCCGTCCTCGCCTGCCGGATTCTGGGAATCATCTGTCAGGTTCTGTGTAAACCAGGAACCATTGTAGAAGATAGCTGCTTTTCCACTCATCAGCATGGAACCAGCTGTATTCATATCAACTGTTGTGATACCTTCTCCGAAATATCCTTTCTCTGCCCACTCTGCAATCTTATCAGCTGCTGCAACAAGTTTCTCATCTGTATAAGGAACTTCGCCGTCAGCTGCTTTTGTCATAATGTCGTTTCCTGCGGTTCTTACTGCGTATGCATTGATCAGACGGGTTGCACCCCATTTGTCAGATCCACCGGTTGTAAGAGGCTGGATACCCGCATCAGAAAGTTTCTGAAGAACCTCTTCAAACTCATCCCATGTAGTAGGAACTTCGCATCCTGCCTGCTCGAACAGAGCTTTGTTGTACCAGAAGCCTTCTACATTCAGTCCAAGAGGAAGATCATAAAGATCATCTGTTCCGGATAATCCTTTCAGAAGCTCAACAGCACCGCTGTTTAAATAATCTGCTGTTCCGATCTCGTCAACAGCTTCTGTAATATTTTTAACCTTTCCGGAATCGATGAGAACGCTAAGTGGAGCACCTGCTTCGTAAGCGAACAGATCCGGAAGATCATTGGATGCAGCCAGTGTAGCAATTTTCTGCTGAAGGTTGTCAGAAGCAACCATCTCATATTCCCATGTGAAATTCGGGTTTACATTTTTCTGATAGTCTTCGCAGATTTTGTTTAACAGCATACCATTGTCATTATCTTCTGCCCAGATGGTAAGGATTTTGATGTTTTTCTCAAGCTGCGGATCCTCTCCTGAGTAATCTGCTGCAAATGTAGGAACTGCAAACATGGTGCTTGCTGTTAATGCTGCCATTAAAATAGCTAATGCTCTCTTTTTCATTATAAATTCCTCCAGAATTTTCAAAATTATTGAACTTTGTTATAATTTACTCTTGATTGCCATTTACTTTTCGGTCACGTTTAATTTGTTTCTTTGTATCCCCGGGAAATATCTTATGGTTATATAATACCATTGTTCTGTTTTTTTACCAGTGCCTAATTTTTTTGGTAATGTACAGTTTTTTTAGACTGTTTTTTATAAAAAGTTTCACTTGTCCAGGCATTTAATTGTGCTAAATATACAAAATTCACATATTCAGCAATTTGAATATGTGCATTTTTGCAAATCCTGTTTTTATCATTCTGCTTTCCACACGTTTCCCTTATACTCATTGGGAGTCATGCCCTCGTGTTTTTTAAAAATATCACAGAAATATCTGTAATTATTATATCCCACCATTTCACTGACTTCATTAACCTTATATCCATCCTGCAACAGCTTCTTCGCCTTTTTTATGCGAAGGTCCGTCAGATATTTCACATAAGATGTGCCAACCTCTGTTTTAAAAAGAACACTTAAGTACGCCGTGCTCATTCCGGCTCTGTCTGCAAGCTCACTCAGCCCGATATCCTGATCATAATGCTCGTCCAGATAAGTAAGAAGCTCCAGGATAACTCTGTGTTTGCTTCCGGTCTGGTCTGCGGTTCAGATGCTTGGCTGATTATCAGACAGAACGCTTTCCCCATAGGCCTGTACTTCTTCTATGCTCTGACATTTTACCATCTCCTGAAAAGAGACAAGTGACCCTCGTTCCACCTGCTTCTGACTTTCGATCAGTACATCGCTGAGCACACAGAGATGCTTGTAAAATTCCCTGCGAAATCCTGCAGTTCCGGGTAAAGTTCCTGCAGGCATCTGATTGCCTGCCGGCATTCTTCCCGAAATGCTGCAGCATCACAGTCTGTAATACATTTTACACTTCTCTCAAAAGTTCTTTCCAATTCCTGAAATTTCTCGCGATTAGCCTGTGCCTTACGATTATCCTCATGACGAGTCTTCGCCCATTCATCTTCAATTCTGGTAAGGGCATTTTTCAGTTTATCTGCTGTAACCGGCTTATCAATATAATCTTTTACGCCAAGAGTAAGCGCCCTCTGCGCATACACAAATTCAGAATAGCCACTGATCACAATAAAATATGTATCCGGACATTCTTCCTTCGCCGCCTCGATCACAGACAGACCATCCAGCCCCGGAATTCGGATATCCGTAATTACTACATCCGGTTTCTCACTTCGGATCACTTCCAGTCCCTGGATTCCGTCATAAGCAGCCCCTACTACCTCATAATCCAGCTTCAGGCGGGAAATTAAAGCCTTAATTCCCTGCACAACTATATATTCATCATCAATTACCACTAAGCGATACATGAAAATCCTCCTTGTATCTGCATTTCCCTATCCCTTATCTTACCGGAACCACAATCGTTACCTTTGTTCCATTGCCTGGACTGCTTTCAAATGTTACGCCGTATTTTTCCCCGTAATTCAACTTTATACGCTCTATTACATTGCGCACTCCATAACCATTCTCCAGTCTGGACATATCGTCAATTCCCACACCATCATCTTCAATAGTGAAAATCATATTATTCTGCTCCTGCCAGCCGCGAAGGGAAATCTTTCCTTTTCCAATCTTCGGCTCCAGACCGTGATACATGGCATTTTCAATAAATGGCTGAAAAATAAAGGTAATCGTTTCACGCTGAAGAATTTCTCTGCTGATATCCACGAACAGTTCAAAACGATTATTGTAGCGCATATTCTGAAGCTTCATATAGCCCTGCATCCATTTCACAGAATCCGCAACTTTAATATATTTGCTTCCATTATTCAGCGCCAGCTTAAGTTATCAGAAAGTGCCTCTACCATTTCTGCCATCTGGTCATCCCCATGCATGATTGCAACAAAGTACAGAGAATCCAGTGTATTATAAAGAAAATGGGGATTGATCTGAGACTGAAGCAAAAGCAGCTCTGCTTCCCGTTCATTCAGCTTCACCGCCATAAGATGCTCGGAAAGCTCCAGGTTCGTATTGACCATTTCCTTGAATTTCCGTCCGATCCGGCCAACTTCACTGTAGTCAAACTCTTCTGTAATGTGGCGCTCTCCTTCCCCAACCTGTGCAATGGTATTTTCCAGCTGCTTCAGAGGATGCTGATGGTTCTGGAAATGATTCGTGCCATGAGAAACCCCACTACAAGAACACAGCCGGCTACCAGAAACGAGGTCAGACGGATATTTTTGCTCTCTTCACTGATCTCATTTTTCTCCACTACGTTTACAATATGCCAGCCTGTAGTAGAATTGGTGACAGAAGAAAACAGATACAGATGGTTCTCTCCCGGATTAGAATAGGATTGCATAATTGCATTCTCCCTTTCCTCATTTCCCACAAAATAAACCAGCTGATCATCCTCATCTACAACCATAAAGTTACTGGAATCAAAGCTTTCATTGCCCATAACAAAGGATTTTCCCAACAGCTTCTGGCTCAGTCCCACCACCATATAACCCATTCCCTGTCCATCAGAGGGATTGATCATATATTTCGCATAAGAAAATCCTTTCTTTGTTCCTGCTTTTAAAATACTGTCACGGAAAAAAATTTCCTTTCCCTGCGCAGCCTTTGCCTGTTTCACCCAGCTTTCTTCCAGAATATCCTTATCACTATAATAATTATAGAAATCATAAGTACCCTGGTTCACATTGTTCAGCTGATACACATGGCCATAAAGATCCGTAAATACTATATAATTCACCCACACCTGCTGACTAGCCATTTCATTTGCAATCGCACGAAGCTTCACACGGTCTGTGGACGTAAACTTGCTTCCTCCGTATTCATTGCCTTTTTTCAGAATCTGCTGAAGAGCTTCGTCATTCAGAAAATTTCGGCTACGTCTACAATGTTCTTCAGATTCATATCCATAACGCGGCTGGAATTCTTCAGCGTAGACTGATAAGATGCCCTGTAATTCTGTTCAATCGCATCAATAGAGGTTTTGTATACAATGTTCATCAAAACGCCCACACCCAAAAGGGTGATAAGAAACATGGATAAAAAAATCTGATTCTGAATACTCAGCTGTCTCCACGCTTTCTGTATTCCCGAAGGTTTCTTTTTCTTTTCCATATTCTCATCACCCTTTCGCATTCTGCGTTATGATTACTGTTCAAATGCGATATGGTATGTACCGCTTCCCGCTTCGGCAGCCATATATCTGCTTCCCTGGTAAATGTCAGTCCATCGCTTTCCAGAACAGCTTTCGCCTTGATCCAGACGGATCTCTGCTGTTGTATTTACCGGAATCTGAACAGTTAAAGTAATCTGTTTTCCCTGGACTTCCCATTTTACACCAACATCACCATAAATGCTATGATATTTTCCTGCAGTGTACCTCAGATTTCCACCAATGCGCGGATAGAGTATCGCATGTTTAAAGCCCGGATGTTCCGGATCCGCTTCAATTCCGGCCATTGCACGGTACATCCACTCACCAATAGCCCCATAAGCATAATGGTTAAAGGAGTTCATATCTGCACTCCACATGCTTCCGTCATCCTTCATGCCATCCCAGTGCTCCCAGATCGTGGTGGCACCTTTTTTCACCTGATACAGCCAGGATGGGAAGTCTTCCTTCAGGAGCAAATTGTAAGCTTCTTTCAGGCTGTGATTCTGGCTGAGGGCATGGCAGAAATACGGAGTTCCCACAAATCCGGTAACCAGATGTCCGTTTTCTTTGTCCAGAAGCGTTTCAGACCTTCTACCGTTTTTGTGATATATTTCTCAGGAGTCAGCTGGAAATACAGTGCCACAATATGTGCTGTCTGTGTCTGTGCTGTCATATTTCCTTCTGCATCGAAGAAGGTCTCCTGGAATTTCTTTACGATCTTATGATAAAGCTCCTCATATTCTGCTGCCACATCCTCTTTTCCAAGAGCATGGGCCATTTTTACAAAAAGTCCGGTAGAGTATGCATAATATGCCGTACAGGTCAGATCATTTGGTGTGGCTCCAAAGTAGCTGCCTTCTTCTGCATCAAGAGCTACCCAGTCGCCAAACTGCAGCTTGTAGTTCCAGATATAATCAACAGCATGGGCACGCATGAAGTCAATCCATCCCTTCATGCTGTTGTACTGTTTTTCAGAATATCTTTATCCCCATACATCAGATACATGGTCCATGGATTGATGATGGCCGCATCAGCCCAGGCTGCTGCAGAGTGAGGTCCCTGGCGGAGAAGCCAGTTTCCATCTGTACGGCCTTCCTCAATATTCGGAACAACATGTGGTACACCGCCCTCTGGTGTCTGATCAACCTCCAGATCATGGAGCCATTTCTTATAGAACGTATAGGTATTCATCAGATAAGTGGCTGTACGGCAGAAAATCTGCGCATCACCAGTCCAGCCCAGACGCTCATCACGCTGCGGGCAGTCTGTAGGTACATCAAGGAAATTACTCTTCAGTCCCCACAGGAAATTGTGATGCAGCTGGTTCAGCAGCGGATTCGAACACTCCAGACTTCCGTTTGAAGCCATGTTGGAGTGAAGAGTGCAAGCTGTGAAATTCTCAGCTTTCGGCTCGCCTGGATAGGAAACAATCAGCGCATACTGAAATCCCATGTAAGTAAAAGTCGGATGCCAGGTAACTGTCTCTTCTCTTGCAAAAGTATATTTCATCGTTGCCTTGGCTGCACGAAGGTTATCCAGATATACATTTCTATCTTTATCCAGAACCTCGAAGCAGTGAAGCTCGATCACATCGCCCGGTTTTCCGGCTGCAGTTACTTCAATTCGCCCTGCCATATTCTGGGCAAAATCAATAACCGTATCTCCTGCCGGTGTTTTGAAAATACGTTTTGCAGGAATACGATCCATTACACGAACCTTTGCAGCGTACTGCGCGCGCATAACCTGTGTATCAAAGAATACAAGCTGAACCGCTTCCAGTCGCCTTTTGTGGTTTCTGCCTTTGACCAGTCCGGAATCTCAAGGGCTGCATCATAAGTCTCACCATCATAGATTTCTGCAAATATCACCGGTGAATCGCAGCCTTTCCATGATGGATCCGTATAAACAGATTCTGTTGTTCCATCGGTGTAGCGAATCAGAAGTTCCATAGTAAAAGCCGTCTGATCACCATAGTTGTTGCGGGCCTTTGTCAGTCCCATAACTCCTTTATACCAGCCTGGAGCCAGCATTGCTCCGGCACCGTTAATGCCCTTCTGCAGATATTCCGTTACATCATAGGTCTGATAGAGGAGATGTCTTCTATAGGATGTCCATCCCGGTGTCATCTCGTCCTCACCAACTTTTTGCCATTCAGGTAAAACTGATACAGGCCAAGGGCTGTGGTAAAGGCATAGGCTTCTTTTATATCTTTTTTGATTTCAAAGGTTCCTCTTACATAAGTTCCTTTGGAAACGTTCTTATAGGAATCGTCAGTTTCGGCGGATACAAAAGGAGCTTTCCATGCTGGTGCGCCTTCCTCCCACTCACCATTTTTTCCTGCAAGGGCAGTTACAAAGGATGCGGTTTCGCTCCAGTCCGTTTCTTCCTGACCATCACTGGCTTTTGCGCGGACAAAATAGCGCTTGCCGCTCTCCAGTGAAGCATCTTCTGCATAAACATGTGCAGATTCCTCAGACTCTGTTTTTCCGCTGTTATAGATCAGATCTGTAAAATCAGCGTCTTTTGCAATCTGAAGTTCGTAGGATTTCTGTTTTACATTTTTCTTATCGCTTACAAGCTCCCAGGCAAACTGGGGCATATGGGAAACACCAACCGGGGCTGTTTCATAATCCATATATATTTTCTTGATTGCCAACATTTGTTTTAACCCATCCTTTCTGACATATATTTCTTTGGTATATCGTAACTGTTCAGTACCTTCATGGTCACACACTTCGCAGAATAACATCTACTGAATAATTACGATCCAACACTTTTATATTTTTTAAATCGTATTTTAGCGTTTTCTCAGATTCAACATCTGTCTTGCCTCATCCGGAGTCGCTGGCTCCAGACCCATGGCGCGGATCAGATTTACCAGTTTCTCAACCACCTGCCAGTTGTACTCGGCATCTACACCTTCTGCCAGATAGTGGCTGTCTTCAAAACCAACACGTACTACCGTTGCTCCCATAGCAATTGCAGCAGCCAGAAATGTCCAGTTATCACGTCCAAAGTGTGTAACGCCCCAAAGTGCATCAGATGGAACAAAAGAACGGAAAGCTGCCAGCATCTCCGGAGTAGGCTGCATGCCGCCTTTGTGACCAAATACCAGATTAAACAGCATTGGGTCCGCAAATGGCTGCTCAGATTTTACCACTGCCATATTATGTAACATTCCAATATCAAAAACTTCTGTTTCCGGAAGGATTCCTCTCTTATAAACAGCGTCTGCGCAGTAGCGGATATCATCAAAAGAATTAATATAAACTGCTTCACCAAGGTTTGTACTTCCGCCATTGAGAGATGCGCTCTCTACCTTGGGATAATCAAGCGGATTGCAGCGGTCCTGGATATTCATATCCGAAACACCGCCTGTAGACGCCTGAACTACCACATCTGTCCGTTTCAGAATCTCGTCAAAACACTCAGACATATAAGAAATGTCAGGTGTAAGGCTTCCGTCTGGTTTACGGCAGTGAAGGTGACACATAGCAGCACCAAGTTTTACGCTTTTCTCTACATCCTCTGCAAGCTTTACTGCATCCACACTGGTTCCTGCCTGTACAGGCGCCAGAGATATAATTACTTTTCTCATTATGTAAACCTCCTATTTAAGCGAACCTCTTCCTAATAGACAGCTTCCTAGAGCGTGTTTGAAAAATCATTCCCGCAATCTGCACGCCCCACTTTGCGGTATATTTTGCCCGAATTCGGTTGCCGTAGCCCGCTACGCGCCTCATCCGGACAAAATCTCCCACAAATTGTGACGCACATCTTGCAGAA
>ENA-OQEX01001173-OQEX01001173.1-human-gut-metagenome-genome-assembly--contig:-NODE-1173-length-10582-cov-1.689622_pt1 | contig 10582 bp, 10 predicted proteins | sample MGYA00242802_ERZ504649 | MGnify/ENA primary metagenome ERZ504649 (study PRJEB26092, sample SAMD00036194) | human gut metagenome | host: Homo sapiens | study: EMG produced TPA metagenomics assembly of... | reverse complement strand
CGTGACGGTAGTCTGCATAGCGTCGGTCTGCTATTTGCCGCTGGCGGCATCGCTTGGGCATTGACACGGAAGAATACAAAAAGCGCAGGAAGATCCACTGCCAAATAGAATGGCGGGGCAGGAGAGGCTGCGGCTGTAGCCGATCTTCTGCCACACAAAAAACAGGCCCGATGCGCAAATCATGCACATCGGGCTGATCTATTTATTTCTTTCGGCTGACCGGCATCCATAGCTCAACATATCCCTTTTGAGGCGTGCCGCCGTACATCTCCATCTCGGGGCCATCCGTTTTTTCAAATTCCGAAGCCGGGAGCCATTCCTGATAAAAACGCTTATACAGCCTATCCATCGGTTCCGCCATATTCCAATCTGGTATTTCTGCGGGGAATACGGCCCATGTAGCGGCCGGCACTTCAACAATTGTGTAGCCCTCCGTTCGGCTGTCCGGCGTGACAAAGCTGCACTGCATATAGGGATATGTGGTGTCGTCAACCTTCCGGTAGTTCATAATTCCATGGATCCGGCACATAGCTTGGGTAAACATGGTATCGTAAATGGGAAGCTGCACTGCACCTGCGTCCGCAAATAGTTTTTCGTAAAGCCCGCTTTGATGATTGGCATTCCACATTCACCGGCGCTTGCATAATAGGTTTCATCGCCAACGGTTGAGATCAGCCTTCGATGCCGAATAATTGGAACGGCTCCGTTTTCACAATGCGGTAATTCATTTCTCCAACTCCTTGTATGGTTATTTGAAAGGTGATGGGGGGAAACAGTCGCAGGGAAACGTTTGATTTTTTCGCTTCGCTTGGCGTAACGCCATGAAATGCCTGAAACGCACGCGCAAAAGAAACCGGCGAATCGTAGCCGTATTTCAGCGCTAGGTCGATCACCTTGACGCCGCTTTGCTGCAACTCAAGCGCGGCTAAAGTCAGCCGCCGCCTGCGCACATATTCGACAAGCGATAGATCAGCGATAAAGGAAAACATGCGCTGGAAATTGTATGCGGAACAGCCTGCGAGCTGGGCAAGCTTCTGATAATCCAGCTCCTCTGTGATATGCTGCTCAACGTATTCGATGGCAGCGTTCAGCCGTCTTGAAACATCCAAGTTTTCCTCCCCCTTCCTTTTAACAATAGCATACAGGCCGACAGAATGATTTCGCAACTTTTTCTGCACAGAATCCGTGTTGTTTCTATCATACCTGTTTTTCCATGGTTTGAAAAGTGTGTTTCGATCATGGCCAGCATAAAAAATGGAAGCCTCTATCGCATCCACTTCGAATGATTCCTGATCAATTTGCGCTTCCCTTGCCGCTTTGGTATAATAGCATCAAACAAATTTTGTTTGATGCATGGTATAACCGTGTCGAACAATTTGTTTGATGCATTGAAAAATAAATGTGATTCAGGAGAATGAATGGGTATGCTTTCCAAACAGGCTGAAAAATTGCTCCCTCTCGTTCAAAAGCCGGGGCGCTATACGGGAGGGGAACTCAATTCCGTGATGAAGGAGAAAGATGAAGTGGAGATCCGCTTTGCCTTCTGCTTCCCTGATACCTATGAGATCGGTATGTCCCACCTCGGCATCAAAATTCTATATAGCCTTATCAACGCGCGTGAGGACGCCTGGTGCGAGCGTGTTTTTGCGCCGTGGACGGATATGGAGGCCCTCATGCGGGAGCGCCATGTGCCGCTCTATGCGTTGGAGAGCGGCGACCCTCTGACAGAATTCGATTTCATTGGATTTACCATGCAATATGAGCTCAGCTACACCAACGTGCTCAATATGCTTGATCTGGCCGGGCTCCCCGTGCGCGCAGAGGAGCGAAAAGCGCTTACCCCCCTGGTGATCGCGGGCGGTCCGTGCGTATGCAATGCCGAGCCCTTCGCTGAGTTTGTAGATATCTGCCTGCCGGGGGAAGGGGAGGAGGTTATGAATGACCTACTGGACCTCTTCCGGGAATACAAGGCACGCGGTGCGATAAGGAAACGTTTTTGAAGGCCGCAGCGCGGATCCCCGGCGTTTACGTCCCGTCGCTCTATACCGTCGATTATAATGGAGATGGCACAGTGAAATCCATCCTGCCGCATGCGCGCGCCGGAAAAGGTGACCAAACGGATTATTTCCGATTTGGACAGGGTGTTCTATCCGAAAAAATTTGTAGTGCCATTTATCGAGGTGGTGCATGACCGCGTCACCAGCGAAATTTTCCGCGGTTGCATCCGCGGCTGCCGCTTCTGCCAGGCCGGCTTCCTCTATCGCCCGATCCGGGAGAAAAAGCCGGATACCGTTAACCGGGATTGCAAAACGCTCTGTGAATCCAGCGGCTACGATGAAATTTCCCTCTGCTCGCTGAGCACGAGCGACTACACCGGCCTGCAAAACCTTCTCAACGGCCTGTTTGAATGGACGATTGGCGACCAAGTCAATGTGTCGCTGCCCTCCTTGCGGGTGGATAATTTTTCTCCGGAGCTAATGGAGCAGATTCAGAAGGTGCGCCGCAGCGGGCTCACCTTTGCGCCGGAGGCAGGCACGCAGCGGCTGCGCGACGCAATCAATAAGAACGTGACGGAGGATGAAGTGATGCGCACCGTGCGCAGCGCTTTCGCGGGCGGATGGACGGCGGTCAAGCTTTATTTTATGCTTGGCCTTCCCACTGAAACGCTCGACGATGTGGCAGGCATCGCCCGGCTTGCCCAGCGGGTGGTGGATGCTTACTATCAAAACCCCAATAAGCCAAAGGGCAAGGGCGTGCAGGTGAGCATCAGCGTCGCCTCCTTCGTGCCAAAGCCCTTTACGCCTTTCCAGTGGGAGCCGCAGGATACGATTGAGATGCTTCATCAGAAACAGCGCCACTTGAAGGAGAGCGTGACCTCCCGCAAGATCAAAGTCAGCTGCCACGATGTGCAGACGAGCTTCCTGGAGGGTGTGTTTGCGCGCGGCGACAGGCGCCTCGGAAAAGTGCTCGAATGCGCGTGGCGCAAGGGCTGCAAATTTGACAGCTGGGATGACCAGTTTCATTTTGACCTCTGGGAGGAGGCGTTTCAGGAGTGCGGGATTGACCCGCTGTTTTATACCAACCGCCGCCGCTCGTTTGACGAGGTGCTTCCCTGGGATCATATGGATTATGGCATCCGCAAGGAGTTCCTGATGCGTGAAAATGAAAAAGCGCACCAGAGCATGACCACGCCGAACTGCCGCGAACAGTGCGCAGGCTGCGGCACAAACCGTTTGAATGGGGGCAAATGCGATGCGCTGTGTTAGAATCTGGTTCGCCAAGGAGGGCAAAGTGAAATATATCTCCCACCTCGATGTGATGCGCTGTATGTCGCGCGCCGTGCGCCGGGCCCGGCTGCCGCTGTGGTATACGGAGGGCTTCAACCCCCACCCTATATGATGTTCGCCCTGCCGCTCTCCCTGGGATTTTCGAGCCAATGCGAATCCATGGATATCCGCATCGAAGGGGAGATGACGGATGCGGATATTGCGGGGCGTATGCGCGATGTGATGCCGGAGGGGCTGCGGCTTCTCTCCGTACGGGAGCCGGTGATGCAGCCGTCGGAGATCGCCTTTGCGGATTACCGGGCCCAGCTCTGCTTTGACGCCCCGGAACTGGCGGCGGGCTTTCTCCATGGTGCGGGCGCGGCCTTGGCAGGGGAGAGCCTAATCGTGCAGAAGCCCGGCAAATCCGGCCGTAAAAGGTGATGAAGGAGATTGACCTGCTGCCGCTGATCGCAAGCTGTTCGATGGAACAGAAGGAGCGTGCCGTTCTCCTGAAGCTGATCCTCCCGGCGGGCAATCAAACGAATATTAGCCCGGCTCTTTTGCTGGATGCGCTGGAGGAAAAGGCGGGCGTGCAGGACGTGGGGAGAGAGATCACCCGCCTCGAGCTGTTAACGAAGGATTTGCAGATGTTTGAATAGGCGTTTCAGCCGCCCGTAAAAAACGATATAGAAAAAAACGGCGTTTCCGGCGGCCTTTCAGCCATTGGAAGCGCCAATCTGATTCGCGGGTCAAGGTTGATAAGGATTGTGAAGCAGCAAGCCGCTGCCGCTTGCGAAAATTTGGCCGGAGTGTCCTGATAGCTTTTTATATTTTAAAAAGGTAGGCATAGACTATTTTGATCGATGTTTAGCGGAGGTGCACTTTGGAGGATTTTCTAGAATTATAGAGCACATCAATAACGGGCAGCAACGCGCCCGCACACAAGAGGTTTTGGAATGGGTTAAAAGTCAATTTCCAAATTTAGAGGCCAGGATTGCATGGAATCAACCTATGTTTACAGAGCACGGCACATTTATCATTGGCTTCAGCGTATCCAGCAAGCATCTGGCAGTTTCGCCTGAGCGCGCAGGGATGGTCCGGTTTACGAATGAAATCACCAAGGCGGGCTATAGCCAAAGTAAAATGTTGTTTCGTATCAGATGGGAGGAACCTGTAAACTATATTTTGCTGGATCAAATAATCCGCTTTAATTGCATAGATAAGGCAGAATGCAAAACCTTTTGGAGAAAATAATTGCGCCGATTTGGCGAAACGCTTATGCTGATTGATAGGCGACAAGGCTCTTTAATACAAAAATAAAGTCTTGAAACCATTCAAGTTTCAAGACTTTATTGGTCGGAGTGACGGGACTTGAACCCATGGCCTCTTGGTCCCGAACCAAGCGCGATACCAAACTTCGCCACACCCCGGTGTCGCAAGCGACATTTTAGATTATATACGAAGCCTCAGAAAAAATCAAGCTTTTTTGAAAAAAAACCGGGGAAACGGCGCATGTCTTTATTCCATATCAAAAACCACGGCCTCGATTGCCTGGGCAATTTCCGCTGTTGTCAGCCTGGCAACACCAAGCGAATCCAGCATTTGATCCGTTTGCGTTTCGGTAGTGTCCAAATAGCGAAAGTTGAGGTTTTTCATCGCGTTTTCCAGCACGGCAGCCTCTTCCGGCGTGTTTTCCGGCTGTCGGCGCTCCAGTTCGAGCAGCTGCATCGTAATGGCCAAAGCCTGTGCCTTGGTGAAAAGCGCATTGGACGCCTCCTGCTGAAATTCAATCACCTTGTTGAGCGTTCTCATACTTTAAAAATCCTCCTGTTTTGATATCTTACCATGCCATCTGCTTTTTCGGAAGGAAAGGCGGATGAGCCGGGTTTCGCAAGAGTGGCAGGTATATTTCAGTTGCTTCCGGCGTAGAGATGAAAGTGGCGGTATGGAAGGTTTTACAAAGGCAAAATCGAAAAATAGACGCTGCTGTTTCTGCTATTCTTAAAGAACATAGTTTTGGATGCAAAAAACAGCTGCACAGGCTAATATGGCTTGGAGGGCTATTTCCGCAGGGAGCCCCCACATGAATTTCCGGTGCAGCGTTTTATGCCGGATGGCCCGCATGGTCAAATACATTGCGAGCGCTCCGCCAGCCAAGCCAATCAGCATCAGCGTCCGTTCGGGAATTCGCCGCTCATGCTGCTTAGCGCGTTGTTTATCATGAATGGTGAGAAAAATGGCCAGCAAAGAGATAGCAATCAGATAAGCGCCGAGCGCACAGAGAAACGCCGTCATAGCGATTCGCCATCCTGTGCGACGGCCTTTCCCTGTTTCAGCAGGTGGAAGCGGCTGTTTGTGAGAAATGCGGCGTTGCCATTTTCAAAGGCTTTGGCGGCGTTTTCTTCGAGTTCAAACACGCTGGCGCATTGTGGGCAAACAGCGAAATAACGGCTGTGAAAGGAACGCACCGGAATTTCCATCACTTTAAAAAGCTCAAAGCTGTTGAAAATGCGCATCTTCACGGCCTGCCTGCAAGCAGGACATGCAATTGCCGGGCTGGATCCGGTTGGTTTGATTTTGCTGTGAAAACGAGCTGGTGAAAACATGAGGCTTTCCTCCGTCCAAATCATTTTGGGAAGCTTTCTCTTATCGTATTCGTATTTTGAGATTCTGTCAAGGCGGAGGGTAAAATTATGATGGGGAAAAGGGGAAAAGATTGCATGAAACATTTGGCTGCCTCCCTGCTTACCTGTTTAATGCTGTGCTGCATACTTGCCTCCTGCGGAGCTCCGCCAGAGGGGGAAGAAAGCAGCGTGCCTTCTGGGGAGCACTTTCCCTCAAGGCGCAGGAGCCGGGCAGTGATGAAGCGCCGCAGAAGGAGATGCGCGCGGTGTGGATTACCTACTACGAAATCTCCATGAAAGCGCAAAATGGCGGAGATGAATCGCTGTTTTATCAAAAGGTGGATGAGATGTTTAGCCGTGTACAAAACGCGGGGTTTAATACGGTCATCGTGCAGGTTCGTCCGTATTCAGACGCCTTTTATCCCTCAAGGATTTTTCCCTGGAGCGCTTATCTGACCGGCACCCAGGGAAAGGACCCCGGCTACGATCCGCTTGCCATCCTGGTTGAGCGAGCGCATGCGCACGGGCTTTTCATCCATGCATGGTTCAACCCATACCGCGTTTCTTACAATCCGGATTTTGCACTTCTCTCCAAAGACAATCCGGCACGCAAATGGAAAGAGGATGCGGATAAAACCAATGACGGCTGGCTGATCGTTTGGAAATGGGATTATTATAACCCGCCGTACCGGAGGTGCAGCGCATGATTATCGACGGCGTGCGGGAAATCGTCGAACAGTATGAGGTGGACGGCGTGCATATGGACGACTACTTTTACCCGTCTACCGAGGAAAAGATCGATCAGGCGCAGTACGATCGCTATGTGAAAGACGGCGGGCAGTATTCCCGCGCCGCGTGGCGGCGTGAGAATGTAAACACGTTTGTCAGCGGCCTGTATGCGGCAGTGAAGGCGATCCGCCCGACGGTATCGGTCGGGATCAGCCCCGCGGGCGATATTGAAAAGAACCGGGAGGAGTTGTATGCAGACGCCGCCCGTTGGGGCGGGGAGGAAGGCTATGTCGACTACCTCATGCCACAGCTTTATTATGGCTTTGAAAACAGCGCGAGCCCCTTTGAAAAAACTGCCCGGCAGTGGGCGAATCTAATCCGGTGCGATAGCGTCAAGCTATATGCAGGGCTGGCGATCTATAAAAGTGGTGAGGAGGATCAATATGCCGGCCCGGAATCCGATCAAAAGCAGGGGCCACGGTATGAATGGATCAACCATAGCGATATCATTTCCCGTCAGGTGCTTGGGGCCGGAAAACGCAGCCGTATGCCGGATTTGCCCTGTATTCCTATCAATATTCGTTCGGGGATTCACGCTCTAAACAGTTGCAAAAAGAATGGAACGCATTGAGCGCTTTGCTGGAAAACAAAGAAAAATAAAAGAGTCTGCAAAAATGTTGTAAAAAAAGGAAAATGCAAGGTTTTGCCTTGACAAGCGAAGCAGGCTCGTCCTATGATAAAAGGATCGAATGGAATGACAGCATGTGCATGACATAGAAAATAACAGGATGGAAGATTGGGGCAGGGTGTGAAGAAACTGCGGAAGGAACAATGGATTTCATTCGGCCTATTTATCTGTGTGCTTGGCATCGTGGCAGGCTGTACGGCTTTCAGACATTTTGCTGGGGCAGAAACCCGCAGGGGGGCGGAGACCTCAACGTGCTGGCGCAGAGCGAGGGGGAAACGCAGCAGGTATCCCCACAGGTGAAAAAAGCCTGCCGCGTGGCGCGGGCGCTTGGCTAACGGCAGGAGTGGATTTTCCCGTAAAATCTCTGCGGAAAAAGCGCGCAGCGGGATTGACAGCGTGCTTGACCGCGCGGCGGAATATGGGGCTGCGGTTGTATTTCTCGACGCGATACGCAGCGGAGAGGCGGTGCAGGCCGGTTCTCTCGATACACTGCGCTACGCGATTGGCATCGCTCGGCAAAGGGCTTTCAGCCGGTAGTATGCGTTCCGGCCGCAGATGTGATCCGGATCGGCAAGGATGGAATCACACTCGCGCCAGAGGTTTTATCCGCGCTGTGCCAGAACTATCAGGTGGAGGTTCTGCTGCTATCCGGCTGGAGGGAGCTTTCGTTTGAGCCTTGGGGAGCCGCCGCCGTTGAGAAGCAGGAAGCGCTGACCAATGCGGTGCAGCAACTGCGCAGCGCAGCGGAAAAAGCGGCGCCGGGCATTGTGTTCGGCGTAGAATCGTCGCTGGTTTGGTCGAATGAGGCGAGCGGGACCAAGGCTCCTATGAGAGCCTAAAAAACGGCTTTGCCGATATCAAGGGCTGGATGGAGAAGAAACTGGCGGATTTCATTTATCTTTCCTCTGCGTCGCTCACAACGGATCACAACGTCCCCCTGGAAACAGCGGCCGCATGGTGGAATCAGGCAGCGGTTGATACGGAAACGGCGCTCTATATGGAGCACAAGGTTTCCAGTGGCCTTGCAAGCGAGGAAAATGGCGTTTTGCCGGACGAGCTTGCGTCCAGATGGGGATTGTGGCGAAAAATAGGGCCTTTTTCGGCAGTGTGCTGGATTCTATTTCCGCGCTCGAACAAGCGGAGTATGGGGAAAACGCTTTTGTTAAGAATTATTTGACAGGCGGTGTCGAAAAGGTCAAAAAAGAGGCAAAACTCTCTATTTTAAATTATATCGATCTCAAATTCACAGCGAAAAAGGACAAGCTTACATTCCTCGGCACAAGCGTTCCCGGAACGGAAATCACCTGCAATGGACAAAAAGTGAAGCAATCCCCCTTTGGCTGCTTTACATATCCTGTCAATTTAAAAAAGGGGGAAAATACCATCCTGTTCCGCCAAGGGGATCAGGAGCTGAAGTATACGATTCTCTTCGACGAAACGCTGATCCGCTCCGTGGCGCCGTCAGCGGCCACCTATGCCAGCGGCGGTTCCAAGCTGGAAATCACGGCGATTGCAGTGCGAGGCGCCAGCGTATCCGCCAAAATCAACGGCGTTACTGTGCAGATGAAGCCGGGCGGCGGGGATGAAGAGGAGCCGAAGAAAGAGGATTCCAACTTTATTTCTTATATCGGCATCTATACGCTGCCCCAAAGCCGGGCGGATGCGCGCAATATCGGCAGCTTTACCGTATCTGTCACCTACGATGGGCGCACTGCCAGATGAAGGGCGGCAGCGTGACAATCAATGCGAAACCGCCTGAAATTGATATTCCGATTGTAACGCCGGATACGCCTGCTGCTCCCGACTCCACCGGCCCCGATGATACGACCTCACAGGGCGGGGCCGACACGAAGCCAAATACCAAGCCTGATGACACAACGGGCGGCGGCTCGGCAGATGATTATTTTGCCAAGCAGCTTACCCCTTACCAATCGAATGGTGTGCCGGGTTTTGCCCGCATGTGTGAGGTGACTTCAGACGATGCGGAAACGTTGCCGGGTAACACCTCCAATGATGCCTGCGGCCCAACCTAATGTGCCAATTTTGAAGGGACTTTTGATTATATCATTGAGGAGACGAGCTATAACGGCAACCTTTATTACAAGCTGAAATCCGGCCGCCGCGTTTACCGGGAGGATGTTAAGGAGATAAAAAAAGGTTATTCGATGCCAAGCAATTCCGTGAAGGTGAAATCCTCTTCCACAAAAGGCGATACCAATATCACACTCTATACCAAGTGGAAGGTGCCGGTCGATGTGGCTTTTACGCCGCAGAAATACGTCAACAGCTCTGATAACCGGCCCTATGCGGTTAACAGTTTCACTGCACAGAGCGTGGATTTCATTTTCAACTATACCGCGTCGGCCAGCGGCAGCGTGAATCTGTCGGGTAGCAATGCGTTCAGCAAGGCGGAATGGATTGTTGATAAGAAGAATTTGAAAACGACCCTGCGCCTGCATCTCAAGCGCACTGGCTCCTTCTATGGCTATTCCATGAAATATAATGCGGATGGTTCCCTGACGATTTCGTTGAAAAACAGCGAAGGCACTTCCCTGAGCGGCTACACGATCATGTTGGATGCAGGCCACGGCGGCTCAGACCCAGGTGCGGGCAGTTCTGCCGGGTGGGAAGCGCCCGCAACACTTGCTATTGCCAAAAAGGTGCAGCAGAAGCTGCAATCAGCGGGCGCGGCTGTCATCATGACCCGCTCAGGCGATAGCTATGTGTCCCTGGAAACCCGGCGCGATGCGATCCGCTCCAAAAAGCCGGATCTGTTCATCAGCATCCACTGTGATGCAGCGGACACAAGCAGCGCAATGGGAACCACCGGCTTTTATTACACGCCCTATTCTTATGGCCTTGCGGATTCGATCCATGACCGCCTGGTCAGCACCTGGCGGGATCAGATCTATAAAGGGACGAGCGTAACGGTATCCAAAATTGACCGCGGCACCCGCTTTTATCCCTTCCGCGTGAACCGTGTGCAGGAGTGCCCATCGGTGCTCATTGAATATGGCTTTATCACCAACGCAAACGACCGCAAAGCACTGCAAGACGGCGCAAAGCAGGATTTGCTCGCGCAGGCTACGGTCGATGGAATTAAGGATTTTCTCAAGGCAAGGGGATAAGAAGATGAGAAAAAACAGGGCCGGTGGTAAATGCTACCGGCCCTGTTTGGCATAGTTAGACGAACGGAATTTTCTTCTATCGCAAATCAACAAACCGTTCTATCTTCATTTTTAAATGATATTTCTGCCGAAGCTGACCGCTATCTG
>ENA-OQEX01001171-OQEX01001171.1-human-gut-metagenome-genome-assembly--contig:-NODE-1171-length-10624-cov-2.639897_pt1 | contig 10624 bp, 9 predicted proteins | sample MGYA00242802_ERZ504649 | MGnify/ENA primary metagenome ERZ504649 (study PRJEB26092, sample SAMD00036194) | human gut metagenome | host: Homo sapiens | study: EMG produced TPA metagenomics assembly of... | reverse complement strand
TGTTTTTGTTTTCTGCTGAAGCAGCTTTTGCATTTACAACCTCATACACTATGGAATCAATATCTTCTTGAGAAAGATCGATGGTATCCATTTTATATGTCCATTTGTAGGGCACAGGTTCTTTGTTGATTTCATCAAAGTATCTGTAGATTCTATCTTCGAGTTCTTTCTTGCTTTCCACACGGATTCCACCCAGCATCTGCTTTGTCATTTTACTGAAAAAACCTTCAATCATGTTTAACCAGGAACCATGTTTGGGTGTAAATACAAACTCAAAACGTCCAGAAACCGTATTCAGATATTCCTGGGTTTCTTTGGAGGTATGTGCAGAGTGATTATCCAGAATAATCCGAATCATATCGCCCTTTGGATATTTTTCATCAAGTTTCTTTAGAAAAGTCACAAAGTCAGAACTTTTATGAGTTTCACTTACTAATGGAATTGCTTCTCCTGAGAGCAAATCAATCGCTGCAAGCAGGGAGAGGGTTCCCAGCCTGACATACTCATAATCTCGCTGATAGCCATTCCTTTTATCTGTATTCGGAATCGGTGGACGGTCTTCACCTGTGGTAGCAATTGCCTGAATTCCTGGCTTTTCATCATAAGACAGGGTATGTACGGCATCTTTCTCAAAGGGAATCAGTTTTCCATCCTTGTCAAACTGCATTTCAATCTGCTTGTAGATAACAAGGACATCATGCATTTTTGCATCAAACTCAGGATCCCGTCTTTCGCAGTAATAGGACACCTGAAACGGTTTGATCCTTGCATTGCTCAGAATTTTCCGAAGCGTTGTTTCAGCTACTGTTGCCATACGAGGATGTCCTTCCGTTTCTGCTATAGAGTTGATGAATTTCCTGAAACTCATGGGATACCAGAATTCAGCAGAATAGCCGTAATCCTTCGGTTTTTGGCAGGCTTTACTGATTACCCAGGTGATATCGTCATCGGTAATTTCCGCTTTCCTTCCACGGCCTTTGTTATCACGTAAAGAAGCTTCAACACCGTTCTCTTTAAATTTGTTAAGACAACGTTTTACCACACTGATTCCAATATCCAGTTTGTCAGCAATTGCTTTGTTAGATGCACCCTCAGATTTGAGCAGAAGGATCCTAGCACGTTGATAAACGCGAATTTCCAAAGTGCTCTGAGTCAGCAGTTTATTTAAGTAAGATTTATCATCATCTGTTAAAGAAATAGTTTTAATTGTATTAGGCATAATTGGCACCTCCGATGGTTCAATTATACCATAATAGGAATGTGAATTAAAATAGTTTGTTATTTAAAGTGGATTATACTAGTACGATTTTTAATCCGATCAGGATCAGAATGATTCCACCACAAAGTTCCGCACGGGATTTGTATCTCATTCCAAAGATGCTTCCAATCTTGACTCCGACAGCGGAACAGACGAAGGTGGTTGCACCGATAAAGAGAACAGCCGGAACGATGGCAACGTTCAGAAAAGCGAAAGTTACACCGACCATCAGTGCATCAATACTTGTGGCAACAGCCAGAAGGAACATAGATTTTACATCCATGGAGCATCTACCTCTTCTTTATCACCGAAGGACTCCTTAATCATGCTGACTCCGATAATGGCAAGCAGGATAAATGCGATCCAGTGAGAATAATTTGTTACAAAATCACTTAGAAAGCGTCCGGCAAAATAGCCAATCAGAGGCATCAGAGCCTGAAATCCGCCAAACCATGCACCGGCAATGCACATATGTTTCGTCTTGATCTTCCCAAGGGAGAGGCCCTTACAGACGGAGACAGCGAATGCATCCATAGAAAGACCGACAGCAAGAATAAAAAGTTCAATTAATCCCATTTCATTTTCCTCATTTCTTTAAATTTGATGTAAACCGGTTTACATGATGTCGGGGTCAAAAAGGTCATTCTACCACTAGTGTGCGAGCACACGTGGTGTCAGACCTTTTGACCCTGGTATCTTTACATTAAAAAGTGACAGGTAATGACTGTAATGCAAAAAAAGAGACTCAGGGACAGTATAAAAATACCGCCCCATGAGTCTCGTCGTTTACAGTAATACCGGGTGTTTCTGCACCATTATGTCGATAATACAACGCTTTTGTAAAAGTCAGGATTGAAGCCTGTATATAAGCTTATATCAAGCGTCGACTACTCCCTCGCAGGATTGCCCTATTCTATCACACCAAAGATGGAGTTGCAAGAAAAATGATAAAATTTATCGGAAAACGAATTGATAAATCGAAAAGAGTGCGTTACAATCAGACGTTGGAATCTTCTTTGAGATGAGTTTAAGAGTGAAAAGCGGGAGGTTGCAGAAGTGATCCATATCTATATCATGTATCTGCCGATATCAGAAAAGAATGACGGAAACAGGACAGGACAGAAGCACAGGACGGAGCATAAAGCAGGAACAGAATTGCTTGCGGTCGGACTGAGAGAACTTTATGGAATGGAATTGAATAGAGACAGATTATCCTACGGGCAGCATGGAAAGCCATATCTGCGGAATCACCCGGAAATTCATTTTAATATCAGTCATTGCGAAGGACTGGCAGTCTGTGTATTCAGTGATACGGAAACGGGAGTGGATGTTGAAAGGATCAGAGAAGTGAAGGAAAAAGTTATTCCGAAGGTATTTGACAGAGCAGAGCAGGAACTTCTTTTTTGGAACAAAGCAGAGAAAGAAAAATATAAGGAAATTTTTTACCGTTTTTGGACTTTAAAGGAAAGCTATGTGAAGCAAAGTGGGCAGGGAATGACGGTAAAGCTGACGGATTTTGCATTTCAGCCGGAGTTGGATCCGGGATGGAGGGAAGTTCCGTGTACGGATGAAAAAGTCGGGGCAATGCAATGTAAGTTAAAGGAGAAATGGATTCTTTCGGTCTGCGTGGAAAGTCGCAGGCAGATGAGAGAATAACGACAGAGAAAATTGTGATCAGGGAAATTACGACAAAAGAAAAGGAGTGGATGGAGCATGAGTGAGAATAACAGTGCTGTAAAGGCAACGAAGACAATTCATGATATGACAACGGGAAGTCCTGCAAAGCTGATCGTGCAGTTTATGATCCCGATGTTTCTGGGAAATATTTTCCAGCAGTTTTATAACGTGGCAGATTCGATCATCGCCGGACAGTTCCTTGGGGTACGGGCATTGGCAGCGATTGGAAGTACGGGGTCTCTGATGTTTTTTGTGACGGGCTGGCTGAACGGACTGAGCAGTGGATTTGCGATTCTTGTATCTCAGTGGTTTGGGGCAAAGCAATATGACCGGATGCGGCATTATGTGGCAATGTCGGTTTATCTTGCACTTGGATTTGCATTATTGATGACCATCGGATTTGGGTTTGCAAATGAGCCGATCCTGAGACTGATGAATTATTCCGATCAGATCATGCCGGATGTAAAGGCGTATATGGGAATTATCTATGCAGGTCTGATCGTAACAGCCGCATATAACTCACTTGCTGCGTTTCTGCGTGCGTTGGGTGATTCAAAGTCACCGTTGTATTTTCTGATTATTTCAGCGGTGATTAATGTGGCACTGGATGTGGCATTTATTATTTTTGGCGGCATGGGAGTCGAAGGATGTGCGTATGCAACTGTCATTGCACAGGGAATCTCCGCAGTACTCTGCCTGATTTATATTATAAAGAAGTTTCCGATCCTGCATTTGAAAAAAGAGGACTTTAAGATTTCTCTTTCTGCATGGGGAAGGCTTCTGGCACTGGGTATTCCGATGGCATTACAGTTCTCGATCACGGCAATCGGAACAATCATCGTGCAAGGTGCGATCAATGTATATGGAGAAAATGCCATGGCAGGATTTTCAGCGGCAAGTAAACTGCAAAATATTATTATGACGGTATTTGTTGCTTTTGGTGCTACAATCGCAACTTATGTAGGACAGAACCGTGGTGCAGGGAAAATGGACCGCGTCAGACAGGGAGTCCGCTGTACGCAGTTTATGATCTGGGGATACAGTATTTTTGCAATGGTACTGGTTTTCTTCTTTGGAAGATATCTGACCTGGCTGTTTATCAGTCCGTCAGAAACTGCGGTAGTCAGTGCGGCAGTTACTTATTTTCGGATGGTCTTCTGGTGTTATCCATTTTTAGGAAGTATTTTCCTGTACCGGAATACCTTGCAGGGACTTGGATATGGTCTTGTACCGATGCTGGGCGGAGTTTTTGAACTAATCGCCAGGGCAGCGATTGTCTATATTGTATCGGGCAGGGCAAGTTTTGCCGGTGTGTGCCTGGCAGACCCGGCAGCGTGGATCTCCGCGTTGATTCCGCTGGTGCCGTATTATTTCTATATAATGAGGAAGACGAATCAGTGACAGGAAGATGTAATAAGGTATAAAAATTCTAACCTTTTCCGCACCTGTTAATGGTAAAAATTATCAATAACTGTTATAATGAAACAAAATAGCATTCATTTATGAGTTGCAAAGAGGGAACTTCAAGAAAGAAGCAAAAGAAGAGAAGTGGAAAAGAGAGAGTGGATATGACATTAAAGGAACTTGGAACCGGGCAGAGTGCGATGATCTGCAAGGTTGGTGGAGAAGGTGCATTAAGGCAGCATTTTCTGGATATGGGAATGATACCGGGAGCGGAGATAACTGTTGTGAAGTTTGCACCTATGGGAGATCCGATGGAATTGCAGATTCATGGCTATGAGCTGACACTCGACTTGCAGAGGCAGATCAGATTGAGGTGGAGCCGATCAGAAAGCGGAGCAGAAGTCATGAAGGACGACAGAATATTAAAGCTTCAGAGCATCCTGCTTAGGTGAAGAAGGAAAATATCATTCCAAAGAAGATGAGAACCCATTGCCAAAGGAGACAAGACTGACCTATGCGTTAGTGGGAAACCAGAACTGCGGAAAGACAACATTATTCAACCAGCTGACCGGGGCGAACCAGCATGTTGGAAATTTCCCGGGAGTAACAGTGGATCGAAAGGATGGTTCTATTAAGGGTTATCCGAATACGCAGGTAACGGATTTGCCCGGAATTTATTCGATGTCACCTTACAGTAGTGAAGAAATCGTTTCACGAAATTTTGTGTTGAACGAAAAGCCGAAGGCGATTATTAATATTGTTGATGCGACGAACATTGAGCGGAATCTTTATCTGACAATGCAGCTTTTGGAAATGGATATTCCAATGGTTGTTGCATTAAATATGATGGATGAAGTACTTGGAAACCAGGGATCGATTGATGTTAATCAGATGGAAGCGATGCTGGGAGTTCCGGTGATTCCTATTTCAGCGGCAAAAAATGAAGGCGTTGGAGAACTGGTAAAGCATGCGGTTCATATTGCCAGATATCAGGAGCATCCATTGCGTCAGGATTTTTGTGATATGAATGATCATAACGGAGCAGTGCATCGTTGTATTCATGCGGTGAGTCATCTGATCGAAGATCATGCAGAAAATCAGGTTTACCGGTTCGGTTTGCAGCAACAAAAGCGATTGAAGGAGATCCGTTGATCTTAAAGCAGTTGCAGTTGGAGCAGAATGAACTGGAAATGCTGGAGCATATTGTAGTTCAAATGGAAAAGGAGCGAGGGCTGGATCGCAGTGCGGCAATCGCTGATATGAGATTTGATTTTATTGAACGGTTATGTGAGCAGACGGTTGTGAAGCCGAAAGAAAGTAAGGAGCGTGTTCGGAGTGAGAAAATTGATCGTATTCTGACTGGAAAATATACAGCGATTCCGTGTTTTATCGGGATCATGGTACTTGTATTTTATCTGACATTTAACGTGATCGGAGCATGGATGCAGAGCGTACTGGAATATGGAATCGATCAGTTGTCAGCAGCTGTGGATACAGCATTGATGAACCTGGATGTAAATCCGGCGATCCATAGTCTGGTTATTGACGGAATATTTACGGGTGTGGGGAGCGTACTGAGCTTTCTGCCGATTATTGTAACATTGTTCTTCTTCCTTTCACTGATGGAAGACAGCGGTTATATTGCCCGGGTTGCATTTGTTATGGATAAATTGCTTCGTAAGATCGGACTTTCAGGAAGAAGTATCGTTCCAATGCTGATTGGATTTGGTTGTACGGTTCCGGCAGTTATGGCAACAAGAACCCTGACCAGTGAAAGAGACAGAAAAATGACGATTCTTCTGACTCCATTTATGAGCTGTACGGCTAAATTACCGATTTATTCTTTCTTTGTCAGTGCTTTTTTTCCGAAAAAGGGTGGTCTGATCATGTCAGGCTTATATGTATTGGGGATTCTGACAGGTATTTTGATTGCTTTCTTATATAAGGGGACTCTTTTTAGGGGAGAACCGGTTCCTTTTGTAATGGAACTGCCGAATTATCGGATGCCGGGAGCAAAGAACGTAGCACAGCTTTTATGGGAGAAGGCAAAAGACTTCCTTCAGAAGGCATTTTCTGTCATTTTAATAGCAACGATCGTGGTATGGTTTTTGCAGAGTTTTGATCTGCATTTAAATATGGTCGAGGATTCGGCAAAAAGTATTTTAGCAGCAGTATCAGGGTTTTTAGTACCGATTTTCCGGCCGTTGGGGTTGGGAGACTGGCGGATCTGTACCTCTTTAATCAGTGGTTTTATGGCAAAGGAAAGCGTGGTGTCTACGTTGGAAGTGTTGTTCGGCGGGGGAATTGCTTCTGTATTATCACCGCTTGCAGCAGCCTCTTTGCTGGTATTCAGCTTATTATATACACCGTGTGTGGCTGCGATTGCTTCTGTAAAAAGAGAACTGGGCGGAAAGTGGGCAGTCGGGTTAGTAGTCTGGCAATGTTTTATTGCATGGGTTGCGGCATTTCTCGTACAGGGAATTGGCGTGATGTTTGGAATAGTATAGAGGTAAAATAAAAAGACATCGGTTTTGAATCTGATAGAGAAAATGTGTAATATTATTCACATTTTCTCTTTTTTTGATAAACAAGAAGAATTGGTTGAGTTAAGAAAAGAAAAATGATAAGATTTAAGTACTGGTTTGGGGAAATTAGTATGTAATGATAGCGAAAAAGTAAAAAAAGGAGAAGTTTATGAAAAAAAGAGCTTAAAAATGGTAGCAAGTGCAGCTCTTGCACTGACTATGCTGGTTCAGGTGGGCGTGCCGGTATATGCGGAAAGCATTGAAACTACGGCAGAAACATCATGGAAAAGCGATGTAAAAGATCATTGGAATTTTGATTCAAATATAAGTGATCAGGGAAATCGCAGTACAGGAGTGTTACATGATATTACAATAGAAGAAACGGGAAATTCTGTTTTTGGAAAAGCATTGAAGTTTGGAACAGGTACAGATAAATATATGAGCTTAGAAAATTATATCAATACGGGTACCGGACAAACTTCTTTTTCTATGTGGTATAAATATGATACAAGTATCACAGAGACTAATACAAATGCGTCAGCGGTTCTTTTACAACATGAAGATAAAGGAAATCGTTCAGGAAGAACTCTTCTTTCATTAAAATCAGATGGGAAGTATGATACATTTATTAATGGAGAGCGTACAGCAGCAACAGAAAAAGCTGTACAGAAGGGGGACTGGCAGCATATTACAGTAGTGTTTGATCAAGAAGCTAAAACCGTAAAATATTATATTAACGGGGAATTAGATGGTACTGCAAAAACGATTGGGAATAGTGCAACAGATGAAGTGTTAACCCTAAGAGTAGGTTCTCATAAAAGTGCAGGTTCTACAGATCCTCATCCTATGCGTGGATTTATTGATGAACTATATGTATATGACAGAGCTTTGAGTGACAATGAGGCAAAGAGCCTTTATGAAGAAAAAGCAACAGAGTTATATAAAGTAGATTTAAATGTACTTATTACAGAGGCCGAAAAGTTACTTAGCAGTGGAAGTTTGCCGGAGGAGAATGAACTTCATGTAAAACTACAGGAGGCGATTTCTGCGGCAAAAGAGGCGACATCCGCAGGAATTCCAGTGATGGAGACGTTAAAATCTGCAAAAGATACTCTAACAAAGGCAATGGAAAACTATAAGGCAAATCAGCCGATTGATTTGAAAATCAATACAGAAGAAGTAACACAGCATATCGACTCAAAATCTATTTTTGGAATCAATCATCGTTATGCGTTTAATGGATATGGCACCTTTGATTCTAAAAATATGAAGATGAAAGATGAATTTGTAGAATTGTATAAGGATGCAGGATTTGGCTCCATTCGTTATCCGGGTGGTACCATCTCTAATCTGTTCAATTGGAAGACGACTTTAGGACCGAAAGAACAGAGAAAGAAACAGATTCATGGCTTTTATAATAATCAGGGACAGGGGGGAATTGCTCCCAATTTTGGTATTGGAGAGATTGCAACCTTTGCAGACGAAGTAGATTCTGAGATTGTTTATGTATATAGTTTAGGACGGGGAAATGCACAAGATGCAGCAGATCTTGTAGAGTACTTAAATGCAAAGGTTGGTACAAACCCAAATGGCGGAATTGATTGGGCACAGGTACGTGCAGATAATGGTCATACAGAGCCATATAATGTAAGATATTTTGAAATTGGAAATGAGATGAACCTTGGCGGAGAGGATGGAACAGCATCTCAAGAATATTGGACAAAATATGCTCAGAATAAAGGTGTAGAGGATGCATACATAGAAGGTGGAACAATACAGATTACAGATCGATATACTGTGAAAGAAGAAGACTGGAATAAAACAGCATCACAGAGTGATGGTTCACCTAATCAAGTAAGATATTTGCGATATGCAAATATAAATCCGGGAGGAGAATACAAAGACGGAAAAATTATAGATGATTCAAAGTTTAGAGCTATGGAAAAAGGTGTACAGGTAAAGTCGGAACAGATGGACATCTTACTCCTTGGACTGTGGTAGAAGATTTGAGTCAATCAGGACCAAACGATACACATTGTGAAGTAGATTATAGTACAGGTGCCATCAAGTTTGGTGATGGCAAGAATGGTAAAATCCCTACAGCCGGAAATAATATTTATGCTACATATTCTGTAAAACGGGATGGATTTATTACTGTTTCGAAAGCAATTAAAGATACAACAGCTAAAATCAATAAAATAGAAGGTACAAAACATACAGCAAATGTTTATACGAGTTATGAAACGGTCGGCTTTATCAATAAGATGGAGGCGAAAAATGCGGAACAGTGGTATGACGGAATGACAATTCATCCATATTCAGACCATGTTGATGGGGGAAATGATGCAAATGCATTTTATGATAATGCAATGAAGCGTGCGGAAGTCAGTGGAATCGGCAAGGTCAAAAATAAGATGGCATTGTTAGAGCCAAAAGGAAAAGTTCCGGTTATCAGTGAGTTTGGAATTTATAATAATACAGAGGCACAGCTGCGGTCGCAGACGCATGCGATTTATATTGCAAAAGTATTAATGGAATATGTTCGCATGGGAAGTCCTTATATTCAAAAACATTGTCTCTCGGATTGGTATAGTGATGGCAAAGATTCTTTAGGACCAACACAGCAGGCGGTTATCCAGGTGGTTAAGGGTGCGGATGCAAATACAACAACTGGAGAAGGTACGTTTACATTCTTTTCAACACCATCAGCGTATGTATTAAAATGTTGAACTCTGGATTTGGGGATAATATCGTAAAAACGGAATTTAGTGAAGTTCCTACCATGGCAAACGGAGCAGAAACATTATCAGCTCTTGCAAGTAAAGATGCAGAAGGAAATTTGTATATTGCGCTTGTTAATGCAGACAGAGAAAGAGATCGTAATATTGCATTACAGATAGAAGGAACTGATGTTGCAGGGAATAAGATGACAATCCAAAAGCTGGAAACAGATTCTATTACAGCTGCAAATACACCGGATGAGCCTACAGCTGTGCAGGTTACAGAAGATGCAGAAGTTGAATTGGAAGGGAATCCAATCATCAATCTGAAGAAACATTCTTTTGTGATTGTAAGAATTGCAAAGGCAGTAGAACCTGAAGCAGATAAATCAGAATTGCAGGCAGCAGTAGATGCAGTGGCTGGTTTAAATGAAGCGTATTATGAAAACTTTGATGTGATTGCAGATGAATTAGCGGCTGCAAATGAAGTTTTAGCAGATGGAAAAGCAACTCAAGAGCAAGTTAATGAAGCTTTGACTAATTTGGAAGCTGCAAAAGCTGAATTGATTATGAAAGATGCAGAGTATGGAAAGGTAGATGCAGCCATTGCCGAAGCAGAGAAACTAAATAAAAAGACTATAAGGATTTCAGTAAGGTAGAAGAAGCAATTGCCGCAGTTGTACGTGGTAAGAAGATTGATGAGCAGACAGAAGTTGATGCTATGGCTCAGAGAATTGAAGATGCTATTGCTGCATTGGAAAAAGCAGACGTGCCTGGAAAACCGGAGAAACCGGAAAAACCTGGAAAGCCAGAGAAACCTGGAAACCTAGAGCAACCTGGAACCCCAGGGAAACCTGGAAATCCAGAGAAACCGAATGGAAATAAGGTTCCGGTAACAGGTGATGAAACAACACCAATTCTTTGGATGACATTGGTTGTAATGGCTGGAACAATAATTCGAGTTGGCAAAAAAAGATTGAATATTATAAGAAAAAACAGATAATTTAATAAAAAGATGCCAGGATCCTAAGGTCTTTCAC
>ENA-OQEX01001169-OQEX01001169.1-human-gut-metagenome-genome-assembly--contig:-NODE-1169-length-10627-cov-1.467048_pt1 | contig 10627 bp, 15 predicted proteins | sample MGYA00242802_ERZ504649 | MGnify/ENA primary metagenome ERZ504649 (study PRJEB26092, sample SAMD00036194) | human gut metagenome | host: Homo sapiens | study: EMG produced TPA metagenomics assembly of... | reverse complement strand
AGCAGAGCGTTGATTAAAGTCATTATTTCGGAGAAGGCTATGACGTATCCTTTATCCAACAGTATTTCCTGCTCCATATTTATTTTGTTTTTACCGTTATATTTTACTATTCTAAGGGCTTTTCTACCAACGCTAGGGAAATTTTTGAGTTGATTAGCAAATAAAATTGCTCCTAAATTTGTAATAGAATATAAGCCATTATCTTGTTTGGATAAAATTTTGTCTTCAAGCAAATAAAATAATATTTTATCAAGATCAGAAGGTATGGGAATTTGTTTTAGATCAAAATAGGGCTGAAAATTTATATGTGTACTGATATTTATTTCTTGCAAATCTTGTTTGGCAATAGTATCTTCAAATTTAGTGTCACGTAATTTTCCCATAATTGTTTCTTTAATGTTGGAAAATCATTTAGTTTTTTTGTGTAACTGCCTACCCTTATGTATTCTAGTTTTTGAAACATTACGCTGCGGTCGATCGCTTTATGGATTTTTAGGATGACTATATCTTTGCTTTCTAAATGTATTTTGTGAAAGCTATAATTAGCATTATCGGATAACAGGCATCTAAGCCAGTTCTCCAGTTCTTCATTCCCTTTTTTTCTGTCTGAAAATCAAAAGAAGTACCAATAATTTGATGGGTTATATCTTCGACTCCCCATATCATATAAGCAAAATTTTTTTCGTATAAGGCCGCAGAATTTGCCAGTGCGCTTATGTCTTCGCCAATCATTTGAGGAGTGGAGTTATTTGCTTTGAATTCAATATATGGCGTTTCAGCAGGTTGTGAAAGTAATTCTTTAAGTAATAAATCGATATTCTCCATTATACAATGCTCCTAAAATATGACTTGTAAAATTATTATACCATAAATGACTAGGGTCAATCACATAAAACACGAATAAGTAATCAGATAAAAAGGGCTGCTTCATATAAAATTCTAGTAAATGGATGATTTGTTAAAACGGTAACTAATAAGAGTATGTACAGGTATCAGGAATAAAAACCAACAATATCATTTTGGTCAAGCAGGCAAAATGATCGTAAAACGGAGTTATTTGGAGGAACTGATAAAAAAATCCTACTATTACGTCTATTACGTCAAATATAAGACGCTTGAAGATAAATAACGCCAAATACCCCCTGTTTCCGTTGGAAACAGGGGGTATTTGTTTGAGTGTTGAGGTAAGGATGATGATTATAGTGGGTAAGGTGCTTATTATTTGTTGAAATAACGTTTCAGGAGCCTTCGAAAGCTTTGCCGTGGCGGGCTTCATCTTTTGCCATTTCATGCACGGTGTCATGGATAGCATCCAGACCTGCTGCTTTAGCGCGGCTGGCCAGATCGAATTTACCTGCGGTAGCGCCGTTTTCGGCTTCTACACGCATTTCCAGATTCTTTTGAGTGGAGTCGGTAACGACTTCGCCTAAAAGTTCAGCGAATTTAGCTGCATGCTCAGCTTCTTCAAAAGCTGCTTTTTCCCAGTACATGCCGATTTCAGGATAACCTTCACGATGAGCAACACGGCTCATTGCCAGATACATGCCAACTTCGGTGCATTCGCCGGTAAAATTAGCGCGCAGATCCATTTTAATGTCTTCTGCGACGTCTTTTGCTATACCTACGATATGTTCAGCAGCCCAGGTACGGTCGCCGCACATTTCGGTGAATTTGGATGCAGGAGCTTTACATTGCGGGCAGTACTCAGGAGCTGCTTCGCCTTCATAAACATAACCACAGATTTGACATACGAATTTTTTCATTCTTCATCCTCCAAGTGCTTATAAAATTTATTTTTTGTGAGCAGAACTTACGCAGATGTAAGTTTTCAATGTAATTATAATAGCACAGCTTTTGTCAGTTGTCAATAATAATTATCCGTTAGTACTATAGAAAAATAAGGCCGGGAATTTTTGCTTCCAGGCCTTATTTTGAGGTTTATTTAGTTAGATGATTAATAGATGCAGGTCAGAATTTGACGGTGATACCCATATTAACGCCTTTGGTTTTGACGTTGCTGCCGCCGGGCGCAGAATCTTTGAATTTGTTGTCATAGTACGACATATTCAGCTCTACATTGGATACCAGAGTACGGCTCAGGCCGATTTCATAGCTGTTGAGCTTGTTGCCCACGCCTGCTCTGCCCCATAAAGTACAGAGAAAAGGCAATTCGACACGTCCCTGGACACCGACTTGGCCGGAACTGCGGCTGCGGCTGTCGCCGTGCAGTTTGACGTCACTGTCGACATAACCTGCGTAAACATCAAGTACTGGCAGGACTTTGTACATCAGGTTGAGCTGCTGGGCTTCGACCTTGTTACTGCCGCTGTTTTTGTATTGATTCCATTTGTAGTTGACAGCGGTATTGCTGCCAAGGCCTACGGTGATACCGGCATAGGGAGACGTTTTTTGCTGCCGACGCTGTGTCTTCATAAGTATTGCTGGTAGGGACGTTAAGCCCAGATCAACAGCTACTTTGCCCGCGTTATAGTTTTTGAGCGGAGAAGCAGCGCAAACAGTGGTGATTCCTAAAGCCAGTGCTAAGCTTAAAATTAATGTCTTTTTCATTCCTTTATACCTTCCTTACTAAAACACTCAAGCGAGTCAGTTCTGGATTTTACCGTCAACGCCTTTGACGAACCAGTCCATACTCAAAAGTTCCTTATCGGTCAGAGTAGTGCCTGCAGGAACTTTCTCGGTACCGCTTTGATCATACAGCGGGCCGGTGAAAACTTTTTGTTTGCCGGCAATGATATCTGCTTTGGCAGCATCAGCCAGTTTTTTTGTTTCATCGCTGACTGCGGGTCCGTAGGGAGCGATGTCGACTACTTTATCTTTCATGGAACCCCAGTAAGCGCCGGATTTCCAGGTACCGTTGTTAACCTGTTTGATGGTTTCTTCATAATACGGTCCCCAGTTCCAGATCGCGGAGGTCAAGGATGCTTTAGGAGCATTGGCAGACATATCGACATTGTAGCCGATGCCATATTTGCCGCGTTCTTCAGCTGCCTGCTGCGGACCGGGGGTATTTTGATGCTGAGCGATGATATCGGCACCGGCATCGATCAGTGTGATAGCAGCCTGTTTTTCGGTAGCTGGATTATACCAGGTATTGGTCCAGAGGACTTTGACCTGTACGTCAGGGTTGACGCTTTGCGCGCCCAGGGTAAAGGCATTGATGCCGCGGATTACTTCCGGGATCGGGAACGCTGCTACATAACCAATAACGTTGGATTTTGTTTCTTTACCGGCAACGATACCTGTGACATAGCGGGCTTCGTACATACGGCCGAAGTAGTTGCTACGTTGGGGGCTGTTTTGAAGCCGGAGCAGTGCAGGAAGGTAATGTCGGGGTATTTTTTCGCGACGTTGATCGTCGGGTCCATATAACCAAAGCTGGTGGTGAAGATAACTTTGTTGCCCTGGGAAGCTAGTTGTGTAATTACACGTTCGGAATCGGCACCTTCAGGAACTGATTCGATGTAACTTGCTTGAACGTTGGGCATGTTTTTCTCAACATACTGACGCCCCAGTTCATGTGCCATAGAGTAGCCGCCGTCTTTGGCGGAGCTGACATAAACGAAGGCAACTTTGGTTTTGTCGCCTGCAGCCTTAGGGTCGGCTTTCTTTTCACCGCCGCAGCCGGTAAGTAACGCGCCGCAGGCCAGCAGACCAACCAGAGCGATGGACAGGATTTTCTTCATGCAAATGACCTCCTTGATAAATTATTTCTAACTTTAATTGTAACAATGGCCGGGCAATAAAGCAATATTTTGTGAAATAAAACCGAAAAAGCTTGTCAAAAAGTGGCTTTAAGGTGATAATTATAATGTATGAGTATGTGTAATTGTAAAATTTGACAAGGCGGGTAATCATGAGCGATACCGAAAAGAGTGCTAGCAGTAATAATAAATTTTTAAAAGGTACACTGATTTTGACGGTTTCCAGTATCGTCGTCAAGGTCATCGGTTCGCTGAATTGGATCATTTTGTCGCGTGTACTGGGCGGCGAAGGGATCGGCCTTTACCAGATGGGGTTTCCGATCTATCTGATGGCAATAACATTGTCATCGGCAGGGATACCGGTCGCAATTTCGATTATTACGGCTGAAAAGCTGGCGCAGAAGGATTTTCTGGGAGCCAAACGGGTTTTTAATGTTTCTCTGCGGTTATTGTTCGTTACAGGCCTGGTTTTTGCATCGGCGCTTTTTTTCGGCGCTCATTGGCTGATCGATAATCACTGGATCCGTGACAGCCGCGCTTATTACTCTATTATTGCTTTGGCTCCGGCCGTATTTTTTGTTACATTTTTGGCCAGTTTCCGCGGCTATCTGCAGGCTGGCAGATCATGACGCCAACGGCGGCTTCCGAGATAGTAGAGCAGCTGATGCGTGTTGTGACGATGATCGTTTTTGCGAATATGTTTATGCCGCATGGTTTAGCTTATGCTGCTGGCGGCGCCAGTATGGGCGCCGGAGTCGGCGCCTTCTGTGCGCTTTTGGTTTTGATGTGGTTCTATGGACGGCTCAAGCAGAAGCTGAAAGCGGATCTGCAGCAGCAGAATCCACTGGCTACGAGAGAGTCGGCGCGGGCCATCATCAGCCGCCTGCTGCGGCTGGCGCTGCCTGTTTCCATGTCCAGCCTGATGCTGCCGGTTGTGGCGAACCTTGATCTTTTGATCGTGCCGCAGCGGTTGGAAGCGGCTGGTTTTCATATCAGTCAGGCGACAGAGTTTTTCGGTTATCTGACAGGTATGGCTGTGCCGTTGATCAATTTAGCGACTATCTTCACGGCGGCTATGACGATCAGCCTGGTACCGGCGATTTCTGAATCACGGGCACTGAATGATGTTTTCGGCATCAGGGCCAAAACCAGGACGGCCTTCAGAGTCGCTTTGATCATTACCTGTCCCTGTTTTGTAGGTATGTATTTCTGGCTGAAAAAATAGCGGCGCTGATTTATAATGCGCCTGGCGCTGCCGATGCTATCCAAACTATGAGCGTAGGTATCTTGCTGTTGGGTCTGCATCAGATCAGTACAGGAATTCTGCAGGGGCTGGGTCGGACTTCGATCCCGGTCATCAATATGATTTTAGCGGCTGCGGTTAAGGTGTTTTTAAGCTGGACGCTGACGGCGATACCGACTTTGGGTATCAAGGGTGCGGCAATGGCTACGGTAGTGGATTTTGGCCTGGCAGCAGTTTTAAATATGATTTTTATTTACAAATATACAGGTTTTGCTTTATCCTTCAGCGGTGTATTTAAGCCTGCTGTGTCAGCCGCAGCTATGGGAGCGGCTGTTTATGGCGTGATCACGCTGGCGGTAAGCTGGGGAGCCTGGGCGATTTTAGCGGCTATTGCCGTGGCTGTGCCTGTTTACGGCGGCGTATTGCTGGCAGTGGGCGGTATTGGTAAGGATGATCTGGAAAGTCTGCCTTTTATTGGGCACAGGCTGCTGGCAGCAGGTCAGAAGTTAGGGTATTTTAGATAAGAGGTTAAAATATGGAAGAAAAAGATTTACAGAAACAGCAAGAATATACCTTTACAGTACCTCGGGCGGAAGGGCAGAAAGTTTACCATTTGGCGCCCGGCGGTTTAAATTGCTGGCCGGCGCTGTATTGATATGTACTGTCTGTATGGTGGGCGCGCTTGGTTATATGGGTTATAATTTTTATCAGTTCCGTCAGGAACGGACTGATTTTTAGAATATCAGGCTAAAAAAGGCGAGTTGGAAGCACAGCTGCAAAGCCTGCTGGCGGATAACGAAAAAATGCTGCGTGATATGTCTGAAATCACGACATTGGAAACTAAACTGCGCCGGGCATTGATTCGTGACACTGACAGTACTAAGCTGGGCAGTGATTTGAGCAGCGCGTCAGGCGAAACGGCAACGGCAGGCAATACTCCTCGTTACTTGGGACAGGGAGGTCCTGCTGATTTGGGCGTTAAGGAAATGGCGGCAGTACTGACGGCTCAGAATAAAAATATGGCGCAGCAGATCGACGAGAAGAAAACTTCGATGAGTGAACTGCTTTCGGAGCTGGAAGGGCGCAATAATAAACGCTCGGTCTTTCCTGATCTGTGGCCGACCAAAGGTGGTACGATCAGCTCTCCCTACGGTGGACGTACGGGACCGATCGGTGGCGGTTACGACTGGCATCCCGGGGTTGACATTGCTGTTGAATTCGGCGAGCCGGTTTACGCCAGTGCGATGGGGACGGTAGAGGTTGCCGGTTGGAACGGCGGTTATGGACGCTATGTACGTATCGATCACGGCAACGGTTATGAAACTGCTTACGGGCATATGAGCGGGATTGCCGTTGCGCCCGGTCAAAGCGTGCGTAAGGGTGAGATCATCGGCTTTGTCGGCAGCAGCGGATATAGTACCGGCCCGCATGTGCATTTTGAGGTTTTTGTCGATGGGCAGAACGTTGACCCGATGTATATGCTGAAAATCGGCCAGCGGCTGAATAAATAGCAGTAAAGAAAGGCATTGTTTCCTTGGGGAAATAATGCCTTTTCTATGTTTAAGGACAGATAAAGCTTGCCTGAGAGCATAAAAATACTTTATGATAGAAAGAAAAGGACAGAACAGGCAGATGCAGTTGACCAGGATAAAAGGAGGCAGAGGCAATGGAATTGCGGATACTGAGGTATTTTCTGGCAGTGGCACGTGAGGAGAATATCACAAAAGCGGCTGAGCTGCTGCATATCACGCAGCCGACATTGAGCCGACAGCTGGCACAGTTAGAGGAAGATGTGGGAGTAACGCTGTTTTCGCGCGGCGCGCGTAAGGTGACGTTGACTGACGAAGGAATGCTGCTGCGCCGGCGGGCCGAGGAGATCGTTGATCTGGCAGATAAAACGGAAAAGAACTGACAGAACGCGACGAGCTGATCAACGGCGTAGTATCGGTGGGCTGCGGCGAGTTGGCTTCCGTACAGGTCATTGCTGAAATGTTCCGGGCTTTTAAAGAAAAGTATCCTGCTGTAACTTACGAATTATATGCCGGTAATGCGGATTATACTAATGAACGTATCGAAAAAGGTCTGTCAGATATTGCTTTGTTTCTGGAACCTGTGGATATTGACAGGTATGATTTTATCCGTCTGGGGGTCAAAGAACGCTGGGCCGTGCTGCTGCCTGCCGAAGATCCGCTGGTGCAAAAGGGCTTTGTTACGGCGGCAGATCTGGTGGGGAAGGAGCTGATTTTTCCCGCACGGCTGAAAGTGCAAAATGAGCTGGTCAGCTGGTTTGGTGATTATTTTCCGCAGGTCAGGGTTCCGTATACCTGCAATATGAGTACGAATGCTTCGATAATGGTACGGAACGGGCTGGGATATGCTTTTCATATTGAGGGTTCACGGCCTTTTTTGGACCGCTCACAGGTCTGTTCGCTGCCGCTGTATCCTGAACTTGCTGCTACTACAGTGCTGGCCTGGAAAAAACGACAGCCTTTCAGTGTAACGACGACGAAATTTATTGAGTTTGCCAAAAATTTTGTGAAAACATATAACAATAGGGAACAGTGAAGATAAAAGCAATAGCAGACAGTTGCAGCTGAATCAGAGGCTGTGGTCAGAAAGTGTAAGTGCAGATCACCAGAAGTGATTGCGCTTGCACTTTTTTTATTTGTACAGTCGTGGAAAATCAATGCCTAAAAGGCATTGATGGATATGAGAAATAGGTATTATACATATAAGAAAGAATAATTTATAATGAAAGTGATCCGGGAACACGTGTTATGGAAAAGTTTAAAGAGAGAATTTTTAGTGGGGCTGAGTAGCTATGGAAAAGATGCAGAAATGTACGCAGGAGAATTTACAGCAGATTCTGCAGTCGGCAGAACAGCGGCCGGAGCGGTTAAAAGCAGCTTTAAATATCATTGAGCACAGCGATAATACAGAGGAACAGAAAATCAAGCTGCTGAAAAATCTGCGCTTTTATCTGCTGGATGATATCCATTTTAAACAACAGCTGCTGGATAATGTAGATTACAGTATTTATCAGCTCAGGCATAATCACTGTGAGGAGGAGTAAAAATGACGATTCGGGAAATTGCCGCAAAAACCAATATGTCAACTGATACTTTAAGATATTATGAAAGGATCGGGCTGCTGCCTCCGGTGCCACGGAATGCGGCCGGGATCCGCAATTATGATGAGTATTTTGTAAATTTTATCAATTTTATCAAAAAGCTGAAAGCCAGCGGGATGTCATTGGAACATATCATTGATTATATTCGGCTGGCAGAAATGGGTGATGCTACGATACAGGAGCGTAAAAAGCTGCTGGCAGAGGCTCGTGAAACGCTGCTTGATAAAATCAACAGTTTGCAGTTGGTTGCGGAACTGGCAGATTATCAGCTGAGAAATTATGAGAATTTGTTACAGCCGGAAACATATGCTTTATTAAACAGGCATCCGGCTTCGAAAGCACTAGCAATCTGATCCAGAAGTTGATAAACAAATGATTTATTATGAGGAGGAAAATAATATGAAATTTTGGCAGAGATTCAACAAAAACACTTTTAGAGGAATAGCTGCGGCTCTGGTTGTGGCTGCTGCGGTCATGGGCGGTACAGATGCAGCTTTGGCAGCCGGTGAGCCTGTAACAGAGGAACAGACAAAGATAATCAGCGCGTCGCTGCTGCAGGCAGGTGGTACAGTATTTCCTATCGGTAATGATAATGCGGCTTATGCCAGATATTTTACCGGACAGAGCTTTCTTTTTCCCATGGCTAACGATACTGTAAGTGTGTCTAACGTGACTTTTGCTCCGTCCTGTATCAATAACTGGCATACTCACAGCGGTTCGTGTCAGGTCCTGGTCGGGGTATCAGGCCGTGGATATTATCAGATCTGGGGACAGGATCCGGTAGAAATGAAAGCCGGTGAAAGTGTGACGATCCCGGAAGGGACTAAACACTGGCATGGCGCTGCCGGCAACAGCTGGTTCCAGCATCTGTCGATTATGAGCAAGGGTGCAGGTACTACCTGGCTGGAGCCTGTTGACCAGAATGTTTACAGTCAGCTTAAATAAATATACGAAAATGAGTTAAGCATAGTACAGTAATAAAAACTCAGACTTTCATAATTTATGGAAGTCTGAGTTTTTGCAGTTATATATAATTCAGCAACGAAAAATAAACAGTGATCAGCCTAATTTACGTTCTACCATTTTAACGAGGACCGCAGTACCGCTGGGCAGAGCTTCTTTGTTCAGCTGCATATCCTGATGATGCAGGCCCGGAGCTGCAGCTGCGCCGACACCGAAGTAAGCAGCTTTGATATGGGGATATTTATTAACAAAGTAGTGGAAATCCTCACCGCCGGGGTTAACGAGTTCTTTCGCAAGTTTTTCTTCGCCTACTGCTTCGACGATACATTCTGCAACTTCTGCAGTCAGTTCGTCATCGTATTCAGCAGCGGGGATCACACCGCCGGGAGTAGTGACTTCGGCAGTAGCCCCAAGAGCAGCGGCAGCATTGGTAACTGCACGGCGCAGTTTTTCCAGCAGTTCGGTCATAGCTTCGTTGGTTTGTGCGCGGGCATCGACGATCATTTCAACTTTATCAGGAATGATATTGGGGGCTACGCCGCCGCCTTTGATGCCGGTAACTTTACAGGACCAGGGAATGATAGGATTGATTTTAATAGCCGTAATCGCATTGATAGCGACAGCGGCTGCCTCGATTGCGTTGACACCCAGGTGCGGACGTGCGCCGTGACTGGATAAACCGTTGATAACGACGTTAACGAAGGTGCTGGAAGCATGGCGCACTGCTGGCGACATTTCGCCGTAGGCAATGTCCTGTACAGGACGGATGTGCAGACCAAGAGCGATATCGACGTCTTCAATTACGCCGGCATCAATAACTGCCAAAGCGCGTTTTAAGGTTTCTTCACCCTGTTGGAACAGGATGCGCAGGGTGCCGCGTTTAACCTTGCCTACCAGCTCGGAGGCAGCGGCTAAAGCATGGCGGAATGGGCATCGTGGCCGCAGGCATGAATATTTTTCTTTTCGCCGTCGATCAGAAGGGCAGTGCGTCCATATCGGCACGCAGCATCATTACAGGTCCGGGCTCTGAGCCTTTGATTTCGCCGATAACGCCGGTGCCGCCGATGTTACGGGTAACTTTGTAGCCCATTGTTTCTAATTTATCTGCCAGATAGGCAGAGGTTTTAAACTCTTCAAAACCAAGTTCAGGAATTTGATGTAAGTCGTCATAAATATTACGCGGATCTAATTTGTTCATAATGCATCGTTCCTTTGTTTTCAAAAATTAAAGCGGGCTTTAAAAACGCTTTAAAATAATTATAGCATCAACATGCCTAAGAAGCAAAAAAGGCACAGCTTTTGCTGTGCCTTTAAATATAAAGATTTATTTACCGAGGATGATTGAAGTCAGAGTGATGGGATCGACATATTTGCCGTCTTTATAGACGCGCATGTTACCGCTGGCGATTTCGTCGATCAGAATTACTTCGTCGTTGTTGTAACCAAATTCAAATTTGATATCGTATAGATCCAGACCCATTTTTGCCAGGTCTGCAGCAACGATTTTAGTGATTTTAAGGGTTTGTTCCTTCATACTGTTGAACATTTCCTGGCTCATGATGCCGAGAG
>ENA-OQEX01001168-OQEX01001168.1-human-gut-metagenome-genome-assembly--contig:-NODE-1168-length-10633-cov-6.031315_pt1 | contig 10633 bp, 8 predicted proteins | sample MGYA00242802_ERZ504649 | MGnify/ENA primary metagenome ERZ504649 (study PRJEB26092, sample SAMD00036194) | human gut metagenome | host: Homo sapiens | study: EMG produced TPA metagenomics assembly of... | reverse complement strand
GAAACCGATCTGCATCCCTTGTTCCACGGCTCGCTGGACATGAGTGTGGACAATGGCGCTTACGAGGAAGCGACTGTGTACCTGATGAAGAACACCAACAACATCCGTGTGGTGCTTCAGCAGATGAACGGCGGCGAGGTGGACGACAAGAACTTTACTTTCCGTATTACGGATGACAACACCTTGTTTGCTCCCGATAACAGTCTGATAAGCAATGGCGGACAAGTCTATGCTCCATGGGCACAAGGGCAACGTACAGTGGGAGTGACAGAAGAAGGTGATGAAACAGTGACAGTGGCATACGCCGAGTTTTCTACCTCGCGACTGGTTGCCGGCAATCATACGCGCCTGACCATCACCCGTAATAGTGACAATGCGCAGGTACTGAACATTCCGCTGAACGAGTATCTGCTGCTACTGAAGAGTGATCACTTCGACAAAATGGGTGATCAGGAATTCCTGGACCGTGAAAATAACTGGTCATTGATATTTTTCTTGGATAATAATCACAATTGGATACGTACCCATATTGTTGTCAATGACTGGATAGTAAGAATTAATGATGCAGAATTATGAGAATAAAGGATTGGGGATATACCGTGGCCGTGCTGGGCGTCTGCTTCCTCCTGATGTGCGGATGTGACAGCAGAAGTGATGAGGGGCTTTCGTTATCTAACGGGCCTGATGCGGTCTATCTGGATATCAATGTCGCCCTGAGAGATGCTTCCGCATCCGGACGTTCTGTTTCCGGACGTGCGGAGGAAGAAATGTATGGTGAGGTGACGGAAGCCGAGAAGATGCATACGCTGCGTGTCATTCTGGTTCGTCCGGATGGCAGGGTGGAACATAATGTCTATCTTGATTTGAAGAATGCTTCTGTGAGCGACCGGTATGGAAAAATCCGCCTGAAGGTGCAGGGCAATGAGGAAAAGACTATTTACCTGCTGGGTAACGAGGGGAGTGCTTCGGTGGAACTTCCCGCTGTGGAGGGTGAGGTGTCTCGGGTATCCAAAGCTTGGGGCGACTTTAAACCCGGAGACAAATTTCTTGCCAAGGAGCAGATGGCAGGGCTTGTGTTGTCGTTTGACAATGTGGGGGCTTTCGATAAAACTCACCCGCTACCTATGAGCGAATGTCATACGGTGATGCTGGATGACGAAGGTCTGGAACCTGACAATGGGGAGCAGGGACAGACCGGTGAAGAGGGTGAGAAAGTGGTACTGAAAAAGAAGGAGATCACATTGAAACTTACCCGTGCTGCCGTAAAATTCACGTATGAGATAACGAACAAGAGTAGCCGGGATTACTGGTTGAGTGTAATCAGAATAGATAAGTCGGCTTCTCATGAATATCTTCTGCCTAATGGTATGACGTACGATGATGCGGAAAATGTGACTGATTTCCAAGTACCGGCAGCTAAATATACACCGTTTAATCAGCTATACAAGGAGAATAAGAAATTGACAGCAAAATCAACGGAGCCGGTCAAACTACCTTCATTCTACCTGTCGGAAGGAAAGTATGAGAATGCCAATGACACATATTCAGATAATACGAATGGCAATAATTATAAGACTTCCTACAAGACCGCTATTACGCTGGATACAAAGGATAATAGTGGTGAGGTGTTAGGCGACAGGGTCGGAAACACTTCCTTCGGGGAGTTCACCTTGGAAAGTTTCTTTCCGAATCTTTCTGCTTTGCCTCGCAATACCCATGTGGTGGTGCGCATCACCATCAATGATGCGAATGACATATCATGGCAGGTGGATTTGCGTCCATACGGCGAAGTGGTACTTGAACCTGAATTTGGAATATAATGAAAATAAGGAGAAGAGAATGATGAAAAATAAAGCGATGCGTTGTGTTTGGTTGGTATGCGGTCTGTTGATGCTTGCCGTTACCTCGTGCAAGGACGATCTGCTGTACACGGACGGGGAACCTATTCCCGAAGGAGAAACCACAATAATAGCACAGGTGGACTTCCGGCCACTGGTGGAGGGGCTTGCGGGCAAATCGCGTACGGCGGGTGATGCTATCAAGTCCATTCAGGATTTGTGTGTGTTGTTGTATGACACGGAAGGAAATTTTGTAGAGGGACATTCGTTGGAATCGATAAGCAATGCAAACCCGACTGATGGACAGTTTTATGTGAATGAGGTAACACGCAAGGATGGGGATGCACCTGATGGTGGCACTATAGCCGAAACGAAAACCCCACAAGCGAATCTCAAATTGACCATTCCTTACGGACGTTATTACATCTATGCGGTAGCCAATATGGGAGAGGACTTTAAGAAGGCGGTTCAGGCGCATGGGAAGGAAAATGGTGCTGCAGAGGAGGTTGCAAAGTATAAGACAGCTATTGCAACGAAAGAAGGATTAAAAAGCATTTCTCTTACTTGGGATGTTGCTGATGTGGCTAAGAACAGTCAGATGTTCGGTCATTTCACCATAGTGGGGCAAGAGAATAACAGTGAATTGATCACTATCAATAAAAAGGGCATGAAGTTGCATTCCTGGATACGCCGTGCAGCTTCCAAGGTAACGATTGCATACGATGGCAGTAAACTGGAAGAGGGTGTTTTCATTTATTTGAAATCGGTGACCATAAAGGACATCCCGCAGAATTGTTGTCTGGGACAGGATAATCCTGCAGTTCCGGAAAACTATCAACCGAAGGATAGGGACGAAGGAGTAAAGCTTGATTTGATAAAAAATGGTGAAACCATAAAATATTATGAAGGTGACACCGAGCCGACTATAAGTGATTTTAAGGAAACATACGAAGCCCGTATTACGAAGGGGAAACCTCTATTCGGCAGTAAAGAACAGGGTGAAAACGCATATCATCCCAAAAAGTTGGCGGATGTGCATACCGAAATTACCAACGCTCTTTATTTTTATGAGAATATGCAGGGTAAGGGTAAAGAAGGTACTCCTAGTGATAAACGTCAGGTGGTTGCAAATACCCTTAATAAGACCGAACCGACCTATCCTAACGGAGGTCAAGAGAACAATGAAGCATGGAAAGATGCCAAGCCATACGGAACCTATATAGAAGTGGATGCTTTTTATGTTTCTATCAATGATAAGAAAGTGGGTAGAGGTCCTATCAAGTACCGCTTTATGTTAGGAAAAGATGTGATAACCGATTATAATGCGGAGCGTAACCATCACTACAAACTGACTTTGAAGTTCAAGGGATATGCCAATGATGCAGACTGGCATATAGAGTATGAAGAACCGGAGCCGGGTATCGAGGTTCCGAATCCTTATTATATCTCTTATCTTTATAACCGTACGATGAATCTTCCGGTAAAGATTAATACGGGAGGAGGTACACTTACGTCTTTAAAAGCTGAGATTCTCACGAATAATTGGGCACCGTATGGAACACTTCCTTTGGCGAAAGGTGGGTTGGATTATGCCAGACAATATGATTATGCTGAAAATCCAAGTAACTCATCGCTAAATCAACCATGGAATGGATTTCTTTCACTTCGTAAAACTGCTGCCAGAGTTCTAGCTTGTAATCAAGAAGGGAATGCTAAGGATCAGGTACCTCCGGTCTACCAGAAGGAGCAATGGTAAATATCAGTAGCAATAAGGACTATTATGAGACAACAAATAAAGGAGTTCGTAAATATGTAGTGGGAAATGGAACACATGAGGAAGCAGACGGTAATTACAGTATAACTGAAAATGACGATCATTTACTTGCTTCTATTCCTTTATATACTCGCGCCAAACAGATGCATATTAAAACGGGTTATACAGGAAATAATCCGTATGTGGCTTATCAGCGGCATGCAAAAGTTAAAATTACCGCTACGGTAAAAGTGTCAGACATAGAACATACACTTGAAGAAACTGTCGATATATATCAAGTACGAAGACTTGTGAATCCCAAAGGCATTTATAGAAGCAATAACAAAAATGAGCCTTTTCATGTAACTTTATTGCGATTGCCAAGGGAAAATGCAACAGAGTTTATTCCTTTTTCATCCGAAGGACCTTGGAAAGCGTATGTTGTAAATGCACAAACAGAGCTGATAGAGGAGATCCCCCTTATACAGATCCTAATCGTGGATTTATCAGTCTTTCTGTTTCAGATACAGAAAATACAAGTCAGGATGAAAAGGGGGTTATACATGGTGTTACTGGTTCGGATATTAAATTTGATATTAATTTTAATGGAACAATAGCAGCGGATGCCCCCAATAGGAATGCGATAGTGCGTGTGGAATATCATAATTACACCTGCGAACATCTTATTTTCGTGCACCAAGGAAACCGGCCGCAGAAGTTGTTATCCGACAAGCCGGCATGGCATGTGTCGAATCTGGTCAGCAAGAATAGGGAAGCTTCTAATCCGTTGGATGAAGGCTCTTTGTTTAAATATAAAAATCTTGATCAGCCTATTGCTGCAAAGAATCAGTATTCCAGTAAGATTCCAATGATAGATGTAACCTCCAAGGATTTCCCTGATCCTGTATCAAATCAGAATAGGTATGAATTGGTAGGTGGTGAAATCAAGAAGTGGATGGAGATAACAAATCAGCCTGCAAATAATAAAGAGGCTTCTTGGGGGCTTGACTTGACGAGTACTCGTATTGCTCAAATAGAGGATTATGAGGCATTGTTTGAAAACGAAATGATTGCGCAAGGTTATGGTGTGCTTTATGGGGATGAATCTACGGAACCCAAAACAAACATTGTGGATGCATACGGATATCAAGAAGATCAAGCATATTACTTCGGTGGAAGTGCTATAAAAGACCGTGGAATACGTGGATGCTTTGTTTATAATAGAAATACGGGTAATCATATCTTTCTTCCGGTGGGGGCTTCCGGATATGGTCATAGAAAAGCTAAAGAAGGAAATGGAGTTCTGCGTTATTCTTGCGGGCAAACTCAAATATTCCCAACGAATCCTAATGGATTCTATACTGATGCATCTACCGCTCCGTTATTTTATGACCTCTATATGCGGCCCGGTGCTATTTATTGGACAGAGGATGTTACTGGAACAGGAACATGGGGAACGACTGTAGGTTGGGATATTAATTATTTTACATTTGACTTTAACAGAATATATGAGGCTAATGTGTTTAATGGAAATAACAGTGACGCCTGCTTCATCCGTTGCGTAGAAGATCCAAATTAGTTTCTTTTTAGGCAAATATAAACAGGACAATCGCATCCAAAGTTGCTGGAACTTGGATTCGATTGTCCTGTATGTTGTTCATGTACGTGCGTGAATGTTTGCAAATATTTCTGGTGACGCTCTTCTCTTAAAGTTTCATTTTCTGCTGCCACTGCTACCACCCTATGTGTAGGGTGTTCTTGAAAACTACCGGGATTAACGATGCAGCACATTTACAATTTCCACCACATACATCTTGTGAAAACCACCGTGCGATTCCCCGTACCATCGGTCTGTAATGCTCTTGTCGATAAAGTTTCTGGGCTTGATCAGGTCGGCATACAATTTCTTGCATTCAAAAGTCAGCCGCGCCTGCTCAAAAATAATGCTCCCGTTCTCGGTGAACAAGGGAGATAGTCCTGTCGCTTTTACTTTATCCATGTCACGTCCCGATTTGGAACCGCATATTTTATGCACTTCTTTATGCTCTTCACCTAGAAAAGAGAGAGTGAGATAGTCATTCTGCTCTATAAAGTCGAATGTATAACGCTCGGGGCGGATAAAGATAAAGGCTACCGGACGGTTCCATAGAAATCCTGTACCTCCCCAGTTTGCCGTCATAGTGTTGAATTTGTCTTTGGTACCGGCAGTTACCAACATCCATTCCTTGCTGATTGTTTCGAACAGATTGTCAGTCAGTTCGTTTACTTTTATTTCTTTCATTGTTTCCGTATTTTTAGCTAGTACAAAGATATAATTTTTTCTTTTACTGTTTCAGATTAAATTTGCTAATTATTATCTTTGCGAGAAATATTAATTTAAAAAAAGAAAGGACGATACAGTGGTAAATGATGTAGTTTTAACCCCGATGATGAAGCAGTTTTTTGAGTTGAAGGCAAAGCATCCCGATGCGATTATGCTATTCAGGTGCGGGGATTTTTATGAAACTTATTCAGAAGACGCTATTGTTGCCTCAGAGATTTTGGGTATTACGCTGACTAAGCGGGCCAATGGACAGGCAAAGAGCGTAGAAATGGCCGGCTTTCCTTTCCATGCATTGGACACGTATTTGCCCAAGCTGGTACGTGCCGGCAAGCGGGTGGCTATTTGTGACCAATTGGAAGATCCCAAGATGACTAAGAAACTGGTGAAGCGCGGTATCACCGAATTGGTGACCCCGGGTGTAGCATCAATGACAATGTTCTTTCTTACAAAGAAAATAATTTTCTGGCTGCCGTTCATTTTGGGAAAGCTAGTTGTGGTGTGGCCTTCCTTGATATCTCTACCGGTGAATTCCTTACCGCAGAGGGGCCTTTTGACTATATAGACAAGTTATTAAATAATTTCGCCCCCAAAGAGGTGCTTTTCGAACGTGGTAAACGGGGGATGTTTGAAGGAAATTTCGGAAGCAAGTTTTTTACTTTTGAGTTGGATGACTGGGTGTTTAATGAAAGTTCCTCGCGCGAGAAGCTGTTGAAGCACTTTGAGACCAAGAACTTAAAAGGTTTCGGGGTGGAGCATCTTAAGAATGGTATTGTAGCTTCGGGCGCTATTTTGCAATACCTCAATATGACGCAGCATTATCAGATCGGTCATATTACTTCTCTTTCTCGTATAGAGGAAGACCGTTATGTGCGTCTGGATAAGTTCACGGTACGGAGCTTGGAACTCATAGGTAGCATGAATGAGGGCGGAACCAGTCTGCTGGATGTGATCGACCGCACTATCAGCCTATGGGAGCCGTCTGCTAAAACGCTGGGTAGTCTTTCCGTTGAAAGATGAGAAGCCTGTCAATGAGCGTCTGGATGTAGTGGAATACTTCTTCCGCGAGCCGGATTTCAAAGAGTTCATAGAAGAGAAACTACATCTGATAGGAGATTTGGAACGTATTGTTTCGAAAGCTGCCGTAGGACGAATCTCTCCACGCGAGGTGGTGCAACTTAAAGTAGCTTTGCAAGCCATCGAGCCGATTAAGAATGCCTGTTTGAATGCGGATAACGGGAGTCTCCGCCGTATTGGGGAACAACTGAATTTATGTCTGTCTATCCGTGAAAAGATAGCGAAAGAGGTTAAGAATGATCCTCCTTTGCTGGTGAATAAAGGTGGTGTGATAGCAGACGGGGTGAATGCAGAACTGGATGAACTACGGCAGATAGCTTTTTCCGGCAAGGATTATCTGCTTAAAGTACAGCAACGTGAAAGTGAGCTGACCGGCATTCCCAGCTTGAAAATTGCTTATAACAATGTGTTTGGTTACTATATTGAGGTGCGTAACACGCATAAGGACAAGGTACCTGCCGACTGGATCCGTAAACAGACACTGGTGAATGCGGAACGCTATATTACTCAGGAACTGAAAGAATACGAAGAAAAGATCTTGGGTGCCGAAGATAAGATTTTAGTACTTGAAACAAAGCTCTATAACGAATTGGTGATCGCTTTGGCAGAGTTTATTCCCGCCATTCAGATTAATGCCAATCAGATTGCCCGTTTGGACTGCCTGCTGGCTTTTGCGAATGTGGCGAGAGAGAACAATTATATCCGTCCTGTTGTGGAGGACAGTGAGGTGATTGACATCAGGCAAGGCCGTCATCCTGTCATCGAGAAGCAGCTTCCGGTAGGGGAGAAGTATATTGCCAATGATGTCTTTCTGGACTCGGAAACCCAGCAAATCATTATCATTACCGGTCCCAATATGGCGGGTAAGTCGGCTTTGCTACGCCAGACTGCGCTGATTACCTTGTTGGCGCAGATGGGTAGTTTTGTTCCTGCCGAAAGTGCGCGGATCGGTATGGTGGATAAAATATTCACCCGTGTGGGAGCCAGCGATAATATTTCTGTGGGCGAATCTACCTTTATGGTTGAAATGAATGAGGCGGCAAATATTTTGAACAACCTTTCTAGCCGCAGTTTGGTGCTGTTTGATGAGTTGGGGCGCGGAACCTCCACTTATGATGGTATTTCCATTGCTTGGGCTATTGTGGAGCATATTCACGAGCATCCTAAAGCCAAGGCACGTACACTGTTTGCCACTCATTATCATGAGTTGAACGAGATGGAGAAATCTTTCAAGCGCATCAAGAATTATAATGTATCTGTGAAGGAGATAGATAATAAAGTGATTTTTCTGCGCAAACTGGAACGTGGCGGCAGCGAACATTCTTTCGGTATTCATGTGGCAAAGATGGCAGGTATGCCGAAAAGTATTGTGAAGCGTGCCAATGATATTCTGCATCAACTGGAAACGGACAACCGCCAGCAGGGCATTGCCAAGCCTACGGCTGAGATAGCGTCCGGCCGGAGCGGAATGCAGCTCAGCTTCTTCCAGTTGGATGATCCGGTATTGGGTCAGATACGGGATGAGATTCTGAATTTGGATGTCAATAATCTGACCCTCTTGAAGCATTGAATAAGCTGAATGATATCAAGAAGATAGTAAAAGGCAAATAAATGCTTCATTTTTCATTAACCATTAATTACTAACCATTAATCATTATCATGAAACACCTACTAACCTTATGGATGTTGGCCTTGTGTCTATGTGTTTCGGCCAAGGAAACATGTCCGAAAGTAATTCCCGCCCTGCAAGAGTGGAAGGGGGAAGTGGAAAACTCGTATTGCCTGCTGAAGGCAGTATTGTTGTAGCTCCTGCCGATGAGGCGGCACTGAAAAGTGTGGCGACTGTGCTGGCACAGGACTTGAAAGACCTGTTGGATTGGAACTACACCATTAGGACCGGGAAACCGGGAAAGAATGATATTTATCTTTCATTGATGAAACCCGACAAACAATTGGGAGAGGAAGGGTATGTGCTGACTGCTGGACGCTATGCCGGTATCGAAGCGCCGGCTCGTCAGGGAGCCTTTTGGGGAACCCGGAGTTTGTTGCAGATTCTTTATAATGAAAAAGGACAGTTGCCCAAAGGAGTTGCCCGTGACTGGCCGCAATATCCCAGTCGTGGCTTCATGCTGGATGTGGGCCGCAAGTTCTTCACAATGGATTTCCTGCGGCAATATGTCAAAATACTATCGTTCTATAAACTGAATGAATTTCAGATCCATCTCAATGACAATGGTTTTGTACAGTTCTTTGATAACGACTGGAACAAGACCTACGCTGCTTTCCGCCTGGAGAGTGAACGTTTTCCGGGGCTGACCGCCAAGGATGGTTCTTATACCAAGAAAGAATTCACCGACCTGCAACGTCTGGGCATGGAATATGGTGTGAATGTGATTCCGGAGATTGATATTCCGGCTCATTCATTGGCCTTTACACATTATAAACCCGAGATAGGCAGTGATAAATATGGAATGGATCATTTGGATTTATACAAGGAGGAAACCTATCGTTTTGTAGATTCTTTGCTGGATGAGTATCTTTCTGGCGAGAAACCGGTTTTCATAGGTCCCGATGTACATATCGGTACAGACGAGTACAATGCCAAGGAAGCTGAAAAATTCCGCTATTTTACAGACCGGTATCTGAAGTATATAGAGAAATACGGGAAGAATGTCCGTATGTGGGGAGCACTGCGCTGGTTGAAAGGAAACACTCCGGTGAAAGCAGATAATGTGACTATCAATGCCTGGTCATACGACTGGATTGATCCTAATGCTTCTTTGAAAGACGGATATAAGATTATCAATACGTGTGATGCTTATCTTTATATTGTTCCGGCTGCCGGATATTATCGTGATTTCCTGGACACGAAATGGCTGTATGAGCAATGGCGTGTGGGTAAAGTGAATCCTAAGGAAGAGTTGCCTGAAGGAACTCCGGGACTGTTGGGAGGTATGTTTGCCGTATGGAATGACCATTGTGGCAACGGTGTGTCACAACAGGATGTGCATTTCCGTACATTCCCAGCCGCCCAGGTACTGGCCGAGAAAATGTGGAGAGGTAAGAATGAAATGGTTTCTTACGAAGAATTTGAGAAATTGTGCAAACAGATGCCTGAAGCTCCCGGTATCAACCTGCTGGGGCGTGTGCAGGGTGAGGTAGTCTTTCCGGGGCAGAATGAAGAACTGTCTTTGAACGGTACGGACAGCATTGCCACTATGTTGCCGGAAATAGGCTATCCATACGCGGTAGAATTTGAAATAAATCCGGACAAAGAACAAAATATCAACGGTATTTTGTTTAAAGGCCCTCATTCCACCGTATATGCAATTGGGAAAATAAGGGAAAGCTGGCTTTCAGCCGTGACGGCTATACGTTTGTATTCCACGCTGCTACACTGCCTGCCGGAGCATGGACGAAGGTACGCATAGAGGGAGACCACAAAGGTACTACTCTTTACATAAACGGTGAGAAAGCGGAACGTTTGGAAGGACGTGTCAAACAGTTTTACAACTATACTCATAAACGCAAGGACAAGATGTATATGCAGGAAACTTTGGTGTTTCCCATGCGGCAGATAGGGGATGTGCAGAATGGGTTCAGAGGGAAGTTGCGGAATATAAATTGCATGCAATAAAAGATATT
>ENA-OQEX01001167-OQEX01001167.1-human-gut-metagenome-genome-assembly--contig:-NODE-1167-length-10635-cov-11.122859_pt1 | contig 10635 bp, 10 predicted proteins | sample MGYA00242802_ERZ504649 | MGnify/ENA primary metagenome ERZ504649 (study PRJEB26092, sample SAMD00036194) | human gut metagenome | host: Homo sapiens | study: EMG produced TPA metagenomics assembly of... | reverse complement strand
GACGCGGGGACACCGATGAGTCCGGGGTAAAGGAAAAGCCGCCATCCGTTCCGCATTCATATACGGCAAACGATTCGCGGCTTTGCGTAAGTTGATGGCTATGGTGAGCGATTCATGCGACGTCGACCGCGGATGGGCCATCGGTACATCCCGGCATAAGGCGTGTCCCCGCTACACCAGCATCGAGAATAGGGCCATTTGTGGATTGGCAAACAGAACATTGCCGACGAACGACCCACGGCAGGTGCGTGCGATGAACATCGCGTAGCGATACAGGTTCATGGCATCTCCTTGATGGGTCTTCGTACGGCAGACATCGAGAAGCTATCATCATTCAGATCGACGGTGAAACCCACGCATGCCCGACAATACACAAAATCTTTACAAAAGGATTGGGCTTACCGCATACGATCCGCCTGGGTAGCGGTCCGAGGATGAATCAGGGGCGAGACAAGGGTTGCGTCTCGTGTTTCCGTCATGATGTCTGGCAAAATAGTGAAGCCGGACATGCGAGGCATCGGCCGGAATCGGAAAGGGGCAAATCATGCGAGTTCTCGGCAATATCCTGTGGATCATTCTTGGTGGGTTGGCCATCGCAATCGGATGGGCATTGGTGGGACTGATTCTGTGCATCTCCATCATCGGCATCCCGCTCGGCATTCAAGCGTTCAAGATGGCGGGACTCACCCTGACGCCGTTTGGCAAAACCGTGCAATACGGCGGCGGAGTCGGCTCTGCCTTGGCCAACATCCTGTGGGTGGTGCTGGTCGGCTGGTGGATGGCGCTCGGCTATCTGGGAGCCGGCGTACTCAACTGCATCACCATTATCGGTATTCCGTTCGGATTGCAATCGTTCAAGATGGCCAAGCTCGCACTCTGGCCATTCGGAGCGGAAATCGTCAACCTGTAGATTCCAAATACTACAAAGCCGCCAAAGCAACCCTTGACGAGGCGGTCACCGACGTCAACAATTGGATTGACCAGCAAGCCGCCAAGGCCGAATAATAAAACACACATTATGCTGCTGCAGCAGCCAGTCCTTGCAGAACAATGTCATGACAAAGGCCTGAGAAGACGACTTCTCAGGCCTTATCCGTGCCGCTCATCAGTCGCTTGTAGCGACAGCTCCCCTCAAAGAGGGGAGCCAGAGAAACACTTACTTCGAGATGTTGAACTTGAACTCCACAATATCTCCGTCGGCCATGACGTAGTCGCGGCCTTCCTGACGGAGCTTGCCTTCCTCCTTGATCTTCGTCATGGAGCCTTCGGCGGCAACGAAATCGTCATAGGAGACGATATCGGCTTGATGAAGCCCTTTTCGAAGTCGGTGTGGATCACGCCGGCGGCCTGCGGGGCGGTGTAGCCTTGTGGATCTGCCATGCGCGCACTTCCTTCTCGCCTGCGGTGAGGAAGGTGGACAGACCGAGCGTGTCGTAGCCGACGCGTGCCAGCTGGTCGAGGCCGGATTCCTCAAGGCCGGCGTCGGCGAGCATTTCGCGCGCGTCGTCCTCGTCGAGTTCGGTCAGGTCGGCTTCGAATTGCGCGTTGAGGAAGATGGCCGGAGCCGGAGCCACGGAGGCGGCGAGCTTGGTCTTGAGATCCTGGTTCTGCAGTTCGGAATCGTCCACGTTGAACACGTAGATGAACGGCTTGGCGCTCATCAGGTGCAGGTCGTAGACGGAGTCCTTGTCGAAGCGGCCTTCGCGGGCGGCCTTGTCGATGGTCTCACCGGCTTCGAGGATCTCCTTGGCCTGCTTGACGGCGTCCATGTAGGCCGGCTCGATCTTCTTGCCGCGCAGATCCTTCTCCAGCTTCGGCAGCGCGTTCTCGATGGTCTGCAGGTCGGCGAGGATGAGCTCGGTGTTGATGGTGTCGATGTCGTCGGCCGGATCGACCTTGCCGTTGACGTGGACGATGTCGTCGTCTTCGAAGGCGCGTACGACCTCGCAGATCGCGTCGGCCTCGCGGATGTTGGCGAGGAACTTGTTGCCCAGGCCTTCGCCTTCGGAGGCGCCCTTGACGATGCCTGCGATGTCGACGAAGGTGACGGTTGCCGGCACGATCTTCTCGGTGTGCACGAGCTTGGCGAGCACCGGCAGACGGTTGTCCGGCAGCGGCACGATGCCGGTGTTCGGCTCGATGGTGGCGAACGGATAGTTTTCCGCCAACACGTTGTTACGGGTCAATGCGTTGAACATGGTGGACTTGCCGACGTTCGGCAGTCCGACGATTCCGATAGTAAGAGACATGGTTCCTTAGTTTAGTATTAGGCTTCGATGGCGTCGACCGCTTTGATCACGGCACCACGGAACGCGCTTTCCTCCAACGATGCGACACCCTTGATGGTGGTGCTCCTGGAGAGCAGACGGCGTCCTTCATGGCACCCGGATGCATTTCGTCGGCCAAATAGAGCGCACCCACGCCTTCCACCATTTTGGCGGCCAGACGGTAGGCGGTGGCGCGTTGCAGACCGTATTTCACGCCCGCGTCGCCGAGCGCCTCGATGTACATGTCGGTGAATGCGGGCGCGCAGCCGGCGATGCACATGCCGATGCCCATATGCGCGGAGTCGACGCGTTCGATGAGGCTGATCGATGAGAACAGCTTTTCGAACGTCTCGTTTTGCGCGTCGGTCAGCGTGTTGTCGGTTTCCGTGACGAGCACGCCTTTGCCGACGGCCATCGGCGTGTTCGGAATGGTGCACTGGATGTGCATCGCGCCGAAATCGGCGCCGAACAGTTCACGGTATCTGGCGAGATCCCAGCCTGCCGCAATGGATACGACGAATGTGCTTTCGTTAGCGAGCGCGCCGGCGATTGGTTTGATGACGCTTTCAATCTGGTACGGTTTGATGGCGATGATGACAACGTCGGCCGCGTCTGCGACTTCGGCAGCGGTGCGCAGCGGTGTGGCACCAACCTTCGCCGTGGTTTTCTCCAGTTTGTCGTAATGCGCGGCGCACGCCACGATGTCAGTACCGTCGATTGCACCTGCCGCGACAAGTCCTTCGGCAATGGCCTGTGCCATGTTGCCGTATCCGATGAATCCGATGGTTGGGTTGGACATGGTTTCTCCTTGTTGTTCCCGGTTCCTATTTGATATCGATATATGGATGGATTGTCTGTGTCAGAACAGTTCTTCCAGATCTCCCCTGTTCAGTGCTTCGTTGAACAGGCGTTTGAAGACCACGGAACCATGCACGCCGTCATGCTCGAACTCATTGGTAGTCCAATAATGTGAACGACCGACGCGGGACAGCGTGTCGAGCTGCAATCCAGAATCTACGTACATGTCGTCGAAATAGACGACAGCCTGCAGCGGAACCTCATTGCGCGCCAACTGGTCGGCATCGTAGATCGTGCCGAAATGCGTGTCTTCCATAAGCACGTCCATGGCCGGTTTGAACGGACGCAACGCACGTTCCTGCTCGAACATCCACGGGAACATGGCCTCGCCGGTGAAATTAAGCGGACGGATGTCACCCGCGAATTCCGGATGCTCGCCGCGCACGCGCTGGGCGGCCCAGCAAATCGGCGTTTCCAGCTCGCCGTTGGCGTAGATGAACTCCTGCAACGGCCAGTACAGCGGGCGAGACGAGGTCGCATCCATCACGGAAGACAGGAATTCGTCAGACAGTTCCGCCGAGGTCGAGGCCGAACCGTCGCCGTCGAGGAATGCCTGGTCAAGAATCCAATGCACGCGTTCGAAACTTGGCTTCATGCCGAAATCGGATCCCAAGCATTGGAAGCGTTCCACCGTGAGCGGATCGCCGTTCGGCAATGCGACCTTGCGCGACTGCAGAATGTCGGCGACGGCCGCGGCACGTTCGACATCGATCGGGTAACGCTCGTAGAACTGCTTCGTCTTTGCCGCCATGCGCGGGAACGTATGACGGTACACGTCGGTCGCATCGGCGGGAACATGAGGAATGCCGCCCGTGGTGAAACTGGCGATAACCCCTTGCGGGAACAGCGAAAGATACGTCAGCGTCAGGAATCCGCCATAGCTTTGACCAAGCGTGACCCAACGTGCGCCCCCGAATTCGGTACGACGCAGATGCTCGAAGTCACGAACGATCGAATCGGCGAGGAAGCGCTTCAAAAACGCGGCACCGGCCTTGCCGTCGCCGTCCATGCCCTCAATCACATGCGTATCGACGCGGGACGAACGCCCCGTACCACGTTGATCCGGCAACACCACGCGGAAATGCTTGATGGCCTCCTCAATCCAACCATCGGAACTTGGACCGAGCGGACGCGGACCGGAACCACCGGGACCACCCTGCAGGAACACGAGCAGCGGAAGATCATCATGCACATATTCGGGAGCGGTGACCACACGGTAGAACAGGCTGATCGATTCGCCATCGAACCCATGACCAGGCTCGTGGCCCGTCCAATCCAACGGCACCTTGATGGAACGATCCTCAATATGCAATCCGGGCACGTAGTATTCGCTCAGCAACGTCATGCATTCACCTTCCTTTGGCATCATCGGCATGTTCAATGCGGGTAGTGACTTTTTGATGGCTTCCATCTCACCCACATGCGGAGACAACCTTACCTCACAAAAGCGGCTTTATCTTACCGCTATTTCATTCCCGCGCATGATGGCGTCACAGCATATCTGGCGCTAGGTGGAACGTATGTCGAATTTCAAACAGCGTCTCTTGTCATGGATGCATGGCCATGTTTTCGCCGGCGATCTCATCATCACGCTTGTTATAGGTGTTCTGCTGTTCGGCGTGACCGGCGGCATCACCTATAATCCGGGATTGCTGTTTGACCTTAAGCCTTCCACGCAGATGGCATGGGAAGCGGCAATGCTTATTCCACTGCTGATCCGTCGATGGTGGCCGCAGACCGGAGCGTTGCTCTGCGTGGCATGGACTTGGCGCATCTCATATTCGGCCCTTGCCTGTTGGGCGCCGATATTCTGGCATTGTTCATGCTGTATTCGGTGATCGTCTACGGCAATCCCAAAAACACGAAAGCCTTCATTATTCTGGCGTTGATCATCGGTCTTCTGGCTTCGGCGCTGGTGGCATGGACCATGACCAATGGACCATTGCTCACCGGAGGCAAAGTGCATACATGGAGCAGCTGGAATGACCCAAATCCAAATGGCGTTATGGTCACGAAAGACACTCTCGGTTCCATCTACACAGGAACATCCATGTCGGAAGTCGCCGACATGATGGCGCAATACATGCTGGTACTGACGCCGATTTTCGAAGTATGCATTATTTCCACCGTCATTGTAGCGTTCTGGCAGCGTGCCCGTCTGGCAACCGTTTGCATGATGCGGGAACGCAATGAGGCAATCGCCGCGCGAGACCAGAATGAACGCGATATCGCCGCGTTGGCGGAACGCGCACGCATCGCACGTGACATGCACGATGTGGTGGCGCACACCCTGTCAATCATCATCGTGCAGTCTGATGGCGGTCGCTATGCAGCACGCATGATCCCGCGGTGGCCAGAAACACCATGGAGACGATTCGACACGAATCGGAACGCGCACTGCATGACATGCAACGTCTTCTGGGAGTATTCGGGGGTTCACCGCACGCCGATTATAACGATATCGGCAATCTTGTGGAACAAGCGCAAAACGTCTCCCCCGACATTCGAATCCGACGGAATATCACCGGCACCGCCAGCCCAGAACAACTCGGCGAACAAGCCTCGATAGCTTCCTACCATGTAGTGCAGGAGGCGCTGACGAATATCCGCAAGTATGCGGGGCCGCACGTCGATGTACATATTAAAGAGTCATGGAACAACGGTTTGCTCACTTTGACCATCACCGACAATGGTCATGGTGCGGCGGCCAATATCGACGGGCATACGCCAGGTTACGGCCTGCTGGGCATGAAAGAACGCATCGAATCGGCCGGAGGCTCGTTGCAGGCTGGCCCTCAACTCGGCGGAGGCTTCGAAGTCATGGCCACCCTGCCTTACGGCGGTAAAGAACAGGTGACAGAAGAAACCGGCGAACAGTATGCCTCGGAACAGTCCGAATTTTGCAACACAACTGCCATATCCAGCAAAGCGAAACTATCCGACGAAGCAATCGCACCTCACACAGTCGTCAACATATCGGCGCGAATCCCAGATCAGCCATCGGAGCGGACGCAGGAAACCAACCAACCGACCGGTCGCGATCATCGTTCGAATGCCCTGCAACATTTGCGCATCACCGCACCCAATCTGCATGATTTGCTCAAATCATTGAAACTGGAATCCGTGGAACTTGCAAATACGTCCAATGCGCGCAGTTCGAATTGGGTGGAACGTGTTTCCGCGTGGACGCAACGTCATTATGTACTGATGGATGCCGTCGGCGCCCTGCTACTGGTTGCGCTACTGAATCCCATGTCGGTTTCGCTCTTTTTCGATAGTCCACGAGACATGCAACTCTCGCGCGCGATCGCCACCTGCTGCGTATTGGCGCTGGCCGTTCGTCGCAGGTTCCCCGAGACTTGCGCGCTTATTGTGTTCGTATTGTCGGTTGTGCAATTGGTGTTTTTGGGATCGATTGAAGTCGGGCACATCGTAGCGTCGCTGTGCGCACTGTATTCAGCCGTATTGTATGGGCGTGAACACGCATGGCGTTGGACCGGTCTTGCCGCTGTCACCTGTTCGGCTCTGATGGGCTTGAAAATCGCAGCCGACCAACATGGATACACTACCTTGTTCGACGCCATCGCCGCTTCCGTGGGCTTGACAAAACCGGTTTCAGCCACGGCAAGTAGTGGTGCAGCGTTCTTTACCGGCGTTATGTATACGGTTGCGGTGTTGATGCTGTGCGCCGGCATTATGGCGTGGGCACGTTGGGCTCGTTCCAGTGATTCCAACGCACTGGTGTTGCAGGCGCGAGAGGAAGCGCTGATGGCCGAGCAGGAGAAACAGCGTATTCTCGCGGCGAATATGGAGCGCGACCGTATCAGTGCCAGCATTCAGGCTGAGGTCACTGCCACGTTGAACAGCGTGATCAATCAAGCCGTCGATGGCATTCGCATGCTGGATCGCGCCGAAGCACAAGGCAAGGAGCCGACCGCCGATGAGATTTCCACAGCGTTCAAAGCCATTGGAGAACAGGGGCGTGCCGCGCTTAAGCGTATGCGCGAACTGCTTGGCGTGCTTCGTGAGACTGGTTTCAGCGATGACACTCACGCCGGTAGCGCGAGCGAACTGCAGTTGAGGCCTGCAGCACCGCTGGAGGAGCAGCTGCAGCGCGTGTCTCGATAGCCGGTTCAAGTTTTTCAGGGAGATTTAAGGGGTTGTTTCGCGCTGTGAGCGGAACGATGCCGATAAGGTGGAGAGTATGAGTGAAGAACAGAAGATTCGTGTGGTCATCGCCGATGATCAGGAATTGGTACGTGCCGGTTTCGCCATGGTGATCGGCTCCCAACCGGATATGGCGGTTGTCGGCCAGGCGCGCGATGGCGCGGAAGCGGTGGCTTTGGCGGAGACGCTGCATCCCGACGTGGTGCTGATGGACGTGCGTATGCCCGGTATGGACGGCATTGAGGCGACACGTCGGATCAGCGCGTTGCAGCATCGTTTCGCACCCGATGGCAGCGCGCTTGACGATGCGCATACCCGTGTGATCATTCTGACGACATTCGATTTGGACGAATACGTGATGGCCGCGATCAACGCCGGCGCGTCCGGCTTCCTGCTGAAGGACACGGAACCGGAGACGCTGCTCAATTCGATTCGCACCGTGTACCAAGGCAACGCGATCATCGCGCCATCCGCCACGAAACGGCTTATAGAGAAGATGATGGATGGCGATTTCACAGGAACGGCCGCCGCAGCGCCCGTTTCCGCAACGTCCGCTTCCGATTCGACGGCAACTATGTACACCGATCCGGAATTGGACGAACTGACCGACCGCGAGCGCGAGGTGCTCATCGAAATCGCGCATGGCCTGTCGAATCAGGAGATCGCGGACAAGCTGTTCATCAGCCTGCCTACCGTGAAAACGCATGTCGCACATATCCTGTCGAAAATCAATGCGCGCGACCGCGTCCAAGCCGTCGTGTTCGCCTACGAAAACCATCTCGTATAAAATCTTCATAAAACGTATTCGGCAACAAAAATGCTCCTTCTTTCGAAGGAGCATTCCGTTTATCGCCTAAGCTTCTGCGAGCGCCTCAACAGGCGGTACTTTGACCGCTCTGCGGGCAGGTGCAATGCTGGCGAGCAACGCAGCCACGGCGGCCACGGCAAGCACAATGCCGTTGACGCCCCATTCGAAGGGGAACACCACGGTGCCGTACAGACTGAACACCACGTATGCGCCCAGCCAGCCGAACAATGTGCCGAGCAGGATGCCGGCGATGCCGGAGACGAGCGAGATGAGCAGCGCTTCGATGGCGAGCGATGCCCTGAGCTGGCCGCGGGTCATGCCGATGGCGCGCAGGGTGGCCGATTCGCGGGTGCGTTCGATCACCGATAGGGACAGCGTGTTGGCCACGCCGACAAGTGCGATGAGCACGGCCACGGCGATCAATCCCACCAGAAGCATCATCATGGAGTCGATCATCTTCGCCCATACGATGCGTTCGGCGATCGGTCCGGTCACTGTCGCATCAGTGCTCTTCTCCAATGCGGCCTGCATGTCGTTGTAGATGCCGTCAACGGAAACTCCCGACTTGTCAGTATCCGCCTTGACCAGCAGCACATGGGTGGCGGCATCGAGGTCACCATTGGTGAAATGGCTTTCATCCACGAATCCGACAGCTCCATACTGTGCGGATACGCGACGGTAGTCGGCTTGGTTTGCTTGCAATGTCAGCGAACGCGTAGCGTCGCCGTCCTGGTTCCATTCGGTAGAGAAATCAGCCGTACCATTGGCGAACTGCAGTTCCTTGCCGGTTTGCGCATTGTATGTTGGCATGAGCACGCCATCACTGTCGATGGAGGCGTTACCCAAGTTGGCACGCATGACCTGCTTGACCTGATCGATATTCTTCACGCCGACCAGCAATGCGGACGTAGGCTGGGTTCCATCCGCTTTCTCCAAGGTCACGGAAACCGCCGGCGCATACAACGTGTCGGACACGCCGTTGATGTCGGCTACATCCTTGACCATTTGCTGGCTGATGTCATCGCCCATGGCCACGATGTCGACGCTATAACGGGTGGCGAGCGCACCATTCATAGTCTCTTTGGCGCTGGCGGCACCGGTTGCGATGGTGGAAACCAGGGTGACGCCGATGAGCAGAGCGGCACCGGTTGCTGCGATGCGTCGCTGATTCTTCTGAATGTTGGCGTGCGCAACCGTTGCGGAAGGTCCTGTCAGCGAGGCCAACGCTCCAACGCCCTTCATGAGGGCCGGCATCCAGAACACCGCTGTGACCACCATTCCGAGGAACACCAGTGCGGCGCCGGCGATGGCTACGAGCAGAATCATCGTGAATTGATCGCTGCTCGCATCCTCGCCGCCATTGGTGGCCTGTACCCGCCAGATGGAAAATACCACCATGGCGATACCGACCACCACCATCAGAATACCGATTATGGCTCGCGTGAGGCTGGAACGACGGTTGTCGGTCAGTTCAATCGGGCGCAATGCCTCCAATGGCGTCACCGCAGTAGCGGAACGTGCGGATCCCAGGGATGCGAGCACCGTCACCACAATACCGAAGAGAATAGGTATGACGGCGGCCTGCCAAGAGAAATTGAATCGCATACCCTCTTGCATGATGTCGCTGACGCACATGCCCCACATGAGCAGACTTCCCAGCACCACGCCAAGCACGGATGCGACGAAGCCAAGCACTGCCGCTTCGAACAGCACGGAACCATACAGCTGGCCTTTTTTCGCGCCGATGGTGCGCAGCAAGGCGAGTGTGCGGCGGCGTTGCGCCACGAGTACTTGGAACGTGTTGGCGATCACCAGTGCCGCCACGAACATGGCAAGCACGCCGAAGCACATGAGGAATGTGGTGACGATGCTGGTTTGGTTGCCGGTTAAGGATTTGATGCTTTCGTCACTGACCTGCTGTCGCGACATCAGATCGAAATGCTTTGGCAGCAACGCTTTCACACTGTTGATGGTTTTTGCGGATACGCTATTTCCATCCAAGGCAAGGTCGAGGTATACCGTTGTTGTTCCGGTGGTGTCGAAATCGTCCGTTCCCTGCATTGCGGCAAGCAGATTGTCGGATCCTACGATCGCACCACCATAGTACGAGTAGGCGCCGTTCGGATCGGAGGTGAGTCCGACCACGCGCACGTTGTCCGCTTTGGCTTTGCCATCGGTGCCTACCGCATATTGGGAGGTCAGTCTTACAGTGTCGCCAATGCCGACGTTCAGCTGTTTCGCCATGTCTTCCGGCAGTGCGACTTCGTTGGAGTCCTTCGGCTGGTCCCCTTCCGTAATATTCACGGGAAGCATGTTCTTCTGTGCCGCGGTAGAGATGATCTCGCCGCTGATGGCGCTGTCCCCCCTGGAAACGCTGACGCCGGTTTCCACCGAGGCGCGGACACCGTCAACCCCTTCGATGCCGGCGATCTGGTCGAGATGGAAGTCGCCGACAGTGCTGGAGTACGCTTCGTTGAGTTCCTCATCGCTCAGGTCGGAGCTGTTGACGGTCACCGCATAGTTGGCGTTTCCGAA
>ENA-OQEX01001166-OQEX01001166.1-human-gut-metagenome-genome-assembly--contig:-NODE-1166-length-10639-cov-3.572298_pt1 | contig 10639 bp, 16 predicted proteins | sample MGYA00242802_ERZ504649 | MGnify/ENA primary metagenome ERZ504649 (study PRJEB26092, sample SAMD00036194) | human gut metagenome | host: Homo sapiens | study: EMG produced TPA metagenomics assembly of... | reverse complement strand
TAAATCTGGACCGAAATCGTGTATATTTGGCGTTTTTGAGAGGTGATAATATGAGAAAAGAAAATGTAAGATGCCCGATGTGCGGAACCATGAACTATGATGTAGATCTTGATGCAACCGACGGCTGGACAAAATGCCGTCTGTGCAAAGCAGTAACCTGCTCTATGGATGAGTGGAAAAAGCATACAGTGTCCGTTCCTCTGTTAAACGAAAAACAGCTCGTGGCACGCAGTATGATTCGCAAGTAATGCACGCTGCATTCTGATAAATCTGCAAAAAGGAGGATTTCTGATGTGTGGTGATTACAACCTTCGCCGTGAGAAAGATACGTCGAAGTGGATGTTCGTTTTACTCCTGACGGCAAGATCCGTCCTCTTGCCATAAACTACGACAAGACTCGCACTTATGGAATTGATCGTGTCTTGGCAGTCAAGCACGGTACATCACGTTTTGGCGTGAAAGGGCATTGCTTCACCTGCCTGATTTGCGGGCAGAAGCGGAATCTTTGGCTTGAAAAGGGCAAGTGGTTCGTGGAAGCCTACTGTGCCACATCAGAAGGTAGGGCTTCATAATGGCAAGATACTTATCGCGTGCAGAACTTCGTGCATAGCAGGCAAATATATTGAAATGTACTATGCACTCTTCGGAATAAGCAAAAATGACCCCGCTCCTATTAACCCAGAGCAGTTTGCAAATTCTGTTCTTGGACTGAACCTGAAGATGTTGCCGCTGTGTAGCGATGGTCACATCCTTGGATTAACGGTTTTCCAGAGATGTAGCTTCACAGCAACCCTTGAGGATGGAACAAAGCTTGTTGAAGTATTTATGCCGAGGGATATCGTAATCGATTCTGCTCTTGCGGCAGACAGATGCACTGGATGCCGGAATTTCACAATAGCGCATGAAGCAGCACATCAGATTTTGGCTGATCTGTTTCCGAACGACTACGGAAAAGCAGTCAAGTGCCGTGGGCACATTGCCTATCGGGAGAGAAACGGAAAGGCCTCGTGGGAAGAATGGCAGGCGGATACCCTTGCAGCAGAGCTGCTGATGCCAACATTTCTGATCAATGCCGAAATAGAACGTGTAGCGTTGACTCTGCCAAATGGGATTCTGTACAAATCAGTGTCTGACCCTAACTACGAAAAAATTCTGGAGATGGCTCGACGGATTGGGGTTTCTTGGTCTGCAATCAGGATCAGACTGCAGCAGATGCAGGTTATAAAAGGCAAACCCATCCACTGCCATCCATTGGACATCATCCGATTTGGAGAATGAATATGATTCAGTTAAAGAACCGTCCCTTTGCCGGTAAAGCACCGACTACTACACAGCAGGCAGAATTTAGCATAGGCTGGAGATTTTGCCCTGTTTGTGGAAATAAGTTATACCAAAAAATCGAGGGGTGTTCAGGTATACTACAAGTGAAGTGCAATAGATGCAAAGAAACCCTGAGACTTGATTTGGCATTTAGATGCCGGTGATTTTCCAGTCATTTTAACAAATACGGGTGCATTGCACCCTGAATATGGACTGTTCGCTCCGAGCAACGGGCCATTGCCGCAAGGCAATGTATGAAACGTGCTCCAAATAGCCGGGCAACAGCTGATTGAGAGATTTTCTTTGAAGATCCCTCAGTTGGTTGTTGTCCGGCTATTTTTTAGCCTTCAGGAAGCCTGCTCCCGTAAAAAGGAGCAGGCTTTATGTTTGTCCGTTTTTCGTGGATGCCCCAAGCGGCTAGATATCCGTAGCAACTCCGAGTTTTCGAATTCTCACGCTTTATCGAAAATTTGGAGGTCACACATGAGTTTTGATCCGAATGCTATTGGTAACCGTATTTTTACTTTGCGTACAAATGCGAAGTTATCGCAGGAAAAACTTGCTGAAAAACTTGGTGTTTCCCATCGCCACCTCGGCGATCTTGAAAGGGGAAGCTCCAATGGCTCTGTAAAAATCCTGATCGATATTGCAGAATACTTCCATGTCAGTATGGATTATCTTCTTTTGGGCCGAGATCCTTCTAGGGATCAGTTTCAAAATGAACTGCAAGCCGCTATAGATCATCTTGAAAAAATCAAAGGTCTTTTATAATCACTTCAACAAGAAACGCTCCTGCCGGTTTTACACCGACAAGAGCGTTTCTTGTGTTATTCAAAAATATCGGCAAGGGTAAGCAGCTGTACTTCTCCGCGTTCCTGTGCCTGAAGCAGGCCGTCCGTAAATCCGCCTTTCGAGAAAATGTAGTAGTGGTAGTTTGTTCCTTTCCCAAAGACTGCTGCATATTCCCGAATCAGTTCCAGTTCGTCCAAACCGATTTTTTCATTGCGATATTTGCAGGAGCCGATGATATAGTCATTGCCCTCAACCGGCCTACCGACAATATCGATTTGTATCTGCTTCTTTTTTTGAGGGTCGGTTCCCCACCACTGCCCAATCTCACTCAACTCGATAGGAAGATCATTCGCATAATAGAGCAAGTAGTCTTGGCACATCTTCTCAAAAATCAGACCCATATAGTCTGGAAAATACTGCTTCACCGCATGGGGGTAGTCTTTGCGATCCGCCCCGAATCAATGGCACTTGCATTGACCGGCACAAAACGGTACCAAAAACGAAAAAAATTGTCTGCCAGAAGATAGATCGTTTTTTTGCCCGGTTTCTCAGTGATCGGCGTTTCCTTTTTGACGATTCCAAGGTCTATCAACGTTTTGAGGTACTTCGCCACCACAGAGTTTTCTTCACCAACTTTCGTGGTGATATCATTCAGGCGAGAAGCCCCCTCTGCAATTGCCTTGATGATTGCATTATAAATTGCCGGCTCACGCAGCTCCTGCTTTAACAGGTTGGCCGGTTCCTCATAGAGGTAGCTGGAACGGTCAAACAAGTTTTCCATCAGTGCTTCATCTACGCTGTCCCGAACATCCAATTTGTTGATATAATGCGGAACGCCGCCTGTGATGCCATAAATCAGGCGTTATCTTCCTCGGACAGATTCGGATGGAACACCGCTGTTTCCTTGTAATCCAGCGGCATGATTTTGAATTGCGCTGTTCTGCGCCCATACAGAGGGCTTTCTTTGCCCAAAACCTGACTTTCCATAAAACTCATGGACGAGCCACACAGGATCAGGTACATTTGGGACTCTGTCCATTTATGGTCGATGATGTGCTGAAGCATTGCGGAAATAGCGGGTTTAGCCTTTGCAAGATAAGGATACTCATCAATTACAAATACGATCCGCTGCTCCTTGGAGAGAGCTGTCAGTTCGTCCAATGCTGCATCGTAGGTTGTAAATTCCGGAGATGATTCTGCATTGGGTCGTTCAAAACTCATGATTGCCTTGGACAAGGCTTCCAGATTTTCTTTTCCGGTCGTATTCAAGGCAGAGAAGAAAATGGTCGGTTTATCCTTGCAGAATTCATTGATCAGCGCAGTTTTTCCAACACGGCGTCTGCCGTAAATGACAACGCATTCAAACTTTCCATTCTCATATCGTTTGTTTAACTTCCGAAGTTCCTCATCGCGGCAGTAAAATCGGCTCATTTTGTTCCCTCCCCAAAGTGTATTTATCGAATTTATATACTCGTAAGTTAGTTTCTTACGAGTATAATACTTCATTTCTTACATAAAGTCAAGAAATATATTTTTGACGGTTCATCGAGAAACAGGAACGATACTTCCTATTTTCCTCAAAAATTGTGAACTCTGAGTTCCTGTTCATTTCGTTCCGCATCGGTTACAATACAGCCATAGCTTCGGAAAGCGTTCAAAGCAGCCCTCAAGCTATCCCGCCCCTTGAAAATTGAACACGCATTCTTCAGTCACGTTCCTGTGATGATGAGCCACGTCCGTAACAAATGCGATGATCTCCACTGAGGGAATGAGCGGTAGGTTGACGGTAAATGGATGACAGCTTCTCCATAGCTAAGAGCCATCACAGAATAATGATACTTCTGCCTTCGGGCAGCTCGGTGAGAACCACGGAGAGGTGAGAACCCTATGGATTCGGTACGCTGCCGGACGGCTGAAAGATTTCCCACACGAAAACTGAGTTTTCGTTTTCCGGGGGTGTCGGGGACAAGTACGGAAAAGTCTATAACTATAAATCACAGCATTTATGCTGTTTGAGATAGTAGGGTGGGCTGTGCGAGCAGCCCACTGTTACATATACGGATAGAAAGGAGAAATCCAAATTGGCAACACGAGGCAAAAAAGAGAAAAAGTATCCGCCTATGCCCGCAAACTGGATGTACAAGCGCGGGGATGTCTACATGATGGATCTGAATCCTTACAGCGGTTCCGAACAAGGCGGCATCCGACCTGCCATTGTTGTCCAGAACGATGACGGTAATTTTTATTCCAATGTTCTTCTGGTCGTTCCGCTGACAACACAGATCAAAAAGCGAAATATGCCGACGCATTTTATTCTGCACAATCGCTTTTTGAGTGCGCCATCTATGGCGATTTGCGAAAGTCCGCGCCCCGCAGATAAATCCAGAGTGTTAAGCTACCTTGGGCACCTGTCCAAATATGAAATGCGGCAAGTGTCAGTGTGTCTGCAATACAGCTTTGGGTTCATTGGATACAAGTCATTCCGAAAATACCTTACGGCTCCTCCGCAGGAGGATGTTCTCGCCGCTGCAAAAGAGCTGCTCTCCCAGCAGTTTCAGAATCTTCGTGTGCTGAACAGTCAGCCCCCTGCTCTCGCCAAGCACACAAAAGGCGATCTACATAGCATTGAGCAGATATCGGAAAGGATGCTCTCCACCCCGACAGAATCTTCTGTTGAGTTCATGGTCGCAGAACTGGATGATGCACTTCAATCGCTTATGTTCCGCTGGAATATCTGTTATGAACGGTATTCCAGTTTCCGCTTATCCGATAACGAAAAGAAAAAAATCGGTTTGATTATCCAATCAGGAATTGATTTTCTGCAAAAGAAGAAGGAGGTTCCTTTATGATGAACGCAGTTGTAAAACCTTACCATGAGATGTGCCTGAACAGCAGCGAACTGATCGTGCCGCGCGACACTTATCAGCGTGCTCTTCACCCCGCTCGTGTTGCCCGCATCGCAAAAGAATTTGACGAGCGGGTTGCCAATGAGCCGAAGATCAGCTTCCGGGATGGTCACTACTATGTGATGGACGGACAGAACACCATCGCTGCACGGAAATTTCTGAACGGCGGCGAAGATTTGCAGATTCGCTGCAAGGTTTATTTTGGTATGACAGAACGAGAAGAAGCCTCCTGTTTGCACAGCAGACAGGCATTTCGGAACGGCTGAGTGCAGGCAGAAGCTCCGTGCCCTGATTTTTGCAGGGGAGCCTGCTGCCGTTGCATTCCAGCAGGCCACCGAATTGGCTGGCGTTCATCTTTCTTTTGAAGAAGGCCGAGGCAAGCAGCGGATCAGCTGCATTGCAACCGCCTATCACGAATTCATCCGGCTGGGTCCGGAACTGTATATCGAATCCCTTGATGTTTTGCTGAACGCTTGGAACGGCGAACCTGATTCCATGAGTTCCGCAAACCTGCTCGGCATCTGCCGCTTTGTAGAACTGTATCACTCCGAATATAACAAAGGCCGTCTGATTGCCAAACTGCGGCAGGTCGATGCATTCACGGTTTTCCGCCTTGCTCGAACCGCAGGCGTAAACCTTCCCGGCAAAACGAAATACCTTCAACAGGTCTATAACATCTACAACGGTGGGAGCCGCAGGGCTGCATTGCCGTTGAAGTTTTAACATATAGTACAATACAGGAGAGTTTATCCTATGGATAATTTTGAAGAAACTGCACACGCTGTGCCTATGACCTCCATGCAGGATGTTCGCTGCTACACGGTGGAAGATCTGATGGCAATGTTGCTTTGAGTCGCCCAACCGTTTATCGTCTGCTGAAGCAGAACGTGTTCCGCTGGTTTAAGGTCGGTGGCGCATACCGGATTTCTAAAGCCAGCTTTGACGCATGGCTCAACGAAGGTGTTATCGAACCCAGTTTGGCCGGTTGACATCCTCAACATTTCAAGCAAAATCTGCTATTCTTTAGCCGGGATGAGAATCCCGGCTAAACTTTTACATAGATAGAGAGGTGTCTTTCATGGATGATATGCGGAATACTTCGGTCCCTTATACGGAAAGCTGAACCTGCCACTACCAAAACCACCATGTCGGTTCGTGAGATGCGGCAGCTTCTCGGCTTGGCAAAACAGACAGCTATTGGCTACTTCATAAGAATCTCTTTGAAGTCATTCTGATAAACGACAAAAGGCGTATCGTAATTTCCAGCTTTGAGAAATGGTATACCAATCAGGTCAAATATCATAAGGTCAATGGCTCGCCACCGGGCGAGGAACTTTGCAAACGGTCCTATTCCGTTCCTGACGCCGCCGAGATATTGAAGGTGAAACCCGAAACGATCTATACACTCATCCGACAGGGCAAGTTGAAAACAGAAACGACAGACTTCTGTATGAGGATTCCCAAAGAGGAATTTGAGCGGTGGTACCGGTCACAAAGCCGCTACCGCACAGCAGCTGACCGGGAGCGTGACCGGGAGATTGAAGCGCAAACCATCTCCATCCCGGAAATGGCAAAACTACTCGGTATCCCACGCAAGAATGTTTATGGGATTCTTGATTGCAAAAAATACCGAGATTGTTTCGTCATCGAGCGCGTGGCCGACAGGCCGCGCATTACCAAAGCCAGCTTTGAAGCATGGCTTCTCAGTCAATCTACATATCAGGTTCAGCCACAGGCCGAAGATGTTCCAGAAGAACCTCCATTGAAACTGCAATCTCCCAAAAGCGGCAAATATTACAGTTTTCAAGAGATTCAAGACTTCTACGGCATCAGCCGCACCGCCCTTGTTACATGGATTCGTGAGGAAGGAATTCCCACAATTGATGTAGGGCGGGCAAAACGTGTCCGAAAAGATGTATTCGATGATGTTCTGAAATCCAAACGTAAAGTGGAAGGAGATACATAATGGCCAGCATTATCAAGCGCAACAATAATTTCTGTGTTGTCTATTCCTATAAGGATGCAAATGGCACCCCCAAGCAGAAGTGGGAAACCTTCACTGATCTTTCGGATGCCAAGAATCGCAAGAAAGAGGTCGAATACAAGGAATCAGTTGGAACCTTTGTAGTTCCGCAGTGCAAAACCCTTAACGACCTGCTTCCTGAATATGTTGCCCTCTATGGAAAAAGCAAATGGGCACTTTCAACCTATCAGGCAAACACTGCACTGATTGCCAATTACATAGCTCCGCTCATCGGCTCGATGAAGCTGCAGGATATCTCCACTCGTGTGATCGAGGGGTATTATCAGCGGCTGCTCAAATACGAAGCCGTTGATCCAAAGTTTGGCACCCGCAAGAACGAATATGTTTCAACCAGCACGATTCGTGATATTCACAAAACGCTGCGCAGTGCTTTTGAGCAGGCTATCAAATGGGAGCTGATGGAGAAAAATCCCTGCACCCATGCAACGGTGCCCAAGCATACTCCCCAAAAGCGTGAGATCTGGACAGCAGAAACACTGTTTCATGCTCTGGAAGTGTGTGACGACCCGAAACTTCGGCTTTGCATCAACCTTTCGTTTTCCTGCTCCTGCGTTTGGGAGAACTGCTGGGGCTGACATGGGATTGCGTGGACATCTCCCCGGAAAGCATTGCAGCTGGTCGGGCTTCCCTTTACATAGACAAAGAATTACAGCGCGTCAATGTGTCGGCACTGGACACGCTGGATGATATCGAAGTCATCCGGCGCTTTCCGTCCAGAACATCTCTTTGCACGACCGTCCAGATTCTGAAGAAGCCAAAAACCGAGAGCAGTATCCGAACGGTGTTTCTGCCCAGAACGGTTGCCGAAATGCTGGTCGCCTACAAGGCCGACCAAGACAACATCAAAGAGGCTCTGGGCGACGAATACACCGACTACAATCTGGTGGTTGCCGGCCCGCTTGGTCTGCCAACAGAGCATACCACCGTCAATGCAGCCTTGAATCGCCTGATTAAAAAGAATAATCTTCCGAAAGTGGTTTTCCATAGCTTCCGGCATTCCAGTATTACATACAAGCTCAAGCTGAACGGCGGCGACATCAAAGCTGTTCAGGGTGACTCCGGCCATGCGCAGGCGTCCATGGTCACAGAGCAGTATGCACACATCTTGGATGATGACCGGCGAATCAACGCCCAGCACTTCGATAACTTCTTCTATCAGCACAAAGGTGCGGAGCCTGAAATCCAGCACGATGACGAGCCGAATGTAGAATGCGGAACCGGCGCAGTCGATGCCAAGGCGGCAGCAGCACTCACCAAACTCCTGTCCGATCCTTCGATGGCAGCACTCATCAAGAATCTTGCCAAAAGTCTATAAGTCCCCTATACATAAACAGCGGCAGCTTTCCGTTTTTGGAAAACTGCCTCTGTTTGTTTTAAGAAGATGCAGCAATCTTGCTGGCCAGTTCTTCGATTTCATCGAGTGTAAGCTCCGTGTATTTAGCAATCTCCTCATGCGAGGACCTATTGTCTGCCAGTAGATGCTTCGCTATTCTAAGCCTTTGGGTGTTATCAATTGTGATCCTATTGAAAACCCTTCTTGTAAATGGTATCATAAATTCAAAACCGCAAATACGTCACTATTGGAAAGTGAGTGATTACAATGTTCCTGAAATATCTGCAGATTCGTAATTTCCGAAATCTTTTATCTTCGAGATTTGAGTTCTCACCTGGTGCCAATACGATAATTGGAGAAAATGACTCCGGAAAGAGCAACTCTATGACAGCTCTCCGAATTCTGCTGGATAGCGGCTATTTCTACGACTCCAAGAGATTAAAAGAAACAGATTTTTCTGAAGTTCTCGGTGACTGGAAAGGGCATTGGATCATTATCTCAGCTTTTTTGACAAAATAACCGATGACGACAAGCAAGATGAGCTTTGTGCAGAGCTTACGCCCCGTGAGGAAAATGTGGAATTTTTAAGGTCCTACATTCGTTGTGCAGGTAATGATTTCGGAACAGTCACACTGTTTATTCGTCCTATCCGAAGCGTCCGCATGGAATTATCCAGAGCTGCAAATAAAGAATCATTCGATGAAATCCGCAAAAAAATCTCACTATCCGATTACGAATTCTTTTATACTTCCAGATCTCAGGCCGATTTTACAGACCCACAGGTCTATAAAAATCTCGTAGGCGATTTTGATCAAGGATTCTATACTGATCCTGAAGCCGAAGATTTACAGATTCTAGGCACTAAGATAGATATCCTCAGCGTCTGGCAGCACATTTCCGTTGTGTTCATTGATGCTTTGCGGGACGCAGAATCGGAGCTAAAAAGCCACGAAATCCGATTCGTCGGGTCTTTGATTCTGTCCAAGGTGAGATTACAAGCGCTAGCAAGCAGGAAATCAAAGACAAAATCCATGCGCTCAATAATACGATTTCTGCAATCCCACAGATTGAAAATATCGGGCAGGATGTAAGCGGAAAGCTCCATGAGATTGTGGGCCTTGTCTATTCTCCCGAAATAACTGTTGAGTCAAAAATCAAAGAAGATATCGAATCTCTGGCAAAATATTTGACGGTATCTCCTGCCGGAGATATTGATATAGATCGGCTCGGGCTCGGGCATCTAAATATATTGTATATTGCATTAAAACTGGTAGAATTTGAATACAACCGGCATCATGAAATTCTTAACATCATGGTTATTGAAGAACCCGAAGCTCATATCCATACTCATATTCAAAAAACTCTGTTTGATAGCCTGAAAATATCCCGTGATTATACACAGGTTATCATGACCACCCATTCCACACATCTTTCTGAAGTATCTGATATCCGAAAAGTAAATATTCTTAAATCAGGGACTCTTTTTTCTACTGTTATGCAACCGGCCAAACATCTGGATGATTTTGGCGAGAAGTCTCTGAATATAAAGAAGGGGCTATCTCTTTCCATGTGTCTGGAACGCTATTTAGATGCCAAGCGCTCCGTTCTCCTTTTTTCCAAGGGTGTAGTTCTTGTTGAGGGAGATGGGGAAGAAATTCTTTTACCTTCTATGGTAAAAAAAGCACTTGGTGTATCTCTAGATGAGATTGGCATCGGCCTAATCAATGTTGGCAGTGTCTCTTTTGAATATGTTGCAACGGTGTACAAAGGGAACATAATAAAAAACTTAATAATGGACTGCCAATCTTACACAAAGTACCGCCCAAACGAGACTACGGGCGGTATTTTTGTATCATGGCGGAGAAAGGAGGAACTTCCCACGGGGGCTTGACTGAAAAGTTGAGCCTCTTTTTTCATGCCAAAAAACAGGAGGTAAATGCTTATGGCAGATGATAAAACCACAAAAACGCCGGAACAGCCGGTAACGGATAGCGGGCCGGGCAAGGAAACGCCTCCCGCTCCCCCAAAAGAGCCGGAGAAGGTTTCCGTTTCTCCGGAGCCGGAAAAAAAGACGGAACCGGAGGTAAAGAACCCGCAGGTTTCCGTCTATAACTTCGCTGAAATTATGAAGGAAAAGAAGGTCGAGGAACGGGCGGCAGCTCCCAGCGGGGAAAAGCCTGCCCCGGCAAAAACGGAAAAACCGGAAAAGCAGCCGGAGGCTCCGAAGAAAGCGGAGGAAAAACC
>ENA-OQEX01001165-OQEX01001165.1-human-gut-metagenome-genome-assembly--contig:-NODE-1165-length-10644-cov-1.762099_pt1 | contig 10644 bp, 19 predicted proteins | sample MGYA00242802_ERZ504649 | MGnify/ENA primary metagenome ERZ504649 (study PRJEB26092, sample SAMD00036194) | human gut metagenome | host: Homo sapiens | study: EMG produced TPA metagenomics assembly of... | reverse complement strand
CGGATTCCACTATGACGGAAATGGGTGAGGCGAATCAATATCATATCGTTTCTGGAACACATGTGTCCGCGCGGACTGATTTTTGGAATGGCTGTATTTTAATGTAAGAGATCAAACGACGGGGAATGCAATTTTGGGGAATACATATGGCCTTTCAGATTTGCTTTTGATCGGCTGGCTGCAAACAAGAGGCTCTAGCAGGGTTAATTATGTAAGAGCAGATTTTGAGCATAATTATAAATGGATTGTATTCAGCAGTGTCTCTGTTTCTTGAGCAGATATCAAGAATTTTAATTTGAATGTAACTTATAGTAAAGAGAGCATGCGGTGGTCCCGCACTGCGGGCTCCAAGAGAGTTGAAGTTCCTGCATCTTAATAAATTTTACTAAATCACAAGTGGAAGAAAGGAGATAACAATTTGTATACAGAAATAAAGCTTTTAATCGCGGGATGCACTTTCGTTCTAAGTAGCGCAATTATGATTTGTGCTAGTATTACCGTAAACGGTTCTGGCTTTGATATTTTATCGTTGTTTTTAGGCGCTTTGGGAATTTTGTTTGTCATTATATCGCTTTCCCTGAATAAAAGAGATAATACTGAAGTTGATAATCGCAATGACCATCAAGATTTGCAAAAAAAATAAAATATAAGAAGATTTTTAGCGTGTCAATTTTCGTTTCGTATAAAACAGGGAAAAACATACAAGGAACCACAGGGGCAAGAAGCTCCCGGGAATGATTCTAAATAGGAGGACCACAGCAAAAAGCCAATTTAGAAAGTTGGCTGATATTCAAATCTGTTTCAGCGGTTTTGGCTGGATATTGATTGTCTCCATACAAAGGAGAAGGTGACTTGAATTGTTAAAGGAAATAAGAAAATTGGTCATCGGCGCTGTACTGACTCTGAGCGGCGCAATTATGATGACCAGCGAGGAAACCATTGCAGTCGTCGGTATGGTCATCGGTATCATCGGGTTGCTTTTTCTTCTGGTTTCTTTGTTTTCCGGCTCCAAGCTTGCATCTTATTACAAAGAGGATGATGGCACAGAGCAGGAATCGAAGCACGATACAAAGTGACAATTGATCGTAGAATGATAAACAGGCATCCCCGCAGGATCGGCTGACCCTGCGGGGATGCCTGTATCGTAAGGCGATCAGTCCGACTGCATTTACGGCCATATCTCCTCAGGGTCCACTCCGTACACCTGTACCACATCGAGATATTCGCTGTTGGCCAGATCCTTAACCGTGACAATCTTCCCGCCGTCGGAATCAAGGTCGAGCCCAGTGGATTGATAGGCTTCCCAAACAAGATGCGCGCACTGTGTGCCGCCGGGAGCCTCTTGGAATTTGGAGGTAAAAATGCCCGCTACCAGGTTATAGGGGATGCCTGCGAGATGTTCGTTTGCAAACGCGACGGCCTGAGCCGCCTTCTCCCGATATTCCGGCTTGGGGCGCAGCAGCATAAAGGTGGGCCAATCGCGCCACCCATTGGTGCTTTGATAGGTGGAATCCACGCCGAGTGAGATTGCCTCCAGCGTTTGCCCTGCGGCGGCGCTTGTAACAAGGGCGGCATGGCCGTGCCTCCAACCGAAGGAGTGCATGGAGCGGGTGAGAAGGATATCCCCATCTTTTATAGGCGCAAGCTGAAAGCCATAAATCCGACCGCCGGCCTCATCCGTCAGGCTTTCCTGAAAGGCGGTGAGGGAGTTTTGTTTGCATTCAATCCGTGGCGCACGGAAAAAATCTGCCTGGAATTGTTGGATTTTTTCTCTGCCATCCGGCAGCAGGAGCAGATCTTGCACGGCAGGCTTGCCAAGCCGGTTTGCCGATAAAGGAGCTCATAATCCGAATCGGATAGAGAATCCTTCGCTAAAAGCGAGTTAAGATCTGTTTTGGCATAATCGGGCGATACATGGTCGCGCGGTTCCGCGGCAGCGTTTAGCAGAAAGTTCAGCAGGAAAAAGATGGTGATACAGGCAATCGGAATGAAGATCGCCTTTAAAATACGTTTGGTTCTTTTTTTCATCTTACTCATTGTTACAATTTGCACTCCGATATGAAAAAATAAATGGAAACACAAGGCCGCGCCGAGCGGGAACCGGCGTTTTCGGGAACCTATTATAGCACAGAATTCCAAGATGCAAAACGTTTTTCTTGCATCCTTCGATGCGGTCCGGTATAATCGAAGGCAGGCTACATATATGAATGTAAAATCTTCAGGATTGTGAGAGGAACAATGAAACAGAGATTGACGCAAGCTCCTTACGATAGAAAACAAGTGGGGCAAGACCTTTCTTCCGGCGGGATAGCGGCGATGTCTATGCTGCCCTTTGCGCTGGCATTCGGCGCACTGGCGGGGATTGGCATGCCCGCGGGCTGATTGGCAGCGGTGGGGGCGAGTCTCGTGACCGCGCTCGTACCAGGCCGCGTGCCCGTATTTTGCTGGGCCGGTCTGCATTGTGTTTTGGTGTTTTCCGCCTGCGCAGGGCGTTATGGGCTGCCGGCAGCGCTGACTGCCTCATTTTTGCGGGTGTGCTGGTGTTTGCCGCGCTGCTGCTGCGTGCGGACAGGCTGCTGCGATTTATCCCCGCGCCGGTCGCGGGCGGATTTACCATTGGCACGGCGTTGGTCATGACGATTTTGCAGACAAACAATTATTTCGGCATCAATGCAACCGGCGTCAGCGCAGTGGATATGCTGCTCTCCTACCGCAGCTTTGGTTTTCATGCAAATTGGAGGACAGTGCTCTATGGCACAATCGTGCTGGTGCTGATGATTACCTATCCGCGTAAATTTAAAAAGCTTCACCGGAAAATACCGGCTCAATTTGTAAGCCTTGTCATCGCGCTGGGGTTGCACCTTTGCCTTGTTCCGTCCGCGGGGCAGTCACCGGTTCTGGAGGTGGGAGCCTTTTCCCACAAGCTGTCCTCCTCCGGGGGGCTGCTGTTCAATGGGTTTACAGTCGCGCCGGTAGGGGGCGTGGTTCTTTCCACCGCTGCGATTGCGCTTTCGATTCTGGTTTGTAGCGGCGAGTGCATGGTCACAGGAACGCAAGTTATCCGTCAAAGCGATTGCGCTGGGTGTGGGGAATATGCTCCTGCCGCTCTTCGGCGGAATGCCGATGGGGGCGGCGCAGGAGCAGAAGGAACAAGCCACGCGCGTTGCTCCACTTTTTTTCCAGCGTTTTGATGTTAGCCGCCGTTTTACTGCTGGGCGGTGTGTTTGAGCGAATTCCGCTGTCCGTCCTGGCGGTGATCTTAATTGTGACGATGTGGGAAAAGCTCGATTTCCAGGCGCTCAAAACCGTGTTCGGCGGCAAAAAGCCCATCCAAATTATCCTGTTTTTTCTGTGCGCCGCTGCAACGGTTTTTCTCGAACTGCCCTATGTGATGCTTCTGTTTGCTGTTGTAACAATTTGCTCAGCGCTGCGTATACGGAAAAAAAGGTGAAAACCTGATAAAATTCAGATTGCTTTATGAAACGGATTCTATTATAATGAATAGCAAATACAAGTGGAAAGGTGGTGAAAGGTTGATGCGTCCGGCGAAAGAGACAGCTTGGAATTTGGCCGTGCGAAACGATATATGCTGCAAGGAGCTGTTTCCGGGCAGCGATATCGTCCGCAGCTACACATTCAAAACAGCCGCGCCCAGGGGGCAGTCTGCCCTTTGGCAAAATTGAACCATATGCTGACGGCAGTTTTTTGCCGCAGCAGGGGAGAAGTCTGCCCTTTTTGCAGAAAAGCCGGATTGTTTTGAATGCCTTTCACCATATTTCGTCTGGGCCGCATAACCAGGCCCAAACGGAATGAATGGTACCCTGTGCAGTCAAAACGATCTGCACAGGGTATTTTTATGCCCAAATTCGATTGTTCTAAGGATGCGTTGCATATTGAATAAAAAATGTTCACTAAGCTGAGAAAAAGCATGGTTTTGCGTCTTGAGACGCAAAATGAGGGCTATATTGTACGGCCCTCAAGTGGTTTTGGGGGTCTGTTGAAAAATCTTACATGTTGCAACAGCCCCAGGGAAGGAATGATTTTCATATGATTTTAAAATATAGCCAAACGATGCGCATGGCGATGCGCGCCCAGACGAACGGCGGCATTTTCTATCTGCTCCCGAATATAGCCGTCCGGCTCGTGCATTGATCCCGCTGCTATTCCTTTGGTCCGTTTTATCAAGGAGCGGCGTAGAAACCGGCATGACGCTGAAGCAGATGCTTTCCTATACCTATCTCAATGCGATATTGGCCGATTTATTGGTGGTGCAAACCTTTGCATCGAGCTGGTGCTATGAAGGGGAGCTACACAGGCTCTATCTCCGCCCGACCCCTATTTTTGGCGGGATCGTGGCGGAAACGGTAGGCGGATGGATCCCGATGCTGCTTTTCTTCTCCCTTCCGCTGCTGTGCGCCGCGCCGTTTTTGGGGATTTCGGTTTTGCCGGCAAGCCCTTGGTTTTTTCCCAGCCTGCTGCTCTGTATCTCACTCGGGTTTGCGATTGACTTTCTGTTTGCCTGTGTGGCGATTGAGCTGCGCGGCATCTCCTGGCTTGCCCATGTGATTCGCACAGCGATCGTGGCGCTTTTCTCCGGCACTGTGCTGCCCTTTCGGTTGCTGCCGTTTGGGTTAGCGCGTGTGTTTGAACTACAGCCCTTCGGCAGCCTCGGCGGTGCGCCGCTGGCATTGTTTGTCGGCACGGCACGGCCTGAGCGCATTCTGTTGGCACAGGTGTTCTGGAACCTGACGCTCTGGCCCGCGGCTATTTTATGGTTTTGCAGATCACGAGAGAGGCTGGTGAGCTTTGGTGGATAGGCAGAAAATATCCCTCAAACAATTTTTATCGCTGTATGTGCTGTATGCCAAAATGGATTTTGCCTGGCTACTGCGGGACCGAGTGTTTGCGTCCCTTGCAATCCTGTCGGACGTGATATCCAATCTCTCCTCGATCGCGGGCATATTTCTGCTGGCATGGAAATTTGGAGGGATCGGCGGAATGAGCCGGTATGAAATTCTATTTATGCTCGGATACACCTCCTGATGACGGGGATTTATCAGGTGTTTTGCTCCAGCAATAACGTTGGGCATATCAGCCGCCGGATCGGGCGCGGCCAGGTGGATCACATGCTGATGCAACCGCTCCCCTTGCCGGTGCAGCTAATGACAGAGGGCTTCATCCCGTTTTCAGGGAGCAGCAACCTGGTTTCCGGCGCGGCGCTTCTCTGCATTGCCGTTGCAAAGCTCGGCATCCGGCCGCCGTGGTGGTGGGCGCTGGCGCTTGCCGGGCATTTGGCCGCTACGGTTGCGATCCTGGTTGCCTCCTCTTACCTTGCCTCTAGCGTGGCCTTTTACGCGCCTGCCCAAGCGGAGGAAATTTCAACTTATGTAATCGATGCGCAATGCAGCCTGGCGCAATTCCCACTCTCCGGCATGCCGCTTGCGTTGAAAGCGCCTCTGCTGACGGTGTTTCCCGCGGGGCTGCTGGGCTGGTTTCCATCGCTTGCACTGCTTGGAAAACCGCCGTTCGACCTGCCGGGCTATTACCCCGCAATCATTGCGGTGGCGCTCGCCGCATGCGCGGCTTACTTTTTCAGGAAAGGATTGCATTACTATGTTAAAAAAGGGATCAACCGCTACCTCGCCATCGGACATCGCCGTTGACGTGCGGTCTGTTGTGAAGGTGTTTACCCAATCCCAGCGGGAGAATGCCGGGAACGGCGTGCTGAAAAGGCTCGCAAGGCCTGAGAAAAAGCGCGTGTATGCGCTTGATAATGTGACCTTCCAAATCCGGCGCGGCGAGTTCGTCGCCTATGCCGGGCCGAACGGGGCGGGCAAGAGCACAACGATGAAGTTACTCTGTGGCATGCTTTTGCCAACGGATGGGAAAGTCTCCGTGCTCGGCCTGTCGCCTGAAAAAAACCGGATTTCGCTCATGAAGAGGCTCGGCGTGCTGTTCGGCAACCGGACGGAGCTATGGTGGGATCACCCTGTTATGCAGAGCTTCGCGTGGAAAAGGCGTGTGCAGATTCCGGAGAATGTCTATCGGCGGAATTTGGAGATGGCAATTGAGCTTTTGGATTTGAAAAATCTTTTAAAGACCTTTGCGCGGGAACTATCGCTCGGCCAACGGATGCGGGCGGATATCGCCATGATGCTCCTGCACGCCCCGGAGGTAATCCTACTGGATGAGCCAACGCTGGGGCTGGACGTCGTTGCCAAGCGGCAGATGATTGCATTTTTAAAAACGGTCAATCGGGAAAACGGCGTGACGATCATTGTGACCAGCCATGATATGGACGATCTGGAGGAGATGGCAGAGCGCATTCTGATGATTTCTGCGGGCAAGATTGCATATGACGGAGACTTTGATGGCCTGCGCGCCTTGACGGGCCGCCCTTCCCGACTCCGGCTAACGGTGGATAGCGTCTGCCCGCCCGACCTGCCCATTGGGCACCTTCTATCAGAGGAAAAGGGCGTTTGCGAATATGAATTGGATTTATCCTCTATACAGGTGCATGAATTGCTTGCACAGCTTTCAACGCTACACGGCATCCGGGATTTGGAAATCCAAAAAGCGCCGATCGAGCAGGTGATTGCGGAACTGTTCCGCGCCTGGCGGTAACGGCGCGGCAGCGGCCCCACTTTGCCTCTCATCCGCTATGACGGCGCACTGCGGGGCCGGGCTGCCACGTTCTGTCGAAAAAGGCGGCGGGCAGAGCGCTTTTTTCGGAACGGATGCCGTTTGCTTTCCGGTCGGAAATCGTGTATACTAAATAAAAAGGCAGATCCGGGCGGATGTTGTTCGGGGCGAAATCAAAGTCGCTCCCATACGGGGAGCGTGGATTGAAATGGAGAAGGTTTCTGGATGGGGCGGCAGGCGGCTTCCCCGCCCAAATGGCCCCAATGGAGAGGATGAGAATCAGATGATTTTAACAGTCGACATCGGCAACAGCAATATCACGATGGGGGTATATCGGGAGAATGATCTCCTATTCGTTGCCCGCCTTGCGACAGACCGTTCCCGCACGGGCGATCAATACGCGGTGGAGCTGAAATCCATTTTGCGCTTTATGATGTGGTGCCGAAAGATTTTGAAGGCGCGATCATTAGCTCCGTTGTGCCGGAGCTGACTGCCGCCGTGCGCAAGGCCACGCAGATGGTCACGGGCCATGTGCCGCTTCTCTGGTCGGGCCGGCTGAAAACCGGGCTCAATATCCGCACGGATACGCCCGGTATCCTTGGCGCGGATCTGGTGGTGGGTGCGGTGGCCGCCATCCACACTTACGAGCTGCCTTGCCTTGTGATGGATTTGGGCACGGCAACAAAAATCAGCGTCCTTGATGAGCAAGGCACCTATCTTGGCTGCACGATTTCTGCGGGCGTTGGCATTTCACTGGATGCGCTTGCAACCCGCACTTCGCAGCTTCCGCACATTAGTATTGAGGCGCCGCATCATGTGATCGGCACGAACTCACCGGACTGCATGCAGTCCGGCACGGTGTTCGGCACCGCCGCCATGCTTGACGGCCTGTGCGATCGTATTGAGGAAGAGCTCGGCAGGTCGGTGAAAACGGTCGTAGCGACTGGGGGCCTTGCAAAGGAAATCGTTTCCAACTGTAAGCGGAAAGTCCTTTACAGAGAAAATCTGCTTTTGGAAGGGCTTAAGCTGATTTATGATAAAAACACGTCGAAAGGCGGCCGCGGCATGCAGCGTTGATTGCTGAAATTGCCACTTGACAGGAATTGATTGTAAGGTTAAAATACTTTACGAATTGATTCCAATGGAAAAAATCATATTTTAGCTTATTTTTCCGCAACACTGGTTTAAAAATTGCTTTTCAATATTTTTTTGCCAAATTTTGCGCTGCATCTTCCTTGGGGGAGAGCAGCAGCAAGGAGGAATATAAATTGAAAAAGAATACCCTTGCGAGGACGATGCGCCTCGCGCAGCTCGCCATGCTGATTGCCATCCAGGCGATCCTAACCTTCACCCCGTTGGCTTTATCATGATTCCGCCGATCTCCATCACGATCATGCATATCCCCGTGATTATCGGCGCGGTGACGATGGGGCCGTTGTTCGGCGGGATTCTGGGTGCTTCCTTTGGCGTGATGTCAATGCTCAAGGCAACCTTTGCCGCTGCGAGCCCGGCGGATATTATCTTTTCCCCCTTTATCAGTGGAACGCCGGTGCAGTCGCTGATTCTGTGCGTCGTGCCGCGCATCCTGCTCGGTGTGATCGCCGCATGGCTGTTTATCGGCCTGAAGAAGCTCATTAAAAACGAAACAGCTTCGATCGGCCTGAGCGCTGGAATTGCCACGCTGTGCCACAGCGCGATGGTGCTCGGCCTGATGTGGTTTCTCTTCGATTCTCTTCCGCTCAAGGAGTATTTGCCACGATGATGTCGCTCAATTGCCTTTTGGAGATCGCGATGGCTGTCGTCGTCGGCATGGCGGTATGCAAGCCGCTGCTGGTCTATCTCCGTAGCAAAAGCTGATCCAAAAATAGGGCTAAATCGGCCACGCACCCGGTTGGATATCCGAGATATCGCTTTTTGATGGATCGGCTGGCTAGCTGGGTATTATAAATAAGGAGAACACGCGCCGTAAATTTGCACTTTTGCATTTTATGGCGCGTTTTGCTTTTAATTGATATCAAAATCGTTTTAAGCGGAGCTATCAAACCAATTTGCCGGAGGGGAACGGGGAGCCCGTCCGAAAAGGACGAACTCCCTACAGGCCAATCAGCTGGATTCAGTGTTTCTGAAAGGGTGGTTCGATACCGAAACGAAACCTGGCATCTTTTTTGAAATTACACCGGCACGGATTCCCTTCTGCACGATAAATCGCTACGTTTTTAAGTCGTATATGACAGACCACACCGTATCTTTCCCTGTGCTTCTGTCGTATTGACATAAAAACCCGTCCTTTCCCGCTAAAAGCTCCTGTGCCGATTGGATTCCGATTTGCCCTCTCTTACGCTCCAGTGCATTTTTGAGCGTTTGATATCTTGTCTCTGCCTGCCAGTTATCAATTTCTGGGTTTGTAAACGAAGCCATCGCTTCCGAATGAAAGACATTGGTGGCGTAGACATAGGGGCGCCCTTCAGATGGCCGGATGATTTCTATTTTCTCTGCATTACACTCTACAACGGCAATCTCTCCTATGCGATCTGCTATCGTTAGCGTTTGGGCCGAGGCGATAGGAATTTCTTGAATGTAGTGAATCGCCTCGTTGGTTGATTTGCATTTTTCCAAGATGAACCGTAACAGCATCCCTGCATTGAGCCCTGGCTGAATGGCGTGAGGATAAACCGCGGTTAGGCCGACAGCAAGCCCTTGTTCGTTTATGCCGTCCTCCAGTTCGAGAAATGCTGTCGTATTTCCTGTAAATCCATAGGAATCAGCGTCAATATGATAAATGACATTTAAATTATATTTTTCTAGTTCAGTTAAAAAATCGCTGTTTCTTCCGAACAGAATCGTTTCATGATCTGCCACTGCAAAACATGAGCAATGGCAGGCGGGCGGCATGGCATACATGCTGAATAAAACAGCTTGGAGCATTTCAGCCTCACAATGCTGCCCATCCGCCAAGCCTGGATTTCTTCTAATATTTCTGGAAAGTATTTTTGATAAACGGGAACACAAGCCAAAGCGAACGCCTTTCGCTCTTTCTTATTGGAAAAGGAAGGTTGTTTAAAATAAAGTGGCCGTGCTTTTCCAAAAGGGACCCCCAATGAAACCCGATTTCGTAGTGTGTCCCTTTCAAATGTGCATGATACATGATTATTTCGCTCCTTCATCTGTTACAATAAAGAGCAGCCGGCAACTCTATTTCAAAGGATAATGGAATAAAAATTTTATGTCAATATCTGCTTTTGGATTTGGAATATCACCTCAAACTGTCCCTTAGAATGTATACTGATGAAAGTGAGGGGAGGTTGACGCGGCATATTGTAGAAAGGAAGTGGTTCTTGCCGCCTTGAAAAGCACGAAATAGATGGTATAATAACAATGAATAAGCATGCGTGCGGCTTTGCGCATACCTCAATTTCAGGAGGAATCATCAATGGACAACACAGAGAACAAGAAATTTTATATCACCACGCGATCTACTATCCGTCGGATAATTTGCACATCGGCCACGCTTACTGCTCCGTGATGGCGGATACCATGGCGCGGTATAAACGGATTCAGGGGTACGACGTGATGTTCCTCACCGGCACGGACGAGCACGGCCAGAAGATTGAGGAAAAGGCGAAGGCCGCGGGGATCACGCCGAAGCAGTATGTCGACCACGTTGTATCCGGGATCAAAGATCTTTGGAAGCTGATGGATATTTCCTATGATAAATTCATCCGCACGACGGACGATTATCATGAAAAGGCCGTTCAGAAAATCTTCAAGCAGCTCTATGACCAGGGCGATATCTACAAAGGCTCCTATGAGGCTGGTACTGCACGCCCTGCGAATCCTTCTGGACGGAGACGCAGCTCGTCGACGGCAAGTGCCCGGACTGTGGGCGCGAGGTCAGGCGCACGTCCGAGGAGGCGTATTTCTTTCGCCTTTCCAAATATCAGGATCAATTGATCAAGCTTTTTGAGGAGCATCCGGAGTTTCTTGGAGCCGCCTCCCGCCGCA
>ENA-OQEX01001163-OQEX01001163.1-human-gut-metagenome-genome-assembly--contig:-NODE-1163-length-10652-cov-2.177862_pt1 | contig 10652 bp, 10 predicted proteins | sample MGYA00242802_ERZ504649 | MGnify/ENA primary metagenome ERZ504649 (study PRJEB26092, sample SAMD00036194) | human gut metagenome | host: Homo sapiens | study: EMG produced TPA metagenomics assembly of... | reverse complement strand
TCCAAATTCGGTTGCCGTAGCCCGCTACGGCGCCCTCATCCGGGCAAAATCTCCCACAAATTGTGACGCACATCTTGCAGAAAGCCTTTTTCAAACACGCTCTAGGTTTCAAGAATCTTTCTCGCTTTGCCGCATAAGCAACAGCTCTCCTGACTCTCTCATTTCTCCCTATTATATGCACAATTGCAAAAACTTATTAACCGTAGTATACTGTACCCATTGTTGCGCAGACACGGTAACAAAGCGTGTAACTGCTAATTTTCAAAGTAAATATAACGGAGGTTTTTCATGGCCGCACTCTTTCTCGCACCCCTATACATCCTGATCAATGCATACGTTGTCCGTTGGATGATACGATGGATGGGCGCCTGTCACAGACTTTTTCAGACAATGGCATTTCGCGCTTCCTTTATAGGAGTTTACATAATATTAACAACAGCCCTGCTCACCGGCTTTCTCATCAAAAAGCCGGCCAACCTGCACCGTATTCTCAAGCATACAGGTAACTATTTTCTCGGAACTTTCATCTATATTCTGCTGGTAATCGCTGTCGTTGATTTTGGCCGTCTGATACTGAAATACATATTCCATGCCCCGTTTATCGGGCACCGCAGCACTTTCGTCATCACAGGCCTGATCTGCACCATACTGATCATCAGCCTCAGTGTTTACGGAATCCTTCATGTAACCCATGTGAAAACTACACCTTATGAGATAAACGTTGAAAAAACAGTTGACAGCATGGATTCCCTGAAAATAGTCCTTCTCGCTGATACCCATTTCGGCTACAGCATGGGAACCGCCCAGGCAAAACGAATTGTGAAAAAGATCAATGCTGAAAATCCAGATGTGGTCTGTATCGCAGGTGATATTTTTGATAATGAATATGACGCCATTTCCAAGCCAGATGAATTAAAAGAAATTTTAAAAGGAATTAAGTCCAAATATGGAGTTTATGCCTGCTGGGGCAATCACGACCTGAACGAACCAATCTGGCAGGTTTCACCTTCAACGGAACAGAAGATAACTACAACGATCCCAGAATGGAAGAATTTCTTACAGACGCAGGAATCCACCTGCTAGACGATGAAGCTGTTCTGATCGACAACAAATTTTATATTGTCGGCCGCCGGGATGCCTCCCGCTGTGAAAAAGTAGAAGGCTCCAGAGCCACTCCATCCCAGCTTACCGAATCGCTGGAGCAGAACAAACCAATTATTTTTATTGACCATCAGCCAAAAGAATTAGACGAAACAGCTGCTGCCGGTGTTGACCTTGACCTTTGTGGTCACACCCATGACGGTCAGATTTTCCCCGGAAACCTGATTATCCATCTATTCTGGGAAAATTCCTGTGGCTACCTTCGAAAAGGAACTATGCACAACATCGTCACTTCCGGAGCCGGAATCTGGGGACCGAACATGAGAGTCGGCACCAACAGCGAAATCTGTCCGATTACAGTTCATTTTAACAATTAATGTAACTATTCCGCAGATGCTATACCGCGAGATGTTTTCGTGAACATAGTTCACAGTTACCAATTAATTTTTCAAATATTGCCGGTTCAGATTTTAAGCCATTCCAACCATGCTTCACTGTATTTATATACAGAGCCAACCATTACATATCCACCTGACAATATAGGTTCATAGTTACATTAAATCAACCGATTATGCCTCTACGGACTGCCTCTGCACCCCCATCGTTCCATGCAAGGCAGTCCTTTCTCATGTGAAACATCCCGTATCCGATTTCCCCTTCTTCCTCGCAGCCCAGCCCTTTCCACTAAAGCCTGTCCACGCTTCACCACATCTATTCCTTCCAGCATCTTTCCCTGGAAAAATCTTCCCACTATACCTTTTTCATATATCTCATAAGCTTCATGCGCGCCCAGCTCCCAGCCAGTCACCACACTCAGCCATCCATTCATCCTTACAGCCAGTCCGCCGATTCCATCAATCAGTCCCTTTATTCCCTGCATACCCCGTCCATTTTCACTCATCACTCCCATGAAAAACAAGTCACCACGGTCATCACCATATTGAAACGTTCTTTCAAACTGAATTTATTTTCCCGATTGAAATATTTTTTCAATAATCTCATAAAGGCCCTCCTTCTTGTCATGCCTGTCCAAAATCCAAAAGCTTATCACCGCTGCTGTCTCCTAATGCAATTAACTTTGTACCATTTCGGGCACTTTTTCTGCCTCCGGCAGACTGCACGGACAGCTCACAGCAAACAGCCGCCAGAATATGTTTGAAAAAACTCCTCTGCGAACTGCGCACTTTTCGTGATTGTGCAGGTTCTAGAGCGTGTTTGAAAAAGGCTTTCTGCAAGATGTGCGTCACAATTTGTGGGAAATTTTGTCCGGATGAAGGCGCCGTAGCGGGCTACGGCAACTGATTCGGGCAAAATATACCGCAAAGTGGGGCGTGCAGATTGCAGGAATGATTTTTCAAACAGGTTCTAAGGCGCACCTCAAAAAAGGACATGACCCACAGTCGAGTCATGTCCTTATGTACCTCTAATTTGGTTTTACTGAATTTATAGCTGCAATATCATATTATCCGAGATTATAATGCTACTGCAATCTTATCCTGTAATGCTTCCGGAATCTCTTCTTTGTCAAGCGAAATACTTACAACTATTGAAATTCCATATTTCTCACCGATCTTGTCCAGCTGATCAAGTGTATCTGTAACATCAGCGTCTTCCAACTTGGAAACCTTAAGGAAGCTGTCCAGATAAATCTGCTCAAGATCGTGATCCTGAGAAATAATACCACAAATGAAACCTACGAACTCATCTGCATTCTTCAATGGATAAGAGGAAACGTCAATAAGACGTACCTTATTGTTAAGCTCATACATATGTTTGGTACTCTTGTCAAGGTAAACAATGCTTCCGTTGGCTTCTTTCACCGCACCGTTTACTCTGTCTAAGAGCACTTTTGTTTTGCCTTTGCCTTTCTTTCCTACGATCAGTTCAACCATGATGTTTTCCTCCTTAGACAATATGATATTAAATTTTTACCAAAAACCTTGTTTAATATGTTTCATATTATAGTATAATTTTTCTAAATTTTCAAGAGTTTTTTTAATATTTCTGTCTATTTTTCTCAATTGTGGCTACGATTCATAAAGCGACTGACTAGTACATCGTTTTCGAAATAACTATGCCTGCACACTCGAATCCACATCCTACGCGATTGGTGTAGTTATTTACGAAACGATGTACTAGAGCGTGTTTGAAAAAGGCTTTCTGCAAGATGTGCGTCACAATTTGTGGGAGATTTTGCCCGGATGAGGCGCGTAGCGGGCTACGGCAACCGAATTCGGGCAAAATATACCGCAAAGTGGGGCGTGCAGATTGCGGGAATGATTTTTCAAACAGGCTCTAATCTACATATCCTGCTTTACATGAGATCTGACACAGAAAGACTTTTTAAACAGACTCCAGGTCCTCTTCATCAAGGATCAGCCTGATCGCCCATGGCGGCACATCAATGTCCTGGTAATCCTCCTTCATAAATACAAAAGCAGTCTCATACGGAGGCATTTTTGCCGGATAAATTCCATAACCATCTGTAAAATAAATCAGTCCCCGAAGTTTTGTAAACTTCTTCGCTCTCATAAGCTGTTCCACATAGGCAAAAGCAGGGCGAAAATCTGTGCCGCCCCCTCCTTTCACTGTGAAATGGGACATATATTCCTTCAACTGCATGGCATTTTCAATCACCACATCAGACTGGATTTTCTCGTCACACTGAAGAATGTGTACGTGAATCCGCCTGAAAAAGCTCTCAGATTCACTGAGCACACTGTAGGTTTCCTCCAGAAACTTCCGGACAAGCTCTCCTTTACAGGACATGGAAGTGTCAATAACGATCACAAAATCTTCCACCTTCCGCTCTTCTTTCGTTTCTAAGGGCTCGATCAGCGGCATATTGCCATACAGATTCATTCCATAATTGTAAAATATATAATCGAAAGTGTCCATATCAACTTTCATTTCTTCTTTCAAAACAGAAAATTTCCGCAGAAATTCTTTATAATCATAGCGATTTTGATTCTGGGCACGCAGCTGGTCTACCAGAGTTTCTCCGCCTTCTCCCGCTTCTTTTGAAAAAGTTTCCATCTCTGTCTGCATGCGGTTGCGGATGTCGTCCCAGTTCTTTTTCCGCTGGGACATCTGAGGACTGTTTGGATGGTTTTCATACCACTTACCATGGTCATCCTGAGTAAACTCACGGCGCAGCTCCTGCATTTTATTTTCCGGCAAATGAAGAGTCTGAAGCTTCGGTAAATTCTCTGAGCCGTCATTACCTTTCCCTCTTCCAGTATCAGCTTCAACGCCTGCCTCTTCACCATAGATGCCGGCTGATGCACACATTTCAGATAAAGCCCGTCAATGATATTTTCCACTGTAATGTCACATGCAAGATTCCAGTACTGGACATCCACAGCAGGATTTCCTTCTTCATCCTTCTCTTGAAAACAGTGGAGAAAAATGCAGTGTAAAAGGCTGTGAAGATAGATTCGATTCACCTTTTCCTGGCTTCTCCTGAACTGTTCCATCAGTTCTTCCGGCTGATAGTACAGGACAGTTCCATCCGTTCCAACAGGATGAACGCCCATATCTCCCTGAAAGAAAAGTGCTGACAATGCGCAGTCCATAAAGCGCATATTCAGGTACAACTGGTTTCTGGCACTGGACAAAATATCCTGGCAGATGCTTTCTGCCGCCAACGCACGATCCCAGGCGTCATGTACCGGATTTACCTTGTACAAAGTATTTTGCCCATATGTCGGACTTATCTGGTATGTAGCTTTTCCCCCCTGCGCTTTATATAACGAATCTTCCTCATGTAATGAATTCAATTTTTTCTCTTCTGAACCACTCATAGTTCAAAACTTCTCCTTTTCGATGGAAAATGCAGCCTCTGGTACTCCATAAGCATACTTAAAATCTCCGGAGATTTCACTGTGTCTGCCAGATTTACCAGACCTGTAAACAGTTCTTTCTGCCAGGTTCCAGGGGATACGTGTGAAGAAGCCATTCCAGCTCTTCTCCTCTTTTCTGACGGATAAAATCAGAAGCAATCTGTTCTATATGCTCCTTCAGGTACTGCTCGTACTGTATTTTCGCCTGTTCTGTCAGCCCTGTCGGCCAGTTCAGTCTGCCATATACCATTTCTCTCAGGAAATCTGATGATTCCTGGGCTCTCGCCATCTCAAAACGCTTGTCATACTCCAGAAAATGAAATACTTTTCCCTGAAAGCAGTTTCTGTAATACAGACCGCTTCCATGCACCTCAGTCATCAATATCCTGGCAGGAGTATTTTCCACACCTTCCTCATAATATTCCGGAAACCAAAGCATGGCTTCCACTTTTCCATATAAATGTACCCGCAGCTCCTCCCCAACTTCTGAAAGGATCTCTTTCAGCCCGGATTGTTCATCATTCATCAAAACTTCCATTCTGCGGATCCTGTGGCACCCTGTAAAAGCTCCACTTCCAAGATCAGTAAAATCACTGGAAAACCATAGCTCTTCCAGATTCCGACAGTTATAAAAACCGTAACGGCCTATTTTCTGAACTCCCAAGGGAATCCGTATGACCTGACAGCTTTTCCCGGAAAAAAGATATTCAGCCAGTTCTGTGACCGGTACTCCGTCGATCTGTTCCGGAATTTCCACAATCTGGGGATCCCCATCAATTTCCATTACTGCAGCATGATCTTCCTTAATATCAAAGGTAAAACCGCTGTCTGTATGCTTTTTCATTTCATACACTCCTGTATATGTGCCTGTAAAAAAGGCTTGCTATTTTTTCTCATTAATATTAAACTTAATCTATTGCAGTGTTAAAACAGTACTGATGTTCACACTCTATATAATATCGGAGGAATTTCCATGAGCATTAAAATACCGATTGAAACCTCAGCACGGCATATTCATGTTTCCCAGGAGGATTTCCAACTCCTGTTTGGAGAGGATGCCCAGCTTCATTACATAAAGGAATTAAGCCAGCCTGGACAGTATCTCTGCCAGGAACGTCTTACAGTAAAGGGGCCTAAAGGTGAGTATCAGAATATGGCCATTCTAGGTCCTTTTCGTAAAGAAACCCAGATTGAGCTTTCCCTTACAGATACCCGCAAGATCGGTCTTCCCGGTCTTATCCGCCAGTCTGGTGATACTGTCGGCTCCCCTGGCTGCACTCTCATCGGACCCAAGGGCGAACTTATCCTTGATCACGGTGTCATTGTTGCCAAACGTCACATTCACATGACTCCGGCAGATGCTGTTACTTTGAAGGTCAAAGATAATGACGAAGTTTTTGTCCTGACCAAAAGCTTCGGCCGCGCTCTTATTTATGCAGATGTGGTAGTACGTGTAGACTGGAGTTACCGCCTTGCCATGCACGTAGATACCGATGAGGCCAATGCTTTTTCCAATGAAAAAGAGCCTTATGGGGTAATCGTAAAATTCTTTGATGATAACTATAATACAGATAAATGGATTGAAGACGTATTGTCCGGTATTAACCGCTAAATGTCAGGGCATACTCTGTGACTCCATTTTATTATTGTTCACTGGTGACATTCCGCAAGGTGTTTTTTGTGAACAGAGTGAACAGTAATTCCATTTTCTTGCAGCAGCATATGGCCAGTCACAGCCTCCCGGAGCCTGTCTGAAAATCAATTCTGTAATCTGTTCACTCAGTCTATACAAATGAAAAGTGCTTCCTGCCCGAATCCGGGTGTGGAAGCACTTTTGCGTCACTGAATTCCAATTGTCGCCGCCAACAGCTCCTGAAGAGAATTGGTAACCATAATTCTGGAAAAATCTACTGTCTGGGCTTTATTAACTCCCGCAGTACCTGCTGCCTCATTACTGCCAGCTTCCATCTCTGCGGCATCTCCGTATGTCACCTGACTAAATACACTTACATGCTGTCCTGCATCAAACAGTTCCTGAAGGCTGTTTGCGACATAGAGGCTTCCCGGTGAAACAGTTCCGTCTCCGGAAGCATCTATGGTAACGTATCATATCTCCTGTTGTAACAAGGTTCGCCTTGATCAGATCCTGAAGGTTATTGGATACGTCAATTCCTGTGATATACTGGGTATTGGCTATAGTTTTACCACTCTGTCTCATTTCCTCTACCTGCTGTGCGTTCGGATAGAAGGATGGCTGACGGATGTAACGAAAGCTTGCACTATAAGCCTCTCCTACTGTAACACCATTCTTGCTGGAAGAACAATGTACAACGATCCAGTCTCCTGCGTCAGTTTTTCCACAGATAATACCAACATGGTTGGCACTTCCTGCTTCTGGTCCTCTCTGAAAAACCAGGTCACCTGGCTGGGCATCCGCCTCACTTACCACGTTCGCTCTGCCCCACTGGTCTGAGGTACCGCTTCCTACAGCTGCGATCATAGCCTGATTCTCATAGCCATTGATCACTGCCCAGGTAACAAAACCGCTGCAGTCAAGACCATACGCACGTAAAGTACCGGTACTCTGACTTCCCTCTGCGCTTACCTGCTGTACTGCGCCCCAGCTTGGATCCATTCCGATCACAGTAGACTTGCCGCCCCAGAAATACCCTACCTTACCAACCAGTGAATAAGCAGCTGCAATTACGTTTACACGCTCTTCTGAAACGTCATCGCCAACACTCTGTCTTACAAAGCCCTTGGCTGCTGTAACAGTTGCACAAAGAAGCTTGCAGTCTGTTTCAAGATATTTCTTCAAAATCCCCCTCTCATCCTTGGGGATCTTATTCTCTTTAATGTAATGGTTAATATGGTAATTTCCATATGTAACTCTGTTAGAATTACTTTCGTCCTTCACAACAGGATTCATCCTGGCAAAAATAGCTGCCAGATCATCCTTACAGGAAGAATCCAGCGTAAAAGAAGTGGCACCATCAAGGCTCTTCTCATAGACATATATGGCAAGTATATCCTGCCAGTTGCGTACAAGAAGGGTATCTGCGGATGTGGTAACACCACCTTCGGAATCAGATACATCTGTCAGTTGATTGGCAGCTTTATACTCTGTCTCAATCTGCTCCATAACATCTGCAAAATCATCAGAAAATGACAGCTGATAGTTCTCCTGCAGGCTGTTCAGATAAAATTCCTTGCCTGCATGAAGATTAGATGCATAGTAGACTGGGGTTCCATTAAGTGCCTGCGTTGTGGTGCTGTCAATCTTATCTGCATCTTTATCGTCTGCTGCCCCGGACAGCTGGCTGATCGTCTTCTCCATATCGATAAGAAGCTTGTAATTAGTAACAGCAGCCTTCTCCTGGTCTGAAAAGCTGTTATAGGTCTTTCTCAGGGCTTTGACTTTTTTCTTCTTTTTCTTATCTAATTCCTGCTTGAAGGTTTTATCAATGTCTTTGATCAGGGCACTTACCTTCTGCTGGCTCTCTGCTGAAAGTCCAGGAGTCACAGTGGGGGTCACCTCAGGTGCAGCACTAGGCTCTGGTGTCACTGTGGGGGTATCGTCCGGCGTTGCACTAGGTTCTGGTGTCGCGCTTGGTTCTGGTGTCGCACTTGGTTCTGGTGTCACCTCAGGTGTATGATCTGGCATCACACTTGGAGCCGGTGTCACTGTAGATGTATGATCTGGTGTTTCACTTGGAGCCGGTGTCTCTGTAGGTATATGATCTGGTGTAGTAGGCTCTGATGGGATCTGTGTAGGCTCAGCTGGTGTTTCTGTGGGCTCTGATGGCGTCTGTACAGACTCTGCTGGTACCTGTGCCGGCTCTGACGTTGTCTCCGGAGGTGCGGAAGGCGTCTCTGCCGATGCCTGCTCTGATGAAATCGGCTCTGCTGCCGCTTCCCGGGCAGCTGTTTCTGTTTCTGACAAGGCTGTCTCTTCTGAGGCAAAAACACTGGCCGTTCCTGTAAAGGATATCGCAGCTGCATAGTAATACATAAACATTTTGTCAGATATTTATTTTTCATATTCAAAAGATGCTCCCTTCTATTCATGAACATCCCTTTACTCCCCTATATAAAGGTATGCATTCTTACCTTAAAGACAGTTCGCATTAAGTATTAACATGCATTATTGTAGCATACTAACCCTTCTAAATCAACTATCCTCAAAATATACAGACGTATTTTCGTGATTTTTCATTTTTCTTCACAATTTCTGTACAGATTTAAGTGAAAGCGTTTCCCACTTGCTAAATACCGTTTTTATCGCAGCAGCGAATAATTCATTTTTTCTGCTGTACAAAAAAAATACCAGTCCCGGTACTCACAGACAAGCTGCTGTGATCTCCCGGCACTGGCTCTTCCCATTATCAGCATGCAGCCGGAATCAGAATATCCTCTCTGCCAAACTGCTTCGCAGCCAGCTGCAGGATTCCATGAATAACCTGTGAACAGATTCTGAGAATATACTGAACATCCTCTGCAATATTACGCTCCTTAAGAAGATATCTTTCATGGGCATTTCCAATATACTCCACCAGTTCCCTAAAACTTCCGAAATTCACTGGAAGAATGACCATACGATCTGCTGCCCCACTCTCTATGTAGCGCTTCAGATGGTTCTTAAGATGCTTCTCGTATTTATTATGCTCGTACAGATTCCCGGTAAAGTTCTTATTATGGGGAAAAGTAAAATAATCTGCCATATAATGCATCACTTCGCCAAACCTGCGCCAGTAAACGCGCTCCTTGCTTCCTTTGGGATCATTGTCAATAAGAGCTTTCATCTTACCCTGGATTTCCTCGAAGGTGCCGAAATATTCATGCTTCTTTGTAAGAAAGATGGCTTGATATCCGGAAGAATGCTTCCAAGGCAGAACGCCTTTCTGTGGGACTGCAGACTCTTAGTGGCAGGCATCTGGTCTGCCAGATATCTGGCTACCAGTATATGGGATTTTTTACGCAACCGCTTCCTCTTCTTTCCTGTTCTTATCCATTGTAACAGATAAAAAACAATAAACTGTAAAAAGCTTTTGTATCTGCTTTTCAAATCATCGTTATCACAACTTAATATAGCAGAATCTCTGTCAAATTTCAAATAAACATTTTCTGATTTTCTGTGAAATATTTTCCAATATATCGTTAAATTGCACAATTATATCCTGCGTGTAAGCCGGTCTTGTTTTTTTCGTCATATATTGTTATTATTAGGTTACTGTACAGCTGAAAATCATGCAGACCCATGATTTCTGTACATTGACAAAGCGTGTTGCTGGTCACGAAATGAACCGTAACATGATCCCAAAAATGAAATGCTGCCAGTGAACAGTAATGAAACACACTGGCATCATGAAATCATTACATAAAGGAGGAATTATATGCCTGGCCATAAACCACGGACAAATAAGGGCTGGCTATAGCTGCTGTTCTTATGTGTCTTGCATGCGGAGTTTCTTTTACCCAGTCTTCCGCTTCGCACTCACCCATTACAGATACCCAGATCCCGGACATGTTCGTAGCTGGAAATACAGATGATTCCCAGATTCAATCTGGTGGTGCGGCAGCTGAAAATACCGATGCAGGAGAGGAGAACACACCGGAGGATGTCATTCCCACCGAAGCGCCTGCTGCAGATACCCCGGCACCTGATACCCTTTCAGGTTCAGACACTTCTTTTGAGGTCTCTCCGGAAGC
>ENA-OQEX01001161-OQEX01001161.1-human-gut-metagenome-genome-assembly--contig:-NODE-1161-length-10668-cov-4.615312_pt1 | contig 10668 bp, 12 predicted proteins | sample MGYA00242802_ERZ504649 | MGnify/ENA primary metagenome ERZ504649 (study PRJEB26092, sample SAMD00036194) | human gut metagenome | host: Homo sapiens | study: EMG produced TPA metagenomics assembly of... | reverse complement strand
TAGTGAGATGGACGCGACGCACTGCGCCGCTGCCGCCATGGCGGACGACGGCGAGACTGCGCCGCCGAAGTAGAAGTGGGTGCCGTGGGCCTCGTCGGCGAGGCAGAGCATCCCGGCGTCGTGGGCCATCTTGACGATGCACGCAGATCAGAGCAGATGCCGTAATAGGTGGGGTTGTTCACCAGCACGGCCACGGCGTTGGGGTGCTCCTTGATGGCTTTTGCCACCTGCTCCCGCTTCATGCCCAGCGAGATGCCGAGGCGCTTGTCCACTTCGGGATTGACATAGACCGGCACTGCGCCGCAGAGCACCAGTGCGTTCAGCACGCTGCGGTGGACATTGCGGGGGAGAATGATCTCGTCACCCCGCTTGCAGGCCGTCAGCACCATGCTCTGCACCGAGCTGGTGGTGCCGCCCACCATCAGAAAAGCGTGTGCTGCGCCGAAAGCGTCGGCGGCCAGCTCCTCGGCCTCCCGGATGACCGATACCGGGTGGCAGAGATTGTCCAGCGGTTTCATGCTGTTGACGTCCACGCCCACGCACTGCTGGCCCAGAAAGGCCGTCAACTCCGGGTTGCCCCGGCCGCGCTTGTGGCCCGGCACATCGAAGGGGACCACCCGCATCTGTCGGAACTGCTCCAGAGCCTCGTAGATCGGTGCGCGGCGCTGATCCAGCCGGAACCGTGTACGGTTCTCACTCATGTTTTTTCCTCCGTCCCTGACTCCTGCTGCAAACCATGCGGGCAAACAAAAAAGCACAAGCCCTGCACAGAAATGCAGGCTTGCGCTTTGAAAAAACCGTTTGAATGCGCGGACAAAGCCTCCGGGGCAAAGACGCCAGAGCCGTATCGCAGCATGATTCATCAGGATTCAAAAGGACGGGATGACGAGAGTCTATATAGCAATTACACTTTTACTACTCTTATTGACCGTTTCACAAGTCTGCGCACGCTCTGCGCAATTTCATGGTTGTAAAGGAACCAACTTATAAAATTTAGAGCTTGGCCGCAAGGTCAAAAGCTGCTTTCGATCAAAAACAGCAGTCTTTGCGGCATGCGATCCAACGCTGTTGCCAACGAATAAAAAGTTGGATCGCTAACGCTCAATCAATAATGGCAGCTTGCGCCGCCGGTCGGCAGTGGACCCGGCTGTCCGTATGGCCTTAGCCCCGATGGGCGGTCCTAGCTAAATTGCTTTGAAAAGACTTCGACACGCTTCGTCTCTCAAAATCGTGTGTGATTTTATCATGCAAAAAGCGATTTGTCAATGATTTGACAGGAAAAAGCTCAAAAAATCTTTCGGGAGTCATATTTACCGTCATCCGGCAGGAAGTGCCGGCGCGGCATAACATAAAAAGAGCGGCCCCGGTACGCAGTCTGGACGTACCGGGGCCGTTTTGGTTTGCTTTTAGCGCTTGATGTCGTAGTTCATGTTCATCAGGTTGCGGATGGAGCTGACATCGTCGGTGATGTTGCATCGCCGTGGATGGTGTGCTTGATGGCGCTGCTTGCCACCGCAAAGTTTATCATGTCCATGGCCTTGTAGTTGTGGAGCATGGCGTAGATGAGGCCGCTGGCGAAGGCGTCGCCGCCGCCCACGCGGTCGAGGATGTTGAAGGTGAACAGCTTGCTCTCGAAGGTGTGGCCGTCATACCACATAAAGGCTTTCAGGCTGTTCTCGCTGCCGCTGTGGGCATAGCGGACGTGGCGGGCGATGCACTTCAGGCTGGGGTAGCGCTCGATGAAGTGCTGGAAAATTTCGTCCTGCTGCTCATAGCTGGCTGCAGAGGCACGCCGTCCTTCCAGTCGCCCTTGGAGTGGTCGTTCTCGTCCTTCCACAGGTGGTAGGGCTCGATGCCCAGCAGCACGTCCACATAGGGCAGGCACTCGGTGCAGAAGTCGCGGGCCTCGTCCCAGGTCCAGAGGGTGGAGCGGAAGTTGCCGTCGAAGCTGACGGTCAGGCCCTTCTTCTTGGCCTCCTTGAGCATATCGATGATGAGGCCGCGGCAGTTGGGGGCCAGAGCCGGGGTAATGCCGCTCAGGTGCAGCCAGTCGAAGCCCTCCAGCAGCTCGTCCAGATCGACCTGAGAGAAATCGTACTCGGTGATGGCGCTGTGTTTGCGGTCATAGATGACCTTGGAGGGCCGGATGCCGTAGCCGGTCTCGAGGTAGTATGTACCAGACGGTTGGAGGCGTCTCATCCGGCTCGGTGAGGATCATGGGGGTGCAGTGGACGTCGTTGGAGCGCAGCCAGCGCACGGCGCTTTTGCCGAGGCTGTTGTTCGGCACGACGCTGAAGAAGGTGCTGTCCACGCCGAGGTTTGCCAGCGCGAGGGCGATGTTGGCCTCGCTGCCGCCGTAGCTGGCCTCAAAGTTGGTGGCCATGCGGAGTTTTTCGTAGTTCGGCGGGGTCAGGCGCAGCATGATCTCGCCGCAGGTGATGAATTTCGGTCCGGTCGTCTCGTGGCCCAGAATGGGGTTGAAATGTTCCATAACGGTCCTCCTGTTGCTCTTCTCGGGCATTTGAGCCGCCGCCTCTCATATACCATTCTTGAGACGGGGCGTTTGGTGCTCAGCAGGGCAGCCAGACCCCACATGACGCACATCGTTGTATCCATTATAGTGCTTTCGGAGAGGATTTGCAAGGAAAAGAAAAACACTGCGAGAGAAAATTTGGTGGGATTTTTGTAGATTGTGACGATAGCCTCTCAGGCACTCCGCGCCAGCTCCCCCAAAGGGGGAGCCATTGGCAGGCCGGGCAACTCTGCGCTGACCGCTGAAAGCTCAATATGGCATAAAATATAGTGCCCTGCTACAGAGATTCACAGCAGTTTGACAAGGGATATTGTCCCGAAGCTGCTGCCCTCTGTAGCAGGGCACTACTGTTTTCGGATAGAGTAAGCTTTGCTCGTCCCGCGTGGGCCTGCCCGGCTCGCCAGAGCCTCTCCCTTTGGGAGAGGTGTCACCGAAGGTGACGGAGAGGGTCAAATGCCCGTCAAATCAAAGCTGGGTGTATATTCCTCCCGGGCGCTGCTCTTCTGCTGCATATAGCCGGCGGTCAGCCCCAGATCCATGGCATAATTGACCACCCGGCGGTACTCGTAGGTGGTGATGCGCCGCCCGATGCCGTGCTCTGCGGCCTTGTAAAAGGGGGTGTACTGGCTCATGACACTGGGGATGAAGCAGCCGGGGTCGGCCTCGTTCCATGCGGCCATCTGGTCGAGGACGGCAAAGCTGTCGTCGATGTGGCCGGGCAGGGCCAGATGCCGCAGGATGACGCCCTTCTGTAAGATGCCCTCGCTGTCGAACACCGGATGGCCCGCCTGCGCCATCATGGCCTCGATGGCGGGCCTGGCCTGGGCGAAGTAGTCCGGCGCAGAGGAAAGCTCGGCGGAGAGGGAAGAGGAGACGTACTTCAAATCGGCCAGCCAGATGTCGATAGAGCCGCGCCACGCCTCCACGCTCTCCACCGTCTCGTAGCCGCCGGTGTTGCAGACGATGGGCAGACGCAGCCCCTCGGCCCGGGCAATGTCCAGCGCCGCGATGATCCAGGGCCGCCACTGGCCGGGGGTGACGAGGTTGATGTTGTGGGCGCCCTGCTTCTGCAGACCAAGGAAAATTCCGGCCAGATGCTCTATCGTGATCTCTTTGCCCAGTCCCTCGGCGCTGATGGGGTAATTCTGGCAGAAACAACACTTGAGGGTGCAGCCTGAGAAAAACACGGTGCCGCTGCCCCGGGTGCCGCTGATGCAGGGCTCTTCCCAGAAGTGCAGGGCCGCGCGGGCGGCTTTCAGGGTGCCGCCCGCCCCGCAGAAGCCTGTCTGCCCGGCGGCACGGTCTGCGCCGCAGCGGCGGGGGCAGAGGGTACAGGAGACAGGCGGCGTTGTGGAAATGTTTTTAGACATATTGTCCAACTCCTATGAGAAAGAATCATATTAAATTATCCGAGGCTATTATATCATTTTTGCCCCCGGAAGTGGTATACTAAGATTGAATATTGCATGTCATGCAAGAATACTACATGATCTGGAGGACACCATGCGTACAGAGACCGAAGAGATCCGGGACAACCTGAAATATCTGAGCCTTCTGGCCCGGGACTATCCATCGCAGGCAGCGGCCGCCAGCGAGATCATCAGCACACAGGCACTGCTCAAGCTGCCCAAAGGCACCGAGCACTTCATGAGCGACCTGCACGGTGAGAACGAGGCGTTCGTACATATCCTGAACTCCGCTTCCGGCGTCATCCGCGAAAAGGTGGATATTGTGCTGGGGGATGCCGTGCCGGAGGGGACGCGGGCCGAGCTGGCGACTCTGATCTATTATCCGAACGAGAAGCTGCCCCAGCTCAAGGAGCGCTGCGCCGACGAGGAAGCGCTGGAACAGTGGTACAGTGAGACGCTGCTGCGGCTCATCGACATCTGCCGCCTCGTCTCCTCCAAGCACACCCGGGAGCATGTCCGGGCCTGCCTGCCGTCCAGCTGCGGCTACATTCTGGATGAGCTGCTCCACGCCCACTTCGAGGACCACGACAAAGACCTCTACTACGGCCAGATCGTCGGCAGCATCATCGAGAACGGCCGCGCCGATAAGTTCATCGTCCGTCTCTGCGAGCTCATCAAGCGGCTGGCCGTGGACAAGCTCCACATCGTGGGCGACCTGTTCGACCGCGGCCCCCGCCCCGACGTCATCCTTGACCTGCTGATGCGCCACCACGATGTGGACATCCAGTGGGGCAACCACGACGTGGTCTGGATGGGCGCGGCGGCCGGCAGTCCCATCTGCATCTGCACGGTGCTGAAGACCACCCTCGCTTACCACAACCACGGCATGGTGGAGGACTGCTACGGCATCAACCTCCGCCACCTGCAGCGGATGGCCGAGCAGTTCTACGGCGACGACGACTTGACCATCTGGATGCCTCACACCGACACCGCCCGCGGCCCCTACACCCCCGGTATGCTCCATCGCTGCGCCGTCATGCATAAGGCCATCACCATCCTGATGCTCAAGCTCGAGTGTCAGGTCATCGACCGCAACCCGGATTTCAAGATGCAGGACCGCGACTTCCTGCGCCGCATCAACTGGGAGAAGGGGACCGTCATGGTGAACGGCAGGGAGTACCCCATGCGGGATATGTCTTTCCCGACGGTGGACCCCGCCGACCCCACCGCGCTGAACAGCGACGAGAAGGTGGTGCTGCAAAAGCTGGTGCAGTCCTTCCGCCAGAGCGAGAAATTACAGCAGCACGTCGAGTTCCTGTATGCCAAGGGCAGTGTCTACCACATCGAGAACGGCAACCTGCTCTACCACGGCGCTGTGCCGATGACGAAGAAAGGCAGTTTCGCTGTGGAGCGGTTCGAGGGCCGCGCCTACTCGGGCCGCGCCTCATGGACTACTGTGACGAGCGCGCCCGCCGGGGCTACTTCGCCCCCGAGGGCAGCGCCGCCCGCCAGAGCGGACAGGATTTCCTGTGGTATCTGTGGTGCGGCAAGCTGTCGCCTCTGTATGGCCGCAGCGCCATGACCACCTTCGAGCGGCTGTATATCGAAGACGCTTCCACCCACACCGAGGTAAAGGACCCCTATTATACATGGTATAATGAGAAAGCTGTCTGCCGCCGCATCCTCGCCGAGTTCGGCCTGCCCGGCACCAGCCACATCGTCAACGGCCATGTCCCCGTGCAGGAGAAGAAGGGCGAGAGCCCCATCAAGGGCGGCGGACGCCTCGTGGTCATCGACGGCGGTTTCTGCCGCGCCTACCACGAAAAGACCGGCATCGCGGGCTACACGCTGGTCTATTCCAGCCGCACCATGTCCCTGCGCACCCACCAGCCCTTCGAGAGCGCCGAAAAGGCCGTGAACGAGAATCTGGACATCCTCTCTCAGAAGAACATCCTCGAGACGGAGAACCACCGCATCCTTGTGGAGGAGACGGACGAGGGCGAGATCCTGCGGGAGAAGGTCCACGACCTCAAACAGCTGGTCCGGGCCTATCAGCTGGGCTGGATCAAGGAGACCCGCTGCGACGACAGTGTGTGGTAAGCAGCGGCAAATGTAAAATTTTCCTAAAAATAAGAGACAAAACCCGAGGATAATAGAGAAGAAACTGGGCAAAACAGAAAATAATCGACGAGCGTGCATTGGGGCTTTGCTTTTTGCTGGAAGTTGTGTATAATAAAGTAGCTGTAATTGTGTCAACTGGTTGTGAGCTTTGTACAGCGAGAAGGAATAACGTACCTTGAACTGACCTTTTGGGCCTGCGGGGAGCGGGCCTGTGACAAGGAGATCATAAAATTGGAAAAGTTTGTTATTACGGGCGGTAAGCCCCTGCACGGCGAAGTCATCATCTCCGGCGCGAAAAATGCGGCTGTGGGCATCCTGCCCGCTACCATTCTGGCAGCGGACGTCTGCGTCATCGAGAACCTGCCGGACATCAGCGATGTGGCGGTGAGCCTCAAGATCCTCAGCGTGCTGGGCGCTAAGGTCCGGATGCTGAACAAGAACACCTACGAGATCGACACCACCCATCTGACCGGCACCAACGTCCCCGACGACCTGTCCCGCCAGATGCGCGCCAGCTACTATTTCCTCGGCGCCCTGCTGTCCCGCTTCGGCAAGGCACAGGTGGCCATGCCCGGAGGCTGCAACCTCGGCCCCCGCCCCATCGACCAGCACCTGAAGGTGTTCAGCGCTCTGGGCGCAGAGGACAGTGTGGACTACGGCATGATCACCGTCCACGCCGACGAGCTGAACGGCGCTCATATCTTCTTTGATAAGGTGAGCGTGGGCGCTACCATGAACGGTATGCTCTCCGCTGTCATGGCCAAGGGTCAGACCATTCTGGAAAACTGTGCCAAGGAGCCCCATGTGGTCGATCTGGCCAACTTTCTGAATATGTGCGGCGCTGATGTGCGCGGCGCAGGCACCGATGTCATCAAGGTGCGCGGCGTCGAGCAGATGCACGGCTGCACCTACAGCATCATCCCCGACCAGATCGAGGCCGGCAGCTACATGGTGGCTGCAGCGGCCACCGGCGGCGATGTGCTGGTGAAGAACGTCACCCCCAAGCACCTCGAGCCTATCACCGCAAAGCTCCGCCGTGCGGGCATTGAGGTGGAGGAGTTTGACGATGCTGTGCGGGTTCGCCGCACCGGCGACATCCTGCCCTCAAGATCAACACCATGCCCCACCCGGCTTCCCCACCGATATGCAGCCCCTGATGGGCGTTCTGCTCAGCGTGGCAAAGGGGACTTCCACCGTCACCGAGAGCGTGTGGGACAACCGCTTCCGCTATGTGGACGAGCTGCGCAAGATGGGCGCGAATGTCCAGGTGGACGGTCAGGTGGCCGTGTTCGAGGGCGTGGAGAAGCTGTCTCCCGCTCCGCTCCGTGCTTCCGACCTGCGCGCCGGTGCAGCGATGGTCGTTGCAGCCCTGATGGCCGACGGCACCAGCGAGATCGAGGAGATCGGCCATATCGAGCGCGGCTACGAGAATATCGTGGAGAAGCTGCGCGGCCTCGGTGCTGACATCAGGAAGGTGGAGCGGATGCCCGCTGCACTGGAACAGGCTCTGTAATTAGAAAAACCTCTCCGTCACGCCTGCGGCGTGCCGCCTCCCCTGCCGAGGGGGAGGCATTGGCAGTCCGTCAGGTCCCTGCGTTTTTATGACTGCGCAGCAGACGGAGAGGTTTTATTTGTTGAGGTTTATCATGTCTGAATTCATCTCTCTTTATTCCGGGTCCTCCGGCAACAGCAGCGTCGTGCGCTGTGGGGAACGGTATCTCATCGTGGATATGGGCAAAGGCGTCCGCACCACCGGCGCAGCTCAAGGAGCTGGAGCTGAACATCTCCGACTGCGACGGCATTCTTGTCACCCATGAGCACAGCGACCATGTGAAGGGCCTTTCCACCTTCCTGAAAAAATATCCGCTGCCGGTGTACGGTGCAGAGGAGACGCTGGAATTTCTGGACGCAAACGGGGTCGTTCCCGCCAGCTGTGACCTGACGGCCCTGACGCCGGGCAGGGAAGAGGACATCGGTGTCTTTGGGGTCAAAGCTTTCCCCACCAGCCACGACGTCCCCTGTGTGGGCTACCGCATCCACACCCCCGACGAGAAGACCATGACCATCGCCACCGACCTCGGTGTGCTGACGCCTGCCGTACATGAAGCCCTCTCCGGCTGCGACCTTGTGGCCCTCGAGAGCAACTACGACCTGCATATGCTCCGCAGCGGGCCGTACCCCTACTATTTGCGCGCCCGCATCGAGTCGGTCCGGGGTCACCTCTCCAACGACGAGTGTGCGGCAAAGCTGCTGGAACTCATCCAGGAGGGCTGCAAGAAGTTTGCCTCTGTCACCTCTCGCAGGAGAACAACACCCCTATGCTGGCGCTGCAGACCGTCTTTTCCACCCTCGGTGCGGCGGGCGTCGTGCCGGACAAGGACTGTATCGTCCAGACCCAGCGGCGGAATGAAGTGAGCCCCGCGCTGGCGTTCTGACACTATAAAACCAGAGCAGGAAAAGGAGAAAAGAGCCTATGTCGTACATCATGGCGCTGGACGCCGGAACCACCTCGAACCGCTGTATCCTGTTCAACAAAGCGGGCGAGATCTGCAGCGTCGCGCAGAAGGAATTTGCCCAGTATTACCCGAGACCCGGCTGGGTGGAGCACGACGCCAATGAGATCTGGCCACTCAGCTGGGCGTGGCCCTCTCGGCCATGAACAAGGTCGGCGCCCGGGCCGAGGACATCGCCGCCATCGGCATCACCAACCAGCGGGAGACCACCATCGTCTGGGACAAGGAGACCGGGGAGCCCATCTGCCACGCCATCGTCTGGCAGTGCCGCCGCACCAGCGAATACTGCGACGAGCTGAAGGCCCGGGGCCTGACGGAGAAATTCCGGCAGAAGACCGGCCTCATCATCGACGCCTATTTCTCGGCCACCAAGCTCAAGTGGATACTGGATCATATCCCCGGCGCCCGCGAAAGGCCGAGCGGGGAGAACTGCTCTTTGGCACCGTGGAGACCTGGCTCATCTGGAAGCTGACCTGCGGAAAACTGCATGTCACCGACTATACCAACGCCAGCCGCACCATGATGTTCAACATCCACACGCGGGAATGGGACGACGAGATCCTGCAGGAGCTGAACATCCCGAAATGTATGCTCCCGAAGCCGGTGCCGTCCAGCGGCTTTTATGAGTACGCTGACCCGATGCACTTCGGCGGCGAGATAAAAATTGCCGGTGCGGCAGGCGACCAGCAGGCGGCCCTCTTCGGCCAGACCTGCTTTGCCTCGGGCGAGGCGAAAAACACCTTCGGCACCGGCGGCTTTTTGCTCATGAACACCGGTGAGACGCCGGTCACATCCCGGAACGGTCTTGTCACCACCATCGCCTGCGGCCCCGACGGCAGGGTGAATTATGCGCTGGAAGGCTCTATTTTCGTGGCCGGTGCGGCCATCCAGTGGCTCCGCGATGAGCTGCGCCTGCTGGAAGAGGCCCGCGACTCCGAGTATATGGCTCAGAAGGTGAAGGACACCAACGGCTGTTACGTCGTGCCGGCCTTCACCGGCCTCGGCGCGCCCCACTGGGACCAGTACGCCCGCGGCACCATCGTGGGCCTCACCCGGGGCTGCAACAAGTACCACATCATCCGCGCCACGCTGGACAGCATCTGCTATCAGGTCAACGACGTCCTCCGCGCCATGGCGGCGGACTCCGGCATCGCATGAAGTCTCTCCGGGTGGACGGCGGCGCGTCGGCCAACAACTACCTCATGCAGACCATGGCCGACATCAGCGACCTCGAAGTCAAGCGCCCCCGCTGTGTGGAAACGACGGCGCTGGGCGCGGCCTATCTGGCCGGCCTCGCCGTAGGCTACTGGCAGTCTGCCGAGGACATCACCCGCAACTGGTCGGTGGACCGCGTGTTCCGCCCGGCCATCTCGGAAGAGGAACGCACCAAGCGCATCAAGGCTGGAATAAGGCTGTCCGCTGCGCCTATCACTGGGCCAGGGACGAAGAGGAATAAAAAGAGAAAAAACGGTCGGAGTTGCCTGACGAGTAACTCCGACCGTTTTTGTTATTGGGCAGCTTGAGCGAGGGACAACCACCGGCTCGCAGAGAACATAACGCTCCGACGAACCGTGGTTTGAATTTATATCATCTTAAAGTATCCCTTTTCAGGAGTCGATCTCACCCTTGGAAAGTGCAATGACACATTCAGTATGACTTTCGTTGTCCAAACACAGATCGATATCTTTTTCAACGATAGGCAGTCTGAATTTGATGGATTTGAGCCACTGACCGTTGGGCTGACGCTCCGGGTAGATTTGAATTTCAGAGATCAGATGTTCCATCAGCTTTTTGCGTTCAAGGGGATTCATCACATTGTAGAGCTTTTCAAAGCAGATGAGAACTTTGTAAATGTTATCGCCTGTGATTTTATCCGCTTCGATAGCCTGCTTCTTTGCCCGGGCATCCTCATATTCGCCGACGATCTGATAGTCGCTGAAGTCTGCATAGGCTTTCATGCGGCTTTCAATAGCCATCGATCTGCATGCCGTGAAAACACGGGTGTAAGTGTAAACCTTTGTCTTTTCCTGTGACATAAGAAAACCTCACAAAATGGTTATTTCTTGCCTGCTTTCTGCTCCAAAAACTTAAT
>ENA-OQEX01001158-OQEX01001158.1-human-gut-metagenome-genome-assembly--contig:-NODE-1158-length-10695-cov-2.516843_pt1 | contig 10695 bp, 17 predicted proteins | sample MGYA00242802_ERZ504649 | MGnify/ENA primary metagenome ERZ504649 (study PRJEB26092, sample SAMD00036194) | human gut metagenome | host: Homo sapiens | study: EMG produced TPA metagenomics assembly of... | reverse complement strand
AGGCCAGCCTGACGATCAGTGTGGGCTTGGAGCCGCTGGAGGTGGAGCGGACGATCGTGGATGTGCTACGGAAGGATGGGACGCCGCTCATGGAGTGTGTGCAGCAGCTTAGTGACCGGCTGCACATCGTCACGTCGATCATCGACTTGGCGCCCATGGAGATGGAACTGCTCTCCAGAGCCAGCCGGGAGAAGATTTTAGACCGGGCGCTCCGGGAGGCCAGGGGGCAGTATGACTATATTTTGATTGACTGTCCGCCGCAGCTCTCTATCCTGACCATCAATGCCCTGTCCTGCGCCGACGGAGTGGTGATTCCAGTCAAGACGGATTACCTGGCCTACCGGGGGCTGACACAGCTCCAGGACAGCATCCAGGAGATCCAGGAGCTGATTAACCCGGAGCTGAAGGTGCTGGGGGTGATCGCCACGCTGTACGATACAAGGGTGGGCGATGACCATGACATCCTTGATCTGCTTCAGAAGGAGTATAATCTGCTGGGCGTGATTAAACGGCTGGCGGTGGCTAAGAAGGGGATTTATGACGGCTTGGCGGCTGTAGAGCAGGCCCCCAGCAGTGAGCTTGCGAAGGAATACGTGGCCATAGCAAACATGATTATGTCCGGCAGGGAGAAGAGGGAGGAACAGGAGCATGAGTAAGCTGGAGGAGCGGGAGAGCCGCAGGAGATCCGCTACCGTTGGGAAATTCGTGGAGCAGCCGCCCATGGCGGCCACCAGCTCCCGGTCGGCGGGGCCGGCCGAAGGAGGATCGGGAGCTGAAGAAGCGGATTAGCCTCTCGGTGCTACCCAGCGTGTACGAGGATATTCAGAAGATCGCCTATGTGCAACGGCGTAGCGTGAGCGAACTGATCGGGGAGCTGTTGGAGGGATACCGTGTGGAACATAAGGCAGAAATTCAGAGGTATGGAGAAATAGAAAAGCACTGTGTCTAAATATCTACAATTACGTTTTCAAGATGTCAGTGCTATTACGAGATGGGCTTGTAGACTATTTATCATAGGACTGATAGATCTCAGTAAAAGATAGGAGTGAGAAACTTTTGCTGATTTTTTTATCAATGCTGGAAAGTGATGAGGAAAGGAGACTATTTACAGATTTATATAATCAATATGGGAATATGATGCTGCACGTGGCGAAGCGTTATTTTCCAAAAGATATGTATGCGGCAGAAGACGTCGTTCAAAATGCGTGGATACGTGTAGTAGATCATTTTCAGAAAATTCAAGCTGTACCGAGTAAGAAAAGAGGGGCGTATCTCGTTGTTATAGTAAGGAATGAGGCTATTACAGCCTTGAGAAAGCAAAAGCCGGAATTACAATTCGATGAAAATTTTGTAGAAGGATATATTGATTTAGAAAATGATAATACAAGGTCAATTATAGATACAATACGCGCAATGCCAGATATATATCGGACAGTATTAGAAATGAGATTTGTAGAAGAACGAAGCACTAAAGAAATTGCGAAGGCGTTGTCATTGAAGGAAACAACAGTAGATGTTCGGATTCACCGAGGCCGGGCGCTGCTTATAAGAAAATTGAGAGAAGAGGGATACATAAAATGACGGAAGGAGAAGAAAATATTATTATTAAAGGGGTTTTATTGGAAGCTATTTCGAGAGACTTTTCGGAAGAACTCTCTAATAATAAAGAGGTTTCGGTATCTCCACGTTTCAAACGACAAATGATGGCAATGATGAATAACCCCAATAAATGGGCAGAGCGGCACAAGAGAGATTATAGGAGGCGATTTGTAAAGGTAGTAGCAACAATCGTCTTGACGTGTTCTTTGCCCTTTGGAGTTTTGACGGTAGCAAGTCCGACGGTCAGAGCCGCTGTAATTGACTGGGTTGTAGAATGGTACGAGAGCAGTATCATTTATAAATTTTTTGGAGAGTCGGATTCTACAAAACTGCCCTTATATGAAGTGATAGATCTCCCATTTGATTATACCAGGATAGGAATACCACAAGAGCTCCCTAATAACACGGAAATTATTTATGAAAATTCGGATGGAGAGATATTGAGATTTGAGTATATGCGGGTAGAGGAAGGTTCTGCAATTATAATAGATGCAGAAAATATGGAGGTCACAGAAATTGGCGTCAACGGATGCCCTGGACATCTATACATTTCTGTAGATCCAGAGCAAAGCAACTGTATAACATGGTATGATAATGGAGCAAAGATGCAATTTATAATTGATGGATTTCTTGAAGGCAATGAACTTCAAAAGATGGCAGCTTCCGTTTTACAGGTTGATTGAAAAAATTTGGCGAATCGTGTAAGAAAAGCATCCCCTCTCTGCGTTAGTAGGGTATAAGTGCGAAAGTGTACTTTACTCAAAGCAGAGAGGGGGTGTTTTTATGAAGAAGAGAATTATACCGCTATTCTTTCTGGTGCTGTTGCTGGCGACTGTCATGATTCCGACCTCTGCTGCAATTAGTACGAAAGCGATCTCTGGGAAACCCACTCTAAAGATTGAAGGGACAACAGCATACTGCGTAGGAAAGTACAATAGCGGAAACCGCAACGATGCAATTTCGATTACAGTTACATTGATGCAAGGAAGTAAGGAAATCGCTTCGTGGAGCGCATCAGGGAAAGGCTCTGTTACAATTTCAAAAACCTGTAAGGTTGAAACAAAGAAAACCTATAAATTGGTTTTGTCTGCAACTGTCAATGGAGTAGCTAAACCTGATGTATCTGTTACAGCGACTGCAAAATGAGAGAAACTGGCTCTGCACGTGTGCAGAGCCAAAGGGAGGCCTCCCTTTGGCCTAATGTTTATAGAAGCGGGGTTCCTAAGAGTGTTAGAAGCGGGCGGAATTAACCAAATGAGGGGATTCACCCGGTGCTAAACTATAATGAAAACAGGAGGATTACTACTATGGGATATTACAAGATCAAGTCACACGCGGGAACGGGAAAGCTATTGAATATCGCAGCCTCTGGGCCGATTTCTGGACGTAAAAATACAAATATTTGGGATGAATCCTGCCCGATTGACCAGACTTGGTCGATTGCGTCTCTTGGGAACAATCAGCAAGTTAAGATTATCAATAATCTTTCTTATATGCTGAATGCCAATACCTCTACATGGAATTGTGATGTCTATACCAGCAATAGTGACACCTATGTTAATTTTGAAAAGGTAAGCACGGGAGTATATTATATCCGACTGAAATCCCACCCAGAAAGATACCTAACGGCAGGAGGCACAAAGTCCGGAAGTGATGTTTCCTGGGAGAAACTGTCGACAACGACGGCCGGAAAGAAAGCGCAGCAGTGGAAAGTAACGGCTACATCGTTGCCAACGGTTTATACCAGAGTTACTTCTGGGGCGGATTCTTTGGGAGATGATCAGATGGAAACAAATGCGGAGTACATCTATAATTATCTCAAGAAGAAAGGATTCACCAAGAATGCTATCTGTGGGATTCTTGGAAATATGAACAGTGAGAGTACGATTAACCCTGCTGTATGGCAATCGCTGAATGATATGTATTTGGGATATGGATTGGTTCAGTGGATGATGGAAAATTGTTTATCGACTGGGCCAAAAAAGAAGGAGTTATCAGTGCGGCAACGGCTGAAGCTGTTAATAGCCTGGCTTACAGTAACCCAAAGAAGTTAATGGATGCAGAATTGGATTATTTGATTGTCAGTATGAATACGGTTGGAAACTGGTTTAAGCCAGATAATAATCAATCTAAGTACGGAACGAGCGAGACTCTTACGGCGAGCCAGTTTAAGGTATCTAATAAAAGCGCAGATATCTTAGCGCGTATTTTCTGTGGACACTATGAGCGGCCCGGAGTTCCGAAAATAAGCGAGCGTGTTGCAAACGCAAAGAAGTGGTATAACTTCTTGTAAAAAATATTCCCCCAATGTAAGGCTGTATCATATACAGACCGCATTGGGGGAATATTTCTTCTGAGAATTATTGTTGAGTTAGAAGAGAGAGATTATCGTCTGTAAAATTGTACCATGTAACATTTTCCTTAAAGCCTTGCTGACTAACTGCAGTTTCAAAGGCTGCTTGTGTTGCAGGGAGCTTATCAACAAAGAATAGAGAAGACTCGCAATATGATATTTTTTCGATTTCATAGCCGCTGGAGGATAAGATAAGTGATCCAATTCCCCAATCTGAAGCTCCGCTGGAAAATATGAATGTACCATCAACTTTTAGATCTGACATAGATCGGCTGACAAGGTATAGCTGTAAATAGTTCCGCTTTCATCATGTAGTATTATAAAACCGGCTTGATTATTTTCAGCAAGTGAAAATTGCAGGACAACATCTTTAATCCCATTTTGGTTAAGTCTACTATTGCAAACTGCTGAATTGAAAAAGGGAGATTATCTGAAGTGATAGTTTCCTTCAATTGATGGATATCCAAATAATCACCTGATTCTACATTATAAAATTGTTGATTTCCTTGAAGAACCTTTAGATAGAGTAAATACGGAGAAGTCGTGGAATTTACTGTATGAAAAGTCTTTAAGGATAATGCTGCTATGCCAGATACACATATCGCTAAACAGAGAATTATAATTGGCAAGTTAGGTTTCTTCAATATTATGACCTCCTAAAGAATATTAAGTAGTTACGATTATATGACGAGGAAAAAGAGCTATATCTTACATGGGAGCAGGAAAAAGAGCCTGGATGCAACAGTGGCGTATAACGTTTACCCGTTTATATAATGAACGGGTAAACCGTTATACGGTTATTTTTCGGAATAAGTTGACAGCTTGGATTATCTATGGTAACATGACACTGGAGGAAAACGTGTATTTGCAGGGGTTACGGATCAGCGGCCCCAGCAGGAAGGAGACAAGAACAAGCGGCTGCGGCCGGTGTTGGCCGGGAGCTACAACAGAGATTTCATGCTCGTCTGGGCGAGGGTAAATAGTAATTAGGCCCAGAGCGTCTTGGCCGGGAGCTGCCGGTCAGGGGTTTAGCAGTTTGCTAATATAGGAGCCGAGATAGGTTTGATACCCCTATGTGGTGCGTGGCTCGCCGCAGTAACCTTTGTGAAATGGTAAGCGCACCATTGACCCCGTATGAGTAATCCTTTTGAAAGTACGGGTAAGTACAACGTATCTGTCCCTATAAACCATTCGGATAGTAGCTGGCATACTGTAAATCTGCCGGAGAGTAGCTCCCTCTAAAAAGGAGACGACAGATCCGAACTGCCGTAGATCTCAATAAACCGGGGCTGCACACATAAGCAGATCAAAAAAGTGTAGGGGAGAGATCCCCAAACCGTCATACATAAGACGTTAAAAAGTGTATTTGCCAAATGCCGGGCCCCATGGGCAGGCAGGCGGCGGCCTTAGCTTTAACTTATATCAAGTATATAATTGAAATATATTAAATAGCTTATATAACTTAAATAAATTATTTAAGTTATATAAGCGACACAAAAGAATGGAGGTAACGGTGGGGCGCAGGAATAAGGCGTACTATAAAGACCTCCATCAGCAAGCATATGACAAGCTGGTGGGGATGCAAGCCTTCGGGGAGAGCAAGCGGGCGGCCGTGGCCGCAGGCACGGATAAGGAGAAGATTTTCTCTTTCAACACCTACAAGAGCTACTGGAAGCACACCAAGTATTTTATCCAGTACATCAAGGAGCATCACCCGGAATGTACCACGCTGAAAAGCGCCAGGAAGTACGTCAACGAGTGGCTGCAGGCCAGGGCCGACCAGGGGCTTTCCGCCTGGACGATACAGTTGGAGGCCAAGACCATGGGCAAGCTGTACGGCATTTCTCCCGACGATGAAAACTACTTCAAGCCCCCAAAGCGGAACCGGGAGGATATCAAGCGGAGCCGCGGTGACCGGGTGCGCGACCGGCACTTTTCCAAGACCAACAACGACGAGCTGATTAAGTTCTGCAAGGGGACGGGGCTGCGCCGGAGCGAGCTGGCGGAGCTGCGGGGGAAAGATCTGGTGACCAGGGCGCAGATTGAAGCGGAGATCTCCAGCCTGGAGAGCCGCCCGACGGCGGAGCTGACGCCAGCAGACGTGAAGCGCCTGGGGATGCTCCAGGACGCCCGGATGTTCCAGGGGGAGTATTTTACCCACGTGAGGAACGGAAAAGGCGGCAGAGAGCGCCTGAGCCCCATTATTGGCCCAAATGCGGCGCAGATCATCCAGAGGATACAGGAGACGCCGGGCGAGGAAAAGGTGTGGCAGCACGTCCACCAGAGCGCCGATATTCACGGCTACCGGGCGGAGTATGCAACGGCCATTTACAAGGCCCACGCCAGGGCAATCCAGGACATCCCCTACGACCGGATAAACCGTGGGACGGGACGCCGATATCAGAGCCAGGTTTACACCTGCAGGAAGGACGAGGCCGGGCGGAAGCTGGACAAGGCGGCCATGCTGGTGTGCAGCAAGGCCCTGGGACATAACCGGATCAGTGTGGTGGCCGACAACTATATCCGGGGGCTGTAAGGGGGAGTATGATGGCCGAGTTTGGGAAAAAGGGTGTCATGGGCTATAAAGTACTCCCTGGCGGCCGGAACGACAGCGAGAGCACCCATGCGATTCTTTCTCTGGAGGAGTACGACGAGCTGCTGCGCCGGATTGCTGTGGCGGAGCGTGATAAGCATGAGGCGATCGAGCAGGCAAAGAGGATAATAAGAAGAGAACGGGCGGCCGCCGAGCAGCGGGGCAGGGAGGCCGAGGAGGCCGCGCAGGAACAGGTGACGGCCATGGAGGAGAAGCTGGCCAGCGCCGAGGAAGAGATCAGCTATCAGAAGGGGCTTAACGCAAATCTGCTGCGGGTTTCACGGGAGCGGGCTAATGGGGATCGGAGACTCCGGCCTAAGAAGGAACACACCGGTATGTGGTGGAGTTCTCCATGGAGAAGGATTATCGCTATAAGGTAAGTCGCTATGCCTGGGAAACGGTAACGCTGTGGGAAACTGTGATACAGAGCCCTATTCGATGGAATTTACGGACGAGCAGGCAAGAAAGCAGATTAAACGAGAGCTCCTTCGGGACGAGACAGGCGGAGAGTGGCTGATCGGAAAGCTTGGGATTCGAGCGTATTATGATGTTGAGTATGAAGAAATGATCCAGGATACCGAATGGTGGGAGAGGCATCAAGGCCAAAATATCATGCTAAGGCGAAAACTGAGAATAAACGGTCGTAGTGGCTATTGGGAGCTTGTGTTTTCTCATACCCTTCCCCTGGGGCCTGTACCGGAGGAAATGAGGCCCTGCGTGCGTTAAACTTCCTCCTGCAGCACAAAAGAAAATAGCTCGGCTGGAGGACTTGAAAAGGTCTATCCAGTCGAGCTATAATAAAGTCGAAAATAGGGAAAAAATATATTGATAATATATACCATATAAAGAGGCCTTTAGGCCCCCAAAAATGGGGCTGAAAACGGGCGTCGGAAAAATAGGGAAAAATATATTGATAATATATGCCCACCTAGAGAGCCTTTAGGCCCTCTAGAATAGTCTTCAAAAAAGTCCATAAAAGTCTCTTTTGGAAGGAGAGAAAGTCGGAGGGGAAAAGGGGGGTGGGCGGAGGCCGTGGGAATGTGGTAAACCCGATAGGGTTTTCCATCATTTCCATGGCCGGAGCCAGGGGGAAAGGGGAGGTGACTTCTCTTTAAGGCCCCGGAGGGGCCGCTCTTGGCTCCCCCTTTCCCCTCTTCCCGCCCGCAGGCGTTTCCCCGCCGCAGCGGTTTTTCTTTTTGCTACTTTTTCTTTTGGAGGTGGTTGTTTTGTTTATTCGGAGAAAGAGAGGAAAGCCAGAAGAGAGTAAGACTGTACGGCAATGGGCGCTTTTGGGACGAATACCTATAGATGCGCTGAAGCCAAGCTACGTATGGGAGACGCAGACTGATGGGCCGGTAACGGTTTATTATCATGAAGAAAACACCCGAGAGATGACAGAAGATGAAAAGGCTGATTTTTTGGCGGATCAGAAAGGCTATGGTCAGCGGTATTTGCAGATGTTCAAGAGAGAATGTGATGGAAAAGAATGAAGAATGAACAGGACAACATGGAACGATTACAGGATTTGTATCGGGAAAAGAATGAGCATCTGGAAAAGTTCCTGGAGTTGGTCACGCCCTTTGAGTTTTACCGGGAGATCTTTCCGGTGGGGAGCTTTGAGAGAAAGGGACATTTTGAGGACGCGAAAGGTAACGGGATCGCGGTGACGGTGCCGCCAAAGGCTGCAGGGATTGCTCTGGAGATCAAGGAGGAGGCAAGGCCAAACGCTATACCATCACCGATGAACTGTCGGAGCTGTCGGAGGTCTACGACACGGATTTTACCATCATGTCCCCTATCTCCTATTTCGGGCGTCAGCGGTGCGGCAAAAATGCACGGTATCTCTATGCCCTGGTCTTTGACCTGGATGGGGTGGGGATGCCCCAGCTCCGGGACACACTGCACCAGATGAACAATGATATTCTTCCCCAGGCAACCTTTGTCGTAAACAGCGGAACGGGGCTTCACTTGTATTATGTGCTGCAGGAACCGATCCCTATGTACCGTACAATCAGAAATGCTTGAAGGAGCTGAAATATTCTCTTACCCGGCAAATATGGAACAGGTATACCTCCACCATCAAGGAACCGCAGGTTCAGGGTATTTTGCAGGGCTTCCGGGTGGTCGGTTCCGGTTCCAAGTTGGGCCGGGAGTATCCTGTAACGGCCTACCGGCTCGGCGGGCGGGTGACGCTGGAAAAGCTGCTGGAGTTTATCCCTGACAGCAACGGGGAGCAGCAGCGGCTCCTGGGCCTCATGCGGAAGGGGCGGCTCTCGCTGGCCGAGGCGAAGGAGAAGTACCCGGATTGGTATGAGCGGCGGATCGTCAAGAAGGAGCGGCGGGGCCGCTGGACGGTCAAGCGGGATCTCTATGACTGGTGCTGCACCGTATTGCCGATGAAATCCGGGTTGGCCACCGTTTCTACGGTATTATGACGTTGGCGATTTACGCAATGAAGTGTGGGATCAGTGAGGAGGAGCTGCGCCATGACGCCTTCTCCCTGTTGAAACCCTATGACGATATGAGCGTGGAGGATATCAACCGTTTTACGAAGGATGATGTAGTGTGCGCTCTGGAGATGTTCAATGAGGACTATGTGACGTTTCCGAGGGACGATATAGCGAAGATCTCCGGACTGACTATGCCGGTTAATAAGCGGAACTGGCGTAAGCAAGCAGAGCATTTGCGCAGGGCGCGGGCCGTCCAGATGGTTGATTATCCGAATTTTGAGTGGGCTGGTCGCCCGTCGGCTCAAGACCGGTGTATGAGTGGCGTCAACAGAACCCGGAGGCCGTAAGGCCGACTGCCACCGGGATACGGGCCTTGACCCGAAAACGATCCGCAAGTGGTGGAATTGCCCACCTCCGGCTGCGTGTCCAGGATGAGGAATAGGGGCGTTTTCCGGCCTCTGGACGGCCCAGGAGGGCCGTTTCCGCTTCTCTGAAGGTAAACAACCACCCCCCTATCTACAGCGGCCAAAAAGCTTTGCAAATCAAGTGGTTTATGCCCCCTAAATGGCTACATACAGTGGGCTAATGTGTAACAAAGATGTAAAGAAAAATGCTTGTATTTTTCTTTACTTTTGCATATACTATGAGTAGGAAAGGAGTGTTGGACATGGCACACACGGTCAATGTTAATTTTAAGTTGGATGAAGATGTAAAAAAAAGAATGGAACGCGCCTGTACCGAGATGGGCCTTTCCATGAGCGCAGCCTTTACGATGTTTGCAAAGAAGTCGGCAGGGAGTATCGCATCCCGTTTGAGGTTTCGGCTGATCCATTCTATTCGGAAAGTAACCTCCGGCACCTGGAGAGCGTCATGCAGGATGTGAAGGCTGGCAAGGCCCGCTTTGCCGAGCATGACTTGATTGAGGTAGACTGATGAGGCTGTTGTGGAGGATCGGGCGTGGAGTGAGTATCTGTACTGGCAGACACAGGACAAAAAGACGCTGAAACGGATTAACGCGCTGATAAAGGATATTCAGAGAAGCCCTATGAGGGAATCGGTAAGCCGGAGCCGCTGCGGGGCAACCTGAGCGGCTGGTGGAGCCGTCGCATTGATGAAACTAATCGTATCGTTTACTATGAGCAGGGAGAGGTCATTTATATTATCTCCTGCCTGGGCCACTATGATGATTGAGAAAGGAAGGGACGATTATGAGCTGGGATAAAGAAAGGATCGCGCAGTTGCAGCTCCCTGACCCAGCAGATGCCGATCCGCATCCCCGCCTGCTCCTGGAGGGATACGGCATACACGCCGGACAGTGGTTTACGGCCCTGTTCCCTGACGGGTGGCACGACATTACCCTGGAAGTGTCTTGGGAGCCGGAAGGCCCTGGCTGCTGGTACATATCCACGCCGGGATTTGAGGGCGTGTGTCCTATCGGCCTATTTGTGAAGGTATGAAAATGGCGAGGCTTTCAGCCTCGCCATTTTTACTTGCTATAAGTTATATATATGATATAATTGAGATAACTTAAATAAGTTAAATAATTTATATAATTGAAAAAGGAGTAGAGACAGTGAAGGTAATTGCAATCGCAAACCAGAAGGGCGGGGTGGCCAAGACCACCACGACACACAACCTGGGGGCTGCTATGGCGGCTGCCGGGAAAAGGGTGCTGCTCATTGACCTGGACAGCCAGGCCA
>ENA-OQEX01001157-OQEX01001157.1-human-gut-metagenome-genome-assembly--contig:-NODE-1157-length-10702-cov-8.514894_pt1 | contig 10702 bp, 14 predicted proteins | sample MGYA00242802_ERZ504649 | MGnify/ENA primary metagenome ERZ504649 (study PRJEB26092, sample SAMD00036194) | human gut metagenome | host: Homo sapiens | study: EMG produced TPA metagenomics assembly of... | reverse complement strand
ACTGATGAAGTTTCCTGCTCTACAGTCCTGCTCACGACGGAGGCCACATTAAGTGGCCTCCTGTTCGTGCGGAACTCGCGATAAACTTCATCAGTGCCCGCCCCACGGGAAACCGGCGGGATAGACCAGTTCAGATGGGGCTTTGATGCATGGGTGGTCTGTTGTTGTGCAAATGGGTATCATACTGTGGTTATTGCATCGACTCTGTGATGCATGTTTGTACGTTCCCGGCGGTCGGTTTGCCAGAAGCGCCCCGTCGGTTGTTCCAGACCCGTTTCGAAGAAAGGAAACCACACTAACCTATGGCAGCTAAAAAATCATCTCCCTTGAAGATCATCCCGCTCGGCGGCCTTGATGGCATCGGCAAGAACATGACGGTTTTCGAGTGCGGCGACGACATGGTGCTCGTCGACGCCGGTCTCATGTTCCCGGATGACTCCCAGCCCGGTATCGATCTGGTGCTTCCCGACTACACCTACGTTCTGGAGAACGAGGAGAAGCTCCGCGGTATCATCGTTACCCACGGCCACGAGGACCACACCGGTTCGCTTCCGTACCTGCTGCAGGACCTCAACAACAAGGTGCCCATCTTCTCGAGCAAGCTGACGCTCGGTTTTATCGAGGGCAAGCTTTCTGAGTTCCGCATCCGCGCACCCAAGTTCCGCGAGGTCAAGGGCGGCAGCCATGTCAACCTCGGCGGCATCTCGCTCGACTTCTTCTCGATGACGCACTCCATCCCCGGCGCTCTGGGCGTGTTCATCCGCACCAATCAGGCACCGTTATGCACACCGGCGACTTTAAGCTCGACCAGACGCCCATCGATGGCGTTACGCCCGACTATGCCGCTATCAGCCGCTTTGCCAAGCAGGGCATCGACCTGCTGCTTTCCGACTCCACCAATGCCACGGTTCCCGGCTTTACCAAGTCCGAGGCCGAGGTTGGTCCCAACCTGCTGCACGCCATCAAGAACGCCCCGGGTCGCGTGTTCGTCGCATCGTTCTCGAGCCACATCCATCGTTTGCAGCAGATCTGCGATGCCGCCCGCAAGTGCGGCCGTAAGGTCGTTGTGACCGGTCGCTCCATGCTCACGAACACCCGCGTGGCGCGCGAGCTCGGTTACCTCAACATCGATGATGCCGATATCATCGATGCCTTCGACATTGACAACCTGCCCGACGACAAGATTGTCGTCATGTGCACCGGTTCGCAGGGCGAGCCTCTGTCGGCCCTTTCGCGCATGGCCAACGGCGAGCACAAGACGCTCTCCATCCACGAGGCGATACCGTCATCCTCTCGCAACGCCGGTCCCCGGTAACGAGAAGGCCGTTCAGCAGGTCGTTAACAGCTTGGCCAAGCTCGGCTGCGACGTGTGGGATAAGAACCGCGCTCTCGTCCACGTCTCCGGTCACGGTAGCCAGGAGGAGCTCAAGCTCCTGATGGCCATGGCCAAGCCCACGTACTTTATGCCGGTTCACGGTGAGGCCGTGCATCTGCGCGCCCATGCCCAGCTGGCCCGCAAGATGGGTCTCAAGGACGATCATATCTTTATCCTCGACAACGGCGACACGCTCGAGATGCGCGGCGGTATCGTCAAGCGCGGTACGCCCGTCGAGTCCGGCGTCGTTTACGTCGACGGCCTGCGCATCGGCGATACCGACCCCATCGTCTTGCGTGATCGTCAGAAGCTCGCCAACGACGGTATGGTTACCGCTGTTGCCATCGTCTCGCTCAAGCACAAGAAGATCGAGGCCATCGAGTTCTCGGGCCGCGGCGTCTCGTTTGCCATCGACGACCAGTTCTCCGAGGATGCCTCCGCGTCCATTATGAAGACGATCGAGAAGGGCAAGTTCAGCTTTACGAGCAGCGGTTCCGATGCCATTCGCAAGGCCGTGCGCGACTCGCTCTCCAACTTTATCTGGAGCCGTACGCGCACTCGTCCGATGATCATCCCGGTCGTCATGGAGGTTTAGTTTGGCGCGCGGATCTGCACAAAACGCCAAAGGCAATAAGGCCAACAACCAACCGGCATCTGCTAAGGGTGCCGGTTCCCATCTGCGTGCCAATAAGGGCCACGAGTCCGAGTTCGATGATTTCGAGCCCTTGGTCGAGCCCTCGGCCAACCGCGATATCGCCGGCGTGGTCATTGCTGTTTTGGCGATTGCGTCCTTTATTGCCGTGATTTCGCCGGCGACTGCGCCCGTTACGGCTGCGGTTGCCGGTTTCTACCACTTGGGCTTTGGTCTGGGCGCCTACGTGCTGCCGATCGTCATTTTGCTGTTTGCCGCCACGCTCTTTTTAGGCGAGGACTCGCCGCTCAACGCGCGCTCTGTTGCGGGCGGCGCCGTGGTCTTTATCGCCGTCGTCTCCATTCTTTCGTTGATGGTGCCAGGTACGAGCGACTCGTGCGACCTTATGTTCACGCCGCAAAATCTGTCCGCCTCGGGTGGCTACATTGGTGCGTTTATTGCGAGTGCGCTGCAGAATGCCCTGGGTAAGCCTATCGCGATGGTGGTCCTGTTGGGCCTTGTCGTCGTGGGCCTGGTCATCATCGGCTTTTCGGTGGGCGGCGTTTTGCGCTCTGCTCGCGACCGTGCGGCCGATTTTGCCGAGCGCCGTCGTGCCGATGTTAACGCGAGTCCGTGGGGTGACGATGAGGCCCTGTCGGTGCCCGGCGTTGCCCGTCCTCACCTGAGCATTCTTCGTCAAAAGGGCTCCGATGCTGCCGTGACCACGGTCATGGGCAACGATGTGGACCCGGTTTTGGACGATGACGACGAGGACGAGGATCCGTTTGTCGACGTGTCCGATGCCGTGGAAGCTGAGCGCGCTAAGACGACGCTGTTGCCGCGCCGCCATGCCAAGAAGGGCAAGGCTGCGCCCAAACTCAATACGAGTGAGCCCGACCCGTCTTGGTCCGAGAGCGAGATTGAGCTCACCGAGGGCGATGACGAGGACGACGAGGCTCCGATTGAGACCGCAAAGACAACTTTGCTGCCGCGTCGCCATGCAAAGCGCGACCAGGTAACCGGTCAGCTTTCGATGGAAGACGACCCCGATAAGATCGACGAGTCCGAGCCGCCGTTTGCCGTGAATCCTGTCTCGGCAGCACCTCAGATCCCCGATTTCTTGAAGCATCCCAAGGTTGCCGATGCGCCTGCCTTGAGTGCTGTCGAATCGGCTGCGGCTAGCGATGGGGGAGCGGACGGCGGCGCCGCAGATAACGAGGGCGAAGAAGAGGACGGCCTCAAACTTCCGCCACTTGAGATTCTGCATGCCAACCCGCAGTCGGCTTCCTCCGCGTCTTCTGACAAGGAGCTGGAACAGACTGCCGAGTCGCTTCAGTCCACCTTGCTGGAGTTTGGTCGTAGTGCCCGCGTGGTCGGCTGGATCGCCGGCCCCACGGTGACGACCTTTAAGCTGCAACCTGGCGAGGGCGAGCGCGTGAGCAAGATTTCGAGCTCGAGGACGATATCGCGCTATCGCTTGCTGCCCAGTCGGTGCGTATCTTTGCCCCGATCCCCGGCACCTCGCTTGTGGGTATCGAGATCCCCAATCGCAAGCGCCAGAACGTCAACCTGGGCGACGTGCTTCCCTATGTGAAGGGCGGTCCGCTCGAGCTCGCCATCGGTCGAGATGCCGAGGGTACGCCGGTCGTCGCCGACCTTGCCAAGATGCCCCACCTGCTGATCGCCGGTACCACGGGTTCCGGTAAGTCGGTCATGATCAACTCCATCATCACGACCTTGCTCATGCGCGCCCTTCCCGAGGACGTTCGCCTGATCATGGTCGACCCCAAGCGCGTCGAGCTTGCGGGCTATAACGGTCTGCCGCATCTTTACGTGCCTGTAGTGACCGAGCCCAAGCAGGCCGCGAGCGCTCTGCAATGGGCCGTGTCCGAGATGGAGCGTCGCCTGAAGGTCTTCGAGCGTCTCAACGTGCGTAAGATCTCGACCTACAACGAAAAGCAGGCCGCCGGCGAGTTTGAGCATTACGACAACCCGCCGCAAAAGATGCCCTACCTGGTCATCATCATTGACGAGCTCTCGGATCTGATGATGGTTGCCGGTAAGGATGTCGAGGCTCGATCGTTCGTATCGCCCAGCTGGGCCGTGCCGCCGGTATTCACCTTATCGTGGCTACGCAGCGCCCCAGCTCCAACGTGGTGACGGGCCTCATCAAGGCCAACATCACCAACCGCATCGCCTTTAACGTCGCCACGGGCATCGACTCGCGCGTCATTATCGACCAGATGGGTGCCGAAAAGCTTACCGGTTTGGGCGACATGCTGTTCTCCAAGGTCGACTGGGGCAAGCCTCGCCGTATCCAGGGCTGCTTTGTCTCGGACGACGAAATCAACGAGATTGTCGAGTTTGTCAAGTCGCAGAGCGAGCCCGACTACCACGAGGAGATCCTGTCTGCCGTGGCGCCCGCTTCCATGTCCATGGCGGGTGGCGGCGGCATTGTTCGTACCGGAGTCGCCGAGCCGCAAGACGATGATCCGCTCATTTGGGAAGCCGCCCATATTGTGGTGGAATCGCAGCTTGGCTCCACATCTGGCCTGCAACGTCGTCTGAAGGTTGGCTATGCGCGTGCCGGGCGTATTATGGATATGCTGGAAGAAAAGGGTGTCGTCGGCCCGCCCGACGGTTCCAAGCCGCGCGAGGTCCTGTTGGACGAGGAGGGGCTTGCCGCGCTGGAGTCTGTCGACGCCGAGATGGCACGTGAAGATCGTGAGTTTGGAGGATTCTGATGGCTGCACGCTTTGGTGACATGCTGCTTGAGCAGCGTCGCCGAATGGGCCTTTCCATTCAGCAAGTCGCCAACACCATCAAAATCAGGCCGCAGATCATCGAGTTTTTCGAGACCGGTAACTTTGCTTCGATGCCGCCGCGCGGCTATGCGCAGGGCATGATTTCGAGCTATGCTCGCTTTTTGGGCCTCAATCCGCGCGAGGTCGTCAATGCCTACTTTGACGATCTGATGGCATACGAACGCGAGACGTCGCAGCAGGGCGGTCGTTTTCAGGACGCCGCCGGCTACGTCAATTCGCGTTCCTCGGTCGAAAACGGGCGCTTCCTGATGGTTCAGGGCGGTCGTTCGACCCGCTATGGACAGCGTCCTCAGCAGGCCGGTTATATTACCGAGACGGGTTCGGGCGAGGAGATTCGCTCACAGCGTGACCGGTTCCGCAGTACGCCGATGCCCGAGGACCGTGCACTTCCCGCTGCCCGAGGCGTGGCGCGTGACCCTCGTGCCGGCTACGGCGACGGCGGCTATTCCGATCGCGGTTACCGTGGTGCCTCTACGGGACGCTCTCGCGGTGGCTATGCGGATGCCGATACCACGCAGGTGACGCCGCGTCTTCGCTCTCAATCACAGCCGTATGGCCAGCGCTCTTCGGCTCCGCGTTCGGGCCAGCGTGGCTATCAAGGCCGCGGTGAACTTGCGCCCCGCTCGGGTCAGCGCAGCCTTCAGGGCCAGGGTGGCTATCGCGGCCGTTCCGATAGCAATCGTGGTCGTATGCCTCAGGGAGGCGGCCGCAGCAGTTCCAGTCGTGGACGCGGCGGATCACGTACTCCCCAAAACACCGGGCTCGATCCGCGTATCGTCTACACCGGCATCGGCGCCGTTGCGCTGCTGTTGATTGTGCTCATCGTGGTGCTTCTGCGCGGCTGCGCATCTTCGGCGCCCGAGACCACGCCCGAGACGCCACTGCCACCAAGACGACGACTAAGAAGTCTTCTAAGAAGACCGAAACGGTCGACGAGGACGAAGACGCCGATGAGGCGACGGATGAGTCGACTGATTCGGACGCTACCAAGACGACGGCCAAGAAGGAAGAGAACGAGGTTACGAAGGTCAAGGTCTCCGTTGCCAAGGGAAAGACCGCGTGGATTGAGGTCAAGGTCGACGGCAAGTCGGTCTATGGCGCTCAGGCGACTGGCCCCTTTGAGCAGGAGTACACGCCCGAGTCCTCGATCGAGATCACCACGTCCAAGCCCTCCGATGTCACAGTTACCAAGAACGGTGAAAAGGTCCGTTACGATACCAAGACCTCGGGCGTGGCGCGTGTGACGATTACCGTTCCCAAGAAGGAGACGACTGATTCCGAGAATGGTGAAAGTTCTGATGGTACCGACACCACCGATGGTACCGATACCACCGACGGCACCGATGCCCAGTCCACGGATGGCGCCGATACCGCAACTGATGGTCAGACGCCCACCGATTCTACCGACTATTCGTACGATAGCTACTAAGTCGCTCGTACGCGAAAGGAAACATCATGGCTAAAGATTCCAGTTTCGACGTCGTGTCCGAGGTCAACATGCAAGAGGTCGACAACGCCTTCCAGCAGACCACGCGCGAGATTTCCCAGCGCTATGACCTTAAGGATTCCGGCGCCACGATCGAGCTTTCGAAGGGCGACAAGCTCTTTACGATCAACGCCCCGGCCGACTTTGTCTCCAAGCAGATTGTCGACGTGCTGAGCTCCAAGCTCATCAAGCGCGGCATCGACCTCAAGGCTGTCTCGTGGGATGCTCCGCAGGCGGCGTCGGGCGGCACCGTGCGCGTGCTCGGCCATATCGTCGAGGGTATCGACCAGGCGACCGCCAAGAAGATCAACAAGGATATCAAAGACCAAAAGCTCAAGGTCAAGGTGACCATCGAGGCCGACAAGCTGCGTGTTTCCTCTGCTTCGAAGGACGCGTTGCAGACCGTGATCCAGTTTCTGCGCGACCAGGACTACGGTCAGCCGCTGCAGTTCACCAACTACCGCTAATATCATTCGAAAGGACCGCTCTCCAACATGGATACACCGTTGGGCTCCGTGCTCTACATCACCCTCGGGTGCGCTAAGAACGAGGTTGACACCGACCGCATGCGTTCTCTTTTGACCGCCGCAGGCTATGAAGAGGCATTCGACCCGCAGGATGCCGATATCGCCATCGTCAATACATGCTCGTTCCTCGCCTCCGCAACGTCCGAGAGCATCGAGACCACGCTCGAGCTCGCCAACGAGGTTCAGGACGGCGTTCGTTCTTGCCCCATCGTCATGTGCGGGTGCGTGCCGTCGCGCTATGGCGACGACCTGCCTGACGAGCTGCCCGAGGTCGCTGCCTTTGTGAAGGCCGACGAGGAGGACGGCATCGTGGCGGTCATCGATGGCGTGCTGGGTGTCGAGCGCGAGATCGCTGCCTATATTCCGCAGGTCAAGCGTACTGTCGAGGGCGCTGTCGCCTACGTCAAGATTTCCGATGGCTGCAACCGCTTCTGCAGCTTCTGCATGATTCCCTACATCCGCGGTCGCTATCACTCGCGTAGTGCCGAGAGCATTATCTCCGAAGTGCACGACCTGGTTGCCGGCGGTGTGCGCGAGATCGTACTGATCGGTCAGGACACGGGCATTTGGGGCACCGACTTTGCGACGAGGACGTCGCCGAGGGCTCGCCGCGCAATCTGGCGCAGCTGCTGCGCGCCGTTGCCGAGGCCGTGCGCCCGCACAATGTTTGGGTTCGAGTGCTCTACCTGCAGCCCGAGGGCATGACTGACGAGCTTATCGAGACGATTCGCGATACCCCCGAGGTGCTGCCCTATATCGATATCCCCGTGCAGCACTGCGACGCGCGCATCCTCAAGGCTATGCGCCGTTCCGGTTCGCGTCAGGAGCTCGAGGACCTGTTCCACGATTTGCGTGAGCGCATCCCCGGCATCGTGATCCGTTCCACGGCCATGGTCGGCTTCCCGACCGAGACCGACGACGAGTTCCGCGACCTTATCGACTTTATGGACACCGTCGGCTTTGACTACACGAGCGTCTTTGCCTACTCGCAGGAGGAGGGCAGCCTGGCCGCTAAGATGGAGGGTCAGGTCGACGAAGGGGTCAAGCTCGAGCGCGCCCAGGAGGCCATGGACCTGGCCGAGTCGCTCGGTTTTGCCGCCACCGCCGCACATGTGGGCGAGCGCGCCAGGTGATCGTCGACGGCATCGAGGAGACCGAGGACGGCGCCGAGCTGATCGGCCATGCCTGGTTCCAGGCGCCCGATTCCGATGGCGCGGTGCACTTGGACGCCAGCGAGGCGTCCGTGGGCGATATTCTGACTGTCGAGTTTACCGATAGCTTCTGCTATGAGCTTATCGGCCATGTTGTGGAGTAGGAGAGCGTCGTGGCTAACGAGAGCAATAAGGAACTGACGAGTGTCTGGACGCCCGCCAACATCGTGACGTGCGTGCGCATCGTCTTTATCCCGGTGTTCATGATCGTCTCGGCGCTGTCTCACACGAGTGTTGCCGGTACGAATTGGAGCACCTTCGACGGCCCGCTCGCCGCCGCTGCCTTCATTCTGTATGTGATCCTGTCGTGCACCGATAAGGTTGACGGTTATCTGGCGCGCTCGCGCAACGAGATCACCGACTTCGGCAAGTTCTTGGACCCCATCGCCGATAAGCTGCTCGTGTTCTCGGCCCTGCTGCTGTTCTTGGATTTTGGCGCCGTAACCGTGTGGTCGGTGTTCATCATCCTGTTCCGTGAGCTGCTGGTGAGCGCCCTACGCATGGTCGCGAGTGCGGCCGGTGTGGTCGTTGCCGCCGACAAGCTAGGCAAGTACAAGACGGCGACCACGATGGTCTCCATCTGCGGTTACCTGTGCGTTTTTGCGATGGCCGGCTTGCACCTTGGCCCGGTGGCGCTGACGCTCGGCATCTACTCGGTGTCGCGCTTCCTGTATGCCGTTGCCGTTGTCTTGACCGTTATCTCGGGCGCCCAGTACTTCTGGAACTGCCGCAAGATCGTCTTTTCGGTCTAGGTCCTGGTGGGTATGACGGACTCTTTTGAGCAGATTTCCGCACATAACGAGGAGCTGGCGCGCGATATCGTCGAGCGCGCGAGCGCTCGGGGGGTGACGGTTTCGACGGCTGAGTCGCTGACGGCGGGTATGATCGCCTCGACGATTGCGGATATCCCGGGCGCCTCGGCGGTGCTGTGTGGCGGTGCGGTGACCTACTGCGATGAGATTAAGCATCGCGTGCTGGGTGTTGAGCAGGAGACGCTCGACCGCTACACCGCGGTGTCGCATCAAACTGCGCGCGAGATGGCGTCGGGTTCGCTGGAGCTGTACCAGAGCGATATTGCAGTGAGCGCAACGGGTTATGCCGGCCCCGGCGGCGGTACTGAGGACGATCCAGCGGGCACTTTCTATATTGGCTGGGCGCATCTTTCCGCCGATGGGGGAGTGCCGGTCGTGGACTCTGTGCGCTGCCACTATGAGGGCGACCGTTCGTGTGTTCGTGCCCATGCGGTCACGGAGGCATTGGGTCGCATTGCCCTTGTGCTCAACTCTATGGAATAGACGTGTTTTAAGGGGCCTTCGGGCCCCTTAATTGTGGAGATAGGGACCTTAGGCTTATTTGGCGTTTGTGCTGGTTGTAGACGTAATTTTGCCTGCCTTGTTCATATTTGGTCCTTTGTGGTCAAGCATTTGGTCAGTGTTTGGTCGGCGTTTGGTTGGGTTTTGGAAAGGTCGGCTGCATATGATTTATCTGAACGGTTGACCACGAACAGCCGTTCGTTTATTATCGATGCAGGTTGTTAAGAGGAGGGCTATTCATGGCCAAGAATTCAGGTCCCGTACGTACCGTTCATGCTCGCACGACGGGTAAAGAGCGCGATGAGATGATCGCCACCACCAAGGCCGAGATAGAGAAGAAATTCGGCCAGGGTTCCATCATGAGGTACGGCGACGGTGGCCCCGAGCTCGAGGTCGAGGCCATCCCTACGGGCGCTCTGGCACTCGATGCCGCACTGGGTATCGGCGGTGTGCCGCGCGGCCGAATCGTCGAGATCTACGGTCCCGAGTCCTCCGGTAAGACGACGCTTTCGCTCGAGATCTTGGCCGAGGCCCAGGCAATGGGTGGCGTTGTGGCATTTATCGATGCCGAGCACGCGCTCGATCCCACGTATGCCGCACGCATCGGCGTGGATATCGACGAGGTGCTCATTTCCCAGCCGATACGGGTGAGCAGGCGCTCGAAATCGTTGACATGCTTGTGCGTTCTGGTGCCATCGATGCCATCGTCGTCGACTCCGTCGCCGCGCTGACCCCGCGTGCCGAGATCGAGGGAGAAATCGGCGACACTACGGTCGGTCTTCAGGCTCGCCTGATGAGCCAGGCGCTCCGCAAGCTCGCCGGCTCGCTGTCCAAGTCCAACACGACGTGCATCTTCATTAACCAGCTGCGTGAGAAGATCGGCGTCATGTTCGGCAACCCCGAGACTACGACGGCGGCCGTGCCCTTAAGTTCTTCTCTTCGGTGCGTATCGACATTCGCCGCATCGACAGCATTAAGCTTAAGGACGAGGTTATCGGTAACCGCGTGCGCGCCAAGGTCGTTAAGAACAAGGTGGCAGCTCCGTTCCGTTCTGCTGAGTTCGACATCATGTACGGTACGGGCATCTCTAAGGAGGGCTCGATCTTGGACATGGCTGTCGAGTGCGGCATCTGCAAGAAGATGGGCTCCTGGTTTGCCTATGGCGAGGACAAGCTCGGCAATGGTCGCGAGGCCGCCAAGGCGTTCCTGCGCGAACACCCCGATTGCGCTGATGAGATTGAGCATAAGGTCCGCCTTGCCTGCGGGCTTGAGTTTGATGACGATGCTCCGTCCGAAGTGAGCTGACCGATCAGCCTGCGCCTGAGGAGTTTGAC
>ENA-OQEX01001155-OQEX01001155.1-human-gut-metagenome-genome-assembly--contig:-NODE-1155-length-10708-cov-2.904451_pt1 | contig 10708 bp, 14 predicted proteins | sample MGYA00242802_ERZ504649 | MGnify/ENA primary metagenome ERZ504649 (study PRJEB26092, sample SAMD00036194) | human gut metagenome | host: Homo sapiens | study: EMG produced TPA metagenomics assembly of... | reverse complement strand
CCCGGACGAGAGAATCGTATCGACTTTGGTACTTTGTTCCCCGCCAAGGGAGATTCCCGTAGGCACCGGAATGGTTCGGCCGCGCGCTGCTGTATGTGGCCCTTGCCGTCATCGTATTCATGTTCTGCTGGCGCTCGTGGGGCGACATCTCCTATCTAGTGCTCGACATCATCATCTCGCTGTTCCTGGCGCTGGCCGTCGAACCGTTGGTGGTGGCGCTGGTGGCTCATGCTGGAAGCGTGGCGTGGCTTCCGCCGTCAGCTTGGTGGGCGTGGCCGTGGTCGTGGGTGTGCTGCTCACGCTATTTGGCAACATGTTCGTACAGCAGATGATTGCCATGGTCCGCGGTTTGCCGGCCATGTATGAGCAGATTCGTGAGTTCGTGGACCAGTATGCCACGTTCAAGATGCCGGAAATCAGCAATCTCGGCATGGAAATCTTCAACAATATCCAGACCTCGTGGGTCACCGATTTTGCCGGTACCGCCATGAGTACGGTGGGCGGCCTGTTCTCCTTCCTGCTGAACCTCATGACCGTGGTCATGACCACGTATTACATCTCCGCCGCCGGCCCCAAACTGCGCCGCTCCTTCTGCCAGTGGCTGGCCCCCAACACGCAGCGCCGATTCCTGCTGGTGTGGACCGTGGCCCAAGGCCAGATTTCGTCCTTCCTGTTCTCCCGTTCGATTCTGGCGTTGATCAACGCCACCTGCACTGCCATCTTCTTAGAGATTCTGCATGTGCCTACTGGCTGCCGTTGGCCCTGTTCTGCGGCGTGGTGTCCCAGTTCATCCCCACGGTCGGCACCTATATCGGCGGCGCGCTGCCGGTGCTGTTCGCTTGGGGCAACCGCGGATGGACGTACGCCGTGGCGGTGCTGGTGTTCATCATCGTCTACCAGCAGATCGAGAACCTGATTCTCTCGCCGAGGATTTCGCAGCGCACGATGGATATCAACGCGGCCGTCGCCTTCCTCGCGGTGCTGGCGTTCGGCTCGCTGTTCGGCGCGTTTGGCGCGTTCCTGGCGCTGCCGGTCACCGCATCGCTGCAGGCCATCTTCCGTGCGTACACCAAGCGCTATGAGCTGATTGACTCACCACTGATGAACGATCCGACTCCGGAGAAGAAGTCCAAGATCGTCGAGGCGTCCGAAGCGTTCGGCGAGCATGTGCTGCAGCCGATCGGCGAGCACATGCCGCGTGCGGCCAAGGGGTCCACCAGCCGTGTGCCGATGAATGAGGAACTGCGTTTGCTGCAGGAACAGATCTATGCGATTCCGCCACACGAGACGAAAGAATCCGATTTGGACGATTCCGCCACCGTGGCGATTCCGCAGCGTGGTGCCGCGGATACGCAGCAGTCTGAGCAGCCCAAGCAACGCAAGCAAACCAAGCAGTCTGATCAATCTGCCTCCAGCAATCCTAGGGCGGGGTGGCGCTGATGACCCTGCTTTCCGTACTCGATATTCTTCTGGTAATCGTCGGTGGTGCCGGCATGATATATCAGGGACTGTGCATCGTGATGTCCCTGTTCGCCAAGCCCGTGCGCTTCCCCGACGCCCCGATGACCAACCGGTATGCCGTACTGATCTCCGCGCGCAACGAAGAAAACGTGATCGGCAACCTTATTGGGTCGATTCGCGATCAGACCTACGTCCGACCTCATCGACATCTGGCTGGTGGCCGACAACTGCACCGACAACACCGCCGACGTGGTGCGGTCTTTGGGCTGCCATGTGGTGGAACGCCACAATCTTGAACTGGTTGGCAAGGGATATGCGCTGACGTATCTGTTGGGGCATATGCTCGACATCGGTGTGGCCGATGATTATGAGGCCTACTTCGTGTTCGATGCCGATAACAAGCTGGACAAGCATTACTTCGAGGAAATGAACAAGGCGTTCTGCTCCGGATTCAAGATTCTGACCAGCTACCGTAATTCGGTGAATCTGGCGGATAACTGGGTGTCTTCTGGTTCTGCGCTGTGGTTCATCCGTGAATCGCGATTCCTGTCTAACTCGCGTATGATTCTCGGTTCCTCTTGCCATGTGGGCGGTACGGGATTCATGTTCTCCCGCGAGGTGATGAAGCGGAACAAGGGATGGAAGTTCCACCTGCTCACTGAAGATCTTGAATTCACTATGGATTCGATTCTGCATGGCGACCGCATCGGCTATTGCGGTACTGCGATCCTCTACGACGAGCAGCCGGTTACCTTCTCGCAAAGTTGGCGTCAGCGTTTGCGTTGGAGCAAGGGATTCCTGCAGGTATTCCGTTATTATGGCTCGGCATTGCTGAAACGCGCGGTTCGCGAACGTGATTTCTCCTGCATCGACTTCACCTTGATGCTGTGTCCGTTTACCGTGTTGGGCGTGATTCGCGCGGTGATGGGCTTGCTGTTCGCCGCGTGTGGCTTCGTGAGTTGGTCGAGCCAGCTGCAATCGCTGCCGGTTGGTCCAGCGGCATCATCACATCGGTGTTGGGTCTGATGGCATTGGCTGCATTGACCATCATTGTCGAGCACGACCAGATCGGTGCCACGAACAAGGAGCTGCTCGCCTATGTGCTCAGCTTCCCGATTTACATGCTCAGCTACGTGCCGATTTCCTTCCAGGCCATCTTCGCCAAAGCCCAGTGGAAGCCCATCGCACATAAGGGCTGACCGAGTCCGCTAGTCCGGAGCTGCTCAGCGGGGCAATCCAACAGCAACCCGGGGGTGCTGCGCTGAGGGTTGACTGGTGGGCTAGAGTAGATGCATGAGCTTAGACAATACTCAAAGGAATGTCGGATTTCAGCCGCCGATGATGCCAGCCGCCGCTCCCGCGTCTTCGCAGTCGCAACAGCCACAGCCGCAAGCATGGCCGCCGAACCCGAATACGGCGGTGTCCATTCGCGGCCTGTTCAAGCACTTCGACCGGAAGATCGCCGTCAACGGGCTCGCGCTTGACATTCCAATCGGCTCGTTCTACGGACTGGTGGGCCCTAACGGCGCCGGCAAAACCACCACGCTCAATATGGTGACCGGTCTATTGGTGCCGGACGCCGGCACCGCCATGATTCTGGGCCATGACGTGTGGAGCGACGTGAACACGGCCAAGCGCATGATCGGCGTCATGCCCCAGCCCGACCAGATCTTCGACCGACTGACCGGTTTGCAATTGCTCGTCTACTCCGGCATGCTGCGCGGCATGAGCCGCGAGGAGACCACGCGTCGCGCCCAGGACCTGCTCAATGCTTTCGACTTGGCCGGGGCCGCCAACACGATGGTCACCGATTACTCGGCCGGCATGACCAAGAAGATCTGCCTGGCCTCCGCGATGATTCACAGCCCGCGCATTCTGGTCTTGGATGAGCCGTTTGAATCCGTGGACCCGGTGTCCAGCGCCAACCTCAAAGACATTCTCATCGAATACGCGAAGACTGGCGGCACGGTGATCATCTCCTCACACGTGATGGCATTGGTCGAAAAGATGTGTACGCATGTGGCCGTAATCAACGACGGTCTGGTATGCGCGGCCGGCACGGTGGACGAGGTCGCTGCTGGCGAAGAACTCGAAGACCGCTTCCTGCAACTAGTCGGTGGCCGCCACGAAGCCGCCCATCTCGCGTGGCTCGATGGCGGGCAGGCCCAAGCCCAAGCACCAACTTCGGCCCAGACGATTCAGCCGATTCTGCCTACGCCCGCCACACCCACCGATGAGGCCCGCCAATGATCAAGACCGCCATCACCCTGGTCCGCCTGCGCTGGACGCTCACGCTCGCCACCCTGCGAAAATCGGCGTGGCAGACCGTCGCCTATGTCTTTTCCGCCGTACTCGCGGCCGGCACCATCATCGGCACCGGCGTGCTCGCATGGTTCATCGGCATACTGCCGCCCTTCACCGTGAACGCGGATGGCTTTCCGCTGAACATCCTTGGTTCCGGAGGCATCGTCAACATAGTCGTCGTGCTGGTCGGCGCGACCATGACCATCTTCATCGGCTTCATCCAGCTCATGATGCTTGGCGAAGGCTCCACCATGAACCCACGCAAATTCGCGATCTACGGCATCGCGACCGCAACCTGCAATTCGGCTTGCTGCTTTCCGGCCTGTCCGGCATCCCCTCCCTTACTGGCGTGGCCTCACTGATGCTCTGGACACTGGCCTATCGGCATATGGGACCAGCCGTAATCATCAGTTCCCTCCTCGCCGCAGTGCTGGCCGTCATCACCATGATGAGCATCTCCAAACTGGTCATCGCCCTATCCACCACGCTGGTGACCAGCAAACGCGGCAAAGGCGCGTTCTACATCTTCATCGTGCTGACTTTCGTCATCATCTGCCAGTTGCCGAACATTCTGGTCAACTCCGGCATAGCCTTCAGCCTCAACACCGAGACCTGGGGCGCGGCGACCGCCATCGCCGCATGGACGCCGTTCGGTGCGGCCTTCCAACTGCCGTTCGACGCGCTTACCGGAGCTTGGGCGGTGCTGATCGCCCGCATCGCCATCCTTGCCGTCACATGGATCGTCTGCTTCGCCGTATGCACTTGGTGTCTGAGGCATGAACGGCTCACCATCGGCGCAAACAGTCCGTCCGAGACCGCCAAAGGCATCGGCGCATTCGCATGGATGCCCGATTCGGCATCCGGCGCGGTGTCCGCACGCCTGATCACCTATCTCAAACGAGACCCCCGCCAAGCCATGACCTTCGCCATGCCGGTCCTGTTCCTGATCATCTTCGCCTTCCAGGCGCACGGCATCAGCGCGGTCGTCTGGCAGTCGCTGATCTGGTGTGGCTGGTTCATGTCAGTGGTGGAAAGCAACGGGCTCGCATATGACGGCCGCGGCTTCACCATGGAAGTCATCGCCGGCGTGCGTGGCCGGACCGACAGAATCGGCCGCGTGCGCGTCTACGTCGGCATCATGGTCGTCTACATGGTGCTGCTCTATCTCGCCGGCATCGTGCTGGTCGGCGCACTGACCGGCCGCTGGGCGAGCCCGATGACCTCGTCACCGGCCTGATCTTCCTCGCCGTGGGCATGGGCGTCGCCTTGAGCGGCCTGGGCGTGGCCGAAGTCACGTCCTGTGTGCTGATGTACCGGTCGCCTCAATGGACAAGCCGTTCTCCGCGCCTCAAGGCCGCGCCATGGCCCAAGGCTTCTTCCCGTTCGTCTACGTGCTTGGCAGCCTGCTGCTGATGCTGCCCACCGGCATCGTGGCGCTGGTCATGCTGCTGACGGGAGCCGAAGGCGGCATATGGCTGGCGATTATTCCGGTCGCACTGGCCAACGGCATCGGCATCCTGGCACTCGGGACATGGCTGGGCGGTAAGCTGATGGATGCGCGAATGCTTTCGATTGTGGCAGCACTCGACTCGTTCGCCTCATTGCAGAAATGATCGCCTTGGCATAAGGAGCACGATGGTATCTACAGCGGTATCACGCCGTCAGCGGCGTGAAGCGCAACGGCGGACCCAACGATCGCATCGCCGAACACTGACCGTCATCATTTCCGCACTGACCACCATCGCCCTGTTCGCGGGGTACTGCGCCGCCGACATCACCGACGTGGCCCCGGATTATTGACGTTGAAGCCCGTCGCCGCACCTGTTTTGCCGATCCAGCCACCGCCAAATCAGGCGGCACCGTCGCCGGCACCTTGAACGCGAACAAGGCCATTGATTCCACGGCCGCTTCTGCGCTGGTCAACGAATTGCTGTCCGCGCAAGGCGTGGGAAACGATACGTCGGTGATCATTGAAGACGCCCAAGCACCGTCGCTGCCGAACATGAGTCGAACACTCCACGCGAGCCTGCATCCACACTGAAAACGCTGACCGCGCTCGCCGCCTCATCCACCCTGAATATGGCATCCACCTTGGATACCCCAAGTGTTCCTCACCCAATCCGATGACGGCACCAATACGTTGACCCTCAAAGGCAATGGCGACATGCTGCTGTCTGCAGGCGATTCTGACGCCAACCATACCAACGGACGTGCCGGTCTGAACACCTTGGCCAAGGCCACCGTGGCCGCGCTCGCCCAGCGAGGCATCACTTCCGTCAATCTCGAGTACGACGACACCCTATTCGGCGACTCACGCATTCCCTCAGGTCTGTCGGAAGGCGGCGCAGTCTTAAGCGACTACACAGTCTACTTCACGCCGGTCTCATCAATGGCGATTGATGGAGGCCGCCAATACACCGCCGATACGCCTGCGCCGGCCGACCCCGATGATTCGGCCGGATACCCGGAACTGTCCCAGCACGCCGCCAGCGACGTGGCCGCGAAATTCGCCGAACTGCTCCAATCGAACGGCATGGCCGTTACCGGAGACGTGACGGCAAACACCGCTCCATCCGGTGAAACGCCTTTGGCTTCGGTGAGTTCGGCAACACTGTCCGAAATCATGGCATACACGTTGCGGCATTCGGACAATACGCTGGCCGAGGAGTTCGGCAGACTCACCGCCTTGGCGAAATCAGCGACAAACAGTCCTGAAGGCGGCACGGAAGCGGTCAAATCCACTCTGAACGATCTCGGTCTCGACACATCCGGTCTGACCATGGCCGATTGCTCCGGCCTGTCTCCCGGCTCCCGGCTCACCGTACGCACGCTGGCGGCCGTCCAACAACGTAATCTGACCACCGAGAGCGGTGCTGCTGGTGCGGAAGGTCTATCCATCGCGGGATTGGTGGGCACGGCGCAGGATCGGTATACGGATGATGCCGTGGCTGGTCTGCTGCGCGTCAAAACCGGCAGCCTCGGCACGGTTACGTCGATGGCCGGCAATGTGTCCCGCACCAATGGGGGAGCGTTGTCGTTTGCCGTGGTGGTCAACAATCCTGAGGATTATGCCGCCGCGCGTAGCGCCATCGACTCGTTCATCACCAAGCTCGCGGGGCTGTAAAAGACCCATCAAGTGCCATCAAAGGCTGCAAAGGCCGTAAACGTCCATAAACGCACGAGTACACATAACCAGAAAAAGGGTGGTGAGTACATGGCATATTCCGCACGATTGCGCAAGGCCGTAGGCGCGGTCCGCGCAACGCTGAGCGCTGTGGAACTATGCGATGTGCAGGCTCCCGAATTCGCGCAGCATGGGGACCATGCCGTTGCCGCCGATGCGCCGCTCGTGCTCGTGCCTGTTCAGGCGGGCGCGATTCGATGGCACTGGCCGCGGTGAGCCATATCGTATGCACGTCCATGGGTGTGCGTTGCGGTGCGTGATTGTGGATCACGGCTTGCAGGAGGGTTCCGAACAGGTCGCCGGCGAGGCTGCGAATCGTTGCCGTGCGTTGGGACTGGGCCCGGTCATCGTGCGCAACGCAACCGTGCAGGCACGCGGTGAGGGCCTCGAAGCGGCCGCGCGGCAGGCCCGGTACAACGAGCTGTGCACCGCGGCGCGTGAATCAGGTGCCATTGCCGTGCTGTTGGCCCACACTATGGACGATCAGGCGGAAACCGTATTGATCGGACTGCTGCGCAGCCGTGGCGTGGATGCGTTGGCCGGCATGCCGCAGGTCTTCACACGCAGTGGCGTGACTTTTGCGCGGCCGCTGCTGACCCTTACTCGAGACGAAACCACCGGCCTCTGTGAAGACTTGGGTGTGGAATATTGGGATGACCCCACCAATGGCGATGCGGTAGACGGCGAGTTGCCGGACGACTATCCGTTGCGCTCGCGGGTGCGCCATGACCTGCTGCCTGCCATCGAACGATTCGCTGGATTCAATGTCGCCCGCAATTTCGCTGAAAGCGCACGGTTGGCCAGAATGGATAAGGAGTATCTGGATCAGCGATCCGACGAGGTGATGGGGGAGGCGGTTACGACAGTTGATTGGCCGGCATCGTCGGCAGCGGTATCGACCGATACGCCACGAGCCTGTGCGGCAGGCGATACCAACGATTCGAGCATGGTGTCGGCCTGATGATCAGCGTCAGACGTATTGCACGTGAGCCAGAGGCGATTCGGTTGCGGGTCATCGCTCATGCGCTGAGCCAAGCCGGTGTGAACGCCAGTGCCGCCCAGATTGCCGCCATCGACCGGCTGGTCGTCGATTGGCATGGCCAAGGCGGCGTCTCACTTCCCAGAGGTTATTCAGCCAATCGCAAGAAACACGTCATTCGCGTGTGCCAAGATGGTGCGCATGCGAATCGCTGACGTTGAGGAAGATATTGACCACGAGCTGGTCAGCAAAGAACAGATCGATGCCAAGATCCACGAGATGGCCGCTCTCGCGAGCGAGGATTACCGCGATAAGAATCCGCTGCTCGTTGCGGTGCTGAAAGGGGCCGTGAATACGCTGGTCGCATTCACCCAGGCCATGAGCATTCCTGTACAGATCGACTTCATGAGCCTGTCGAGCTATGGCTCGGGCACAGTGTCGAGCGGTGAGGTCACAGTCAGGCAGGATTTGTCCGCCGATGTTCGCGGACGGCACATCTTGATTGTGGAGGATATTGTTGATTCAGGACACACGCTCGCGTGGCTGGTCGCAGAACTGAAACGTCGTGGTGCCGCTTCCGTGGAGGTCTTCGCTTTGCTGAGCAAGCCTCCCGCCGAGAGGTGGACGTTGATGTGAAGTACGCCGGCTATGAGATTCCGGACGAGTTCGTCGTCGGCTTCGGCCTCGACTTTGACGAACGCTACCGCAACCTCGATTCGATCGCGGTCCTCAAGCCGTCCGTCTACCAAGGAGTGCAAGCATGAGCTTCCCGCAAGGGCCGGGTAACGGCAATAATCCGAACCCGAACAACAACCGTAACAACGGCAACCCGTTCACCAACCGTTCAACCGTGGCAATAACGGGAACAATGGCAAAGGCAACAACAACGAGAACCGCCCGATATGGCAGTCCCCTTGGCTATGGGGTGCCGTGCTCGTGGTCATGGTCGTGCTGATGTTCCAGATGTTCGCCGGCGGTGGCACCAAGACCATCGACACCAAAGATGGTTTCGCGCTGATCAATCAGGGCAAGGCCACGTACGCCGAGATTACGGACAACAAGCAGGTCGTCCGCCTTAAGCTGAAGAACGACTACACCAAGAAGAATGCCGACACCGGCAAGGTGACCAACTACGGCAAGAACGTGCAGTTCTACTACACCTTCGCGCAGGGCGCCAAGTGGCCAAGGCCGTGGAGAACGGCAACCTTGAGAAGGGCTGGACCTCGAACATCGAGCAGACCAGCATGCTGAGCTACCTCATCACCTCGATTCTGCCGTTCGTCATCATCCTCGCCTTGTTCTGGTGGCTGATGAGCCGCATGGGCGGTGCCGGCGGCATGCTCGGCATGGGCGGCAAGAAGAACAGCGGCAAGCTGCTCGAGGGCCAGACCCCCACCACCAAGTTCGCCGATGTGGCCGGTGAAGACGAGGCCGTGGCCGAAGTGAGGAAATCAAGGACTTCCTCAAGGATCCGTCCAAGTACAAGGCGCTGGTGCGCGCATCCGCGCGGCGTGCTGCTGTACGGCCCTCCCGGCACTGGTAAGACGTTGCTGGCCCGAGCCATCGCAGGTGAGGCCGGCGTGCCGTTCTACTCCATGGCCGGCTCCGACTTCGTCGAGATGTTCGTCGGTCTCGGTGCCTCCCGTGTGCGTGACCTGTTCGATGAGGCCAAGAAGAACGCTCCCGCCATCATCTTCATCGATGAGATCGATGCCGTGGGTCGCAAGCGTGGCTCCGGTATGGGCGGTGGCCACGACGAGCGCGAGCAGACGCTGAACCAGCTGCTCGTCGAGATGGACGGCTTCGACAAACGACACCAACCTCATCATCATCGCCGCCACCAACCGTCCCGACGTGCTTGACCCCGCTCTGCTGCGTCCGGGTCGATTCGACCGTCAGGTAGGTGTGGCCGCGCCTGATCTGGAAGGCCGTGAGGCAATTCTGAGGGTGCACGCCAAGGGCAAGCCGTTCGTGCCGGACGTTGACCTGCATATGATCGCCGTGCGCACGCCGGGCTTCACCGGTGCCGATTTGGCCAACGTGCTCAACGAAGCCGCGTTGCTGTGCGCCCGTGCCGGTGCCCAGTTGATCGACAACCGCGCCATCGACGAGGCCATCGACCGCGTTCAGGCCGGCCGAAGCGCAAGTCCAAGGGCATGGCTCTGGAAGAGCTGCGCAACACCGCATACCACGAGGGCGGCCATGCGCTGGTGGCCGCCGCCTTGAACAACACCGATCCGGTGACCAAGGTGACGATTCTGCCGCGAGGCCGCGCCCTCGGCTACACCGCCGTCATGCCGACCTCCGACCGCTACTCGCAGTCGCGCAACCAGCTGCTCGACCAGATGGCCTACGCGATGGGTGGCCGCACCGCCGAGGAAATCGTCTTCCACGACCCGACTACCGGTGCTTCGAACGATATCGAGAAGGCTACGAGCATCGCCCGTACGATGGTGATCGAATACGGCTTCTCCGATAAGCTCGGCGCCATCAAGTGGGGTTCCGACGACGATCAGACCACTGTGATGGATGGTCTGCAGCCGCGCAAGTACTCCGATCGTACCGCTGAGGTAATCGATGACGAAGTGTTGAAGCTGGTGGAGACCGCACACACCGAGGCATGGACCATCATCAACGACAACCGCGAGATTCTTGACGAGCTGGTCCGCCAGCTGCTGGTCAAGGAGACCCTGAACGAGAAGGAACTTGCGGCGATCTTCGCGCCGATCAAGAAGGCTCCGGTTCGTCCGGTGTGGCTGTCCAACGACCGCCGCCCCGAC
>ENA-OQEX01001154-OQEX01001154.1-human-gut-metagenome-genome-assembly--contig:-NODE-1154-length-10744-cov-8.201564_pt1 | contig 10744 bp, 12 predicted proteins | sample MGYA00242802_ERZ504649 | MGnify/ENA primary metagenome ERZ504649 (study PRJEB26092, sample SAMD00036194) | human gut metagenome | host: Homo sapiens | study: EMG produced TPA metagenomics assembly of... | reverse complement strand
CGGTAGACCGGTGACGGTATCGGCCTTTTTGCGTGGGCATCCGGGTCGGCTGAGCAGACTGCTCGGCCCCGGTGTCAAAGTCGTGCAGAGGGGCACGCTCTGCCGAAGCGAGAGCTGCGTGGAAATTCTCGTACTCTTCCTTGTTGAAGGGCAGTTCAGGTAGTCGGCCTCGCCCCGGTCATAGCGGGAGGCGGCAAACACCTTGTTGTAGTCCAGACTTTCGGCGGTGACGATGGGGGCCACGGCATCGTAGAAGTGCAGACGCTCGTCCCCGGTCAAGGCCCCGATCTCATCGGCCAGTGCGCCGTCGGTCAGGGGGCCGGTAGCCACCAGAATGGGGGCAGTCTCGTCAATGTGCTCCACCTGCTCCCGGTGGACGGTGATATTTTCACAGCTTTCCACCATGCGGGTCACTTCGGCGCTGAATGCATCGCGGTCCACCGCCAGCGCACCGCCAGCGGCCACGCGGGCCGTCTCGGCGGCGTTCAGCAGCTGGCTGCCCATCCGGCGCATTTCTTCCTTCAGCAGGCCGGAAGCAGAGTCCAGCCGCTCAGCTTTCAGGCTGTTGGAGCAGATCAGCTCCGCAAAGCCTGCGCTTTTGTGTGCGGGCGAAAAATGCACGGGCTTCTGTTCGTACAGGTCTACCTGCACGCCCTTGCCAGCCAGCCAGAGGGCGGCTTCACAGCCCGCAAGACCAGCGCCCAGCACGGTTACTTTATAGTTCATAGTTTTATCCTTTTAGTCCTTTTTCGGCACCGGCATCTCGTAGCCGCAGCTTCCTTTGCGCAATACAGCTTGGAGCCTTTGCGGAACATGGTGCTGCCGCACTTGGGGCACTTGGTGGGCACCGGCATGTCCCATGTCATAAAATCGCAGTCCGGGTAGCGCTCGCAGCCATAATAGATGCGGCCCTTGGAGCTCTTGCGCTCCAGCATACGGCCTTTGCCGCACTTGGGGCAGATGCCGCCGGTATCCTTGACCAGCGCTTTGTGCCCCGGCACTCCGGGAAGCCGCTGCAGGCCAAAAACTTGCCGTACTTGCCCACCTTGATGACCATGGGCCGGCCGCACAGGTCGCATACCTCACTGGAAGGCTCATCCGGCACCTTGACCTTCTTGCCTTCCATGTTCTTTTCGGCCTGCTCGAGGCTTGCCGCAAAGCCCTGATAGAAGTCATCCACCGTCTTGTGCCAGTCGGCCTTGCCGCTCTCGATCTTATCCAGATTTTTTCCATCTGGGCGGAGAAGTCCACGTCCACGATGTGGGGGAACTGCTCCAGCATCAGGCCATCCACAGCCCGGCCAGCAGAGTGGGCTTGAGCTTTTTCTGGTCGCGCTCCACATAGCCGCGGTCGATGATGGTGGTGATGATGGGCGCATAGGTGGAAGGACGACCGATGCCGTTTTCTTCCAGTGCCTTGATAAGGGTCGCTTCGGTGTAGCGGGCGGGCGGCTGGGTGAACTTCTGCTCGCTCTTCAGGTCGCGCAGCTTCAGCACCTGACCCTGCTCCAGCGGAGGCAGGGCGGTCTCCTTCTTTTCCTTTTCGTCGGTGGCTTCCTCGTACAGGACGGTGAAGCCGTCAAAGGTAACGGTATAGCCGCTGGCCTTGAAACGGTAGTCCGCCGCGCTGACCGTGACGGACACGGTGTCCTGCTGGCAGTCTGCCATCTGGCTGGCCATGAAGCGGCTCCAGATCATGCGGTAGAGCTTTGCTGTGTCGCCGCTGATGCTCTTGTCCACCTCGTCCGGTGTCAGGGACGGCACCGAGGGACGGATGGCCTCGTGGGCATCCTGTGCGGCAGTGGCGCTCTTGGTCTTCCATGTGCGCTTGTAGGGGCAGATATAGGCTTCACCGTAGGCCCCTGCGATATATTCCTTTGCGGCGGCAACGGCTTCATCCGAGATGCGCAGGCTGTCGGTACGCATGTAGGTGATCAGACCCATGGTGCCGTGGCCCGCAATGTCCACGCCTTCGTACAGGGTCTGGGCAGCGCGCATGGTACGGGTGGCCGTAAAGCCCAAGCGGCGGGATGCTCCTGCTGCAGGTACTGGTGATAAAAGCCGGAGTGGGCTGCTTTGCCCGCTTGCCCTTTTTCAGCTCTGCCACCACGTACTCGGCCCCTTCCAGACCCTTTTCAATGGCGCGGGCCTCGGCTTCGCTTTTGGGCAGCAGCTTTTTGCCGCTGGCATCGGTGGCCAGCCGGGCGGTAAAACTCTTGTGGCCTGCGCCGAGGGTGGCATCCACGTTCCAGTATTCGTCGGGCTTGAAGCTCTCGATCTCCTTTTCGCGGTCATCGATCAGGCGCACGGCCACGCTCTGCACGCGGCCTGCGGAAAGGCCCCGGCGCACCTTGCGCCAGAGGAACGGGCTGAGCTTGTAGCCCACCAGACGGTCCAGCACACGGCGGGCCTGCTGTGCGTTGAACAGATCTTCGTCGATGGCGCGGGGATGGGCCATGCCCTCCTTCACGCCCTTTTTGGTGATCTCGTCAAAGGTCACGCGGTTCGGCTCGTGGGGGTCCAGCCCCAGAATGTTTGCCAGATGCCAGCTGATGGCTTCGCCCTCACGGTCCGGGTCGGTTGCCAGCAGCACGCCGTCTGCGTGTTTGGCCTTGCTCTTCAATTCCTTGATGAGCTTTTCCTTGCCTTTGATGCTGATGTACTGTGGGGCATAGCCGTGCTCCACATCGATGCCCAGCTGGGAAGCGGGCAGGTCACGGATATGGCCCATGCTTGCGGTGACCTCGTAATCATCGCCCAGATACTTGCCAATGGTTTTCGCCTTAGCAGGCGACTCCACGATAACCAGTTTCGCCATTCGAGTTTACTCCCATTTCAAATTTTCTTTCTTCTCTATCAGGAACGCACCGTGCAACTGCACAGTACGGGATTCTCTATTTTTATATCATACCACAGCTGTTGTGTGCTGCGCCAGCAGAAATTATACTATTTTATCACATACCGCTTGCCCGGCATGCACAGCACCCGGCCGGAAAGCTCCAGCTTCATCAGGGTGCCCAGCAGCATCGCTGTAGGCAGGCCGCTGCGCACGCAAAGCTCCTCAATGCCAAGGGGCTGCGGCCCGATGCAGGAAAGCACCTTCCGCTCGTTCTCGCTCAGAGGCTCCGGCTGCTTTGCCGTCACCGCCGCTGCGCTCTGCCGGTGCAGGCCCAGCGGGCCAAGCAGGTCAGCAGCAGAACACACGGCACGCGCTCTGCCGTCCCGCAAAAGGCCGTTTGTGCCTGCGGAATTGGGCGAGTAGATGCTGCCTGGCACCGCGAACACCGGCTTGCCATAGCGTTCGGCGTGAGACACAGTGGACATGGTGCCGCTTTTTTCCTGCGCTTCCACCACCAGCAATGCAGAGCTGAGCGCCGCAATGAGCCGGTTGCGCTGCAAAAATCCATTTGGGCCAACGCCCTCACTGCGGGGCGGGTACTCACTGATCACGCAGCCCTTCTGCTCGATCTTGTGCCGCAGCACCACATTGGCCGCAGGATAGGTGCGGTCGATGGGCACGCCCATCACAGCAATGGTAGGGCAGTTGTTTTTGACAGCAGCGCGGTGCCCGGCGCTGTCCAGCCCGTCCGCAAGGCCGCTGACGATCAAAGCGCCGCTTTGGGCCAGTTCCCCGCCAATGTCCGCCGCTGCGTTCAGACCGTATTCGGTAGGCTTGCGGCTGCCCACGATGCCCACCGCGCCCGGCTCGTTGAGCCAGAGCGGATCGCCGGTGCAGTAGAGCACCAGCGGCATATCCGGGATGCGGGAAAACGCCAGCGGATAGTCCGGGTCGTCAAACGGCAGGATGCGCACCCCCAGATCATCGCACCGCATCACCAGCGGGTGGTACTGTTCCGGGGCCAGCTGCTGCGCCCGCAGAGCTGCTGCCTCCCCCGCTGCAAGACGAAATTCTGCCGTATCGCGAGCCTCCCATGCTTCCTGTGCACCGCCAAAGGCATCCAGCACACGGCCCGCGTGAACGCTGGCCGGGCCAAGCACATGGGCCAGCCACAGCCAGCACAGCAGCGGATCCGGGGCAGGCTCCGGCGGGAAAAGGCTGGTCTGCCCTGCAAGGCCGCTCATAGGCTTTCCTCCCGGAAATGCCACAGCAGGATGCTGCCCGCAATGCCGGCGTTCAGGCTTTCCACCCGGTCGGTCATGGGGATGCGCACCGTGCTGCTGCAGGCAGCAATGGTCTCATCGGTCAGGCCCTGACCCTCGCTGCCGATGACGACGCAGACGCCACCGGGATAGCTGGCCTGCGCCGCGCTCAGCGGCTGAGACTTGTACAGCGCAGCCGCAAGGCAGGTGATGCCCTTTTCCCGCAGCCGGGCGATGGCATCGGGCATGGCACCGGCTTCGATTACCGGGATGCGCGCGGCGGCTCCCATGGAAGCGCGCAGGGTCTTGGGGGCCCACACGCTGGCACAGCCGTCGCTCAGGATCACACCGTCAAAGCCAAAGGCCGCAGCAGAGCGCAGCAGGTGCCCACATTGCCGGGTCCTGCACCCGTTCCAGTGCCAGATACCGCCCGCCGGCCTTCACTTCGTCCAGTGTGTGCACCGGGGTGCGGAACACGCCGAACACTCCCTGATGAGTGCCCACATCGGCCAGCTTATCGGCCACATGGTCTTCCACAAGGTAGTGTTCACCGGGCAGCCCAGCAAGCTCCGGGCACTTTGCCATAGCGCTCTCCGTATAAAATAAGGTCTCCAGCTGCGCACCGCGGGCAAGCTCCGGGCAGAGCTTGCGGCCCTCGGCCAGAAAGCGGCCCTCGCTGCGGCGGAATGCCGCGCTGGAAGAAAGGCGGCAGGCGTATTTGATCTTTGCGTTTTCCCGGCTGGTGATTTTTTCGTCCATCGTGTGTATTCAACCTTTCGCTGTATTGTCGTTCAAAAAGTAGTCTGCCGTCTTGTTCAAAAAATGCAAAAAGGGCAGCGTCTGCCACAAAGCGTTCCTGCGGCAGGCGCTGCCCTGAAAAACATGTTCCCCTGCCGTAAGAACCCCGGATACAAAACGGACGCCCGCGTATACGCGCGGGCGTCACGATTCAAGTTCCTAATCAGGCGTTCTTGACGGTCTCGACCAGAGCTGCAAAGCTCTTGGGATCGTTAATAGCCATCTCAGACAGCATCTTGCGGTTCAGCTCGATGCCAGCCTTCTTCAGACCAGCCATGAAGGTGGAGTAGTTCATGCCCAGAGGACGAACTGCGTTGTTGATGCGGCAGATCCACAGGTTGCGGAACTGACGCTTCTTCATGCGGCGGCCAGCCAGAGCGTAGTTGCCGCTCTTCATGACCTGCTGCTTGGCCATCTTAAAGTGCTTGCTCTTGCAGCCGTAGAAGCCCTTGGCCAGCTTCAGCATCTTCTTACGACGTTTGTGAGTCATGGTTGCGCCTTGATACGTGCCATTTTTTATATCTCCTTTAGTTGTCTCAATAGAATGTGTTTGCCTGCGGCTCGCTCTTAGGCGTAGGGCAGCATGCTCTTGATGGTAGCTGCGTTGGTCTTATCAACGTAGCTGGGCTGACGGTAGCCACGGGTCAGCTTGGTGGTCTTCTTGGTCAGGATGTGGCTGCGGAATGCGTGGCCGCGCTTGATCTTGCCGTTCTTGGTCAGCTTAAAGCGCTTCTTAGCGCCGGAGTGCGTCTTCAGTTTCATCTTAGCCATTTTAGTTTCCTCCTAAAATTAGTCCTTATTGGGTTTCGGGATCAGCAGAATGGACATCGTGCGGCCCTCGAGCACCGGCGGCTTATCGGTGGATGCCTGAGGCAGAGCCTCGGCAAAACGTTTCAGCACGTCTGCGCCCAGAGCACTGTGCGCCATTTCACGGCCGCGGAAGCGGATCGAAACCTTAACCTTGTGGCCAGCTGCCAGGAACTTGGCAGTCTGGTTCAGCTTGGTATTGAAGTCGTTGGTGTCAATGTTGAGCGAAAGGCGGGTCTCTTTAACTTCGACCACCTTCTGGTTCTTCTTGGCTTCCTTCTCCTTCTTCTGCTGTTCAAAACGGTACTTGCCGTAATCCAGCACCTTGCACACAGGCGGAACAGCCTGCGGTGCGATCTTGACCAGATCCAGACCAGCATCTTCAGCAGCGCGCATGGCCACCTGAATGGACACAACGCCCTTCTGCTCGCCGTCTGCACCGATCAGACGGACCTCACGGTCACGGATCTGACCGTTGATCTCCAGTTCCTTCGACTTTCCAGCGGTAGCGATAATGAATGCACCTCCAAACAAAATCCATTTTGTTGCAATATTTGGCATAGAAAACGCGGCCGCCCATTTTCAGGACAGCCGCGCAAAAATTCACTCAAAGCCGCAGTCCACTCATAATGAACTGCCTTCAGGTATAGCCCGGGGGATCTTTCCCTCGCAAGGCGAGCGCGGCACAGGCCGTAGCTGCTTTCTTTACCTGGCTATTCTACCACAGGAAGAAAGCACTGTCAAGCACTTTTTATGCGTTTTGCGGGAAAAATATGACTTTTGAACCCTCTCAGGCGCTGACGCGCCAGCTCCCCCGAATGGGGGAGCTTTTACCGAGAAGGCAAACTTTCCGGTTATTGCACAAAGCTCGCCCTTCGGGAGAGCTGGCAGCGCCGCAGGCGATGCCTGAGAGGGTTTTCCTCCTACGCTTCGATCAGCCTCCCCAGCTCCAGCGAGTAGATGCCCTTATACGTTACCTTCTTCGGCGCAAAGCGCTTATCGATGGCAAGGGCATAGAGGTTCAGCTGCGGGCGGTAGGCGCTCAGGAAGTCCGCTTCGGTCTTGCGGCGGTCGGTCTTGTAATCCAGCAGTTCCAGATGATCCGGGAACACCAGCACAAGGTCTGCAATGCCCTGCACCAGCACCTGCTCATCCTGCACGGCGGCGGCTTCCTGCGCGGAAGCTCCCTGTGCCGTCAGCACGGCCGACGCGGGCAGCGCCGTGATGAAGGCCAGCTCCCGCAGGACCTTTTCGGCTGCGCAGATCTTTGCAAAGGCTTCGCTCTCGGCAAAGCGGCGGATGCGGCCTGCATTGAGTTTTTCCGCAATTTCCGGGGCCACCAGCCGGGTGTCCACCTGCCGCTGACGCTCTGCAAGGATGGCTTCCTCCAGCGTGCCCGCCGCTTTGGCAGCAGCAAGGGAGGCAAAGTCCGCATGTTCCAGAAAAGCGTGCAGAGCCGTGCCCATCTCGGCGGCAGTCAGGCCGTCTTTGGAGAGAAAGGCAGGGCGTTCCAGCGTGGTCTGCTCGGCCTTGTGCACGATGCTGGTCACGCTGACCTTGGCGGGCACCGCAGCCAGTTTTGCCGCCGGATACCGCCATGCAAAGCCCTCCTGCAGCTGAGCCACCAATGCCGGGTCTGCCGGGACAGGCTCTGCCGCTTCCGGTTCCTGTTCCGGTGTTTCCGGCTCCGGCTGAGCTTCCTGCACCGTGATCAGGATCTCGCTTTCCGTAAACACAAAGGGCAGTTCCAGATCTCCTGCCAGCCGCCGCAGCGGCCCGCCGAAGGGATGCACCAGCAGCGCTGCACGCAGCCAGTCGGCAAAGCTGCCCGCCTGCTGGTTCAGCGTTTCTCCCGCGCCGCAGCAAGGAATGCTGCCGCCTTGGCAAAGGGATTGCCGGTCTTGGTCATGCCCAGCGGCACCGTGAGGATCAGCTTATCCTGTGCACGGGTGAGCGCCACATATAAAAGGCGCATCTGCTCGCTGCGCGTTTCCTGTGCATGGACGCTGGCAAGAGCTGCGTAGGCTGCAGTCTTGTACATGCTCTCGCCCTGTTCCGGGCGCAGGCGCAGGCCCGCGCCGTATTCCCGGTGCAGCAGCACCGGCTGGTAAGTGTCGCTCAGGTTGAAGTGCCGGGCCGTGTCGCCCACGAACACCACCGGGAACTGCAGACCCTTGGAGCGATGGATGGTCATAATGGTCACACAGCCAGGCCGCGCACCGCCGGGCACAGTGTCCTGCCCGGTAGAACCGGCCTGCGCCGCCGCGTCGATGGCACGCACCAGCGCCGAGATGCCGTTTGCTCCGGTCTGTGCACAGAAAGCCGCAAAGCGCCGGGCATCTTCCCGGCGGTGCGCACCGTTTTCCAGTACGCCCAGCGCAGCAAGATAGCCGGTGGAGACAAAGATCTCTTCCAGCAGCTGTTCTGCCGGGGCACTGCGGGCCATGCGCCGCAGTGCGGTGAGTCGGTCATAAAAGTCTTTCACCTTTCGGGTGAACGGTGTTTCATCGTCATTCTGCACCACCTGCAGCACTGCGCCGTACAGACTCATGCGGGAAGCCCTTTTGCCCGTTTCCTTCGCGCCCTGTTCCTCCTGCGCCTTTTTCTGCATTGCGGCGCTCTGGGCACGCAGGCGTACAAGGTCGTCGTCCGTAAAGCCGAACATCGGCCCCAGCATGGCGGCGGCAAGGTAGATATCCTGCGCCGGGTTGTCGATGACCTTCAAAAGCGAGATCAGCGGCCGGATGTGCGCTGCTTCCATCAAGTTTTCGCGCGCATCCGCATACACCGGGATGCCCCGGGCCGTGAGCGCTTCCTCATAAGCGAGGAAGTCGCCGCGCGCCGCCAGCAGGATGCAGCAATCCTCGTACTGCACCGGGCGGGTGGAGCTGCCGTCCCGCACTGGTTCGCCGTTTTTCACCAGTTCTTCAACGCGCTGGGCGATCCACGCCGCGTCGGTCTCAGCGGTGTCGTCGGGCAGGAAGTGCGCTTCCACGCTGCCGGCGTATTCGCCGGGTGCACCGCACACCAGCCGCTGGCCGTCGCCGTAAGCCGTATCGCCCAGCTGGGGGGTCATGAGCTGTTCAAAGATAAAGTTGATGCCTGCCACCACCTGCGGGGCGGAGCGGAAGTTGGCATCCAGCGCCAGCAGCGCATCGTTGCCCGGCGTTCCCTCTGCCGGGCGGGGCCGTGCCGTGCCGCCGGGCAGAGGGGCCCAGACATCCAGCTTCGTCCGGAAGATGCTTGGGTCGGCCTGACGGAAGCGGTAGATGCTCTGCTTCAGGTCGCCCACAAGGAACAGGTCATCCCCCGCCGGGGAAGCAAGGCAGCGGTAAATGGCATCCTGCAAAGCGTTCGTGTCCTGATATTCGTCCACCATCACAGCGGCATAGTTCTGCCGGATGCTCTGGCACAGCGGGGTGCACACGCCATCCGGTGTGCGCAGCAGCCGCAGGGCCTGATGCTCAAAATCGCTGAATTCCAGCAGCTTGCGCTCCTTTTTCTTTGCCGAGAAGCGGGCATCAAAATCCCGCACGGCGGCAAACAGCGCCCGCAGCCGGGGCAGGGCCGCTCTGCGGTCCGCTTCGGCTTCCTCCTCGCTGCAGGAGACAAGCTCCGTAATGTGCTCAAACAGCTTGGCGGCTTCGTCTGCGCGGGTCCTGACCGCCGCCTTATGATCGCCGGTCAGCCGTTTTTTCATGCCCTTGAAGCCGGGCATCTCCTCCATGCCCAGCACATAGGGTGTCAGCTTATCGTACAGCGGTGTCCACTGCCCTGCCGCAGCCAGCCGTTCCACCTCGCCCAGCAGGGCGGCGGCGCTTTCCAGCCGGGAGAGCGGCTCTGCAAATTTATCGTTGACACCGGCCACGGCCTTTGCCTTGGAAGCAGCGGTCTTGCCTTTTTCCTCGGCCTGTGCCTGTGCAAGGACAAAATCTTCCTTACAGTCTGCCAGTGCTGCCGTCAGCAGTTCCCGCGCGGCCTTTGCGCAGCGGGCCGCTTCCGCCAGCAGCAGGTCATGCCAGCAGGTAAAAGCAAAGCCGTTTTCCCGCTGCCATGGTGTCAGATATTCGTCCAGCCTGCGGTCGTAGTCCGGCAGAGCGCGCAGAAAATCGTACACATGCAGGATGGTATTGCCTGCGGCCTGATCGGTGCGGCCCTTTCCGTAAAGGTCTGCAAAGGCACAGAAGTCCGGGTCGCGGTAGGCATTTTCCAGCGTTTCGGCCAGCGCCGAAGCCCGCAGCACCTCCACGCTGCCGGGATCTGCCGGGGCAAAATCCGGCGGGATGTCCAGTGCCTGAAAGTGCTTGTGCAGCAGGTCCAGACAGAACGCGTCAATGGTGCAGATGGGTGCGCGCTGCAAAAGCATCCGCTGGCGGCGCAGGCTCGTGTTGTGGGGCTGCTGCTGGCTGAGCCGCAGCAGTGCCTGCCCGATGCGTGCCCGCAGCTCTGCCGCCGCCGCATTGGTAAAGGTGACGATGAGCAGTTTGTCCGCATCCACCGGGTGGTCCGGATCGGTGATGAGCCGCACGGCGCGTTCGGTCAGCACGGCTGTTTTGCCGCTGCCCGCCGCTGCGCTCACCAGCAGCGCACCGCCCCGGTCCTCGATGGCGGCCCGCTGGGCCGGGGTCCATTTGGGTTCGCTCATGCCTGCTCACCCTCCTTCTCGTTCTCGGTCTCTTCCGGCTCAAAGGGCTTGGCCGGAGCCTCCAGCGCACGCTCGCCGATGCCGGTCTCGTGACAGCAGATAAAGCTGTAGTCGCACCAGATGCAGGGGTTCCTGCCCGCCCCGGCCACCAGCGGTTCTGCAGCGATCTGCCCATCGTAAAGCTGCTGGCCCATCTGGGTGACAAGATCATCCAGATGCAGCTGGATGCGGTTGAGCTTTGCAATATCGGCACGCTTATCCTTCTGGCCGGGCTGGGTACACCGTTGCGGTAGCCAAAGGGCAGGTAGCGGCCCGTCTCATCCGCATCCATGGCATCGAACACCTTCTGCTCGTCCCTCACAAGGCCGTCCAGCTCGTACTGCACGTCCTGCTG
>ENA-OQEX01001153-OQEX01001153.1-human-gut-metagenome-genome-assembly--contig:-NODE-1153-length-10747-cov-6.140019_pt1 | contig 10747 bp, 16 predicted proteins | sample MGYA00242802_ERZ504649 | MGnify/ENA primary metagenome ERZ504649 (study PRJEB26092, sample SAMD00036194) | human gut metagenome | host: Homo sapiens | study: EMG produced TPA metagenomics assembly of... | reverse complement strand
GGTGTTCTATGAGGCCGGACCCGGACGCCGAGTACGAGAACGACCATTGAATCGACCTCTCTGCCCTCGAGCCCACTGTCAGCTACCCCCACCTGCCCGAGAACACCCACCCCGCCAGCGAGGGCCAAGACATCAAGGATCGACCAGGTGGTTATCGGCAGCTGCACCAATGGCCGCCTCGAGGATATGGAAGCCGCTTACAACATCCTGAAGGGCAAACACATCGCAAAGGGCGTGCGCGGCATCATCATCCCCGCCACCATGGCCGTGTACAAGGAGTGCATCCTCCGCGGCTGGACGACGGCTTCATCGACGCGGGCTGCATCGTCTCCACCCCCACCTGCGGCCCCTGCCTCGGCGGCTACATGGGCATCCTCGCCGAGGGTGAGCGCTGCGTCTCCACCACCAACCGCAACTTCGTGGGCCGCATGGGCCACGTCAAGAGCGAGGTGTATCTGGCTTCGCCCGCTACCGCTGCCGCCAGCGCACTGACCGGCTGCATCACCGACCCCCGCACGGTCTGAGAAAAGGAGAGTCACCCATGAACAACGCAAACGGTTCTGTTTTCAAATACCCGGATAACGTGGATACCGACGTCATCATCCCGGCCCGCCACCTGAACACGCAGGATGCCAAGGAGCTTGCCGCCCACTGCATGGAGGACATTGACAAGGACTTCATCCACAACGTCAAGGACGGCGACATCATGGTGGGCGGCTGGAACTTCGGCTGCGGCTCCTCCCGTGAGCACGCACCGCTGGCCATCAAGACCGCCGGAATCTCCGTCGTCATCGCCAAGAGCTTCGCGCGCATCTTCTACCGCAACAGCATCAACATCGGCCTGCCCATCATGGAATGCCCCGAGGCCGTGGACGCCATCAGCGCAGGCGATACTGTCAGCGTGAATTTTGATACCGGCGTCATCACCGATGAGACCACCGGAAAGACCTTCCAGGCCGAACCCTTCCCGCCGTTCATCCAGAAGATCATCGCCGACGGCGGTCTGATGAAGTCGCTGACGAAGAAGTAAAGCGGCATTGCCTCTTTGCTGGACGTAAAGTTTATCAGAGACGTAACACCATCGGCGAAGCCGTAAAACGGAGAAACGAGAAAAAAGCGTTTAGCGAAGCGGCTAGCTTTTTTCCGTTTCGACAACTCCTTCGGGGTCTGAAAGGGGCGAGCAGCCCCTTTCTCGTGGGTCCAGCGCGTCGAAATCGCTGGTGGTTTCTGGTTCTCTTTTTGCCAGCAAAAGAGAACATAGCCTGACGAAAGATGCTGTTGTCCAATAAAAGAAAGGATACCCATTATCATGGAAAAAAACATTGCTGTCATCTGGGGCGACTGCTCCAGCCCCGAGATCGTGAAGCAGACCCTCCGCGTTCTCGATAAGGTGGCCGAAAAGTACGGCCACACCTTCCACTACACCGACGCGCGATGGGCGGCGAGGCCATCGACAAGTACGGCGACCCGCTGCCCCGGCATGAGCTGGACAAGTGCCTCGCGGCCGACAGCGTCCTTCTGGGCGCAGTGGGCGGCCCCAAGTGGGAGGGTCTGCCCGGTGAGCAGCGCCCCGAAAAGGGCCTGCTCCGCCTCCGCGCCGGGATGGGCCTCTACTCCAACAACCGCCCGGCAAAGATCTGGCCCCAGCTGGCTCCGGCCAGCCCCCTCAAGCCCGAGATCGTGGCAAAGGGCATCGACTTCATCATCGTGCGAGAGCTCATCGGCGGCGTCTACTTCGGCAAGCACGAGACTTACACGCTGGAGAACGGCGAGAAGCAGGCTGTGGATTCTATGCCCTACGCGGAGCATGAGATCGAGCGCATTGGCCGCATCGGCTTTGAGACGGCATGAAGCGCCGCAGGAAGCTCTGCTGCGTGGATAAGGCCAACGTGCTGGATACCAGCCGCCTCTGGCGTGCGGTCATGCACCGCCTGCAGGCTGAGTACCCCGAGGTGGAGTACAGCGAGATGTTCGTGGACAACTGTGCCATGCAGGTCGTCAAGGCCCCCAGCCAGTTCGACGTCATCGTCACCGAGAACATGTTCGGCGACATCATCTCCGACGAGGCCTCCATGATCACCGGCTCCATCGGCATGATCCCCTCGTCCAGTCTGGGCGACGCACCCGGGGCCTGTATGAGCCCATCCACGGCTCTGCCCCCGACATCGCGGGCAAGGACGTCGTCAACCCTACTGCCTGCATCCTCTCCGCCGCCATGATGCTGCGCTACTCCTTCGGTATGGCTGAGGAGGCTGACGCCATTGAGAACGCGGTGAATAAGGTGCTGGACAAGGGCCTGCGCACCGCTGACAACATGAGCGAGGGCTGTACCTGCCTCGGCTGCACCGCTATGGGTGACGCTATCCTCGCGGAGATTTGAGTTTACCGGAAAGTAATAGGATAAAGTGGCAATACCCCGCCGCTGTTCGCTGTTTGGTGAATGGCGGCGTTTTTTCTATAATACAATGTCAGCAAATTCCGCTTTCCGCCTTAAACTGTGAAATAGATTCATTTGACAAATCAATTTATGTAAACTATACTAAATCCTGTCTTTAACAATAAAAATAGCCCGTGTGCCGGGATGGATAAACAGAGATAGGATGGGAAAAACGATATGCTGACACTGGATAAGATCTACACGCCGCCTTTGTCCTCAAGGACGTAGCCCGCAAGACCGACCTCATCGAGGCACCCCGGCTCTCCAAGGACTGCCAGCTCTACCTCAAGACCGAGAACCTGCAGGTGACCGGCAGCTTCAAGGTGCGCGGCGCTTATTATAAGATCAGCCAGCTCTCCAAGGAGGAGAGCGACAAGGGCGTCATCGCCTGCTCGGCGGGCAACCACGCACAGGGCGTGGCGCTGGCCGCTACCCGCCGCGGCATCAAGAGCATCGTCTGTATGCCGGACGGCGCGCCCATCATGAAGGTGGAGAACACCAAGAACCTCGGCGCAGAGGTCTGCCTCGTACCCGGCACCTACGACGACGCCCACGACAAGGCCGTGGAGCTGCAGGAAGAGACGGGCATGACCTTCATCCACCCCTACGACGACGAGCAGGTCATCGCCGGTCAGGGCACCATCGGCCTTGAGATCCTCGACCAGCTGCCCGATGTGGATGCTGTCATCGTGCCTGTGGGCGGCGGCGGACTCATTTCCGGCGTGGCCTTCGCCATCAAGAGCCTGAAGCCCGACGTCAAGGTCTACGGCGTGCAGGCCGAGGGCGCACCCAGCATGTACCGCTCCCTCCATGAGCACAAATACCAGACCCTCTCTGCCGTCTCCACCTTCGCAGACGGCATTCAGGTCAAGACCCCCGGTGAGCTGACCTATAAGCTCTGCGAGGAGTATGTGGACGACATCGTCACTGTCACCGAGGACGAGACCGCAGCCGCCATTCTCTCCCTGATGGAGAACCAGAAGCTGGTGGCCGAGGGTGCAGGCGCAGTGCCTGTGGCGGCGGCGCTCTTCCATAAGCTGCCCATCGAGGGCAAGAAGGTCGTCTGCCTCGTCTCCGGCGGCAACATCGACGTGAACATCCTCAACCGCGTCATCACCCGCGGCCTCGTCATGAGCGGACGCAAGGCCAACCTGACCATCGCGCTGGAAGACAAGCCCGGCCAGCTGCAGCAGGTGGCCGACATCGTCTCCCGCTGCGGCAGCAATGTGGTGTCCGTCCTCCACGACGGCTCCGACCCCAACATGCCCATCTCCAGCTGCTTCCTCAAGCTGACCCTCGAGACCCGCGACAACGCCCAGATCGAGCAGATCCGGCAGGAGCTCACCAAGGCAGGCTTCCAGCTGGTGGCCGAGCGCGTATAACTTTATCAGAAGATGCAGAAACGCCGCCCGAACGGGCGGCGCTTCGTTTTGTCAGCCGATGATCTCGTACTGGAAATATTCGCACTTGAGCTTGCTGCCTACGTCGATTTCCGGCGGCAGGAGTGCCAGTGCCACCGGGTTCAGCTCGTCGCTCTCGATGTCGGTGCGGCGCAGGTTGACGTAATCGCCGTCAAAGCTCACGACTTCGTAATACCAAGGCCCCATACTGTTTCCTCCCGTGATTCATTCCTGTGTGTTCTCTTTTTCCTGCTTCCGCCAGTGGTAGTACGGCCCGAGGATGCAGACGGCGGCGAGTATCATCACCGCGAGGAGGATGCTGGTGACGGTCTGATTGTCGGAGAAAAAGTAGAACAGCAGCTGCCCGCCGCCCACGATGAGCTCCAGTACACCCAGAAGCCTCTGCCAGAGGCGGCGTTCCTCGGCGCTGGCGGATTCCAGCCGCTTGCCCAGTATGCCGGGCAGTTGGAGGCGGAGGACGTCCGCAACGCCCCATACTAGAAGAAGGATGCCGAGAATGATATGGTACATAGCCGCGCTCCTTTCTGCGCTGTGCGCTGAACAGGAAAACTTTTACAGTGCAAGTATATCATATCGGTGAGACCCCGGCAAGGACGGGATTTGCCTGCCCGGCTCAGAAAATTTGGGTGGGACCGCCCGGCGGGCTTGTGGAATTTTGAAAAATATGCTATACTATTCTCTACTGATGCGCCATCGCCAAGCGGTAAGGCAGGGGACTTTGACTCCCCCATCGCAGGTTCGACTCCTGCTGGCGCAACTGTGTAAAAAGACCTGCACCGAGCTGAGCTTCAGCCCCGGTGCAGGTCTTTTTGTGTGCAGAAACAGGAACGGGGGACGGCATCGGAACCGTCCCCCCTCGAAAAGCATTTGGCAGGCGTAGCATTCTCCTGCATCTCTCAGAGCAAAAGCCTTGTCGTTACCATCGGCGTGTGGTCGCTACGAAATTTACCACCTCAAATGTCTCGCTTGTCCAGTATATCATGCCGGATTCATTTTGTACATAAAAACCGTCTCGCTGAGACGCAAAAAGCCGCCCGGCTTCTGTACCGGGCGGCAATGGAGAAGAAAAATCGCAAAAGCGATGAAAATATCGGTTTTACAGCAGCTTACAGGATGTCGATGTACTCACCGGCCAGAGCCTTGTTCATGCTGCGGACGGCGCAGAACTTGCCGCACATGGAGCAGGTGTCGCTGTGGTCGTCCTCGGGCAGGCGGGCGTCACGGATGGCCTTTGCGTCTCGGGGTCGAGGGCGCAGGCGAACTGCGCATCCCAGTCGAGGACGCGGCGGGCGTCGCCCATCTTGTCGTCGATGTCCCGGGCATGGGGGATGCCCTTGGCGATGTCGGCGGCGTGGGCGGCGATCTTGGAAGCCACGATGCCCTGCTTGACGTCGTCCACATTGGGCAGAGCCAGATGCTCGGCGGGGGTGACATAGCACAGGAAGCTGCGCCGCTCATGGCCGCGACAGCGCCGCCGATGGCAGCGGTGATGTGGTCATAGCCGGGGGCGATGTCGGTGACGAGGGGGCCGAGGACGTAGAAAGGTGCGCCCATGCAGATGGTCTTCTGGATCTCCATGTTGGCGGCGACCTGGTTCAGAGGCACATGGCCCGGGCCTTCCACCATGACCTGGACGTTGTGCGCCCAGGCCCGCTTGGTCAGCTCACCCAGACGCACCAGCTCTTCGATCTGGCAGACGTCGGTGGCGTCGGCGAGGCAGCCGGGGCGGCAGGCATCGCCCAGAGAGATGGTGACGTCGTGCTCTTCGCAGATGTCCAGGATCTCGTCAAAGTGCTCGTAGAAGGGGTTCTCGTTGCCGGTCATGCACATCCATGCAAATACCAGCGAGCCGCCGCGGCTGACGATGTTCATCTTCCGCTTATGCTTGCGGATCTGCTCGATGGTCTTACGGGTGATGCCGCAGTGGAGGGTGACGAAGTCCACGCCGTCCTCTGCGTGCAGACGCACCACATCGATGAAGTCCTGTGCCGTCAGGGTGGCGAGGTCGCGCTGGTAGTGGATGACCGAGTCGTACACCGCACAGTGCCGATCATGACGGGGCATTCGTGGGTCAGCTTCTGACGGAAGGGCTGGGTATTGCCGTGGCTCGAGAGGTCCATGATGGCCTCTGCGCCCATGTTGACGGCGCTCATGACCTTCTGCATCTCGATGTTGTAGTCCTTGCAGTCGCGGGAGACGCCGAGGTTGACGTTGATCTTGGTGCGGAGCATGGAGCCGATGCCTCGGGGTTCAGGCACTGGTGGTGCTTGTTGGCCGGGATGGCGACCTTGCCTCAGCGACCAGCTGACGGATCTCTTCGACGGTGCGGTACTCCTTCTTGGCCACCGTTTCCATCTGGGGCGTGACGATGCCCTTGCGGGCGGCATCCATCTGTGTGGTGTAAGTCTGCATTTGAAAATCCTCCGAAAATACGCTCTCTTCATTTATGAACGGCGTCCGGGACGCCGTGCATCCAGTTTTCGACCCCGACACCGCCCAGGGTGTGGTCCAGCGGGCCGGAGCCGTGGCCCAAATCGAGCTGCGCGTTCAGCGCGTCGGTCAGGTAAGCCTTGGCCCGGGCGATCGCTTCTTCCAGCGCAAACCCTTTGGCAAGGTTGGCCGCAATGGCACTGGACAGAGTGCAGCCCGTGCCGTGGGTGTTGGGGTTTGCGATACGCTTACCCGGAAACCAGATCTCCGTGCCATCCGGGAAGGTGAGCAGATCGTCGGCGTCGGTGTCACTGTGGCCGCCCTTGAGCAGGACGGCACAGCCGCAGTCGGCGGCGATGGCCCGGGCGGCGGCGCTCATGTCGGCACGGCCCGAGATGTGCAGGCCGGACAGCACTTCGGCCTCGTGCCGGTTGGGCGTGATGACCTCGGCCAGAGGGAACAGCTCCCGGCGCAGGGTGCGCACGGCATCCGATGCGATCAAATCAGAGCCGGAGGTGGCTGCCATCACGGGGTCCACGACGATGTGCTCCGCCTTGTAAAAGCGGAGACGCGCGGCGATCGTCTCAATGAGCGGGGCAGAGGACACCATGCCGATCTTGACGGCGCAGGGGCGGATGTCGGTGAAGACGGCGTCTATCTGCTGGGCCAGAAACTCGGGGCTGACCTCGAAGATGCCGGATATGCCGGTGGTGTTCTGGGCCGTCAGGGCAGTGATGGCGCTCATGGCGAAGACGCCGTTCATGGTCATGGCTTTGAGGTCGGCCTGAATGCCGGCGCCGCCGCTGGAATCGCTGCCCGCGATGGTAAGTGCGGTTTTCATGGGGTTGCTCCTTTATCGCAAGTCAAGAAATTCGTGCAACATTCAAACAGCATATTTGCGATATGCAATTCAACGCTGTTGCTGCTGCATTAAAAAGTTGAATTGCTATAGATGATTTGTTCTGCCAGTGCCTTCAGCTCTTTGCACTCAGCCTCAATGTCCTCGGCGCTGAAGATCGCGCTCACGAGAGCCACGCCGTCCGCGCCGGAGCCTTTGAGCTTGAGGATATTGTCTTTATGGATGCCTCCGATGGCCACGACCGGCACATCCACGGAGTCACAGATCTCTTTCAGTCTGCCCTCCGGCAGGACATCCACATCGGTTTTGGTGTGGGTGGAAAATGCCGCGCCGACGCCCAGATAGTCCGCGCCGTGGGCCACGGCCAGTTGTGCTTCCTCGACGGAATGGGCCGACACACCGATGATCATGTCAGGGCCGACCTTGGCGCGGACGTCTGCGGCGGCCATATCTTCCTGCCCGACATGGATGCCGTCGGCATGGCATTTTATAGCGATCTCGACGTTATCGTTGATGATGAAGGGTACGCCATAGTTGCGGCAGAGAGCAGAAAGCTCCATAGCTTCCTGCAAAAATGCCGCGTCGTCCAGCTTCTTTTCCCGCAGCTGGACGCAGGTGACGCCGCCTTTCAGCGCGTCTTCCACCTGCTGGCGGAGGGTCTCGCGGCCCGTCCACGCCCGGTCAGTGACGGCGTAGAGAAGCATGGTGTGTTTATCGCATTTCATAGCGTGCTCCTTCCTCGAGCTGTTCGGGGGTCATGTTGAAGATCGCGTCGATGATGTAATTGCGGTAGGTGGCGTTGCGTCCAGCCTGGACAGGCGGCTGTGGGCTGCTTCGCCCGCAAGGCCCATGGCGCAGACCGCCGCAGCAGCGGCTTCCAGAGGCTTGTCCGGGTTGGCCGCACAGAATGCCGCCGTCAGGGCCGAAAGCTGACAGCCGGTGCCGGTGACGGCGCTCATCATGGGGTGGCCGTTGCGGATGCAGAAGGCCCGCTCTCCGTCGGCCACGATGTCGATGGCACCGGTGACGGCGACGACCGCCCCTGTGCGGGCCGCAAACGCTTTGGCGAATGCCACGGTCTTGTCCAGCGTCTCGTCCGTCACCTTGTCGGCGGCGTCGGCGTCCACGCCTTTCGTGGTGCCGCTGCCTGCCGCCAGCGTCCGGATTTCGGAGATGTTGCCCCGGATGACTGTGAACTTCACTTCCCGCAGGAGGCGCAGTGCCGTTTCGGTGCGCAGATGGGAAGCGCCTGCGCCCACGGGGTCCAGCACGACAGGACGGCCCAGCCGGTTGGCGGTGTGTCCCGCCAGCAGCATGGAGGGGATGGTGCGGCTGTTCAGCGTGCCGATGTTGAGGTTCAGCCCGGCACACAGCGAGGTGATGTCCTCGACCTCGGCGGCATCATCCGCCATGATGGGGGACGCCCCGCAGGCGAGGACGATGTTGGCACAGTCGTTGACGGTGACGTAGTTGGTGATGTTATGGACAAGCGGGCTTTTGGCCCGGACGTTGGCAAAGAGGTTCCGAAACATGGCTTCTCCTTCGAATCAGCTCAGGCTGGCCTGCATGGCGCGGAGTGCGCCTGCGCGGGAAAGTGCGGCCAGCAGTGCGCCTGCAATGATGGCACCGCCGGCGGTGGAGACGAGGAAGGGAACGATGTAGGCGTAGAACGCGATGTCACCGGCGCTCTTGCCCATCAGCAGGATGGCGACGGGGTAGGCGCACAGACCGCCGAGGATGGAGGTGCCGAACACCTCGCCCACGAGGGTGGGCAGCAGCTTATTGGTCTTGTGGAAGACGATGCCGCAGAGCAGTGCGCCGAACATGCTGCCGGGGAAAGCCATCAGACTGCCCAGACCCAGCAGGTTGCGCAGCAGGGAGGCAACGAAAGCCACGCCCACGCCGTAGTAAGGCCCCAGCAGGACAGCGCAGAGGATGTTGACCATGTGCTGCACAGGGGCGCATTTGCTGCCGAAGACCGGGAAGGAGAAGACGCTGCCCACGACAGCGACAGCGCAGAACATACCGGCGAGGGCCAGCTTTTTGGCAGAATAGTGTTTCATAGTGAGTGCTCCTTTTCAATAAAAAATAAGTGCAGGGGCAGACCGCCGCTCCCGCACACGAACAGACCCGGCACCCGCGCAGAGATGCCGGAAACGGAAGAAGCGGTCGAGGCTCACTGGCCTCCTCTCACGCCGGAACACGGCTTCCCATCGCAAATCATGACCCAGACTCAGGGCGCTCCCCCTCAGCTGGAGACAACAAAAAGGAGACGCCTTCTGCGGCGTCTCCTGTAAAAATCCATAAACGGTGTTATGACTTCCTACAGCGGCATTATCCGCATCAGGTGCAGAAACTGTCTGAAAACAATTTCTAAGGGTCGAAGTTCGAGAACTTCCTCTCAGCCTGCATCCACAAGCTCCCCTGTATTTGTTTGTCGGGAGTATTCTACACCCATCGGGGATAAAATGCAAGGGTTTTCTTTTTTCGCGGCGCGTTTTGTGGTATACTGAAAAAAAGCCCGCATTTGCAAAAACGGGCAGATAAAGGAGATATGGCTTATGGGTCTTGTCAAAGCGGCATTGGGCGCAGCATCCGGCGTGATGGGCGACCAGTGGAAAGAATACTTTTACTGCAGTGCTCTCCCGGCGGAGGTGCTGGCGGTCAAGGGACAGAAGAAAGTCTCCGGGCGCTCTTCCAACCGCCGCGGCACCGAGAACATCATCACCGACGGCTCCATCGTGGCGGTGGCCGAGGGCCAGTGCGCCTCATCGTGGAGCAGGGCAAGGTGGTGGACCTCTGCGCCGAGGCCGGCGAGTACACCTATAACACCGGCACCCAGCCCTCTCTGCTGAGCGAGGGTCTGGCCAAGAACATCGACGAGGTCTTTGCTGAGATCGGCAAGCGGTTCAGCTTCGGCGGTCAGGCTGCCACCGACCAGCGCATCTATTACATCAACACCAAGGAGCTGATGGGCAACAAGTACGGCACCCCCAGCCCCGTGCCGTTCCGCGTCGTGGACCAGCGTGCCGGCATCGACATCGACGTCAGCATCCGCTGCTTCGGCGAATACAGCTACCGCATCGTCAACCCCATCCTGTTTTACACCAACGTCTGCGGAAATGTGGAAAACGAGTACACCCGTGACGCGCTGGAAGGCAGATGCGCACCGAGATGATGACCGCATTGCAGCCCGCCTTTGCCCGCATCAGTGAGATGGGCATCCGCTACTCGGCTCTGCCCGGCCATACCACCGAGCTGGCCGAGGCCCTGAACCAGGAGCTGTCCGGCAAGTGGAGCAAGCTGCGCGGCATCGAGATCGTCTCCCTCGGCGTGTCCGGCGTCAAAGCCAGCGAAGAAGACGAGCAGATGATCAAGGAGCTGCAGCGCAGCGCCGCCTTTATGGATCCGACCCGCGCCGCCGCCCACATGGTGGGCGCACAGGCTTCGGCGATGCAGGCAGCGGCTTCCAATACCTCCGCCGGCCCGGCCATGGCCTTTATGGGCATGAATCAGGCCGCGGCTGCCGGCGGCATCAACGCCCAGGCCCTCTACCAGATGGGCGCACAGCAGCAGCCTGCCGCTGCTCCTGCCCCCGCA
>ENA-OQEX01001150-OQEX01001150.1-human-gut-metagenome-genome-assembly--contig:-NODE-1150-length-10758-cov-1.855141_pt1 | contig 10758 bp, 17 predicted proteins | sample MGYA00242802_ERZ504649 | MGnify/ENA primary metagenome ERZ504649 (study PRJEB26092, sample SAMD00036194) | human gut metagenome | host: Homo sapiens | study: EMG produced TPA metagenomics assembly of... | reverse complement strand
CTTCCAGGTGTTCAAACCCATACAGGCTAACTGTAAAGCCAGCCTGCCCCAGCGCCTCCGCCATATAAATCTGACGCATATCCCCACCGATCACCAGACAATTGTGTATCTCTTTCATCAAATAAAACCCCCATAGAATGCTTCGTTACCATTCTATGGGGGGCAGGCCCGCTGTGTTCCTGTTTCTTTTGATGCGCTTTTGCCATGCAGAGGCCGCCTTGGGCTGGAAGCCCAAACCAATCAAACTGTAAAACAAAGCGTGAGCCTTAGAAGAAGCAGGCGTATCCCATCATTCCAATGATCGGGAAATTATATCGCCTTATGGATGTACATTCTGGTTAAATCTGCTTCACCATCGCCTTGAACCATACATAAAAATTTCCAACCATAACGCTCATAAAATGAGGTGTGGTCTGTAATGAGATAAAGCGTATCAATCCCTTTTTGCTTCATATCTTCACAGACATAACGCAGCAATTTTCCAGCGATCCCTTGACAGCGATCAGTTTGCTCTACGTAGAGGGCACAAACATTGGGCGTTAAATCGTTTCTGTTATGAAAGTCATTTTCTATGACGCCAATTCCCCCTACCATTCTACCCTCCGATAGGACTACATACCATTGTGGAACCGCATTTGCATTTTGTATACAGGCCTCCATACTTTCCAAATATGCTTCAAGTGGAATATTCCATTTTTCATGAAACCAGTTTGCCGCACGATTTTTTAATTCCGGATGTTCCTGTATTGTTGCAATCTTATAAATATTCATTCTTTCGTCCAACCTGTATCTGTCGCGATGCGCCTAATCCGCTCCACGTGCTCTCTTCCTATTCGGATACGCCGCCAGCTCGAACCGTTGGGATTTTGCTATTACAGCCGCCATGCCCGATTCTGCTCATACGGCATGCGAGTCATAAATGGGGGAAGCGAATGCTATCTTCCTTTTTTTAAAATTCTTTTTAGGGCCTCCAGATCCAATAAATTAACTGTCTCAAATTTCCCCTGATAAAACACAGCCCAGTTATTGAACACACAGGGCAACTCCTTTGCTTTTTGCAAAGTATCCACTTGCATGAAGGAGACGGGGACATCATTCGTCTCACAATACTGTTTGACCGCCCGAATCGTTTGATCCACATAGGGGCATTGCATATCATAATAGATTGTTAACTCTTTGCTCTCAATTCCTTGGCTTTTCGCATTTTTTGCAAACTTTGGCACTGTCTTGTCAAAAGAAACGGCTAACAATTCATATCCATACTCGGTTGTATCCACCACCTCAAACCCAAACTTCTTCGCAAATGCCTGGTCAGAAAGCCAGGCCTTCTGTTTTTTCGATCCAAGCATACAAACGCCGGATTTCCCCTGTTTCCTGGCCTCGTCCAAGCAATACTCCATCAGCGCTCTGCATATCCTTTTCCTTTTTCGCGGCCCAAAACCCATAAGCAGTACACATAGTAAAATTGTCGCCAATGATAGGAACCCAAGCGGTTTCCAGAGGGGCGTACTCGATAAAAACTGTGGCCTTTGCTGCGTTTAACTTGCGAAAGACATGGCCTTCCTTGAGCCGGTCCGAAAGCCACTGCCGCTTTGCGTCGATACCGGGATGGGGCTTTTTGCTGCGGATAATGCAGCATAAATGCTCCTGAGCCAGGTTTTCTGTTGTTATGTTGATAAATTCAGCATCCATATGGATCCTCCCGCTTACCATTCCAATTCCGTTCGCCACCGCTTTTCTGTTTGACTGCCCAAATCCCGAACCCATATTTTTGATATCGCATCCACTGGAAGTTAAGCCGCTTCTGCACATCTGAAGAGGTAAACGAGAGTTTAAGCACTGCCTGTTACAGCACCACACCATATGCTGCGCAATATTTTTCAGCCCATCCTCAATCTCAGCGCGTGTGAAATTATGCGCCTCCAAATAGCGTCGTCCCGCTCATTGAGCTGCAAATAGAAATCAATTGCCACGCGCAGGCCGGGGAGACCCAACTGGCCGACCTCCTCATAGAGCCAGTTTTCCGCCTCGTTGATCTTTCCCTCTGCCAACAGGCGGCACAGCGCTTGATGCAATTCATCCGCCTTTGAATACGGCGCTTTCAAAGGCAACTCATATTTCACACCATCGGAGCGCAGCAGCAACCGGGCGAGTAGTTGGCCGAGCATTTTGATCTGCCGCATGATATAGTCCTTCTCATAGTTTTCAAACATATCGTATCACCCTCCCAGCCATTGCGACGCCATTGTGCACAACCGCTCTCTTGTATTCCAATCCGGATGCTCCAAAACAGCCTGCAAAAGCATTTGTAATGCCTTGCCCGTTTCCCGGCCGGCGGGAATGCCGAGCGCTCTCAAATCGTGTCCATTCACGGCGAGCTGGCCGGTGCGCCATGGCTCGCGCTTCGCTAGAATATCCTGCAACAGATCGCGCAGGGATGCATTATCCTCCCCGAATAAACATGCTCTTGCCGCGAGCAAATCCCCCCAGCACTCCGGCGACAGGCTTGGAAAACGCGATTTCAGCTCCGCTCTGCTTTGGGGAAGCGGCTGAGCGAACTGCCGCTCATACGCGCCGGCAGATTGATTCATTGCGTTACTCAGCTTCAGCGCGGCGCAGACGGCATGCACCTGCGCGCCGCAGATCCGGCACAGGGCGGCCAGACGCAAAGCGCCGTCCGGCGGAAGCGTGTCCAGCAATGGAAAAACGCCATGCTCTGTAGAGGTAAGCCCACAAAAGGAAAGCGCTCCGTTGCATAGCAACGGCGCCAGCGCGGAGGGCCTCTGCCCCGCCAGCGATTTCATCAGCTCCGCCGCCACACGCTCTGCGCTGATCTTTGCAAGATTTTCCCCATACAGAAGCGCTGCGCAGAGCGTGTGCTCTTCCAGTGCAAAATCAAGCTGCGAAGCGAACCGGAAGGCGCGCAAAACACGTAGGGCATCCTCTTTAAAACGGTCGGATGGATCTCCCACCGCCCGGATCACATGCGTCTCCAGGTCATGCTGCCCGCCAAACAGATCGGTGAGACCTCTGGACGGAGCATAGGCCATTGCGTTCACTGTAAAATCCCGGCGTGCCAGGTCTTGCTCAAGCCGCGACGCAAATAGAACGCTGAAGGCCTTCGAAAATCATGGTAAGCTTCTTCCGTGCGAAAGGTCGTCACCTCCAGAGGCTCCCGCTGGGCGATGACCGTGACCGTACCATATGTAATGCCGGTTGGAACCGTATGCGGAAACAGGCGCAGCGTCTCCTCCGGGAGGCGCTCGTCGTCAAGTCATAATCGTGCGGCTGGACGCCACGCAGCAAATCACGCACGCACCCGCCAACCGCCCAAGCCTCAAAGCCCGCCTGCTCCAATTGATCGATGCAGGCGCAAACATGGGAGGGAGAGTCAAAACCATTGCTCTCTCCCTCCCCTTTGATGAATTCATCTATTGCGCAGGCTCTGCCTGCTGATCCTGTTGTGGAGGCTGAAGCTGTTCCTCCTGCAAGGCCGCCTCATAAGCTGCGAATACGGCACGCTCAATCTCCTCGCGCGCAGCCCGATTGAGCGGGTGCACAAGGTCGCGGTAAGTGCCGTCTTTTTCCTTACGGCTGGGCATTGCGATAAATTTGCGATTCGGCCCATTGATGATTTTCACCTCATGCACTGCCACCGCATTGTCAATCACGATGGAGGCCATCGCGCACAACCGTTCCTCCTGGTGATAAATGCGCCTGATTTTTACTTCGCTGATTTCCATCTATTTCATCCCCGCCCGTCAAAACGATTCGGGAATAGTATTTTCCCTTTTCTCCGTTTTATCCGGCTGGGAAGGGATTACAGGAGGTATACGCCAGAAGCTAAAACGGCAATTTCCTCCTTTTGCCAACGAAAAAATTTATAAACAGGCTCCTGAAAGTGCTGATAATCCCGCACCGCATACCGGTCGAGGCTAAGTGTGCTAATTTGGTGTGAACGCTCATTACATACATACAGCACCCGTCCATACCGCACAAGCGAACACGGCCCGTCAAACGCGCGCTGCGTGCCGCCGCTGATGCGTAGAGCAATCCGTTTCGTCGCCGTGGAAAAGCAGATCACAGCATTTTGCTCCGGCACAGCCGACCAAAAAAATCCCCATCTACTGCCAAGTCGGAAACCCCTGCTCCGCGATAGGTCAATTCCCCGCGCCAGACCGGCCGGCCCTCTTTTGAAAAAATCCGAGCTCTCCTCCGGGATAAAGCACGGCCAAATTCCCATCCGGAAGCCGGGCCGTATCGCAGGAAACATAGTCGCCAAGCTCCGCACAAGCGTTTCATAACCTGCGCCGAACTTACGGCGCAGATATACGCTCCGCCGCACAGGAACCTCTTCCCGCGTGTGCAACAAAAATTCGTGAAAGGAGAGGCGGATTTGCGTTTCATCGAGAATCTCCCTCCGTACAAAGAGAAAACCGGAGCGGGTTGGAAGAATATCTAAAAATTGCAGCTCTAGCAATTTCTCCATAGAAACCGTCAACCTTTTGCGGTAAAGAGAAAACGCCGCCAGCCCAACATGCCTTTTGAGCCCATGGACATTTGCCCCTTTTACCGCGTTATTTTACAGGCGGTAAATCAAGGCGTGTCACCTTCACCGCCGAATGGAATAGGACATTCCCTGTTTGGTATCCAACACAATCGTATCCGCATCGAGCACTGCAAAAGCGGCGGGCGTGCCGTTCTGATCCAAAATATGCACGGTGTGGATGCCGGGATAGGAGAGCTTGCACGCACCGCCTGCGCGGGCATGAATACTGCCCTCCACGAGCTTTTTCTCCTGCCAGGCTAGATCAATCACAAAATTCCCACGCGCCACAAGGCCCCTGAAGCTGCCGGTTGCCCATGCGTCGGGCAGGGCGGGCAAAAGCTGTATCACACCCGCATGGCTTTGCAAAAGCATTTCCGCAATGCCCGCAGCCGCACCAAAATTCCCGTCGATCTGGAAGCGGATGGGTGTCCCAGAGGTTATCGAGCGTGCTGTGCCTTAAAAGCTCTCCAAGCATTTTATAGCTGTGATTGCCATCAAGCAGGCGCGCCCAAGCGCAGATTTTCATCGCTTTTGACCAGCCGGTCCCGCCGTCGCCCCGATCCTCAATAGAAACACGGGCGGCATGCCGATATTCCGGCGTTTGCGCAGTGATATGGCTGCAGGATAGAGGCCAAGCAGATGCGACATATGACGATGATGGTTCTGCACTTTTTTGGTTTTAAAGCCGCGGTCAGGCCACTGATCCTCAAAAAACCATTCCTTAATTTGTCCCCATTTGCCCACCTGAAGCGGTTTTAAAAGGGGCAGCTGCTTGCGAATTGTTTCAAGCAGCGCCTGATCCGGCAAGCCCTCCCAACCGTTTTCTGCCAATACACGCGCAGCATCCAGCACATCGGTATAGAGCTGCCACACAAGCTCCTGATCATAAGTATCCCCTGCGGTAACCGGCCCATTTTCCGGGGAAAAGCTCGGAGAGGATACCATGCGGCCGCTCTTTGCATCAAAAATCAGCAGCTGTGTCCACAGGCGCGCGCATTCCTCCATCATTGGATAAATTTCCTTGGCAAGCAGCGTCACATCGCCGCTGAAGGTATAGCAATCATAAGCATTTTGCAGCATCCAGGCGCCGTTTGCGGGCGCCCAGCCCCAGCGCCAGTCGCTGCCGGGGCCAACCATTCCCATCGCTGGTCTGCGTATGCGCCATCCATCCAGTCGGCTTGGACGGATCCGGCTCACCGTTTGCGAGCCGTTCGCCAACGCCTGCATATTTCGCCGCCACAATACGGCCAGGCTTACGCATGGCCTGGAGATAGCGCAAGAGGGGCAAAGTGGTTTCGCTCAAATTCGTGGTGTGAGCTGGCCAATAATTCATTTGCAGGTTTACATTCAGATGATAATCGCTCTGCCAGGCCGGGTTGTTTTTGGCATTCCATACGCCTTGCAGGTTCGCCGGCAGGCTCCCCACACGGGAAGAGGCGATCAAGAGATAGCGCCCATATTGAAAATAGAGCATCTCCAACAACCTGCTCTGCCGCCCCTTTTTATATTTTTTTAACAGCTTATCGGTCGGTAGGGAGGTCTCCTCCTCCTGCCCCACCTGGATTTCCACTCGGTCAAAAAGCGCCTGATAATCCGCCAGATGCGCCTGATAAAGCGCCTCATAACCCTTTTCCGCCGCAACCTGCACACGCTGCAACGCCTGCGGGACCGGGTCAATCCCGCTGCGGTAATGCGGAAATTGATCTTCATAATCCGTCTGCGCGCAGAGGTAGAGCACAGCGCTATCCGCCTCGCTGACCACTAGGGAATCCTCCCCGTGCGGCTTTACCGTTCCACCATTGACAACGATTTGGAAGGCCGCAGCATAGCGCAAGTTGTTTGCATCCGGGCTATCCTTTCCGCCCACACAGCCGCGTGGGGAACCGGAAAGGAGAAGCGTATCCGCCCCTTTGACACGGCATTTCCCTTTTTGCGCAGACTCCACCCAAAAGCGAAAGCTGATCTTTTCACTGCCGTCCGCATCAAACTTTGCAACGAACACATGATCCGGATAGCTCATAAAGCAGGTGCGCGTGTGGCGCAGCCCCTTGTGCGCAAAGCTAACGCAGGAAACAGCCGTGCGCAGATCAAGCGTGCGGCGATATTGCCTACAGGAGCGCTCACGCAGGCCGGGAAAATCAAAAAACATCGTTCCAAAATTCTGGTAGGCGCCAAGGCCCGCTTCAGAGCCCTGAAGGCCGCGCATCGCTTTCTCAGCCGCTTCATTTTCCCCTGCTGCGAGCATATTTTGAATTTCATGCATCGCCTGGCCGTTATCATCCCTTGCGCAGCCGAGCGCATAGCCCGGCGTGCCGGGGCCGCCTGTCCACAACGTTTTTTCATTAAATTGGATTTGTTCGCGGCGAATGCCGCCGAACACCTTTGCTCCCATATATCCATTGCCGATGGGCAGCGCCTGCTGCTCCCAGCCTTTATAATCCGTATGTGCGGGTTTTTCATACCAAAGCGTCAGCTCACCTGCACCCGGGTAATCTTCCAAGCGATGCTTCATCTCGCCCTATTCTCCTCTCCGATAGTATCTCTTTTTAGTATAGCATATCTGAGAAGCAGAGGTAAATACGTTTTACGCTGTTATTCCCGATTTTCTCCAATTACGTTGTAAATCAACGCTTCTTCGACCGGCTGGATTTGTGAAAAATGGATCGCCGTAAGAAACAGCGCCGCCGCCTGCGCAATTTGCTCCTCCGCTTCGAGATTGGTAAACAGCTGCGCGACCGGTTCCCCCTGGCGGATGAATCGCCCGTTTTCTTTCGCAGAACGATTCCCGCCGCAGGGTCTATCACGCCCTCCTTCTCGACGCGCCCCGCGCCGAGCAGCATGGCGGCGCGGCCGATGCGCTCTGCGTCCATATGGCTGATATAGCCGGATTGGGGCGATACCACGGGTATTTTCACCTTCGCCTGTGGAAAACGCTCCGGATGCTCCAAAACAGAATCATCCCCGCCCTGCGCGCGCACTAGCTCCCGCAGCTTCTGAAAGGCAGAGCCATCCTGGAGCGCCGCCTCCGCCTTTTTCTCGTAAAAGGCTATGCTCCCCTGCGCGCTTAGAGCCATCATCTGCGCGCTTAGAGCCACGCACAGCCGGGTCAATGCTTGATCCCCCTGCCGCGCAGGATCTCTGCCGCCTCAATCACCTCCAGCGCATTCCCGATGGCATAGCCCAGCGGAATATCCATGTTGGTAATCAGAGCGGAAACCCGCCGCCCCGCGCCCCTGCCGATGCGCACCATCTCTTGCGCAAGCTGACGCGCCTGCTCTTCTGTTTCATAAAGGCGCCGCTGCCGCATTTAACGTCAAGAACGATGCACTGCGCGCCAGCCGCTAACTTTTGCTCATAATACTGGAGGCAATCAGAGGGATGCTCTCCACCGTGGAAGTTGCATCCCGCAGGGAATATAGCGCTTTGTCCGCCGGGGCGAGTTCACCCGTCTGCCCGGCAACACACAGGCCGATCTCTTCCACCTGCCGCAAAAATCGCTTGCGGGAAAGCGACGTTTGAAAGCCGGGGATCGCTTCCAGTTTATCAATGGTGCCGCCCGTATGGCCGAGCCCCCGCCCGGACATTTTTGCCACACGGCCACCCATTGCAGCGACTAGCGGCGCCACGATCAGCGTCGTTTTATCCCCACGCCGCCTGTGCTGTGTTTATCGGCCGCTACGCCCGAAAGAGAGGACAGATCAAGCTGTTCGCCGGAACGAGCCATCTCAAGCGTCAGCGTGAGGGTTTCCCGCTCATCCATCCCCTGAAAACAGATCGCCATCAGCAGCGCGGAAGCTTCAAAATCTCTGATTTTTCCGTTCAGATACCCGCGGATAAAAAATGCAATTTCCGCATCTGTCAGCGCTTCTCCATCCCTTTTTTCCGGATAATCTCCCGCATCAGCATCAACACAACGCATCCTTTCCGTTTGATAAAAAAACCGCCTTTTTTAAAAACGGCTGCAAAAATACAAAATGTGAGCCCCGCGGTGGGACTCACAAAAGCTTATGAAGGATAGGGAGCTTTTGTTACGTAATCCACAACGCGAACGGCCGCACCGCCATCCGGCCGACCAAAGTGGAACGCGCGGAATCGCTCCAGCCGCGCAAGGTCAAGGACGCCATGCTCAATCTCATCGAGCAATTCGGGCATCGTCCGGACGATTTTGCCCGGCACGAAGGATTCATAGTCAAAATAAAACGGCCGGTCCTTCTCATATTCCTCCAAATCGAACGCATAAAAGATGCAGCGTTTGCGCAGCAACGCAAAATCCATCACAATGGAGGAATAGTCCGTCACCAACACATCACATAGGAGCACCAATTCGCTCACATCCGGATATGCGGTTAAATCGACTGCTCCCTCCAGCGTGCGTGTATCCGCATGAATCTGTGGGTGCAGCCGCACCAACAGCGCATACTCCTCGCCCAGATATCGGTTGAAAAGCCCCGTATCCAACCGGGAAAGCAGCTCCCGATCCTTTTCCGGGTCATCCCGGAAGGTTGGCGCATAGAGCACCAGCTTTTTTCCCCTGCACTGCGGTATTGCTCATTAAAACGGGCGCGCAGAGCGTGATATCCTGCGGACGGAAGAAAAATCGGTCCGCGGTGAGCCAAGCGGAAGCACCTGCTCCGGGCGCACATGAAAGGCGCTTGCATAATGCGGCGCAACACTTTCAGAAGAGCAAATGACAAAGGTCAGCTTGGCGTTGCCCGCTGCTTCGCGCGCACGGATTTCCGGCGGTTGGCTGATATCCTGCCCAAAGCGTTTAAAGGCGCCCTCTGCATGCCAAAGCTGCGTTACAACCACCTTTTTACCCAAATGCAGGCTTGCCAGCGGCATAAAATTATCATTGAGAAAAATATAACGAGAACGGGCTAGCCATAGGCTTTCCGGGTAAAAAACCGATCGCACGACAAACAGAGCGCAAAAAGGCGGCCGGGCCCGCATTTGTTTGCAGGCAAAGATCCCGGCGCGTGATTTTGGTAAAAAAATAGCTTCCTTTTTGCCCTGAAACGCCCGTTCCACCTCACCCAGGCCATCGTGAAAATCCGCGTTATGCATTGAGATCAATGCAACGCGCTTTTTCTGCACCGGAAAAACCCGAAACAGATGAAACATTGCGGCATACAGAGTAAAAAACAGCCGCTTCACAGATAACGCCCCTTTCCTTACGCTTCGTTTCGTGCGCTTCTAGCTCTATGGCTTCAAGCGGCATTCTGCCTTTTAAAATAAACGATCAGCATCTGTACAAGCACACTGAAGGCCGTTTGCTTCAGCCCTGCCGGGATCGGGAAGCGGTATAAAAGCGCAGCAGGCGCGGATCAAGCGCATTACAGGTGCGCAGACGGGCATGCAGGCGTGCACGCGCCTGCTTTTTGGCCGTGGAAAGGAAGCTGTGATCCGGCAGCACATGCAGGTTGGCGCAGGCCGCCCATTGTGCCGGAATCAGCCCCGCATCTGCTGTGGATTGCGGCACAAACACCTCGAAGCACGGCATTGTTTGCATGTAGAGCGATTCAAAAAGAGCCTCCATCTGATCCCGCGACCCTTTCGCCGTTACAAAAAATGACACACGGGCATGCTTCGCCATCATTTCCCGATCCTCAATCAGCTCGCGCACCTCGATATCGCTGTTGAAATCACAGAGCTGTGTAAAACGTCGGCCGACATTGCTCCCGCAATTTGCGCAGGGATTGCGCGATATAGGTGATACATGCCTCATCCGCCCGCCAAAAAAGCCTGTAAAACTGCGCGATTAGCACATAGGCCGTTTTATACAGCACCTCGTCCAGATAGGCCTCCCGGTCAACCCCCTGCGTAGGCAGCTTGAGGGCTTCCGCCGCCGCATCATAAATCATTCCGTTGGCAGCCATATAATCCCGTAGTAGCGGCAGGCTAATCGTCTGGCTGACGGAAAAACCCTCCGACGCCACCCGGCGGCGATAGCGCAAAAAAGTGTTTGGGCAGCCGCTGATGCGGGTGCAGCAGTAAGCATAGCGCATATTGAACGCGCCATCCTCCGAGTAGCGCAGCGGCGGAAAAAGCACACCGCTCTCCCGCAGGTGCCGCGTCAGATATAGCTTATTGCCGACCAGATAATTCCATAGGAGATCATAATCATAGGGATTGATCGTATCCCGCTGCGACAACAGGCCGGCATGCTCCTGCCAGCTTGTCCCGTGCGGCTGAATTTGAATTTTGACATG
>ENA-OQEX01001148-OQEX01001148.1-human-gut-metagenome-genome-assembly--contig:-NODE-1148-length-10788-cov-1.709783_pt1 | contig 10788 bp, 16 predicted proteins | sample MGYA00242802_ERZ504649 | MGnify/ENA primary metagenome ERZ504649 (study PRJEB26092, sample SAMD00036194) | human gut metagenome | host: Homo sapiens | study: EMG produced TPA metagenomics assembly of... | reverse complement strand
TTCGGAGAGCCTATGTATGCGCCATATGTAATTTATGCAGCTGCATTCAGCGTAGTGATCACCATCATCGGACTTGTATGCTTCAAGAAAAAACAGGATAATTTTTATTCTGTACATCTAGAACCTGTTTGAAAAATCATTCCCTGCAGAAAGTATTTTTCAAACACGCTCTAAACTACCATTTACAGGAACATGTTAAGGAGAAAATATGAGCAAGACAGCCATTGAAGTCGATAACGTAAGCATGAAGTTCAACCTGAGCCGTGAGAAGGTTGACAGCTTAAAAGATTATATATTTAAAACCATTAAGAGAGAAATCCAGTACAATGAATTCTGGGCCCTGAAGAATGTAAGCTTCAGCGTGGAAAAGGGAGACCGTGTAGGTATCCTTGGTCTTAACGGAGCTGGAAAAAGTACTCTTCTGAAGGTGATTTCCGGTGTATTCAAGCCTACTGAGGGTCATGTGGACAAACATGGGAAAATGGTTCCCCTTCTGGAGCTTGGCGCTGGTTTTGACCCGCAGTATACAGGAAAGAGAATATTTATCTGTATGGTGCCATGCTTGGATATACCAAGAAATTTATTGACAGCAAATATGATGAGATTGTAGAATTCTCTGAACTTCAGAAATTCATGGATGTTCCGGTGAAAAATTATTCCTCCGGTATGAAATCCAGACTTGGCTTTTCCATTGCCACAGTAGTAGAACCGAAGATCCTGATCCTGGACGAGGTCCTTTCCGTAGGTGACGCCAAGTTCCGTAAAAAAAGTGAAAAGAAGATCATGAGTATGTTTGACTCAGGTGTTACCGTCCTTTTTGTATCCCATTCTCTGGAACAGGTACAGCGCCTTTGCAATAAGGCCATGATTCTGGAAAAAGGCAAGCTGATCGCATACGGCGACATTGATCCGATCTCTGAGCAATACAGTAAAATGATAGGTGGCTGATTATGAAAAAGGAATTAACCCGGGAAGTTTCCAGATATGACAAGCTGATAAAGCGTTTAGAAGGTGAAAAATGAAAATCCTGCAGGTAGGGCTGGGAAATAATCCTGGCGGTATGGAAGCATTTGTAATGAACTATTTCAGGGAACTGGCCAGACAGGGAGTATCCTTTGATTTTGTATCCATGTATGGAACGATTGCTTATGAGAAAGAAATCCTGGAGCTTGGTGGACGGGTTTTTTATGTTCCCAATATAAAAAAAGATTACTTTGGCTATATAAAGGCCTTTCGGAAGCTCCTTTCCCGGGAGAAGTACGATGTCGTGCATGTGAATATGCTTTCAGCAGCCAATATCGTACCACTTCGCCTGGCGAAGCAGGCAGGAGTGAGAAAGGTGATCGCACATTCCCATAACGCTTCAGCACCGGGAATTGTGCGTAAGCTGATGGATGGCGTGAATCGTCCAGAATGAAGCATTATGTGAATGAGAAGTTTGCCTGTTCCGAAAAAGCAGGCAGATGGTTGTTCGGAGATAAGGCTTTTGAACGGGGCGAAGTAACTTTGGTTGCAAACGCAATTGAGACAGATAAATATGGCTTTTCAGAGTCAAACAGGCGGAAAATCAGAGAAAAGCTGGGGATTTCTGGGGATGCCTGGTAGTAGGGCATGTAGGCAGGTTTCAGATTCAGAAGAATCATGAGGCCATTCTTCGTATTTTCCATGAAATCCAACGAAAAGAGCCGGCTGCAAGGCTTTGCCTTATTGGTGACGGCGAATTAAAGGAACAGATCCAGGAGCAGGCTAAGAAGGCGGGTGTCCTGGATAAAATCATATTTACGGGAGTATGTCAGGACGTGGAGCGGTACTTAAGCGCCATGGATGTTTTCCTGTTTCCTTCTTTATTTGAGGGACTTCCCTTTACTCTTCTGGAAGCTCAGGCCAATGGCCTGCCCTGTGTGATTTCAGACCAGATCACAGGAGAAGCAGTACTCTCCCAGGAAAATGTGACGATGATTTCTCTGGCAGAAAGCCCGGAGAAATGGGCCAAAGCTGTGTTTAAGATGAAGGAAGCCGGGAGAATCGAAAGAGAAGAAGCGGCCAGAAGGCTGGCAGAAGCAGGATTTGACATCCATAAGGAAGGGCAGAAGCTGATGCTTCTGTATGGCAGATAAGCTGACTGAGAAGCTTTAGAGCGTGTTTGAAAACGGCTCTACGGTTCTATATATTTATCATTTGAAAAGGTGTACCCATTCTTATATTTCACCGTTAAATAGAATGTCTCTTTTCCATCTGTCACCTTTACAAAACAAACATTATTATCATCAAATTTATCGGTAATGTCAATACTCTGATTATGAAAATAAACCCATACGCTTCCATCTTCTTCGTATTCTACATCAGGAGAATTGATTTCCTCCATAAGCTCTTCCGCTGTAAGAGCGCGCTGAGTTCCGTCAGCATCAATAGATACTCCACCGCCACCGGTTTGATGAAGTGTGCCATCCTCATTATAGTATTCCATAGTATAAGTACCGTCATTGGAAACATCTAAGGTCGCCTGCGTCTGATCGCCATGGAGCCATATCTGAACCGTGCGCTGGATGCCTCCAACATTCGCTGCATATGCAGTACCGGTTCCTCCAAGGATAATACAGCCTGCAATCACTGCAGCTGCAGTTTTCATTTTTGTTCTTTTCTGTAATTTTGCCATATTTTCAACCTCCTGTAATGAGCCCTTTGAAGTCTGCAATACGGAAAAAGCTTTTTTATATTTTTCACCATTCGTCATTTTCCCATTCCTCCTTTAAAGAATCCTTAAGCAAGGCTCTTCCCCTGGAAAGCCGAACCTTTACATTGCTTTCTGAAAGCTTCAGGATTTCGGCTATTTCCCTGACGAGATAATCTTCGTAATAAAACAAGTGAATCACAATGCGGTACTTGTCCGGAAGCTTCATTACCTCTTCAAACAAATCTCTTGACTGGGAATCTGGAAAAGAAAGAGTTTCCATATAATCCTCCAGAGAGCATTTATTTTTCTTCCAGAAGTCCTGTTTATATTTTTCGCCTTATTGATAACCACACGAAGGAGCCATGCCCGGATGTGCTGCTCATTTTCAAATTCTTTTCTACTGGTGTAATACTGAACAAACGTCTCCTGAACAGCATCCTCCGCATCCATCTGATTCTGACAGATATTAAACGCTGCGGTGAAAAGATTGTTCTGGTAGAGCTGGATCAGCTGTTGAACTGGTTGTCTCATGAGAACTCCTCTGGCTGCTGATCAGTATGAAAAGCAGCGGTCTGTTATTTTCTTGTATCGGGTACCTTCACTAATTATACAAATAAAGAGGGAGAAAGGTTACAAAAAATTTTAACTTTTCACATCCAATGAATTATGCTAAAATACAGCCAAAGCATACTTTAAGGGGGCTTTTTCATGGAATTTCAGACACTTATTGAGAACAGAAGATCTGTGCGTAAGTACAGTTCCCATACAAACGTTACCAAAGAGCAGATACAGCAGCTTGTACAGGTCGCTTTAGAAGCGCCATCATGGAAGAATACAGAAACCGGTCGTTATTACTGTGTTTTATCCGAGGATATGAGTCAGAAGCTTCGTAAAGAATGCCTGTGTTACGCGAATAACGATGTAAAACTGAGCATGCAGCTTGATTGTCACTACCTTCGTACATAACCGTGCCGGTTTTCAGACAGACGGCACTCCGGATAATGAGATTGGAAATGGATGGGGCTGTTATGACCTTGGTCTTCAGAATGAAAACCTGATTCTGAAAGCTACAGAGCTTGGTCTTTCCACTCTGATCATGGGACTTCGGGATGGGAATAAAATTCGCGAAATGCTTTCTATTCCGGAAAGTGAAACCATTGTTTCCGTTATTGCTGTAGGAAAAGCCGATGAGGAGCCCAGACGTCCGAGACGCAGAGAGTTGGAGGATGTTCTGAAGTTCTTTTAAAACGTGTTTGAAAAGGCTTTCTGCAAGATGTGAGTTACAATTTGTGGGAATGATTTTGAGGGCACGCTATAGTACAAAAATAACTTGACATTAAAGCAATCACAAGAATAATATGAAGATAAATAAAAATCAGAAATGAGGAATTTTATGGGAAAATCAACAGTATATTTCACCGACTTCCGCTGCAAGGTCGGCACAAGCCAGCTGGACAAGCTGAAAAAACTGTGCATTGCAGCCGGAATCAAAAACATTGATATGGATGGTAAATTCGTGGCCATCAAAATGCATTTCGGAGAACTTGGAAATCTTGCTTTCCTGCGCCCCAATTATGCAAAAGTAGTAGCCGATCTTTGTAAGGAGCTTGGAGGAATGCCGTTTCTTACTGACTGTAACACCCTTTATCCGGGAAGCCGCAAAAATGCCCTGGAGCACATGGATTGTGCGAATCTGAATGGTTTTAACACCATCACTACAGGCTGCCAGATATTATCGGTGACGGACTTCGCGGTACTGATGATGTAGAAGTTCCTGTAGAGAATGCAGAGTATTGTCCAACTGCCAGAATCGGCCGTGCTGTAATGGACGCTGACATATTCATCAGTCTTACTCATTTCAAGGGACATGAAGCCACCGGTTTCGGCGGCGCAATCAAGAATATTGGTATGGGCTGCGGAAGTCGTGCCGGAAAAATGGCTCAGCACAATAGTGGTAAACCAGTTATCGAAACAGACCTTTGCCGCGGCTGCAAACGCTGTGCAAAGGAATGCGGAAGTGACGCTATTACATATCCGGAGAAAAAAGCGGTCATTGATTATGATAAATGCAAGGGCTGCGGCCGTTGTATCGGTGCCTGCAGTTTTGATGCAATTCACAACCCGCACAGCAATTCCAATGAGCTTCTCTGCCGTAAGATGACAGAGTATGCACAGGCAGTCTGTCATGGACGCCCATGCTTCCATATTGCTCTGGTTCAGGACATCAGCCCGAACTGTGACTGCCACGGCGAAAATGATGCTCCGATTCTTCCGGATATTGGAATGTTCGCAAGCTTCGATCCCATTGCTCTTGATCAGGCCTGCGTAGATGCATGTCTTGCTGCAGAACCAATCCGCAACAGCCAGCTTGGCGACAACCTTGCGAAACCGGAATGGCATTGCCACCACAACCACTTTATGGATTCCAATCCGAATGTAGAGTGGGAAGCAACTCTGGATCATGGTGAGAAGATTGGACTTGGAACAAGAAGCTATGAACTGAAGAGAATTTAATTAATAAACAGCTGCCACATTATCAAAACACTTTGAACAATGCGGCAGCCGTTTAACTTTAACCTTTTTTGCCAGCTGTACCGGAACGCTTCGATATACACTGGCAATCTTCGTTTGGTCTAACCCTTCTGCATATTTTCAGATATCTTCTTCATAATCTAATTGAATCTGATGCTGAATTTCCAAAGTATCAGAAAATGTATTCGTTTCTATATATTGTCTGATCACTGCTGGCATGCCCCCAAGCACGCAATATTCAAGAAACAGTTTTTTGTAAACAGACAGCTCCGTATCAGAAAATGCTTTCCCAGAACACATATGTTCCAGGATCTGTTCGATGTGTAAATCTGAGTAACCCTTTGCCCAGAGAAACTCCTCAAAATCCATGGAAAACATTTCGTAATCTGTTTTATAGCCAACGCTATTGCTGTGGATCTTTTTATAGTTAATTCCAAGCAGAGATCCACTGCAAATTACATCAAATCTTCCATCCAGCTTAAAAGCCTTCAAAGAAGTGGCAATATCCGTCACTTAATATAGTTTTATACTGCCCCTCCAGCACAAAATTTATAAAAACTATATTCTCATAATTTTCACTTGCAAAATGAACAATAGATTCCGTTTTCCCAATCTGTCTTGCACCTTTAATGATTAGCGGAAGCCTGTTTTCTTTATCCTTCCACTGTCTTAAATAACTATCTACCTTTCTCGTGAACTACTCGGCAACTAAGTTACCAGAGTATCTGAAATCTGGCGGGATACCGCCTTTTTTCAGGGTGCGTCCATGACACCAATACTGCTTGCCTTTCGGCTATACAGCTACTTTTATTATTTCTGGATTTTTTAGTCCGGTTACGGACAGTTCCTTCTGCTTTCCGGATACGGAAAGATATTTCCGCAGGATATTAAATGCTCCTACTGCATCGGCATTATATCTTACTCCGTTGGTTATATATATGCCCCGTTCTTTTCGGTTTGATGCTTCTGCATATCTTTTTGATACTTCTGGTGCTAACGGACTGCACTGGCTGGTATAGTTTTCTTCCCGTTTTATCAATTGTATTCCATACAGTTTCAGCTTATATTCCAGCATGATATACAGCTTGTTATATGGCAGTTCGTGTAACTTCTGGTTGGTCTTATGCCCCATATCATTTTCTTTGCGGATGTTTCGGATGTCTCCCACAACCACACAGCGGATGTCTTCTTTTCTGCAGTATTCTGCAATCCATCTGGTCACTTTATAAAGATAATCCTTCACTGCATTCTGCTTTTTCCTGTAAAGCCTCTGGATATGTTTCGATGATCTTGGATATTTTATCCCTCTTTCCGACTGCTGTGCATACCATACAGACTGTACTCTGGCAATCTCTTTATGAAATATCTTTCCAACGAAAGATATTTCCTTCCCAGGATAAAAGTCCTGCCATTTCCGGAATCATAACAGGTCATCAGATTATGAAGCCCAAGATCAACAGATAAATAATGTCCATTCTGAGAAAGCTGTTCCGGCTCTTCAATCTCATAGATAACAATAAGGTCACATGTTCCATTTTCCGGCGGATAGATCCGCAGCTGTTTTATATGATCCATGTCCCTGAAAATCTTATTTTCAAGATATAGAAATTTTTCATGGATCCCGTATGTTTCTTCCATATAGCTTTTCAGATCTTTTGGCAGCGACAGACGCAATTGATCTGAACCTTTCTCATGCCGGATCCCCATCTGCATGTATGTAACCGGGATATTGTCCTGTTTAAAACGGGGCGGATTTGGAGCTTTGATTCCTCCGGTCTTTTTCAGGACATAAAAAGATTTCCATGCCTTGTCCAGCTGCTTGCAGGTCTCCTGCGCTGTCTGTGACGGAAGCTGTTTATACCACAGATTTTCTTTATGTGCTTTTTTCTGATAATACCAGTCAGGATACTTTTCCAGTCCCAGTTCTTTATAATGATGGCGTTCATAGTTGCAGACATTCCAGAGTTTGGAAGCTGCATAACACATATGTCCTATAATGTTGGAATATTCGGCCGGATTTTACAGATGTCCTGTGTGACAGCAGCATTCCTCTTTCCCCCTTCCAGCAGCTATGCAGATAAAAATTTACCCTTCACCTTGATTTAATACGATTTGCTCTGATGTTCAATATAACGGCGGATATTTTCTTCAGATACAGACCCGATTGTTTCCACATAATAGGAATGATTCCATAGCTCTCCCTTCCACAGCTGGTTTCTTATTTCCGGAAAACGTTCGAATAATTTTCTGCCGGTGATCCCTTTCAGATACTTGACAATTGCTGTTATAGACAGCTTTGGTGGAGCTGATACAAAGCAATGGACATGGTCTCCTTCACCACATTCAAATAAATGAACAGTAAAGCCCTTATCCTCAGCAATCTGCTGCACCAGTTCCTGAAGGTATTCCTCAATATCTGGGGTTAATATCTTCCGTCGGTATTTCACCGACCATACCATATGGTAGTTAATATTATATACACAAGTTCTATAATGTATTAGATTTTCTTTCATACATATAGTATAACATAATGAATTGAAACATGCAATGAAAACCGAACATATTTTCGACTTGTTGTATGCCGGTTACGGCATTAATATCAAAGAGCTTAATATCAAAGAGTAAAGAGATTATTATATTATTTCAATGTGCAGATATGCACAATTCTACGCTTTCATCTCGGTAATTGAATTGCCGAGGATTCCCGCTTATCGTCCTAAAATACATAGTCTCACCCCTTCAAGAAAAGTCATCACGTTTTATAAGCTTTTATTCGCAATTTTCTCACGTTTTTCATTACTATCTTAACACAAAAATCACGTTTTATGTGCATTAAATTATTTAGACCTATATCCGCTTTCCTTACAACCACAATCAGACCAGGCAGAAAGCCGCCAGCATATAAACCAACACACGGACCAAACAAATCACGCTACTGGTGTTCCAAACAAATACTGGTAACACAAAAAGTTCCGGTAACCGATGTCTTTCCACCGTTTACCGGGACTTTTTATGGTTTCTTTTTAAGCTTCTTCCACGATTTTCACACCCCATGCAGGCATTTGGAGAGCGGTGCCATTTTCTACGGCGGTGTTTTCTAACAGCTCTATGCCATTTTTATAATCATAAGGCATTTCCAGTTCCATACCAGAATAATTCAAGAAATAACAAACAGTTTTTCCCAGATCATTCAAACCTTTTCGCACAATAATTGGGTAGTGGTATTCTGGGATTTCTACGCCTGCTTCCGGGAGCACGGCTTTATAAACGGACTTCAGGGTTTCCTCGTCTGTCATGCAGCCGATGTATACGGCCTGGCCTTTTCCGTAGTGGTTTCGGGTGATAGCGGCGTAATCTTTCCAATTATAGTGCTCGTAAGATGCCAGCACTTCTGCTCCTTCCGAAACCAGAAGCTCCATAAATACATTCGCAGCTGGGTGTGCATTGCCTTTCTGATCTGGTTTTTCCGGAATGACTTCCCCTGTTAAGCCTACATTTTTCGGGAAAGTGAACTGATCGTAATGGACTCCGAAGCAGTTGCTCAGAATATGTGGCTGCACCTGATGACTTACCTTCACATTTTCATTTGCAAAAGCAGTTTTAAAGGATGCAATCAGGGTTCCGCCATTTTCCACATACTGTTTTAACCGTATGAGAAGCTCATCAGGTGCCGCATACAGGGCTGGTACTACAATTGCTTTATATTGCTCCAGATTCTCGGACTCTGGCCAGATGAAATCGCATTCTACGTTCATGTGATACAGAGTATCGTACATCCAACGCATAACGTCATTATAATAGATACTCTTAGCATCCGCGCCGGGTGCCTGTTCCTGGATTCGGAACCAGTTCAGGCAGTAAGCGCTTCATTGCTGACCAGTACTGCCACTTCATTTTTCTTCTTCAGATTAACCAGATGTTTTCCAAGGCGGGCAAACTCGTTACCAATTGTGCAGGCTTCCCTGTAAGTGGCATTTTCCTGGAAATCATGGCTGAGCAGGCCCTTCCAGTATGTCTCAAAAGAATTATGGATGGAATGCCAGTGCCAGTACATCACGCTGTTTGCGCCAGATGCCAGGTGACTGTATGCCTGTAATCTCAACTGTCCTTTATATGGTGTCCATCCAGGAAATCCCTGTGCTTCGGTTTCAATTACCAGATAGTTGTCCTGTTTCAGGGATCGGATCAGATCTCCGCCGAATGCAATTTCTGCGCCAGTGAGGTCATCCTGTGTAGGATGGTAAATATCGGTTCCTGCAATTGTCAGGCACTGGGACGCATGAAGATGGTTTACATAAGGCTGAATGCCATAGGAATATCCACGCCACTCAAAATCCAGATTATGGGTTACAAACTGGTCTTCTCTTCTATATTCATTTACAATATCAGCCTGCCAGCCGAGGAATTTGTCCACCAGAGTTCTCTGGAATTTCTCAAATTCTGCGCCAAGGCTTCCATTGATCGTACCACGCACATCTAGAAAATCCTCCCATGCATTAATTCGATTGCTCCAATAATCCAGGCCAAATTCATAATTCATGGCATCCAGATTGTCGTGAAATTTTTCGCGGATATACTTTACAAACTGCTCCTGTACATTTTTTCCGGCCGTTCCGTAATATTTCGTCTCATTATCCAGCTGGAACCGATGACGCACTTTCTATGTGCTGTGCGCTTCATCAGTTCCCGTATCACACGCTCCGCATAGAAAAGGTACACGGATGGGTAATATCCATGATCTGACGGGCGCCATAAATACCTCTTCCCTTTACTGTCTCAGCCAAAACATCCGGATGTGCCTTCACCATCCAGGTAGGCACAGCATAGGTAGGCGTACCGATGATCACATTGATTCCTGCCTCTTCCATGGCATCCATTACTCTTTCCACATGGGAAAAATCAAATACTCCTGGCTGCGGCTCGCAGGTGCTCCAGGTAGACTCGGCAATTCGAACGGTATTGATTCCCGCTTTTTTCATCATTTCCACATCTTTATCCAGGCGATCATACGGCATATACTCATCATAATATGCTGCTCCGTAAAGAAGTTCTTTCATATTCATCCTCCATTGTTTTTTATGGTATTATATCTTAGCTTGTAACTTATCTCAAATATAGTATAATTGTTACAAATAATCAATTTCATTTTCGATTTCGTCTATACAAATAAACTCAGAAATGGAGTACCTGATATGAAAAATATTTTTTCTGCCAGTTCCAACACTGTCGGTCTTTTTTCCTGGTCAGTGCGGCACTGGAAACAGTTACTGGCGGCAATTGTAATACTAAGCGCGATTGCCTTTGCCTGCCATAAGCTTTATCTTTTTTATCCTTACCTGAATCTGCCCCATGTAACTGCTGCCGATCTGGACGCCCTTGATCTGGAGGATTGCGACAAGGTGATGTTTGTGGCGCACCCAGATGATGATTTGCTCTGGGGTGGACGGCACTTGATTGAAGACGATTATCTGGTAGTGTGTATGACCCGTGGAAATGATCCGGTTCGAAGCGCAGAATTTAAATCCGTAATGGAAGCTACCGGGGACAAATATCTGATTCTTTCCTACCCGGACAAAATCGGA
>ENA-OQEX01001147-OQEX01001147.1-human-gut-metagenome-genome-assembly--contig:-NODE-1147-length-10802-cov-11.214707_pt1 | contig 10802 bp, 11 predicted proteins | sample MGYA00242802_ERZ504649 | MGnify/ENA primary metagenome ERZ504649 (study PRJEB26092, sample SAMD00036194) | human gut metagenome | host: Homo sapiens | study: EMG produced TPA metagenomics assembly of... | reverse complement strand
CTGCTGCTGCGGGGCAGCAAACTGCTGCTGGCCGGCGCGCGGGGCGCTGGCGGCACGGCTTGCCGCGGAGTTGTTTTGGCCCAGACCGTTTTGATAGGCGCGCTCTTCTTCGTACAGGCGGCCGAGCGTGGGGGCATCGACGTTCTCGGCAAAGACCGAGAACTTGCCGGCGCGCAGCTGCGGATCGATCATAAAGCGCACGAGGGGCTCGCCGACAAAGACATAGCGGCGCTTTTCGGCCTGCGCCTTCACAAACTCGCGGACTCGCGCGAAAGCTCGGGGTAGAACGGGGCGAGCATGGGATCGTCGTCGGCGGCGATCAGGATGGTATAGAGTGCCGGCGCCGTGTTGACGCCGTTGATCACCAGAGTCTGATCCTCCATGTCGCGAGCGGCCTGCTTGGCAAGCTTCTTAAAGGAGAACGGGGCACGGGTGGCACCGAAGATGCCGGCCACGTGGTCCTCGAAGATGTTCAGGAAGTTCACGAAAGATCACTCTCCGTATAGGTTCTTTGGTATCCGAGCAAATATAGGCATATCCCAACGATTATAGAGGATAGGGTTCCCGCAACCGCCGCCTTGGCGACGACCGCGGCTGCAAGGCTGGCAATTTCCATATGGTGTGCAAGACAGGACGCCGCTGCGCAGCCGATGCCGGCGACAGCGATGGCGGCGATTACGGCAAGGTTTGAGCCTGATCGGCACGCTTGGCATGGGCGTTGAGCAGCGCAGATGACGCCGCGGCAGTTGCCGCTACCAGCACAAAGGCAGCCCAAAGGAGTGGGTCTCCCAGCGCTGCGGCAACGTTACCGAGCCCCAGCACGCCTCCGGCTGAAAGCGCGACCGTGGCCAGACGGGCAAAAAGTGCGCCCATGCCCGTTGCCGCGGCGGCGCTTGCCGGGCCGAGCCAAAATGACGCGACGCCGGCGGTGACCCCAGCTGCCAGGAAGGTATTGCCGGTCAGACAGCCAAGCGCGAGTGCACAGGTGAGTGCGGCGCTCGCGGCAGCCTCGGTGCGACCCCAGGCGATCCACCAACCGGACATGGCGGCGGCAAAGATCACCGCGACGGGCAACATCGACAGGACGCCCTGTGCCTGCATGGTGGCGTTTGCCATGAGCACCAAAAAGCCCACAGCCGAGATGGCCGAGCCAATCTGGGGGGCCAGGCCGGCCGCCGCTCCGATCGCGATAGCCGCAATGACCAGGCCGGGAAGCGCCGCGACGCCGGCCGTCTGCATCAGCAAAAGCTAAAGGCGCCGCACGTTAGCGCCGAGATAGCGTGCATGGCGTAGTCGCGCGCATGGCTCCAGCGCGTGCCTGCCCAGCCGAGTGCGGGGTCGACTTCGATGGTGTCGTCCTCGTAGTGCGACGGCTCGATATCGTCGAGCTCCTGCTCGTCATCCGAAAGTTCGCCAACCATTTGCTCCAGGCTGCGACGGCCTTCGCGCACGCTGCCCAGACCGGCAAGGAGCTGGTCGCAAAATGCCTCGATGCTGTTGGGGCGGTCCTGCGGCATGGGGGAGAGCGCGCTCATGAGCGCGGCCTCGGCTCCCGGGGGAAAGTGTGGTATCAGCTCGCTGGGATAGGTGGCGCCGCCGATGATGCGGCCGAGCGAGTCGCGGCGTGGCCGCCATAAAAGGAGCGCTGCCGCACAGGCCCTCGTAGATCACACAGGCGAGGGCAAAGACATCGGCGCGCTCGTCGACCGTGCCGGTCTCGATATCGAGCTGCTCGGGCGGCATGTAGCCGATGGTGCCGCCGCGTGAGCCGCCAAAGCCACCGGCGGACGACAGCCGCGCCATGCCAAAGTCGGTGAGCTTTACATTGCCCGAGTGGTCGATGAGCACGTTGGCGGGCTTAATGTCCAGGTGGAGTACGCCATTACTGTGGGCGAAGGTGAGCGCCTGGCCCAGGGCATCGGCAATGGCCGCGGCCTCGTCAAAGGTAAGTGAGTGGCCGTCCGCGCGGTGCAAAAACTCGGCCAGCGACATGCCATCGACATATTCCATAACCAGGTAGGCATAGGCTGTGTCGTGCGTAAAGTCGATGACCTGCACGATGTTGGGATGTTGAAGCATGGCGGCAGTGTGCGCCTCGCGCAGGACATCCATGATGTCGCTAGCGGGCATGCCGGCACCGTTGATAAGGGGGATGCGTTTAATGGCGACGCGGCGGCGCAGGTGCGTGTCGCGGCAGATCTCGATGGAGCCAAAACCGCCGGTCGCAAGTGTCTCGAGCGGCTGGTACCGCTTGAGCAGCTCGCGAGAGCTGGTGCCCTCCAAAGGAACGTCCGGCGAGAACCGGGCGGTATGTTGCGAGAAAAGCGGCATGGCCAACCCTCGTGCGTTTAAAGTTCGTTTGCGAGCGGCGGGCGCGGGGCCGAGCCGTTCGCGGTGGCATAGATGCTGCTAGTGTAGCACGCTCGGGCAGATGGCGAGGATAGCGGGATGCGAGGTGGCCCGATCGATTCGGCCCGTTTCGGCTCGTTTGGAAAGCGCATCTCAGTTTTCAGCCAAATTATGGGATGCGCTTTCAAATGGGGTGGGCTGCGGAAACTGCATCCCAGAATATTGCCCTGGAACGGGATGCGCTTTCGAACCGGCGTCCAAAAGGAAACCGCATCCCGCTTTGATGTGGGGACTGCGAACAAAAGCCGGACCGTGATCTGGCGCGGATTGGAGTTCGCTGAATCATTGATGCTGGCTGGTGTGAGAACAGAGATAAACGAGCGGCTCGAGCGATATAATGACACGCTATGGAGGCCGTATGCTCTTTTCCCGCCGTTCTGCTACATTTGCCTGCGCCATTGCGCTTGTCGTAATGGCGGTCACCCCTTATCACCGGTTTTCATCTTCAATCGGCCTAGCGTCAGGTGCAATGACCTGGCTCGTTATCCTGGGCGCATGCCTCGCGGCGTTTGTTCATGGTGCTGCGCTATGCAAGGGGGGAATGAGAAGGCCGAGGCATCTCGGTGCCATCGGTGTTTTCCTTGGTGTTATTGCAACGGTTCCCGAATGGGCCGACCTGGCTTTCTATGCTCGCGGAGACTCTATTCCAATCGTGTTTGCACCGATTTGGTTGTTACATGGCGTTTCGTGTGTCTCGTGCTTTGTTGGGTCGCTGCTTCTCTCATATGTTATTTGGGGCACGGCGGACTCTCCTTTGACGCAGAGGTCGACACGGACTGACGAAAGGGAAACTCGTCACCCGCAGGACGCGATTTTTACAGAAACAATAGCCGTCATGTCTTGCCTGCTGTTTTGCTGTCGAGTTTCATGGAGAGTCGTTCCCGAGCCATGGGGGATGCCCCCTGTAACGGCCGCGTCAATTGGCCTTGCGCTTTTAATTCCGTTGGTCTATCTCGCATTGACTGTGGCCCCGCCGTTTTGCCGCCCTCGTGCCTTTGGCCATGGGCGGCGCGACGTGTTTGCCTGTTCTGTGCTCGTAGCAGTTCCTATTGGTCTTATTCCGGCTGTTGAGGCGGCATACTTCGCAAGCGATGCCGTGGTCATTGCATTGCTGGCGATGGGGTCCGTTATCGCTGCTGCCTTCGTATGCATGTTGCTAAGGGGGAAACGGGACAACAATTCGGATATCGCCTGTGCGTCCGACACATTCGATGCGGGGGTGTTTTCCCCTGCCCTGTCGCCTAGAGAAGAGCAGTTTGTTCGACTGCTGCTCAAAGGGAAAACGCCGGCGGAAATTGCCAAGGAGACGGATACGAAGCCATCGACGGTGAGAACAACGCTTCACCGAGCATACGGGAAGGCGTCGGTTGCGGGCTCACGCGAGCTCGTGGCGCTGTTTGCGGGTGAGGGCGATACTGTAGGGCATGAGCTACCGCAGCGGCATGCTGACGATATAGTGGCATCAGCTCGAACGCGCCGGCTGTTTCGATACCTGCTCACATTATTCTTTATCCTCCTTGCGGCGGGGCCCTTGGTAATGGCGGATAGCGATTGGGGGTCCGGTGTTTCGCGGGCTGTCGCCTTTTCCCTCTTAAGCTACGCATTGGGTCTCGGACTGCTTCTGTCGCTACGCTACGCGGGTGGAAAAGCGAATCGTGGCGCTGCGCTGGATAGAGCGGGTGAAGCGATTTGGCTCGGAAGCCCGTACGTATGGGCGGTGCTATCTGCTGTGGAATGGTCTTTTATCTATATCGCGGCATTGATGTGCATACGCGTTCCGTTGATGCTGTGCCGGTCCTGTTTTGCGGCGTGGCGTCTACGGCTTCGCTCGCTGTTGGGCTGCGTCCGTTTAAGGTGCATGCCCATGCTCGGGCTATCGTGCCGTTGGTGTCAATGGGCATGGTTGCCTTAATCTATGCGGTCGCTAGGGGGCGAATCCATGGACTTGCGGTGCTGACGGGGGTGCTGCTCACATATATAGTGATGCGAAGCTGTCCGCAGCGCAAAATGCTTGGGATATGGATGCTTTGCTTCGGGGCGACGGCTCCTGTTTGGGCTGTCTTGCTCAATATGGTGCAGGATCTGACGGTTTTCGAGCCGTTGTTCCTCGCGTCGTTGTTGGGGCAAAGTTCGGCTGTCAATGTCGTCGTGGCAACGGTGATTGTTTGCTGGTCTGTGCCCATGTTCGTTACGCACATCGCGCTCGCCCGCTCGGTTGAGGACGAGAAGGCCGTCTTGGAGTACCGGGCGAACGGGTCCACCGAAACGGCCCGCGTGCGCCAGCTGGCCCTGCTTACGTCGCGCTCCCTTTCTGATGTTCAGTCGCAAATTTTGCTGATGACGGCAGAGGGGGCAACGACAAAGGCCATTGCGGAGGATGTCGGTTACGCTGCATCTACGGTGCAAGCGCTGCGGTCTGCATCTTACCGCCAGTTGAAGATCAAGAATAAGGCGGAGCTAATTTTATTGTTATCGCAGGTAAATAACGTGTAAACGCCTGAGCAATCAACTCAATAGCGGGTGTTTACAGACATCTTTCTCTATTCATGCGAAGGTTGCCGTGCGTCGACGCATTGTTAACCGCTTTTGATTGGAGAAGGCCATGATTAAGCCAAGGAGCGCTATTGCTCGAATCGGAGTCGGCTTGGTGATTGCAGCTGGTCTGTCCCTAGGGGTTCCCGCTGCATCGTTTGCACAAGAGGAGTTTGACACCTCTCAGGTTTCCAGCATTACTCAAAACGCCGATACGGGAATTACGACCTGTACGAACAATGCCGATAAGGCATTTAGTTTTCAATGTGCCGGGACGAGTGCAACTGGCTACTGTCAAAAGGATGATTCCTCATCGCTCTATCTGGATATCCAGGGCCATACGGGAAATCCGCTTCGGTTATATACAGACGGTGCGTATAACACAAGCGGTAGCGGCAGCATGAATTGTACTCAGGGAACGTATCGTTCGAATCACAAGGGACAGTGGGAAATGTATAACCTCGTCCGTGAGAACGGGCGATCTGCGGCGCGACTGACTGCATGGGCGGAGTCTGGCTACGGCACTGTTATTGGCGTATGGAGCCCCGACTGCGTCGGGCATTTCCACAAGCTTCCCGCATAGTTGTTTGAAATGGCTCCCTTCCGGCTTTCTGGGTCGGAAGGGGGAGGAGGACGTATGAACCAAAAGCTCGCAAGATACGAACTGTCGAAAACGATTAGACGTCCAGCTTTTATCCTTGCTCTCTTGATTGCGGTCGCAGTTGCAATAGCTGCCGCGCTGGAGCCGTGGGCAAATTTGGAAAAAGAGCGCCACAACCTTCTTTCTTTTGGTTACGGCGTTGGCGTGCAAGCCGAAAATTATCTCGGTCAAACACGTGAAAGCAGCTTCGGTAACTGGATTGTTGTGAGCGCGAACGCGCCACTGTCTGCGTCGGTGTTTTTCTATGCACTGCCCCTGCTTGCAATGTTGGCTGGATCTTGGTCGTGTCTCTTTGAGCGTTTGAGTGGTTATGACATGCAGATATGCACGCGCGTTTCCAGAAAGGCGTACGTGAACGTAAAGATGCTGTCTGCTTTCCTCTCCGCGTTTACAGTGACTGCCATTCCTCTGCTCGTCAATTTCCTGATCGTCTCGATGCTTTTTCCTGCGTATCTTCCTCGGGTCGATGAGTCGACTTACGTAGGACTTTACCTGCATAGCTACTTCTCCGGTCTATTTTATTCGCATCCTTTGTCATATGTGCTCGCATACACGCTGTTCGATGCTGTCACGCTCGGGACTTTATCCATGGCTGTAACTGGCTTCTCAATTTTGTTTCGTAGCAGAATCAAAGCGATAATTGTCCCGTATCTGCTAATGGTTGCGTGGCATTTTGCAAATGGCTGGATCTTCGGCGTAATGGCTTGTGTGGGGTTTAACTGCAATATCCTCAACAGCATCAGGTCGGAATCGCTGAATAACTGGCCAGACATTCGAGCCGGTTTTGCGGAAATCATATTATTGACCCTTGCTTCGTTGGCTTTTTCTGGGGCGTGGAAAAGACGCGAGGTGGTCTGATGCTGTTTAGGCTGGTCGCCGCGGACCTGAGGACCGTTTTGAAGAAGAACATCATCACTTTTATTGCAATTGCGGCAGTGACCGTTGCGAACTTGGTGTACGCCTACGGATTGTCTTCTGTGTATGGGGTTAGAACGGATACCTTGGGGTTTGCGGATAATCTTGCGCTCGTGTTTGCCGGATCTGCTCCGTTTGAGCCTAGGCCCGGGTCATGTTTGTGCCTCCGCTAGGATGGCTATTTCTCATTCTGCTTATTCTCTATACAACACTCGACTATCCGACCGAATCGTTGCACGGGTTTGGTTTGCAAGCGCTTGTTCGATGCCGGGCAAGAACCCTTTGGTGGGTCTCGCGTTTTATCTTGGTGGCGGCAGTAACGGCATTTTCACTGCTCGTGGTGGTTTGCTCTGTTGTGATTTGGAGCTTGGTGGTGAGCTCCTCGTTCAGCGCGGTCATTCATGGTGAGTCGCTTCAACTGGCTAATTTGGCGCCGTGGTTTCTCAAAGCTGCGAGGCAGATGCGCTGCCGTTTTTCATAGGTCTCTTATTTGCTTTTGAGGCGCTTGCGTTTGCGCAGGCAGCGGTTGGTTTGTGCTTGGGTCGTCAGTCTCGTTTGTGGTTTTAATGAGCTACCTGATCTGCTCGGCATATGCACGACATTGGGCGCTATTGGGTAACGCTTGATGCTGTTGCGCTGGGGTGGAATTGTCAAAGAGGGAATCGCGGCGGGCTCGAGTGTCTTGTCATCAATTGGGCTTATGTCGTTATGCCTATCGTTGGGTGGACTGTGGTTTCGAAGGGCCGACCTTATAGAAAAGGGGGACAAGATATGAGTGTGATCGTAAGGGGCGTATCGAAGCGCATGGGTAAAAACGATGTCCTGCGCAACGTGTCCATCGAGGTTGACCCTGGGACTGTGGTCGGGCTTCAGGGGATAAACGGTTCGGGTAAGACCATGCTCATGCGAGCGGTTTGCGGGTTGATCAACCTACCGAAGGCGAAATCTCTATCGATGGCCAAAGGCTTGGGGCGGACATCTCGTTCCCGCCGAGTCTGGGGATGTTGATCGAGGCGCCTTCCTTTTTGGGATATCTGTCTGGCTACGACAATCTGAAGCTCATCGCTCAGATCAAGGGCGTTGCCACCCCCGAGGACATTCGCTCTGCCCTGCGGCTCGTGGGGCTCGATGCAGACGAAAAAAAGAAGTTCCGAGCATACTCGCTTGGGATGAAGCAGCGTCTGGGGATAGCTGCGGCAATTATGGAGAAGCCGAAGCTGCTTGTTCTCGATGAGCCAACGAATGCCCTCGACGAAGCGGGCGTTGAAATGCTCAAGCGCGTTGTGGCGATGGCGGCATCAACGGGTCGTGAGGTCCTTCTGTCCAGCCATGACGGAGAGGTGCTCGAGGAACTGGCCGATCGGGTTTACTGCATGCGCGACGGTGCCGTTGTGAAAGTTCGGGAAAGGTCGTGAGCGCGATGAAGAAGACCCTGTGGACGAGAAGATCGGCGCTCGCGCTTTTTTGCTGTGCTGCTGCCGGCCTTGCGGGCATGAGGGTGAGCGTCGTTAACGGGAACCGGACGGTCATTCCTGAGAAATATTACGCGGAGGGCGAATGGCTCTCGATGGATGGAGCGTTTCTGGGGTCGAAGGATGTGGTGACTGATGGGTATTCGTTTTGCATAGACGGGGCAGAGTTGCTCACGCCGCGCGAGTATCTCAAACGAGCACATGACGATTATTCAAAATATGGCACCGTGGATACGAAAACGAGACTGAAGGATGCCGACATCACGTGCGTTATCGCCGTAAAGATGCGTGTCAGAAATAGGGATAATATCGACGGTGGAATCAAAGCGTATGTTTGGCATCTGGTTCCGGATCTGCGCCAAACTATGATTTTGTAGTCAATACCGATCTGATAACGCAAGCCATGCCGGTCCTTGGCGGCTCTGCTGCGTTTGCCGTGGAGGTTGGGGCAGAAAACGAGTTGCTCGTCCCATTTATGATGCAGAACACCAACGACTATTTCGAAGGTTACGAGACCGTCCGTTTTGAGAAAGCATTTCCCGGGACTTACACGATGAAGATGACCGATCTGCCGGAGCGGAGGCTCTTAAGGTTTGAAGTGAAATAGCTCGAGAGCAAGGCAAAACGGTCCATTGGCGGTACGCGCGCCCGATTCCAGGCGCCCCGGCCCGGAATCGGCGCGGGACGAGGCGCCTTCGGTGTCGGCCGGCTACCGCTTCTTCTTGCTCTTCTTCTGCTTGCGCTGCTTGCCCTTGGTCTCCTGGGGCTTGTCGCCCTGTTTTGCTTCGGCAGCGGCCTTTTCTGCTTCATCTTCTTGCGTTTGGTCTCGATGCGGAGTTTTTTGTTGATGCGCGCCTTAAGGAAGGGACCGAACTGCTCGGCATCGCCGCGGACAAAGGTGTCCTTAGGGATCGTCACGCCCTGGTCGGCGAACATGGCCACAAAGATGCGCTCGCCGTCGAGCACGTGGTCGAGCTTTTCAAACGGGAAGAACTGCGACTTGCCGCTCGTGCCCCAAACCATCAGGCCGTCCTCGTTGGCGGCGACGCGGCGATAGCGGCCACCCATGGACTCGTCGGCCTCAACGGCGTCGATAAAGTCGCGCGCGAGCGTATGGTGCAGATTTTTGCTCCACCAGGCCAAAAAGGCGCCGAACACGATCAGCACGACGCCGAACTTGATCCAGCTGCCGCCGGCCACCAGCATGCCGATGCCGATGAGCACGGCAATCGCGGCGGCGACGTACAGGGAGCCACGGCGCCTGGGCGAGGCGACCAGGCGGGCGAAGTCGGTGACGAGGTCGTTTTCGTACTGATACTCGTTGAGGTACAGAATGCCGTCATCGGCCGCGGCCTGCGCCTCGAGCGCGACCTCGACCTGGTCGGCTGCTTCGGAGGGAATGAGGTTGCTCTCTGCGTCTGCCATGCTCTTTGGACTCCTATCGCGGCGGACTCGCCGTACGGGTTATTATGGAATGCAGTATGCCGTGCGACCGCATGGCCGCCGCGGCAACAAGACTCAGTATACCCGGGGGAGCACCCATGGAATCGTTGTACCGAAAGTATCGCCCGCTCACCTTCGACTCCGTGGTGGGCCAGCAGCATATCGTCTCGACGCTCGAGCACGCCATCACCGAGGGGCGCCTGTCCCACGCCTACCTGTTCTGCGGACCGCGCGGCACGGGCAAGACCACCATGGCGCGCATTCTGGCCAAGGCGCTGCTGTGCCGCAATGCCGAGGCGGCGCGCGCCGAGGGTGCAAGCGGCTGCATGCCCGACGGTACTTGCGAGGAGTGCGAGCTCATTGCCGAGGGCAACCACCCCGATGTCTACGAGCTCGATGCCGCAAGCCGTACCGGCGTGGACAACGTGCGCGAGGAGATCATCAACTCCGTCAACTTTGCCCCGGTGCGCGGCAAGTACAAGATCTATATCATCGACGAGGTCCACATGCTCACGACGGCGGCGTTCAACGCGCTGCTCAAGACGCTTGAGGAGCCGCCGGCACACGTGATCTTTGTGCTGTGCACCACCGACCCGCAAAAGATTCTGGAGACCATCCTCTCACGCTGCCAGCGTTTCGATTTCCATCGCATCGGCAACGAGGATATTGCGCATCGACTGTCCTACGTGTGCGAGCAGGAGGGATTCGATTACGACGACGAGGCGCTGGCCATCGTGGCGCGCCATGCAAAGGGCGGCATGCGCGACGCGTTGTCCACGCTGGAACAGCTGAGCGTTTTTGGCAACGGCGCTGTGCATGCGGACGATGCCCGCTCGCTTTTGGGCGAGGTTTCGGACCAGATTCTGGGCGAGTTTTCCCGCGCCATTGCCGATCGTGATGTTGCCGAGCTCTATGGACTGATCCGTGCGCAGGTCGAGGAAGGAAACGACCTGCTGGAGCTGACGCGCGACCTGGTAGCGCATGTGCGTGACGTGTACGTTGCCTGCGTTGCCGGTGCCCGTGCCGAGCTGTTTGAGGGCGGCTCCGAGCAGGCCGAGGCGCTTGCTGCCGAGGCCGCTGCCTTTGGCGAGCATCCTGCCGACCGCCTGGCCCGCGTGCTGACGGTGCTCGACGATGCCGCACTGGAGATGAGGGGCGCGAGCGACGTGCGCCTGGTGCTCGAGATTGCCTGTACGCGTCTGGCACGTCCCGAGGCTGATTTAACGATTGAGGCATTGGCCGAGCGCGTGGCACGCCTGGAGGCCATGGTTGCCAATGCCGCGGTGCCGGCGAGCGTGGCTGCTGCTCAGGCCGCCGCGCCTGCAGCATCCCGTACCCGCTGCTGCCCAACAGCCGACGCTCATTTCGGG